>Ga0197143_1001726_pt1 | contig 17859 bp, 9 predicted proteins | sample GBS70_MetaG_FD_148603 | JGI IMG/M metagenome (GOLD analysis project Ga0197143, IMG submission 148603) | Sediment microbial communities from Great Boiling Springs, Gerlach, Nevada, United States - GBS 70_MetaG | ecosystem: Environmental > Aquatic > Thermal springs > Hot (42-90C) > Sediment...
ATTTATTTTTCATTTGGAAGTAATATTTTTTCTTTAATAGAGAATTTAAAATTTGCTGATTTTATAGATTTATATAACGGTGTTAGTATCAAGATAATATCGGAAAAAATTTATGATAAAGATAGTGGTGCTTTGTCTTTAGATCTTTCTTCACAGATGGAGTTTGATTTTGGTTTTTATAACTTCTTATTTGGGTTAAATTTAGGTAATATTATATCATCATCATTAAAGTTTTATGAAGAAGAAGCGATACCTTTTATAACACGTATCGGTTTCGGATTACTTATGTTCGATAAGTCATTGAAACTTGCAAGCGATATTGTTTTATCAAAACAAATAGATGGAATAAATTTAGGTGTTGAATATACAGTATGGAACCTGCTTTCTTTAAGATTAGGTTCTTCTAATGAAGAGATTACTTTGGGTTTTAGTATTACAAGACAAAATTTACAGTTTAGTTACGCATTTTTAATAAACAAACCATGGGAAAAAATTGACCTTGGATATATTCATTCTTTAGATTTTAAAATACGATGGACAATAAAAAAGAAAAGATAATAAAATTTATTATCCCATTTTTTTTGTGTATTTATTCTATTTTGTATAGCGAGTTTATAGATATTAAAAACGATTTATTAAATATTATCACTTCAGCAAGATTAGGATTTGGTATAACATATAACTATTACATAAAACGTACTGAGTTCCCTTATAAAGATGAGATAAATTATACCTATCTAAACCTTGAAGGGTTAGAAGGATATCATAATATTTTTCAAGAATACGATAGTATTGTTTACTACATTTCTTTAATTCCTTCTTCAAGATTATCATTAAAATGGTCTGCTGAAAAATACTCTCCATATAGAGTGTATGATTCACAAAATAGTGTATTTAAACTTTATCAAAAAGAAAATTCGCAACTAAATATAGAATATTTTATTGCTCCAAGATGGAGTTTGTATGGGATTATTTTTAATCAACAAGAAAATTCTTCATTAGATTCTCCAAAAATACCATTCTCAAGTGTTTTACAATATAATAATACTCTACCAAAAATAAATTCCTTGTTTACAAATTCTGTAACACTTGGTAGTAGAATTTCTCCATATTGGGGTTCGTTTAATTTGTATGCGTCTTTAACAGAGATATATAACAAACCATCAATTTCTTTTGGTGCTGCAGCAGACGCTGTCACAGCACATTATTATGACACAACAGATAATATAACGACAAAAGAAAATATTTTGGGTATTGAATACTATATAAATCCTTCGGTAAAATTAGATATTCAAGGAATGTTTCAAACTAAGTATACTAGAAGTTATAAATCAGATGGACTTTTTATAAATGACCATTATAACCAGTATCCATTTGAGATAAAATATAGATTAACTGAAATTTGGGAGTTAGGTGTAAAAGTACATAACGAAGAAACTAAGTCCACCTCTGAATATGAGAAACAAGTTGCAAACAGTGTTGAAGAGTGGAGAATTGTTAAGGATGATTATGAAAAAAAATACTATTACACTTCTGTTAGTTTAAGTAGATATTTTAAATATCAAGGGTTAAATATTTATGGTAAATTTTATAAAATAGGAGAGGAAACTTTATATTCTTATCAAGAACTAATTCCTTATTCTGAAGAAAAAAATGTTTTATGGTCAAGATGGGACCAAGCAGTAAGTGGTTATGATATAGAGGCAGGATTTTACTATAGGCCTATTATGGAAAAACTGTATGTATCAGCAGCAGTAAAATATAGTTTTCCACGAACTTATAGAAAATCTCTTCCAGCATATGAAACAAAAAGTACATTTGATTACTCGTTTACTGCATTTTATAAACCAGCACCTTTATTCGAAATTAAAATTGAGAAAAAATTTACCGATATCTCATCTCAGTTTGAAAAACCAGAAAATGTAGTTTGGAGACAAAATGATATTTGGAATATGCAAAAAAATAGTTTTAAGAATGTTACAGAAACAGAAAAGGTTGAAGTTGCTTTAAGAACACCATTGTATACTGTTTCATATTCTATTTTGCAAGGAATGACGGGTATGATGTATATACATCGTGAAGATGTTTTATCTTATGATAGATTTTTGCAACCATGGGCGTTTTTAGATGTTTATATAAGATACATTCAACATTCAATTGGATTTAGTTTTGTTCCTTCACAACAACCTCAGCTTACTTTCAGTGGTGGGTTAACATTTAAACCTGATTATTCTTATGATGATGGTGGTGGTAATATAAAGACAAAACGAGAGTACGGATATTTGTTTAATGTACGGTTTGAATTTAACCCTAATTTTTACATAGAAGGTGAATTTTCAGAAGGAGAATATTACGAAAAAACTATTAATTTAGCTAAGAGTAATCTTGGTGATATTACAGCAAAAGATGATTTTTGGTATAACGAAAGAAAATTTAAGTTAAACTTAGTATATAGACCATAGTCAAGTTTTTATTTTTATCTTGCTTATACACTTTGAGTATGAAAAACAAATTTTTTTTTCTACTATATATTTTTTTATTTTATAATTTATATTGTACAAACTTTCCATTTCCTCAGTTTAGAAGTTATCCTTATGGAATAAAAGTATCTTCATTTTCTCAAGAATTTCTTCTTGAAAAAACTCTAAAAACTTATACTGAATGGAAGAAGAACTATTTAACAAAACAAGGTGCGCCAGTTGGTACCTATAGAATCCAAAGAGGATCCGCAAATAGTTATGATACTGTTTCTGAAGGTATAGGGTATGGTATGCTTATTTTGGTTTTTATGGATGGCATTTATGAACATACAAGGCAGTATTTTGATGGGTTGTATAAGTATTATAAGTATTATTTAGACGAATACGGTTTAATGAATTGGCAAATAGATAGAAATGGAAGTGTTATAGGGTTTAATGCTGCAACTGATGCAGACGAAGATGTAGCATTAGCGTTAATTTTTGCTGATAAACAATGGGGAAGTAAAAATTCAACAATAAACTATATTGAAGAAGCAAAAAGTTTAATAAACAGAATTATGAAATATCAAGTTGAAAAACCTTCATTTATTTTAAAACCAGGTGATACTTTTGGAGGTAGCGATCTTACAAATCCTAGTTATTTTGCTTTTGCCTGGTATAGAATTTTTAAGAAAGTTTCAGGTGATAATCAATGGGATAATGTTATAGATAAATGTTATGAAGTTTTAAATATTTTTAAAAATAAAACTAATACTGGACTACCTCCAGACTGGTGTGATGTAGAAGGTAATCAGGTAAGTAATTACGGATATAATTATTCTTATGATGCTTGCAGAGTGCCATTGCGTGTAGGAATAGATTACATATGGTATGGTGATCAAAGAGCAAAAGAAATTAACTTGAAAATATCAAACTGGTTAAAAACAACAACAGATTCAGATCCTACAAGAATTGTTGCTGGATACAAAATAACAGGAGAACCTCTTGTTGGATATAGTAACGCTGCATTTGTAGGACCGTTCGGAGTTGGCAGTATGGTAGATGAAACTTTACAAAGTTGGTGTGATGCTTTGTTTGATAGATTATCAAGATTTAGTGATGGTGGTCCATGGGGGTATTATCAGGATTGTTTAAAAATGTTATCTATGCTTATTATGACAGGAAATTTTATAAATTTTTATGAAGAGCAAATTAGTGATTATACTCTTCCTAAATGTCAAATTGTTAAACCTGTTGATGGAGAAATAATAAACGGAAGTGTACCTATAGAAATTTATTGCGAAGATAAAAACCAAATTTCAAAGTTAGAATTGTATTTTGAAGATAACAAAATTTATGAGACACAAATTTCGTCTCCTGTAGTTTTTTTAAGATATAATTGGGATACAACAAACTTTTTTAATCAAGAGGGTTTGTTAAAAGCTGTATGTTATAATGTTAATAACTCATCGTATTCATATTTTATAGAAGTTAAAATTAGCTCGTTCTCACAAAAAGATGCAGACGGTAGTGGTAAATTAAAAATTTATCCACAATATGTTTTTGTGGGAGATGTTAAAGATGTAGTTTTGACATTTACTGCTATAAAAGATATCTTTCTTGGTGAAATAGAAATTGTATTGCCAGAAGTTTTTAAAAATAACTATTCTGAAATAAACATAACAAGACGAAGTGGTTGGCCAGCAATCAGTGCGTTTGATGTAGATGACAATAAATTAAATTTGACTATAAAAATTGATAAAATAACTTTTTCTGAAAGTTTTGATGTTGTAATAAAAAATTTCGTCGTCCCAGAAGTTTTAGGAGAACATTATTTTATTATAAAAACTAAAACAAATGGCGGAGTGTTAAAAGAAGTTTCAGAACAGCCAACTATAAAAATTGGTTTAACACAAAATGTAAAAAAAGTACATAAAGTTTTAAGTTTGAATAACGATTATAAAAACGATAAAATTGTCTTTGATGCAAAAAAAGTAAAGATTTTTAACCACAAAGGAAAAAAAATTGTTGAAGTTGAAAATGGTATTTGGGATGGTAAAAATGAAAAATTGAATTATGTTGATAATGGTGTATATTTTTATACGACAGATAAAGGTGAAAAAGGGACAATATTATTTTTAAAATAATTTTTTGTTTGAACTATTGACAAAGATAAATTTAATTTATAAAATAAATACAAGTATTTACAAGTATGAATTAAGAGGAGGAAAAAAATAATGAATAAAATAAAATTTGCAATGTTAATAATGATATTTATTTCATCAGTTTTCTCTGCAGAGTATAAACGTGTGTTAGTGGACAATTTTGAAGATGGTAACCACAGAAATGAGTGGGGTGGATATTGGTTTACTTTTGATGACAGAGCAGATGTTTTTGGAGAAATCGAGCCAGTCACTTTAAGATATAAACAACCTCAAGTAAAAGTTCCTAATCCAACCTGTGCATATATTTTTCCAGATCCAGATCCAACTGGTACTGCAACACCATATCAACCATATCCACATGGTGTTAAAGGAAGTAAATATTGTGGGTATTTCAAGTTTGATGTTGGCAGATCAAGTTTTCAATATGCATATACTGCTTTAGGGACAAACTTTGTAGATGTTGGTCAAAATAAAGATATTCCATCAGTAGAATACAATCAATGTGTAGATTTATCAGAATTCAACGGAATAGCGTTTTGGATGAAAGTTTCCAACGATATTGTAAACGCTACTGGTAGAGGGAAAGAGGTAAAAATAAAACTTACCTATAAACTTGCACCTGGTACATATGGTGATGTACCAAAAGAAGTAGGTATTGCTGAAGCATCAGGAAGGCCTCTTTCTACTGATTGGCAATTTCATGTAATTTTGTTTGATAAACTTCAAGATGGTGGTTGGCCATATCCATGGGTGAACAATGATAAATATTTTGGTGATCCTTATGATGATTGGGAACCGTATGATACCTTAGAAGATGGTACCGAAGCTACTGAACCAAGACAATCTTTAGGTAGAGAAGAACTTAAGGATAAATCTAAATGGCCTGAACTAACTTTACCTAATTCTACTGCTCCTGCAAAAGGTAAAATAACTGACCTTACTAAAGGTAAGTTTGATAGAATAAAAGCAATACAATTCCAAACTATGGGTAGGGCAGATGGTGCAAGAACTGGTGAAGTTTGGGTAGATGATATTTATTTAATAAAGTATGATACAGCTGCATGGTTGACAGATACAGACAGTGATGGTTGGAATGACTATGAAGAATTTGCTGCCGGGACTGACCCTAATGATGCTGAATCTTATCCTGTAGCTTATGCAAAAACTGGAAAATCTACAGATCCAGAATCTATAATTTCAAAAATTGATGTGAACCCAACTGTTTTTTATCCAGGCGCAGGGACAGAGTTAGAACTTAAAGATGGTAAAAAAGTTATAGGTGGCAGAACAGTAATACAAGTTACTCTTTCAAAAAATAAATCAGGTACTATGAATCTTAAAATTTACAATTCAGCTGGTAAACTTATAGCAGACAAAAATACTGATAAAAATGCTCTTATTGATCTTCCTATAACAAATGGGATTGGAATTGCAACTTGGAGAGGATTCGATAATGATGGTAAATTAGTACCACCAGGAATATACATATTGAAATTAGAAATAGATGTTGAAGGAACAACTTATGTTAAGACCAAAACCGTTATTGTAAAAAGTTATAAAGTAAAATAATTTATTTTTAAGGAGAACAAAAGATGAAAAAGGTAATATCTATCATAGCATTAATAATAACAACATCATTGTTCGCATCATTTGAATTTTCTGGTATGAAAAACATTGGTGGTAGAGTATCTGGTATGGGTAGTGCATATACTGCGATTGCCGAGGATGTTGAGGGAGCATATATTAATCCTGCAGGTCTTGCACAAAATAAAATATATAAAGTTGTTTCTTTAATGTATAGTAGGTTATACAATATTTCAGAACTTTCTTATTCTTATTTAGGTTTTGCTACTCCTGATAGAGGTAAAGGTTGTCTAGGGTTGAATGTTTCTATTTTAGGTTTTTCATCTTACTATAGTGAAAAACAATTTATTTTGACTTATGCAAGACGTGTTGTTACAAGACCTACTTCAGATGTTGCTGTAGGATTAAGTTTAAAATTACTTCACAGATTATATGATGACAAACCTGACCCTTATTCTACTGTTTTAGACCCAGATGGTAATCCTGTTGAACAAAAGGAAACTGTATATTTTGATTTAAACTATGGGTATGATATCGGTGCTTTATATTCAATGAAAATGGAAAAAAACTTGTTAAGATTAGGGTTAAGTTATAGAAATAATATGGTAGATGGAACAAATAATAATAGTATTAGATTTGGTGCTGCTTATAATATTGAGAAAAAAGGTGTTGTTTCATTAGATTATGATGTTTCAGAAAAATCTGTTTCTTTAGGAGCTGAGTATGCTGTGGTTTACAGATTGTTAGATGCAAGAGTTGGATATGAACAAACTTCTTCAGGAAATAATATTTCATTAGGAGTAGGTTTAACACTTAGAGCATGGAGGTTTGATTTAACCTATATCCTTTCACAAACAGGACTGCCGAATACTTATAAAATAGGTTGTGTAGCAAAGTTTTAATTTTTATTTTAGAGGGAGATTTATTATGAAAAAAAATAAAATAATAATTAGTGCAATTTTAATATCTTTAATCTCAACATATTCTTTTTCAGCAAAGTTGGTATCTATTGAAACTATTGATGATTTTGAAAGAACTTCTCATGAACAGTTATACTGGTGGGGAAGTGGGTCTTTGTCTGAAGTAAATGTAAAAAGTGACCAAGGATTATTTGGTGAATATTCAATGAGAATAGATTATAGAATAAATTCTTTTGATTATGATAACAACTGGATTGTAATTCGTAGAGTTATTGGAATGAAAGATTTTTCAAATGGAGATGCTTTATCTTTATGGGTTAAAGGGTCTGGAGCTGGTGGGGAGTTTTGGGTTGTAATAGAAGATAACGAAAAACGTAAACTACAATATAGAAATGAAATTGTGTTAGATGGAAATAAATGGATGAGAATTGTTATACCGTTTTCATTTTTATCTGAGAAAGCATGGGGTTCAACACCAGGCAGAATTATTCAACAACAAGAAATTGATTTAACAAAAATCGTAGCTATAACATTTCAAATTGCATTAAATAATAACGGGGCTCCAAAAGATGTGCCTATTGTAGGAACTTGTTGGATTGACGAAGTTGAATTAGTTTCAGGAGCACCATCAATGAAACAACCTATTTGGGCAAAACTTCCTGATGGATATTTGTTAACAGAATATTATCAAGATGATGAACTAAAAGAGACATCTTTAGGAGGTGGGAAAGGTATTTACACAACTATAAATTTTATGCCGACAATTTATTCTGGAAATATGATTCTTACAGCAAAAGTTGCTGTTCCTAGTAAATATGTGATCTCTGGTTACAAACCTTTTAGACAAATTGACTTTATGCGTGCTGATGATTTAAGAGTTGTTAATAAGCCAGAGTATGCTATCTCTATTAAAGAACTATATTTCAATATAAGGGATCCTTTGCCTTATATCAATGCATTTAGATTAGGAACTTTATGGTTAAGATGGTCTCCTTTTTCGTTATTTGGTCAAAGTAGATTAGTTGGTGGACATATTTTAGGATCTATTGGTAGAGCAGGTGGATGGGAAACTTTTGTTGGATATGATTATTGGAAAAGCAAACTTCTATTTGGTGTTAGAGCAAATCCTTCTTTAGGAGATAATTTATTTATCTATCCAACTGTATTAATTGGTCAACAAACAGCAAAGGATTTGGATTCAGGAGAATTTAAACCGATTAGTGATTTTGGTGTGTATGGTTTAAGTGGTTATTGGGTAATCAAAGATTTCAAAGGATTGTCAAGAATTACTGTTACTGGAGAATATGCGTATGAATCAGCAGGTAAATTTGCTTTTTGGAAGAAAGATATGGAAAAAGAACCAATATCTAGAAGTATACTTTATAACGGTTCATTCCCGGAACCACTTATTACCTCAGGAGAAGCATTACTTCTTAAAGGTGTAATAGAAACTTATTCAAATATTTATGCAGGAGCAGAACTAAGAGTTATTACACCAGATTTTGGTTCTGATCAGTATTCAGAAGTTTGTTTACCATGGTATGTTGAAGAAAAATCTAATGTTTTACATGTGGAAAGAAGAAATGAAAATACTATTTTACAAAACAAGTTCGCTCATATAATTGGAGTAGGATATAACGACCAACAAGGATTTTCTGTTGAAGCAGGTTTAAGGAAATATCAACTTAATCTGTCTGCAAATTATACTTTAATAAATCGTATTTCAAATCCTAATGTTAAAGAAACAACTATAGAAGTAGGTGGAGAAACAACAAAACTTGGTAATGGAATGGTAAATTTATTGGCTTATTATGGTATTCAACAGTATAAAGATGAAATTTTAGATATAAAACAAACTTATATAGACCTTGGAGCGAAAATTCCAGTAAGAAGTAATTTGGAATTACTTTTAGGATATAGAAAAGATGATGCTGGAGATGTTAAATTGTATCATGAATATTTTTATACAAAAAATATAATGTATGCTGAGATATTTGCAAAGTTATTCCCAAACATGTCTTTGAGATTAAGATATAAGAAAACAGATCCTGGAGTATTTGAAATGGGAGGATTTGGTGGATCAAGTGGATCTATTGCTGATACTCGTGATGGTGATTACAAAGAATGGTCTGACCATATGCCTGATTCATATTTACAATTAGTATTTAGGTTAGATTTTTAGACATTAATAAATTATAAAGTGGGAGGGTTAAATGTATAAATTAAAAAAACTGGCAATAACGTTTATTTTAACAAGTAGTTTTTTGTTTGCTGTGAAACAAACGAATATTTATCTTGTGAAAGATGGATTTATTAAAGTTGATGGGAGTTTAGATGAATATAGTGAATTTACTCCTATTGTTTTAAATGATAAATCAATGGTAACAAGAGGACAATGGGATGGTGTAAACGATCTTTCTGCTGAAGTTTATATTTTAATGGATCATAAAAATTTATATGTTGCTGCAAAAGTTAAAGATAATGTTCCTGCGCATAATTTATGTGTAAATGATAGTATTTATAATGGTGATTGTATTGAAATTTATATAGGAGAGAAAACACCAGATAAACCTAAAAATTATTATACCAACACTGATTACCAAATAGGAATAAAAGCTTCTGTTGATACACCACAAGTATGGTCGTGGAATAATGCAAGTGAAGTTGTTGGCAGAGGCGAGATAAAAAATGCTAAAGTTGTAATAAAAAAACATCCTAATAACAAAGGATATTCATTAGAAGCTGCAATACCTTTAGAGAATTTTTTGTATATTTTACCAATTAATGGTAAAGAGTTTATTTTTGATGTTGCAATTGATGATGGAGATGAAGGAAAATTAAGAAAGTCACAACTTACTTGGAATGGCGATGGTGAAGGATGGCAGAAACCATCTGTTTGGGGATTAGCTAAAGCTGTAAAGGTTCATGATAGTGATAGTTTTAATGTTTTTGTACCATTGAAGAAAACAGTTAGTTTAAAAGGTGAGAATGTTAAAATTTTTGTTGTATCAAATTTTGCTCCAATAGGACAAGTTGGAATAGATGTTGACGGGAAAAAATATACTACGAATCAGCAGGGATATACTGAAGTTTTGTTAAAAAAATCTGGAAGAAACAAAATTATGGGAAACTACAAAGGTACAACTTTATCAAAAGAAGTGGTTGTTGTGATTAAAAAAGAAGTAAATCCTATTAAGATTAATCAAGTAGGATATTTCCCCGATGCACCTAAGAAATTCTTAGTTGATAAAGAAGCTACTGATTTTGAAATAATTGATGTTAAAAGTGGTAATGTTGTATATAAAGGTAAATTAGTTAATAAAGGTGTTGATAGAATTTCAAAAGATAATGTATGGGAAGGAGATTTTACTGATTTTAAAACTCCTGGTAAATACAAAATAGTAATAAAACCATCTGGAGATGAATCATATGTGTTTGAAATTAGGAAAAATATATATAAAGATGTTTTTTACAAAGTAATGCGTTCTTATTATTTGCAAAGATGTGGTATAGATATAGATGATAAAATAACAGGTTTTAAACTTTCTGCCTGTCATAATAGGCCAGCAGTTTTTCATCCATCATTGAAGAAGACAGGGAGTTTAGAAGTAAATGGTGGTTGGCATGACGCTGGTGATTATGGTAAATACATACCATCCGCGGCAGTTACTGTAGGACAATTTTTACTTTTATATGAAGTCATGCCTGATAAATTTAAAGATAAAGAATTAGATATACCAGAGTCTGGCAATGGAGTTCCTGATATATTAGATGAAGTAAGATGGGAACTTGAATGGATGTTGAAGATGCAGGACAAAGATGGTGTTGTTTATCATAAAGCTACAACAAAAGAATTCCCAAGTTTGTGGACACCTCCAGAAAAAGATTTAGATACTATATATATCATTGGAATAATGTCGCATGATGTTGGTGTTTTTGCAGCGACCATGGCACAAGCAGCACGTGTGTATAAAAAAATAGATCCTTCATTTGCTGAAAAATGTTTAAATGCAGCAAAAAAAGCTTGGGAGTGGCTTGAAAAAAATCCTTTTATTGGTTTTAAGAATCCGCCAGATGTTAACACAGGAGAATATCCTGTTGGTCAAGATGAAGGAGCACGTGTATGGGCAGCAGTTGAACTTTATTTAACTACAGGTGAGGAAAAATATCATAATTATTTTAAGTCAAACTATAGTAAAAGTTTTGCTGGACGAGGTCCTATCACAAATATTTCATGGGATATGGTGCATCCAATCGGATATTTAAGTTATTTATTTAATCCTAAGGGTGATCCTTCTATAAAAGAATTTATTAAAAACCAACTTTTACAGACAGCTGATTCTGTAGTAAGGTTGGCAAATTTAGATAAGAATTTTTATCAAACAACTTTGTTAGATTTTACTTATACTTCAAATAAAAGATTGTTGGCTGCAGCAGTTACTTTAATGTTTGCTGATATGATTTCTCCTAATCAGGTTTATAAAAATATAATTTTAGAACAGCTTAATTATATTTTTGGGAAAAATCCTTTAACAAAATGTTATGTTACAGGTGTTGGTTCAGATTCACCAGAAAATCCACATAATAGGTTAGTTTTATCAAAAGGCGTAATGATTCCGGGTTTACTCGTTCAAGGACCAAATAGCGAAACTCTGGGACCGAAAGGATACTATGATGTTGCAGATTCATGGTCTACAAATGAAAACGCTATTGATTTTTCTGCTCCTTTAGTATTACTTCTTGCTTATTTTAAATAGAAATATACTTATGTAAAATTTATTTAATTTAGGAAGTAAATTTTTTTATTAATAAAAATTAATACAAGTAATGACAAGTATTATGAAAAATAAATTAAAAACAATATGGATTTTATTTATAACAACTAAATTATTTTCTTCAGAATTTTTTTCTTCTTATGGGAGAAGTTTAGGAGATGGATTTTATGCGTATAGTTTAGCAGCAGAATCTGTGATTTATAATTCAGCTGCTGGATTATTATCTGAGACTCCAGAAATTATGTTAGAATATGAAGATTTGTTAAAAGAAATTAGAGGTGAGATCAATTTAAACAGGCAAGTTTTTTGTGGTGTTTATCCATATAAACCAAACGATGTTGTATTAGGTGCGGGGATTTTTATGTTTAACAGTGAGATTTACAAAGAATCTTTATATAAATTTATTATAGCAAAAAATATTACATCTTATGTTATAAAAGAAAAAGAGAAAAGAAAATATATAACTATATCAGCAGGATTTAATTTGAAATATATGGTTTTCCAATATCCACAAAGTTCATTGTTAGATTCAGATCCATTGTTTGATAGTGGTAGAGAAAAAAGTGTTTTAAGTTGCGATTTAAATTTTTTGTATACTCTAAACAAAATATATTACTTTGGTTTAGTAGTGACCGATATTTTTGAACCAGACGTGGGTCTTAAAGAATCTTCTTTGTTAAAGCGGAAAGTGTTTTTATCTTTTGGATATAAATATTTAAAAGAAAATTTTGTAATAATTCCATTGTTAGGAATAAAAAATTATTTAAATACAACAGATTTTTCAGCTGGGTGTGAAGTTGTCTATAAAGAGAATTACAAGATAAGAGCAAGTTATAGTAATTCATCAACTGCAATTGGATTTGGTTTCAAATATAAATCTTTTTCTTTCAACTATTCGTATGTGATATTAAATCAACTTGACATTCCTTCAGGACATTATTTTTCGTTGACATATAGCATTAAAGAAACAAAAGAAAAAGAGGAAAGTATTAGAACTAATCCAACTTATAATGAAAATAAAGAAAAAACAAAACAGGATCAACAGCCAGTGCAAAAAACACAAAAGATAAAAAAATAGAATATTTTAAAAAGGGTAATCGTATGAAAGTAAAAAAATTTTTAGCTTCATTTATTTTATTACTAATTTTATCAACAACTAATAACTTTTGTGGAGTTTATAAGGATAGGTTTATTGAATTATATAACAATATAAAAACAAACGGATGTTTATCACCTGAGGGGTTACCCTATCATTCAAGAGAAAAAAGGATTGTTGAAGCAACTGATTATGGCCATTGTTCAACATCTGAAGGAATTTCTTTCCTCATTTGGCTTGAAGCAATGTATGATTATATAACGGATAATACTTCGTTTAGTAATTTGAAAAATGCATGGAATTTGTGTGAAACATATTACATTCCACCTGCCTCTGAACAACCAAATTTTGCATATAACGCATCAAAACCTGCAAGTGTAGTTAAAGAATGGAGATTACCTTCTTCATATCCATCAGCAGTAGATATGGATTCACCAGTAGGTAATGATCCTATTTATAGTTCTGTTGTTTCTGCTACAGGTAGGAACATTCCATATTTATTACATTGGTATTTAGATATTGATGACTGGTTAGGATTTGGCAGAGCTTATCAAATAGGTATATTAGGTAGTGGTGGTAGAAGAATTGTTAAGACGAATACATTTCAACGAGGACCAAATGAGTCAACTTGGGAGACAATACACCATCCTTCCTTTGATAAGTACGGTACTGGGACAAATGGTTATGTAGATCTTTTTGTACAAAGTCAATCACCTCAATGGAGGTACACTTCAGCACCTGACGCTGAAGCACGTATAGCACAAGCGATGTATTGGGCAGAATTATGGGCAACAGAAAAAAATGCGCTCTCAACAATTCAGCAGGAAATAACAAAAACAAGGAATTTAGGACATTGGATGAGATATTGTTTGTTTGATAAATATTTTAGACAGATTGGTAATGCAGGTAATGCTGGGAATAATTATAACAGCTGTCATTATTTAATTAGTTGGTATATAGCCTGGGGTGGACCTGTACAAAACGAAGGTTGGGGGTGGATTATTGGTTGTCATTCTGCACATAATGGTTATCAAAACCCGCTAGCAGCGTATTATTGGGCTAACAAAAATGTTCCTGATTGGGAAAAAAGTTTAAGGACACAACTTGAGTTAGCAAGGTTTATTCAAGTACCTCAAGGGCATAAAGGAGCCGGAGCGTTTGGTGGGGGTGTATGTAACGACTATCCTGATGATGATGTGCAATATACTCATCCTAACGCTCCTACTTTTACAGCTTCAACTTATACAGATGGTCAACTACCGATTAAATATACTCACCATCCAGTATATTGGGATCCTGGTAGTAACACATGGTGTGGGTGGCAGTATTGGTTTTCTGAACGTTTAGCACAATTTTATTATTTACAACCTACTAATAGTACTTATTTATCTGACACATATGAAATTTTAAGCAATTGGATGGACTTATGGGCAGTACCTAATTTTAAAGTTAAAATTTCAGGTAATTGGTATACAGCAGACCAACTTACAGTAGATGATTTAAGAGATACTTCTGTTATTGAAGATGTTAACATACCTGTAAGTTTTGCTAAATGGGATTGGCTTAATCCAGACGATCCACAAAAAAGTGAACCATTAGACGCACCAGGTGAGATGCAATCAACTACAAGATGGCAAGGATGGGAAGGTATTGGTCCTGGAGATCCTAATTATGGTGCTGAAGTACATGCTTGGGGACATGATGTAGGACTTATAGGAGCGTTTGTAAAATGTTTAATTTTTTATCGTCAAGGATTGTTGAAACATAATCATACTGCAAGATTTGAACCTGAGTTTTATAAATACTTAGCAAAAGCTATTTTAGACACTATGTGGAAAAATTTTAAAACAGACATTGGTATTTCAGCACCTGAAGTGAGAACAGATTATATAAGGTTCAACGATACTAATATATCAACAGTTTATGTTCCACAAACAAAACAAATTCCTAATTTAGGTACATTACAGCAAGGCAATCGCGCATTTTCTGAGACACGGCCTGACTACGGTGAACCTATCCCACCAGATTATACTTTTACATATCATAGAACTTGGCAACAAGCAGCGTTTGCGTTAGCATTAGGTTATTATAGTTTGTATGAAGATAGAGATGAGACACCAAAAATAACTTTAATTTCACCTTCTACTTCAACTGTTCTTTCAGGACAGGTCAATATTCAAGCAAGTATAACAGATGATTTTTCTCTTTCAAAAGTTGAACTCTGGATAGATAATCAGAAACTTTTTGAAGAAACTTCGTTTTCTACAAATTCGTATATGCTTGTTTATGACTGGGACAGTACTTCTGTTTTAGATGGTACTCACACATTAAAAATTGTAGCAGTAGATAGTAGTACTCAAACAACACAAGTTGAGTTTAGAATCACAATAGATAACAACCCACCACCATATGTTGAAATACTTTCACCACAAGACGGTAGTTATGTGTCTGGTGTTGTACTTATAAATATACGTGCGGAAGATGATACTGATTATATAACATCAGTCATATTAAGGATATATAGGGGAGTTGTCTTAGTTTCATCATATACTTTTACTTCTGAACCTTACATATTCAGTTGGGATACTACAAATCTTTCAACAACAACTGCATACAGAATCCAAGCTGTTGCATATGATAACTATAACGAAAGTTCATCAACACAAGTAACAGTTTATATAAGAAGAATAGAAAATGATTCTCCACCAACTATTAATATTGTTTCTCCTGCTTCAAATTCACAGTTTAATATTGGAGACAGTATTAATGTTTATTACATAGCTACTGATGATATACAAATTGCAAGAATTGAATTTTTGATAAACAACGAAGTTAAAAGTTATTTGACACCTTTGTCAACATATTACAGTTCTGTATGGAACATTGATACAGTAAATTTTTCTTCTGGAACATACGAGTTAAAGATACAGGTTGTTGATAGTGCAGGGTATAATAGCTACGCATTTATAAATGTCATTCTTGTTTCTAGTCAACCTCCGTCTGGTGATGATGAACAACCTCCCTCTGGTGATGATGAACAGCAACAATTAGTTGAAAAAAAATATATAATAATTACACCTAATAACGATGGTATAAATGACAAAGTTGTGTTTAGTGAGACCTATGTTTTTGATGTATTTACAAAAGATGGGTTCAAAGTGTATAGTGGAGAAAGTAATGTTTGGGAAGCTAAAGATTATTTTGGTAAAATTGTCCCAAACGGACTTTATATTTTAAAGACAAATAAAAATAAGGTTTTCTTTGTTTTAGTTGCAAGATAAAAAATTAAGGCATAAGAAGTAGAATAATTATGAAAAATATATGTAAGTATTTTTTGTTATTAATAGCAAGTCAAGTTTATGCAGAGGTAACAGTAACAATAAATACATTACAAGAACGTAAACCAATAAGTCCGTATATATACGGAGTGAATCAAGACATGGCTGGTGTCAATCCGACGGTACGCAGAATGGGTGGCAATAGAATGACAGGATATAACTGGGAGAACAACTATTCTAACGCAGGTAGTGATTGGTATCATAGTAGTGATGATTTTATTCCATGGTATTTAGGCATTCCTGAATCACAAAGACGTATCCCAGGAATAGCACTTACTTGGTTTCATAACCAATCTTTGCAACAAGGTGCAAAAAGTATTATTACTTTACAGATGGCAGGATATGTTGCAAAAGATGGAAATGGTACTGTATCAGAAGAAGAGACAGCACCATCACCACGATGGTGTGAAGTTAAATTTAAAAAAAGTTGACCGTTATCTTTACAACCTGATTTAGACGATAATTATGTTTATATGGACGAATGCATAAATTTTCTGATTTATAACTTTGGGTTATCAACATCAACAAGTGGTATTTTTGGCTACCTTTTAGATAACGAACCAGAGTTATGGCCATATACACATCCTCGAATACATCCTTCTACTCCAACCTGTGTTGAACTCATACAAAAATCTACTACTTTAGCAACTGTTATAAAAGATTTAGATCCAAATGCTTTAGTTTTTGGTTATGAACCATATGGTTTTATGAGTTTTGTACAATTCCAAAACGCACCTGATTGGGCACAAGTTAGAACATCTCAACATAGATGGTTTATAGATTATTATTTACAAAAGTTTAAAGAAGAATCTGACAGACAAGGTAGGAGATTATTAGATGTGTTAAGTATTCATTGGTATCCTGAGGCTCAATCGTCTTCAGGAATAAGAATAACTTCTGATAGCGATATTGACCGAGACATAAGCATAGCTCGTGTTCAAGCACCACGTACTTTATGGGACCCAACATATAAAACTTCAGTCAAAGGACAAATTACTGCTGGTGAAAATAGTTGGATAAACCAGTGGTTTCCGGAATACTTGCCAATAATACCAAATATTCAGCAATCTATTGATACATTTTATCCTGGTACAAAATTAGCATTTACAGAATTTAGTTATGGTGGTAAGGACCATATTTCAGGTGGTATAGCATTGGCAGATGTTTTAGGTATATTTGGCAAGTATGGAGTATTTTTAGCAACAAGATGGGGTGATAGTGGTAGTTATGTAGCGGCTGCATATAATATTTATTTGAACTACAACGGTGTTGGTGGTAAGTTTGGTGATACTTCTGTTAAAGCTGAGACAAGTAATGTTGAAGATGTGCCAGTTTATGCTTCAATTGAAGGTGATAATGATAACAAACTTCATATTATTGTAATCAACAGAAATTATGATAATGACATCAATGTAACATTCCAAATTACAGCACAGACAAATTATCAATCAGCAGAAGTATGGGGTTTTGATTCAAATTCAGCACAGATTACTCAACGCACTCCTGTAGATAATATATCTAA
>Ga0197143_1001727_pt1 | contig 17856 bp, 23 predicted proteins | sample GBS70_MetaG_FD_148603 | JGI IMG/M metagenome (GOLD analysis project Ga0197143, IMG submission 148603) | Sediment microbial communities from Great Boiling Springs, Gerlach, Nevada, United States - GBS 70_MetaG | ecosystem: Environmental > Aquatic > Thermal springs > Hot (42-90C) > Sediment...
AGGGCCTTCACCACCCCCTCCTCCCCGTAGAAGTCCACCACGGAAAGCCGGGCATAGTCCTGTTCCAGCCTGAGGCCCTCCTCCGGGGGCAGGGGCAGGGCCAGGCTCAGGGCGGCCCGGTTCACCGTGCAGTTCCCGATCACCAAAATGGCCTGGCCCCGGTGCTTCTTCAGGAGGCCCCGCACCGCCTCCTTTCCCCTTTCCCAGGCCGCCTTTAGACTCTCCCCACCCGGCGGGGCGAAGCCCGCCTCGTCCCCAAGCCAGGCCGCCACGCCCTCGGGGAAGAGGGCCTCCACCTCGGCGAAGCTCCTTCCCTCCCAGGCCCCCCAGCTCCTTTCCCGAAGCTCGGGCAGGAGGGTGTAGGGCACGCCCAGGGCCTCGGCGAAAAGCCTCGCCGCCTCCCCTTCCGCCAGGCTATCCGCCCCGTAGACGTGGGCCACGGGGTAGCGCCTTAGGAGGGGGGTGAGGGCCAGGAGGGCTTCTCTGCCCTCCTGGGCCAGGGGGAGGCCCGGGTGGCTGTAGAGGAGGTGGTGGGGGTTTTCCACGGGGCCGGCCCGGGTGAGGAGGAGGGTGGTCTTGGGGTGGGGGCCCTTTGAAAAGTGAGCGAGAAGGCCCATGCCCGTAGAATACGGGGGTGGAAAGGTGGGTGATCGTGAACCCGGCGGCGGGCCGGGGCAAGGTGGGCAGGCTTTCCGGGGCCATCCTCGAGGCGGCCCGGAAGGTGGGGGCCAGGGCCTTCCTCACCGAGGGGCCCGGCCACGCCACCGAGATCGCCCGGGGAGCCCCTGAGGGGGCCCGGGTGGTGGCCGTGGGCGGGGACGGCACCGTGCACGAGGTCCTGAAGGGGCTCGCCGGGACGGGTAAGGTCCTGGGGGTGGTGCCCATCGGGAGCGGCAACGACTTCGCCCGGATGCTGGGCCTGAAGGGTCTTCCCTGGCCGAAGGCTTTGGAGCACGCCCTCTTCGCCCCCGAGGAGGCCCTGGACCTGGGCCTGGTGAACGGGGAGGCCTTCGGGGCCTCCTTGGGCATCGGCTTTGACGCCCTGGTGGCCAAGAAGGCCCTTTCCGCCCCCCCCTTCCTCCGGGGGATGCCCCGCTACCTCTACGCCCTCTTCGCCGTCCTCAAAGACCTCCGCCTGCCCGAGGGGCGGGTGTTGCTGGACGGGGAGGAGGTCCACCGGGGGCGGCTTTTGCTCCTGGCCGCCATGAACGGGCCCATGTACGGCGGGGGTATCCCCATCGCCCCCATGGCCGACCCCCAGGACGGCCTCCTCTCCATAGTCCTGGCCCGGGAGCTTTCCCGGCTGGGGGTGGTCCTCATCCTGCCCCGGCTCCTTTTGGGCCGGCACCTGGGCCACCCCCAGGTCCGGGCCTTCTCCGGGCGGGAGGTGGTGGTGGAGTTCGCCCACCCCGTGCCCGCCCACGCCGACGGGGAGCTTCTTCCCGAGGCTTCCCGGTACCGGGCGGAGGTGAAGCCTCTGGGGCTCAGGGTGGTGGGAGGGCGGGCCTTGGCCAGGGGGGAAAGGCCCGCGGTAAAGCCCGCGCCCGCCTAGAAGCCTTCCTCTTCCAGGCGGGAAAGGAGGGCTTCAAATCGGGCCAGGGCCTGAGGAAGGGCCGCGTAGACCTGCTCAGCCAACTCCTCCTCGTAGGTGTGGCTGGTGAGGTTGCGCAACTCCACCATCGCTAGCCAGCCAGGATCTTCCGGGAGGAGGCCCGTGGCAAAGGCTTCACGGATAGCGGCCCTGGGAGACCGGGCCTCGAGCCCCTGGAGCTCCAGGTATGTTTTGAGAGTTTTCCAGGAAAGCTCAAAAGTGAACTCAAAACGTTGGATGGCCGAGTCCCGCACAAACTCGTCCTTGGGCTGGGCCAAAGCGGAGGCCAAGCGGGCCACGGCTCGGCGCAAAAGGGCCACCTGTTCTTTAAGCTTCTCCTCCTTCCCCAAGGAGAATCCCCTCTCGTTCCACCTTTTCCCTGAGACCCGGAGCCCAGGAGAGTTCCACCAGGTCCACCCTCTGCAGGATGGGGAGCTCTTCCAGCTCCTCCCGGATTTGGCTTAAGGTGGCCAGGTCCAGGGGAGGTTCCGCCCAAATGGCCAAGTCGTAGTCGGAGCGGGGCGTGTGCTCCCCTAGGGCCCGGGAGCCAAAAAGGTAAAGGCGATAACGCCGCCCCTCCAGGCGGGAGGCCATCTTCTCCACCACCTTCTGCAACACCGGGTCCACGGGTTCATTTTACCCCGTATACTCATGCTATGCGGGGCCTTTCCCAAAGGGTGAAGTCCATGAAGCCCTCGGCCACGGTGGCGGTGAACGCCAAGGCCCTGGAGCTTAAGCGGAAGGGGGTGGACCTGGTGGCCCTCACCGCCGGGGAGCCCGACTTTGACACCCCCGAGCACGTGAAGGAGGCGGCCAGGCGGGCCCTGGCCCAGGGCAAGACCAAGTACGCCCCCCCCGCCGGCATCCCCGAGCTAAGGGAGGCGCTGGCGGAGAAGTTCCGCCGGGAGAATGGGCTAAGGGTGACCCCCGAGGAGACCATCGTCACCGTGGGGGGGAAGCAGGCCCTCTTCAACCTCTTCCAGGCCATCTTAGACCCCGGGGACGAGGTCCTTGTCCTTTCCCCTTACTGGGTGAGCTACCCGGAGATGGTCCGCTTCGCCGGGGGGGTGCCCGTGGAGGTCCCCACCCTCCCCGAGGAGGGCTTCGTCCCCGACCCCGAAAGGGTGCGCCGGGCCATCACCCCGAAGACCAAGGCCCTGGTGGTGAACTCCCCCAACAACCCCACGGGGGCCGTCTACCCCGAGGAGGTGCTGAAGGCCCTGGCGGAATTGGCCATGGAGCACGACTTCTACCTGGTCAGCGACGAGATCTACGAGCACCTCATCTACGAGGGGGCCCACTTCTCCCCCGGGACCCTGGCCCCCGAGCACACCATCACCGTGAACGGGGCGGCCAAGGCCTTCGCCATGACGGGCTGGCGGATCGGCTACGCCTGCGGGCCCAAGGCGGTCATCAAGGCCATGGCCGACGTGTCCAGCCAGTCCACCACCAGCCCCGACACCATCGCCCAGTGGGCCACCCTCGAGGCCCTCACCAACCAGGAGGCCTCCCAGGCCTTCATCGCCATGGCTAGGGAGGCTTACAGGAAAAGGCGGGACCTCCTCCTAGAGGGGCTTAGCCGGCTCGGCCTCAAGGCGGTCCGCCCCAGCGGGGCCTTCTACGTCCTCCTGGACACCTCCCCCTTCGCCCCGAATGAGGTGGAGGCGGCGGAGAAGCTCCTCCAGGCGGGGGTGGCCGTGGTGCCGGGCACGGACTTCGCCGCCTTTGGCCACGTGCGCCTCTCCTACGCCACGGGCGAGGAGAACCTAAAGAAGGCCCTGGAGCGCTTCGCCCAGGCCCTTCAGTAGCGCCTTCGTTTCCTAGGGGCGAGGAGGAGCAGGGCCGCCCCCAGGGTCACGCACACGTCCGCCAGGTTGAAGACCGGGAACTGGGCGATGAGGGGGATCTGCGTGCCCAGGTCCAGGTAGTCCACCACCCACCCCCGGCCCAGGCGGTCAATGCCGTTGCCCAAGGCCCCCGCCGCCACCAGGGAAAGACCCAGGGTGAGGGCTAAGGGGTAGCGGCGGAAGCCCAGGAGGTAGAGGAGAAAGCCCCCCACGAGCAGGCTCAGCCAGCCCAGGATCTGGGCCTGGTCCTGGAGGAGGCCAAAGCCCGCCCCGGTGTTCTTGACCAGGGTGAGGTAGAGGAGGTCCCCGAGGAGGGGCCTCGGGATGGGGGAGAGGTTCTCCAGGGCCCAGAGCTTCAGGATCTGGTCAAAGGCGATCAGGAGGGGGATGAGCACCGTGGGCATCCCCAAGAGTCTACCCTGTGCTATACTCCTTAGGGTTTGCCTTCGGGCAGGAGGGTGCTATGTCCAAGGTGTGCGAGCTGAGCGGAAAGCGGCCCATCGTGGCCAACAGCATTGAGAGGCGGGGTAAGGCCAAGCGGGAGGGAGGCGTGGGCAGGAAGACCACCGGCATCTCCAAGCGCCGCCAGTACCCCAACCTGCAGAAGGTCCGCGTGCGGGTGGCGGGCCAGGAGATCACCTTCCGGGTGGCGGCGAGCCACATCCCCAAGGTCTACGAGCTTCTGGAGAGGGCCAAGGGCCTCAAGCTGGAGGGCCTCTCCGCCAAGGAGATCAAGAAGGAGCTCCTTAAGCTTCTCTAGCCCCCCTCGCCCCAGGGCCCAGGGGATGACCCTGGGCCCTTTAGACTGGAGGCATGAACCTGAAGCCGGGGCACTACCTCCTCTTCGCTCTCGCCCTTTACGCCCTGGTGGTGACCCTGGGCTTCGCCCTGCGGGGGCGGCAGCTTCACGCCCTGAGGGAGGAGGTGAGCCTTTTGAGGCAGAAGGCGGCCCTGGTGCCCGAGGGCTACCGCCTCCCCCTGCCCGGGGCCTGCCTTCCCTCCCGGCCTGAGAACCTTCCCAATGCCCCCCGCCCCTACCGCAAGGGGGTGAGCGCGGGCTTCGTTTTCGTGAACGGGGACGCCTGCGTCCCCGTGGTGCGGGGGATGGGGGTGGTGGCGGCCCAGGCCGGGGAGGTGGTCAGGGTGGAGGAGGCCTACCAGGAGCTCTCCCCTGAGGCTTGGCAGGCCCTTCTGGAAAGGGTGAGGGAGGGGGCCTCCCCGGAGGACATGGACCTCCTGCGGGGCCTCGAGGTCCACGTCCGCCACCCCGACGGGCGCACCTCGGTCTACGCCCACCTTCAGGCCCCCTACCCGGGGCTCAAGGTGGGGGACAGGGTCTCCCGGGGGGATCCCATCGGCTACCTGGGGAACACCGGGCTTCGGGGCGGGCCTCCAAGGCTCCTCTTTGAGGTCTGGGAGGGGGAGCCCGACGGAAGCGCCTTTCTCTTCCAGGGCCTGGATAAAGAGGAGCTCCTCCGCCAGGCCAAGGCCTTCTTCTCCGTAAAATAAGCCCCATATGCGCGAGGCTTTTCGCCAGGTCTGGGCCAACCCCTACGTACGGGTGGCTGTTTACCTCCTTCTCTTCTACCTGGGCTTCCTCCTCCTAAAGCGGGCCTGGCCCGCCCTGCAGATCCTCCTCGCCGCCTTCGCCTTCGCCTACCTCACCCATCCCCTGGTGCGTTTCTTTGAGGCCCGCAGGCTTCCCCGGGTTTTGGGGGTGGTCTTGGTCTACCTGGGGCTTGGCCTCTTTTTGGGCCTCGCCTCCTTCCTTGTGGCCCAGACCGTGGTGGAGCTTTCCCGCCTGGCCCAGGAGCTCCCCCGCCTCCTGGACCCCTTCTTGTCCTGGCTCCTGGGCCTTCCCGACCGGGTGCGGACCGTTCCCCTGCCCGAAAGCCTCAGGCCCATCCTGGCCGAGGCCAGCCGCAACCTCCAGGGCCTGTTGCAGAGCTTTCTGGAAGCCCTGCTGCGCTTCGCCCAGGGCCTCCTGGGCCAGGGGGGAAACCTTCTCGGCTTCTTCGCCTCTCTGGTGGGCGGGGTGTTCCAGCTCCTCACCGCCCTGACCCTTTCCATCTACTTCCTCTACGACCTTCCCCGCCTGGGGCGGGCGGCCCTTTTGGCCTTCCCCGAGCCTTACCAGCCCCTGGTGGCGGAGCTTGCGGGAAAGCTGGACCGGAGCGTGGGGGGGTTCGTGCGGGGGCAGCTTCTGGTGGCCTTCCTGGTGGGCCTCATGGTGGGGGTGGGGCTTGCCCTGGTGGGCGTGCCCCTGGCGGCGAGCCTGGGCTTTCTGGCGGGGGTCTTCAACCTCATTCCTTTTGTGGGGGCGATCGTTTCCGGGGTCCCCGCCCTGCTTCTCGCCGCCACGGGAGGGTGGGTCAAGGTCCTCCTGGCCCTTCTGGTTCTCTGGCTGGCCAACCAGCTGGAGGGGAACCTCTTCGGCCCCCTGATCGTGGGCCGGGCCACCCGCCTCCACCCGGTGACCGCCATCGCCGCCATCCTGGTGGGGGCGAGCCTTTTTGGTCTCTGGGGAGCCCTTCTGGGGGTGCCCGCCGCCGCCTTCCTGAAGGTGCTTTTGGAGGACTACTACCGGAAGAGCCGCTTCTACCGGGAGGGCTAGGGGATCCGCTCCTCCTCGGTGGCGAGCTCTTCGGGCTCCAGCTTTAGGGGCAGGAGCAGGTTCAGGACCACCCCCACCAGGGCGGCCAGGGCCATGCCGCTCACCTTGAGGGGGAGGGCGGCCCCCGCCACCTGGATGGTGCCCAGGTGGGCCACGGCCCCGCCCAGCCCCAGGACCAGGATGGCGGAGACCACGATCAGGTTGCGGCTTTGGGTGAAGTCAATCTCCGCCTCCGCCAGGGTGCGGATGCCGATGGAGGCGATCATGCCAAAGAGGAGCATGGCGATCCCCCCCAGGACCCCCTGGGGCAGGGTCTGCAGCAGGGCGGCCAGCTTGGGGGAGAAGGAGAGGAGGATGGCGAAGAGGGCGGCGAGGCGCAGGACCAGGGGGTCGTAGACCCGGGTCACCGCTAAGACCCCGGTGTTCTCGGAGTAGGTGGTGTTGGCGGGGCCCCCCAGGAGGCCCGCCAGGCTGGTGGCGAGCCCGTCCCCCAGAAGGGTGCGGTGGAGCCCGGGCTTGGCGAAGAAGTCCTTCCCCACCACCCGGCCGTTGGTGAGGATGTCCCCGATGTGCTCCATGACGGTGACGAAGGCCACGGGGGCGATGAGGAGCACGGCCCCCCATTCCAGGCTGGCCAGGGTGAACTGGGGCACGCCGAACCAGGCAGCTTCCTGAAGGGGCTTCAGGTCCACCCGGCCCAGGAGGAGGGCCAGGAGGTAGCCCGCCCCCACTCCCAGGAGCACGGGGATCATCTGGAAAAGCCCTCGGAAGAAGACAGCGCTCACCACCGCGGCGCCGAAGGTGAAAACGGCGAGGAGCCAGTCCTTGCTGGCCATCTGCACCGCCACCGGGGCCAGGGTGAGGCCGATGACCACGATCACCGGCCCCGTCACCACCGGGGGGAAGACCCGGCGCACCCTTTCGGAGCCGATGAGGAGGACGAGGAGGGCGAAGAGGCCGTAGACGAGCCCCGCCGCCACGATGCCGCCACCTATGGCGCTTAAGGAGAAGCCCGCCTCCTTGGCCGCCAGGATGGGGGCGATGAAGGCGAAGCTGGAGCCTAAAAAGACGGGCACCATCCTCCCCGTGACCAGGTGGAAGACCAGGGTGCCGAGCCCCGCGGTGAAAAGGGCCACCGAGGGGTTGAGGCCGGTGAGGAGGGGGACCAGGACCGTGGCCCCGAACATGGCCACCGTGTGCTGGAGGCCCAGGATAAGGTGCCTTGGTTTCATACCGGGTGCATTTTACCAGTGTCCCCCCGCCGCCAAGGCCTCCCGGAACCAGGCGGGGACCTCCTGGCCAAAGCGCTTTTGGGCGAACTCCCGGGCGAAGTCCCCATAGCGGCCTTCCCGGATGGCCTCCCGGGCCCCTTCCGTGAGGCGGTGGAGGAAGCGGAGGTTGTGGAGGGAGAGGAGAATCCCCCCCAGCATCTCCCCGGAGCGGACGAGGTGGGCGATGTAGCCTCGGCTGAAGTTCTGGCAGGCGTAGCAGTCGCACCCCTCCTCCAGGGGTCCTTTCTCCTCCAGGTGGCGGGCGTTTTTCAGGTTGAGGCGGCCCTCGGGAACCAGGGCGCTCCCGAAGCGGCCCGTGCGGGTAGGGTAGACGCAGTCAAAGAGGTCCACCCCCAGGCCCATGGCCGCCACCAGGTCCTCGGGGTGGCCCACCCCCATAAGGTAGCGGGGGCGGTCCTCGGGGAGGAGGGCCGTGGAGAGTTCCACCATGGGGAACATGGCCTCCTTGGGCTCCCCCACGGCCAACCCCCCGATGGCGTAGCCGGGCAGGTCAAAGCGGAGGGTTTCCAGGGTGGAAAGCCGCCTGAGCTCCGGGTCCGTCCCTCCCTGGGCGATGCCGAAAAGGGCCTGGTCGGTCCGGGTCTTGGCCTTCAGGCTCCGCTCCAGCCAGCGCAGGGTGCGCTCTAAGGAGGCCTTCAGGTACTCCCGGGGGGAGGGGTAGGGGGGGCACTCGTCAAAGGCCATGATGAGGTCCGCCCCCAGGGCCTCCTGGACGGCGATGCTCCTTTCGGGGGTGAGCTCCACCAGCTCCCCGTTGAGGTGGCTTTGGAAGACCACGCCCTTCTCGTCAATCCGGCGCAGGTGGCCCAGGCTCATCACCTGGAAGCCCCCGGAGTCCGTGAGCCAGGGGCCCTTCCAGCCAGCGAAGCCGTGGAGCCCCCCCAGGGCCCGCACCCTTTCCGGCCCCGGGCGGAGGAGGAGGTGGTAAGTGTTGGCCAGGAGGACCTGGCTCCCGATTTCCTTCAGGTCCTTGGGCATGAGGCCCTTGACCGAGCCCTGGGTGCCCACGGGCATGAAGAGGGGGGTTTCCACGGCGCCGTGGGGGGTGGTGAGGAGGCCCATCCGGGCCCGGCCGGAGCGGGCCGCCACCTTGAACTGGAAAGGGTTCATGTTTCTTGGGGGGCGAAGCGGGCTTGGACGTACGCCTCCACCAGCCTGAGGAAGTCCTCGGCGATGGAGTCCCCCTTGAGGATGGTGAGGAGCTTGCCGTCGGCGTAGACGGGGGCCTTGGGCTCCTCGCCGCTTCCGGGCAGGGAGATGCCGATGTGGGCGTGCTTGCTCTCCCCGGGGCCGTTCACCACGCACCCCATCACCGCCACCTTGAGGCCTTCCACCCCGGGGTAGCGCCTCTGCCACTCGGGGAGCCTGGCCCTAAGGTGGCGGTTCACCTCCTCGGCCAGCTCCTGGAAGAAGGTGCTGGTGGTGCGGCCGCACCCCGGGCAGCTGGTCACCTCGGGGGCGAAGGTGCGAAGGCCAAGGGCCTGGAGGATCTCCTGGGCCACCTCCACCTCCTTGGTGCGGGGCTCACCCGGGGCCGGGGTGAGGGAGACCCGGATGGTGTCCCCGATGCCTTCCAGGAGAAGGGGGGCTAAGGCGGCGGCCGAGGCCACGATCCCCTTCACCCCCATCCCCGCCTCGGTGAGGCCCAGGTGGAGGGGGGCTCTGGTCTTTCGGGCCAGCTCCCGGTAGACCCAGATGAGGTCCCGGGCCTTGGACACCTTGGCGGAGAGGACGATCCGGTCCTCTCCGAGGCCCATCTCCAAGGCGGCCTCGTAGGCGCGCACGGCGCTTTCCACCAGGGCCTCGAGGACCACCTCATGGGCCTCCTTGGGCTCGGGGCGCCGGGCGTTTTGGTCCATGAGCTCCGTGAGGAGGGCGGGGTCCAGGCTTCCCCAGTTGGCCCCGATGCGCACGGGCTTGCCCAGGTCCATGGCGATGCGAATCATCTCGCGGAAGTTCTCGTCCTTGTGGCTGCCCCGGCCCATGGTCCCGGGGTTGATGCGAAACTTGTCCAGGGCCTCGGCCATCTTGGGGTACTTCCGGAGGAGGAGGTGGCCGTTGAAGTGGAAGTCCCCCACCAGGGGGACCTCGGCTCCCTGGTCCAGGAGGCGGGCCTTGATCTCGGGCACGGCCCGGGCCGCCTCCTCGTCGTTCACCGTGAGGCGGACGATCTCGCTCCCCGCCCGGTGGAGGGCCAGGACCTGGGCGGCGGTGGCCTCCACGTCCCGGGTGGGGGTGTTGGTCATGGACTGGACGGCGATGGGGTGGGCGCTTCCCAGGGGGACGCGGCCCACCCAGACCGTGGGGGTAGGGCGCCTCATCCCCTCCATGGTAGCTTAGGGGAAGGGGAAAGCCCTTAGGCCGGGCCACCTTCTTGGCCCAAGGCGGGAAGGCTATACTGGCCCTTGTGGAGCCCAAAGACCTCGAGGCCCTGGCCGGGCTTTTCGCCCGCTTTCCCCAGATCCGGGCCGCCTTCCTCTTCGGCTCCCGGGCCCGGGGGGAGGCCGGGCCTGGAAGCGACTGGGACTTCGCCCTGCTTCTGGACCCTCCGGAGCCCGATCCTCGGCTCGAGGTCCTGGGCGCCCTGGTGAGGGCGGGCTACGAGCCCTTGGACCTCATCCTCCTCAACGAGGCTCCGCCCGCTTTGGCCCTGGAAGCGGCCCAGGGGCGTCTCCTTTACGCCCGGGAGGGGTTCAGCCTAGGGGAGTACGTCTCCCGGCTAGCCCGGGAGGTCTGGGACCTGGAGCCCTTCTTCCAGCTTCAACGGGAAGCGCTAAGGCGGAGGTGGTCCCCATGACCCGGCCAGAGGTCCTGCGCCGGAGACTTTCCCGTCTGGGGGAATACCTGGACATCCTAAAAAGGCTCGCCGCCTACCCCTTGGAGGAGTTCCTGGCCAACCCTGAGCGCTACGGGGCCGCGGAGCGCTTTCTTCAGCTTTCCATTGAGGCCATCAACGACATGGCGGCCCACGTGGCCGCCGAGGAGGGTTGGGGCCCCTTTGAGCGGGCCCGGGACCTGGTGGACCTCTTTCTGGCCCGGGGCTTGGTGGAAGAGGAGCTGGCCGAAAGGTGGCGGCGGATGATCGGGTTCCGCAACCTCCTGGTGCACGACTACCTGGACGTGGACCGAAAGCTGGTCCACCGCTTTCTTAGGGAGGGTCTTCAGGACCTCGAGGCCCTGGCCCGGGTCTTCGCCCGCTTGCTCTAGACCTCCATTCCCATGATGTGGTAGCCGGCGTCCACGTAGATGACCTCGCCGGTGATGCCGCTTCCCAGGGGCGAAAGGAGGAAAAGCCCCAGGTTCCCCACCTCCTCCTGGGTGACGTTGCGCTTCAGGGGGGCCACCTGGGCCACCCGGTCGTACATCTTGGTGAAGCCGGGGATGCTCCGGGCGGCCACGGTGCGCACCGGTCCCGCGGAGATGGCGTTCACCCGCACCCCCTTGGGGCCAAGCTCATAGGCCAGGTAGCGGACGCTGGCCTCGAGGGCCGCCTTGGCGATGGCCATGACGTTGTACTTGGGCACCACCTTCTCGCTGGCGTAGTAGGTGAGGGTCACGATCCCACCCCCCTCCCTCAGGAGGGGCTCGGCCCTCTGGGCCACGGCCACCAGGGAGTAGGCGGAGACCTCGAGGGCCAGGAGCCAGTCCCCCCGCCGGGTCTCTATGTACCTCCCCTCCATGGCCTCCCGGGGGGCGAAGGCGATGGCGTGCACCAGGTAGTCCAGGTGCCCCCAGGCCTCCTTTAGGCCTCCGAAGAGGGCGTCCAGCTCCGCGTCCTGGGTGACGTCCGCCTGGAAGAGGAGGGCCCCCCCTAGGGCCTCGGCCAGCTTTTCCGCCTCGGGGCGGATCCTCTCCCCCTGGTAGCTTAGGGCGATCTCCGCCCCCGCCGCCTTGAGCTTCTCGGCGATGGCGAAGCCCAGGCTCCGCTGGTTGGTGACTCCCATGACCAGGGCCTTCTTGCCGGTGAGGTCCACGCTGAGCATGGGGGGATTATACCCGTAGTAGGATGGGGCATCATGGTGAACCTGGAAGCCTACGGCGACAAGGAAGAGGTCCTGGCCCGCCTCGCCCAGAGCCGCCGAGCTCTCTTGGACCGACTGCGGGAAGCGGAGACCTCCTGGCTCACCACCCCCCTCCGGGAGGGGGCCTGGACCCCCCTCATGGTAGCCGAGCACGTGGCCCTGGTGGAGGAGTCCACCGCCCGGGTCCTGAGGCGGCTTAGGCGGGTGGCTTCGGGAGAGAGCCTGCCCCCGGTGCCCTTCGTCCCCGGGGAGTTCAAGGAGGGGAAGCCCCAGGCCCCCGAGCCCGTCCGGCCCAAAGGGGGGCTAAGCCTGGGGGAGGTCCTGGCCCTTCTGGAGAGGACCCGGGGCCTTCTGCTGGAGGAGGCGGAAAAGGCCGACCCCCATAACCCCGCCACCTTCCCCCACCCCTTTTTTGGCCCCCTCACCGCCCTGGGCTGGCTCCAGGCCGCCCTTTACCACGAGGAGCACCACGTAAAGGCCCTGGGTTAAGCACTTTCCTGGTAGCGGGCGAGCCAGGCATTCAGGCTTTGCGGGGAAACCCCCCGGATGGCCTCGAGGCGCCCTCCCCACTCCAGCACCACCCCGGCGGTGGGGCTTCCCACCAGCTCGGCGATCTTTTGGGCGGCCTCGGGGTCTTGCCTGGCGTTCACAAACTCGTAGGGGATGCCCTTCTGCTCCAGGAACATCTTCACGATCTCGCAGGGGCCGCACCCGGGGATGCCGTAAAGCCGAACCATACCCCCTAAGGGTAGCACAAGGGGCCCTTTCCCGGGGGGTGCGCTAACCTATGGGGCGATGCGCCTCACCGAGCGCCACCCCGAGGTCAACCTGGAAAGGCTTCTGGATAGCTTCGTCCCTCCCCCCCGCTTCCAGGGGGCCACCTTCGCCACCTACCGCCCCGACCCCCGCTACCCCTCCCAGGCCCTGGCCAAGGAGCGCCTGCGAAGCTGGGTTCAGGACCGCCCCCGGGGCCTCCTCCGCCCCAGGATGCCGGGCCCCCAGGGCCTCTACCTGGACGGGGGCTTTGGCGTGGGGAAGACCCACCTCCTGGTGGCCGCCTACTGGGAGGCCAAAGGCCCCAAGGCCTTCCTCACCTTTGAGGAGCTCACCTACGCCCTGGGCCTCATGGGCCTCAAGGAGGGGGCCAGGCGCTTTTCGGGCCTCCGCTACCTCTTCATAGACGAGTTTGAGCTGGACGACCCCGGCAACGCCCAGATGGCCACCCACTTCCTCGCCCTCACCATGGAAAAAGGCCTTAGGGTGGCCACCACCTCCAACACCCCGCCCGGGGCCCTGGGGGAGGGGCGGTTCAACGCCGAGCAGTTCCGCCACCAGATCCAGAGCCTGGCCAGACGCTTCGCCGTGGAGCGCATAGAGGGGGAGGACTTCCGCCACCGCGACCCCGCCCGCCTTCCCAGGCCCTGGAGGGACGAGGAGCTTTTGGAGCGCTTCCACCAGGACCCCAGGCCCAAGACCCTGGACGCCTTCCCCGAGCTCCTGGCCCACCTCCGCCGCCTCCATCCCATCCGCTACCGCTACCTCTTCTCCGGGGTGGAGGCGGTTTACCTGCGGGGCCTGGAGCCCATCCCCGATCAGAACGACGCCCTGCGCTTCGTGCACTTTGTGGACCAGCTTTACAATCTGGGCCTCGAGCTCCGGGCCTCGGGGGCGCCTCTGGAGGCCCTCTTCCCGGAAAGCTACCGCCACGGGGCCTTCGCCAAGAAATACGGGCGGGCCCTTTCCCGCCTGGCGGAGCTTTTGGGGTAGGATGGGGGCATGGACCTGGCGGACAGGCTTTCTGAGCTGGCCCAGGCCCTCTCCCAGGCCAGCGCCGCGGTGGGGATCCTGGAGGCCATAGAGGAGGTTCTGGAGGAGTACGGGGACGGGGAGCTTTCCCTGGAGGAGGCCATGGAGGAGATCCAGGGCCTGGTGGAGGAGTTCCAGGCGGTCCGGGCCCTCTCGGAGATGTCCCCCGAGGAGATCATGGCCCTGGCCCAGGAGGAGGAAGAGGAGGAGGGAGGGCTTCGTTCCTAGATGAAGGTGGTGGCCCTGGTCCTGGACTCGGTGGGGCTCGGGTACCTGCCGGACGCCCCCCTCTTCGGGGACGAGGGGGCGGACACCCTGGACCACACCGTCCTCAAGACGGGCATCGCCCTGCCCCACCTGGCGGAGCTGGGCCTGGGCTGGGTTCCCGGGGTCCACACCCTGCCCAGGCCCAAGGAGCCTAAGGGGGCCTTTGGCCGCATGCGGGAGGTGAACCCGGGCAAGGACACCACCACCGGGCACTGGGAGTTCGTGGGGATTTACCTGGAAAAACCCTTCCGCACCTACCCAGAGGGCTTCCCCGAGGAACTCCTTCGCGCCTGGGCGGAGCGCATCGGGGTGGGGGGGTGGCTTCTGAACCGCCCCTACTCCGGCACCGAGGCCATCCGGGACTACGGGGAGGCCCACCTGAGGACCGGCTACCCCATCGTCTACACCTCGGCGGACTCCGTCTTCCAGGTGGCCGCCCACGTGGAGCGGGTCCCTCTGGAAACCCTTTACGGCTGGTGCCGGGTGGCCCGGGAGATGCTTTTGGGGGAGCACCAGGTGGCCCGGGTCATCGCCCGCCCCTTCGCCGGGGAGCCCGGGGCCTTTTACCGGCTGGAGCACCTCCGGAAGGACTTCGCCTTAGAGCCTCCCAGGAACGTCCTGGACGTGCTCAAGGAGGGGGGCCTCGAGGTGGTGGGGGTGGGCAAGATCCCGGATATTTACGCCGGGCGGGGCTTCACCCGGGAGGTGAAGACCAAGGACAACAGGGACGGCCTGGAGAAGACCCTGGCCCTCCTGGGGGAGGCCTTCTCTGGCCTCGTCTTCGCCAACCTGGTGGACTTTGACGCCAAGTACGGCCACCGCCGGAACCCCGAGGGGTACGGGAGGGCCCTTTTGGAGGTGGACCAGTTCCTCCCCAGGCTCCTTTCCGCCCTGAGCCCCGAGGACCACCTCTTTCTGGTCTCCGACCACGGCAACGACCCCACCTTCTTCGGCACCGACCACACCCGGGAGTACGGGATGCTCCTCTGGGTGGGGCCAGGGGTGAGGGGGGACCTGGGCACCCGGGAGAGCTTCGCTGACCTGGGGGCCACCTGGGCCAGGCTCTTCGGGCTCGCCTGGGAGGGACCGGGAAAGAGCTTGCTTTAGGCCATGCCCTTCACCTGGCGCGACCTCCTGGACATCTTCCTGGTAACCCTCCTCTTCTACTTCCTGTGGCGCCTCATGGTGGGCACCCGGGCCTTGAACCTGGTCCGGGGGCTTCTCGTCTACCTCCTGGTCTGGTTTCTCGCCAACCTCCTGGGGCTTTCCACCCTTTCCTGGATCCTGGGGAACGCCGCCACCTTGGGGGCCTTCGCCCTCATCGTGGTCTTCCAGCCGGAGCTTAGAGGGCTTCTGGAGCGCCTGGGCCGCCCCCAGGGGCCCAGGGCCACCTCCTTGGCCCTGGAGGAGCTCCTTTTGGGCGTGGCCCGCCTGGCGGAAAGGCGCTACGGAGCCCTGATCGCCCTGGAGAGGCGCACCCCTTTGGGGGAGTACGCGGCCACGGGGGAGGTCCTGGATGCCCGGCTTTCCGCCCGGCTTCTGGTGACCCTCTTCTACCCCGGGACGCCCCTGCACGACGGGGGGGCCATCCTGCGGGAGGGGAGGCTTCTTGCGGCAGGGTGCCTCTTCCCCCTCTCCGAGGCGAGTCTGGGCCTGGGCACCCGGCACCGGGCCGCCCTGGGGCTTTCCGAGGTGTCCGACGCCTTGGTCCTGGTGGTGAGCGAGGAAACGGGGAACATCCGGGTGGCCGAGGGGGGGAAGCTCTCCCCGCCCCTCACCCTCGAGGCCCTGCGCGCCCGGCTCAAGGAGGCTCTCCATGCGTGACTGGCCCACGCTTTTACTGGCCCTCCTCGCCGCCTTGGCCGCCTGGTACTCCCTGAGGGAACGGGCCCCGGTGGTGGAGCGGGCCCTGAGCGTCCCCCTCCAGGTGGTGGGGCTGGAGAAGGACCAGGTGGCGGAAGGGGTGCCCAGGGAGGTCCTCCTGCGCCTTCGGGGCCCTGCCCCTTTGGTGGAGGGCACCCCCCCGGTTTCCGCCTACCTGGACCTCTCGGGAGCCGAGGGGGCCTTCAGCCGGGAGGTGCGGGTGGCCGTGCCCCAAGGGGTGGAGCTTTTGGAGGTGCGCCCCGCCCGGGTGGAGGGAAGGGTGGAGGCCCTCCTGAGCCGTACCCTGCCGGTGGAGGTCCTGGCCCAGGGGATGTGGGTGCGCACGGAGCCCGCCTTCGTGGAGGCCAAGGGGCCCAGGAGCCAGGTGGAGCTGGCGGTGGTGGCCCTGGGCCTGGACCTGGGGGGAGAGGTGGTGCCCCTCACCGCCTTCAGTTCCCAGGGGCCCCTCCCCGGGGTGGAGCTTTTCCCCTCCAGGGTGCGGGTGGTGGCCCGGGAGGAGGCCCTTTTCCGCAAGGTGGTTCCCCTGGTCCTCAAGCCCCCTGAGGGCCTCAAGGTGCTGGACTACGCCCCCAAGGAGGTGGAGGTGGTGGGGCCTAAGGAGGTCCTCGAGGGCCTGGAGGAGGTGGAGGCCAGGCCCCAGGAGGGCTTCCGCCCGGGGGAGGTGGCGGGCCCCTTCCTCCTTACCCTTCCCCCGGAAGTGCGGCCTTTGGGCCAGGTTCTGGGAAGGGCCCGGTTTGCGCTAGAATAGGTGGGATGATCTACCCCATCCGCCTCTACGGGGACCCGGTTCTCAGGAAAAAGGCCCGCCCTGTCCAGGACTTCTCCGGTCTGAAGAAGCTCGCCGAGGACATGCTGGAGACCATGTTTGAGGCCCGGGGGGTGGGGCTGGCTGCCCCGCAGATAGGCCTCTCCCAGAGGCTTTTCGTGGCCGTGGAGTACGCCGACGAGCCCGAAGGGGAGGAGAGGCCCCTAAGGGACCTGGTGCGCCGGGTCTACGTGGTGGCGAACCCCGTGATCACCCACCAGGAGGGGCTGGTGGAGGGCCTCGAGGGGTGCCTCTCCCTCCCTGGCCTCTACTCGGAGGAGGTGCCCCGGGCGGAGCGGATCCGGGTGGAGTTCCAGGACGAGGAGGGGCGCAGGAGGACCCTGGAGCTGGAGGGGTACATGGCCCGGGTCTTCCAGCACGAAATAGACCACCTGGAGGGCCGCCTCTTTTTTGAGCGCCTGCCGAGGCCCAAGCGGGAGGCCTTCCTGGAGGAGCACCGGGCCGAGCTCGCCCGCTTCCAGAAGGAGGCCCGGGCCCTCCTCAAGGAGCTTTCCCCGTGAGGGTGGCCTTCTTCGGCACCCCCTCGTGGGCGGTGCCGGTCCTGGACGCGCTCAACCGCCACCACCAGGTGGTCCTGGTGGTGACCCAGCCCGACAAGCCCCAGGGGCGGGGGCTTAAGCCCGCCCCAAGCCCCGTGGCCCAGTACGCCCTGGCGCACGGCCTTCCCCTCCTCAAGCCCGCCCGCCTCAAGGGGAACAGGGAGTTTCTGGAGGCCTTCCGGGCCGCTTCCCCCGAGGTGGCCGTCACCGCCGCCTACGGCAAGATCCTGCCCAGGGAGGTCCTCGAGGTGCCGCCTTACGGCTTCCTCAACCTCCACCCCTCCCTCCTGCCCAAGTACCGGGGCCCGGCCCCCGTGCCCTGGGCCCTCATCCGGGGAGAGAAGGAGACCGGGGTGGCCATCATGAAGACCGAGGAAGGGCTGGACACCGGGCCCCTTTACGCCCTCTGGCGCACGGAGATCCTGCCGGAGGAAGACGCAAAGGCCCTCTCCGAGCGCCTCCGGGACAAGGGGATAGAGCTTCTTTTAAAGGTGCTGGAGGACCTGCCTTACCTCACCCCCACGCCCCAGGAGGGGGAGGCCAGCTACGCCCCCCTCCTCACCAAGGAGGAGGGGAGGGTCCGCTTCGGCGAGACCGCCGAGGCCATCTACAACCGCCACCGGGGGGTCCAGCCCTGGCCCGGGAGCTACTTCTTCCACGGGGGAAGGCGGGTCAAGGTCCTGAGGATGCGCCCCGAGCCCGGGGAGGGGGAGCCCGGGGTGGTCCAGGCGGTGGACCGGGAGGGGGTCCTGGTGGGGACGGGAGGAGGGCTTATCCGGCTTTTAGAGGTCCAGCCGGAAGGCAGGCGCCCCATGCCCGCCGCCGACTGGGCCCGGGGGTACGGGGTGGGGCCGGGAACCCGCTTGGAGTAGTCGGCGCATCCCGGCCCGGGCACGGGGAAGCCAAGTCGCAACATGGGATGCCCAAGCCGGGGCTGTGGGAGGGCTTTTCTGGGGCCCCCACCGCGGCGAAAGCCGCGGTGGGGTACTTAGAACTCCTCGTCCCACTCCACGATGGTCTCGCTGGTGAGGGTGGAAGGGGCCCTTTCCTCCGTGGGGACCACCTCCGCCCCCCGTTCCTTCAAGAGGCCGAACTGGGCGGCGATGCCCCGGAGGCCCGCCCCCGCCAGGGCCACCACCAGGAACACTGTGAAGCCCCAGGCCAGGTA
>Ga0197143_1001728_pt1 | contig 17854 bp, 17 predicted proteins | sample GBS70_MetaG_FD_148603 | JGI IMG/M metagenome (GOLD analysis project Ga0197143, IMG submission 148603) | Sediment microbial communities from Great Boiling Springs, Gerlach, Nevada, United States - GBS 70_MetaG | ecosystem: Environmental > Aquatic > Thermal springs > Hot (42-90C) > Sediment...
TACCAGAGGACGTTGCCCCGATGGACGTTGACGGGGACGGAGTAGATCTTCCCCTCGTAGCTGACCAGGTCGATCAGCTGCTTGGGGAACTTGTCCATCCATCCCTCGCTCTCCCACAAATCCGTGAGGTCCTCCATGTAGCCGGTCTTCACCCAGGTATCGATCAGCTCCGCCCCGCCGTGGACCTGGAAGGAATCCGGCGGGTCGCCGCCCAGCATGCGGGTCTTCAGCACGGCTTTGGCCTGGGCGCCGGCGCCGCCGGCAACGGCAGCGTTGATGATCTCCACGTCCGGATATTTCTGACGATAGACGGTGAACATCGCCTCCAGCCCTTCCGCCTCCCCGCCCGCCGTCCACCAGGAGAAGATCTCCAGCTTCTTGGCTGGGGCAGGGGTGGCCGGTTGGGCGCAGGCGGCCAGGAGCAGGGTGAGGATCAGCAACAGCGCTACCCAGAGGGACCAGCGATGGGACCGGGACATGGCAACCTCCTTTTCTCAGCGGGCGAACCTCAAGGCTGAGGGGAGCCGATGGCGTTCCGGATCCTCACCTGCTATTCTAAACAGGGAAGAGAGGCTGTCAAGCCATCTCACACGCCGCATCCGCCCTCCCCCTCCGCCTTCCGGGCCCATAAGGGCCTGGAGGTGGATCCGTAAAGCGCACCCCAACGGTATAATTTAGACGCTGTCGAATCCCATGATCTGGAAGGTTCCATGGGGCGGCGATGGTGGGTTCCCATCTTCGTTGTTTTAATGATCAGCGCCCTGGGTGGGGCGCCCCGCTTTCCTTCCCTGCAGGCCCTTCCCCCTGGCCACTATGTCCCGGATGAGCTCTTGGTGAAATTTGCCCCCGGTGCGGATCCGGCCGCCCTGGCTCACGCCTTCGGGTTCCGCCTCCACCATCTCACCCGACTGGGGGTGTGGGTAGTAAAGGTTCCCCCTCAGGCGCTGGAGGCGGTGGGGACGGCTTTGAGCCGCCACCCGCTGGTGGAGTATGTGGAGCTGAACGGCATCGCCACCGCCTCCCTGGACCCCAACGACCCTTACGACAACACCACCTGCTACAACTCCTCGAAGGCGGGCTGCGTCTCCCAGTGGGCCTGGGGGAAGATCCAGGCGTATGCGGCATGGGATCTGGTGACCGGCTCCGGCACCGTCCGCATTGCGGTCGTCGACACCGGGATCGATAACAGCCACCCGGACCTCCCGCCGGTGGCGGATCAGTGGGACTTCGTGAACAACGATGGCATCGCGGAGGACGACAACGGTCACGGCACCCACGTGGCCGGGACCATCGGGGCTCTGACGAACAACGGGGTCGGCGTGGCGGGGATGAACTGGCAGGTCCAGCTCCTGGCCGCCAAGGTGCTGGACGCCAGCGGCTCGGGGACTTACGCCCAGGTGGCCGATGGCATCGTCTGGGCCGCTGATCACGGCGCGAAGGTCATCAACCTGAGCCTGGGCGGCTCCATCGGCTCGACGACGCTGCGGAACGCAGTGGACTACGCCTGGAACAAGGGGGCGGTGCTGGCATGCGCGGCAGGCAACAGCGGCTCCTCCGCCAAAACCTACCCGGCCGCTTATACGAACTGCATCGCCGTAGCGGCCACGGATGAGAACGACAACAAGGCCTCCTTCTCCAACTACGGCGCCAAATGGGTAGACGTCGCCGCGCCCGGCGTGCGCATCCTCTCCACCATGCCGGACACGCCGGTTTACCTGACCACCCAGTATGGCTACTTCACTACCTATGATGCTCTAAACGGGACCTCCATGGCGACGCCGCACGTGGCGGGGCTGGCCGGGCTGGTGTGGGCGACCGGTAAGTGCACCGCGAACGCCTGCGTGCGCCAGCGCATCGAGGCGAACGCGGATCGCATCCCGGGCACAGGCCGCTACTGGTATTGGGGGCGTATCAACGCCTACCGGGCCGTCAGCGCCCCGTAAGCCCGCGGGATCCCGAAGCCTCGGGGGCCGGGCGGGCCCGGAGGGCCCTGCCCGGCCCCCCTTTTCCGCCTGTTCCTCCCAATGAAGAGATGGCATTTGGGTTATGATAGAATTGCGAGAGAGCGGATTCCATCCCTCGCTGGAGGGGGCTTCGATGGCAGGGCACAGCAAGTGGGCGAACATCAAACATCGCAAGGCGGCCATGGACGCCAAGCGCGGGCAGCTCTTCAGCCGTCTGACCCGCGAGCTGATCGTCGCAGCCCGGGAGGGAGGGCCTGACCCGGAGATCAACCTGCGCCTGCGGCTGGCCATCGAACGGGCCCGGGCGGCGAACATGCCCAAGGAGAACATCGAGCGGGCCATCCGGCGCGGCGCCGGCCTGGAGAAGGGAGCGGAGCAATTCGAGGAGCTGCTCTACGAAGGCTACGGCCCCCATGGGGTGGCTATCCTCGTGCGGGTGCTGACAGACAACCGGAACCGCACGGTGGCCGAGCTCCGCCGCATCTTCTCCCGCCACGGGGGGAGCCTGGCGGAATCGGGCGCGGTGATGTGGAACTTCGAGAAGAAGGGCTATATCGCCATCCGCCCCGATGGCCAGGACCCCGAGCGCATCTTCGAGATGGCCATTGAGGCAGGCGCGGAGGACGTGGAGATCAGCGAGGACCTGGTGGAGATCTACACCGCCCCGGAGGACCTCCAGGCTGTGCGCCAGGCCCTGATGGCGGCCGGCCTCATCATCGACAACGCCGAGGTCACCATGCGGCCCAAAACCCGGGTGGCCCTGGACGATCACGCCACCATGGCCGTGATGTCCCTGGTGGACGCCCTGGAGGAGCTGGACGATGTCCAGCAGGTCTACTCCAACCTGGAGATCTCCGACGAGCTGATCCGTAAATATGAGGCACAGGCCGCGTGATGCGGGTGCTGGGGATCGACCCGGGGATCGCGATCACCGGCTACGGACTGGTGGAGGAGCGGGAGGGGAGCCTGGAGGCCCTGGCCTATGGGGACATCCGGACGCCCGCGGGGGATCCGCTTCCCCAGCGTCTGCGCCAGCTCTATGAGGCCATCTGTTCTCTGATCGAAGCCCATCGCCCGGACGTCGCGGCCATCGAGCGGGTGTTCTTCGGGCGCAACGTCACCACTGCTTTCGCCGTCGGGCAGGCCCGCGGGGTCGCCCTCCTGGCCCTGGCCCAAGCCCAGATCCCCATCTACGAATACACCCCTGCGGACGTCAAACAGGCCCTGGTGGGATACGGGAGCGCTCCCAAGGCCCAGATCCAGGCGATGGTTCGCATGCTCCTTCACCTCCCGGAGATCCCCCGCCCGGACGACGTGGCCGATGCCCTGGCCGTAGCCATCTGTCACCTGAACCATGCCCGCCTCGCCGCCCTGCGCTGAGAAGGTCAGGATCCGGCCCGCGAGGCCGCCCGCGGGCCCTCGTCTCCGGAGCGGAGCATGATCGGCCCGATCCTGATCGTAGAAGATCAGCCCCAGGAGGCCCAGGCGCTCTCCGAGCTGCTGCGCTGGAGCCTCCGGCCCGCCGTGGTGGCTCCTGATCTCCGCACGGCCCGGCGACGCCTGCTGGAGCTCCGCCCCTCCGTGATCATTCTGGATCTCCACCTCCCGGATGGGGATGGGCTGGCCTGGTTGAAGGAGTTGCGCAGTCGATCCTTCGGCTGGAACTTCACGATCCTGGTGGTCTCCGGGCGCACGGATCCGGATCAGATCGCCGAGGCCCTGCTGGCAGGGGCGGATGACTACCTGACCAAGCCCTACGCGCCCCAGGAGCTGCTGGCCCGGATCGCGGTGGCGGAGCGCCTGGCCGCGCTGCGAGCCGGGTTCCGATGGCTGGTTGCTTTTCGACCTCCCCTGCCCGGCCCCGGGTGCTACACTTCCGCCGGGATCCTGATCCTGCGCTCCCCCGAAGGGAAAGATCGGGAAGCATTGCGGTTGGAATGGGCTTATGGCGTCCGCCATCTGCGGCAGGCGGACGGGATGCCGCTGCCCCTCCCGGACGGAAGCCTCCTGGCCCTCTTCCCGAGCGTGGCCCGGGCGCTGGAGGCCCTTCGCTCCTTTCCCTTCCTCTGGACCGCCGTGCTCCACGTGGGCTCGGTGGAGCTGGGCTGGCTGGAAGCGCCCGGCTTCGCCGCCGGAACCATCATCGGGGAGGCGATCCGGGAAGCGCTCCGCCTGGCCTATCTGGCCCCGACGGGGATGCGGCTGATCACCGAGGCGGCCCGCGCCGCGTTGATCCCACCTCCGCCCACACGCCCGTGGGCACCCGCCGTCCGCATCGCCGGGCTCCCTGCCCAAGAGCTCTTGGAGGGCGGACAGTAGCCCGCGCGGCGAAGACGCAAAACATAGAGGGGATGAGGGAATGCTCGTTCAGGTGCGGGGGATCGTGGACGCCATTGGCAAGGATTGGGTCCGGCTGGATCTGAACGGCCTGGGGCTGCAGGTGTATGTGCCCCCCAGCGTGCTGGCGCAGGCGCGTCGAGGGGAGCCCCTCACGCTGCACACCACCTTGCTGGCCCGGGCGGAGGGCCACGGCATCACGTTCACCCTCTACGGGTTCGCCGACGAGGAGGAGCGAGAGCTTTTCGAGCAGCTGCTCACGGTGAACGGGGTGGGGCCGCGGGCGGCCCTGGCCCTCCTGAGCCTCTCCGCCCCGACGTTGCGGGCCGCCATCGCCCAGGAGCAGGTGGAGATCCTGCGGAGGGTCCCCGGCATCGGCCCCAAGACCGCCCGCTCCATCATCCTGCATCTTAAAGATCGAATCGGCGCGGTCCCGGCTCCCGGGGCCCCGGCCGCGCGCCCTGACGACACAGAGATCATCGCCGCCCTCACCGCCCTGGGCTACAGCGTGGTGGAGGCCCAGGCCGCCCTCTCCCAGGTTCCGCCGGATCCGAACCTGCCCCTGGAGGAGAAGATCCGCCTCGCCCTGAGTTACTTCGCCCGCCGGCCGGGACGGTAGCGGAGAGTGCCGTTCACCGGATCGCCTCTCGCAACCGGGCGCTGATGTAATCCATGGCGGACACCACGGCCACGATCGCCCACACCGCCGTCCCAGCCCGGTGATAGTCCGTCTGATCGATCCACAACTTGAGCTGATAGCCGATCCCTCCGCCTCCCACAAACCCCACGACGGTAGAGATGCGGATGTTGATGTCCCAGTGATAGATGATGAAGGCCAGGAACGGCAGGGTGATCTGCGGGATCACCGCATAACGGATGACCTGGAGGGGATTCGCGCCGGTGGCGGTGAGGGCCTCCACCGGGCCCGGGTCGATGGTCTCCACCACCTCGGAGAAGAGCTTGCCCAGGTTGACCACGGTGGCCACGGTGAGGGCCAGCACCCCCGCGAAGGGCCCGAAGCCCACCCAGGTGGCGAAGATCGCGGCCACCACCAGCGGCTCGATGGAGCGCACCACGTTGAACATCGTGCGCACCAGATAATAGACCGCCGTGCCCACGGGCCCCCGGGCCGTGATGTTGCGCGCGGCCAGGAAGGAGAGGGGGGCGGCGATGAGGGTGGCCAGGGTGGTGGCCATCAGAGCCAGGAAGATCGTCTGGAGCATCAGCTCCAGGGTGCGGATCAGGGCCGGGCTGATCTGCCACCGTCCTTCCCAGCGCGCCTCCGCCTGCAGCCAGGCTCCTCCCTCCTGCGCCAGAAGAGGACGGATCTCCACCTCCAGGCTGAAGTTCCCCACCTCGTCCGTGCGGGTCCGCCCGGCCAGCAATTCGCCTCCCAGGGGCAACTGGGGGCTGGGCGCGAAGCGCCAGCGGACCACCACCTCGCTGTTCGGGCGGAACCCTTCGCCCCGAACCCGGATCCGCTCCCCTGAGGCGGCGCAGGACGGGAAGAAGAGGCGGGGCCCCTCTCCCGCTGTCATCTCCTCGGGCACACTCGCCGCCGCGCATGGCACCTGCAACGCCCCCTCCACGCGCTGCAGGCCGCGCTCCGGGACCAGGATCTCCGGGGTGATGAAAGCGGTGAAGATCTCCCGGGCGCGCTGGGCGGCCTGGGGCTCCACGAACTTCCCCAAATCGACGCCCACCATTCGCCAGGACCAGGCATAAATCAGGAGGGCGAGAAACCCGATGGCGATTCGGATCCATAGACGCGGTCGACGCATAGCGGTTCAGATCCCTCGCGGGATGCCGCAACGCTTCTCAGACGATCCGGCGGCGCACCTGAGCGCTCACGAAGTCCAGGGCCATCACCACCAGGGCGATGCCGATCACCGCCGTGGCCACCTGACGATACGCGCTCAGGCGGATCCACTCGCTCAACCGAAAGCCGATCCCCCCGCCCCCCACGAACCCGATGATCGTGGACATGCGGACGTTGATGTCCCAGCGGTAAACCGCAAAGGAGATGAACTCCGGCACCACCTGAGGCACCACGGCGTAACGGATGACCTGGAGGCGGGTCGCCCCCGTGGCGGTGAGGGCCTCCACCGGCCCCGGATCGATGTGCTCCACCACCTCGGAGAAGAGCTTCCCCAGGGCGGCGATGGAGTGGACCATCAGGGCCAGCATCCCGGCGAAAGAGCCCAGGCCCACCCAGACCACGAACACGATCCCGAAGATCAGAGGCTCCACGGACCGGACGATGTTGAAGAAAGCCCGCATCCCGTAATAGATCAGGCGGGTGGGAAGGGAGCCTCCCATCAGGTTGCGTGCAGCCAGGAACGACAAGGGGGCCGCGATGAGCACGGCGAAGGTGGTGGCCAGCAGGGCGATGGCCACCGTCTCCCCCATCTTCTCCGCCACCTCCAGCAGGGCCTCGCTGGGCCGCGGGCCTCCGATCACCCGCACCGCGTGGATCTCCAGGAAATGAGTCTGAGACTGGCCGGGGGGCGGCTCGAACCCGGGAGGGACCGCGCGGGGAGCCAGGAAGGCGACTCGAAAGCGTCCGGCCCCATCCGCCTGCACCGACAGAGGGCGCCCTCCCTGCAGGATCCGCTGGCGCTCGCCGATGGGATTCACCCACCAAAGCTCCAGCGGGACTCCGGGCGGGAAGCCCTCCCCTTCCAGGGTCAGCGGGTCACCAGCCTGGGCGCAACCGGCGGAGAGCCGGGCTTCTATCCCCTCGCGAACCGTCACCGGCTGGGGCGCGCTCCGACACGGGACCTCCACCGGGATCCGGAGCACCTGTCGCTCGGTGGGATAGGTCAGGAGATCCGGCTGGGTCAGGGCAACCAGATAGGGGCGCATTTTCTCGAAGCGCACGAAAGGGGCGCGCAGGTCGATCTCCGTGACCTCCCAGCCCACCGCATAAAGGACAGCCAGCGCGGCCAGGGTGGCGGGCCACAGACGGGGCCGCCGGCCGCTGAGCCGCCGCCAGGCGTCATAGATCGTCCCCAGCCCCCACAGCCCCACCCCCAGCCACAGCCCGGGATGCCCGCGCCATCCCGCCAGGCCGATCAGGGCCAGGGAGACGCCCACCCAGACCGCGGCCATGGATCGCTGGCCCAGGGCCTGATAGGCCAGCGCCGGGAGAAGGGCATACCCGCGCGGAGGACGCCGCTCAGCCGCCAATGCGCTCGGCCTCCTGACCGTAGATCTCCTTGAACCGGTGGTCATCGATCTCGTCCGGCCGCCCGTCGAACACCTTGATCCCATCCTTCAGCCCGATCACCCGGGTGGCGTAGCGATGGACCAGATCCAAGAAGTGCAGGCTGCAGATAACGGTGACGCCGTCCTTCCGGTTCAGCTCCTCGATGTAGCGGAGGATCGAATGGGCGAGGACGGGATCCAGGCTGGCGACCGGCTCGTCGGCCAGGAGCAGGCGGGGCTCCTGCATCAGGGCGCGGGCGATGCCGACCCGCTGCTGCTGGCCACCGGAGAGCTCGTCGGCTCGTTTGTCGGCGAGATCCGCCAGCCCCACCCGCTCCAGGGCCCGCATCGCCCGCTGCACCTCGGAAGGAGGAAAGTAGCCCAGCAGGCTGAGCCAGGGGTTGACATATCCCAGACGGCCTGCGAGGACGTTGGTGAGGACGGTCGCCCGTTTCACCAGGTTGAACTGCTGGAAGATCATGCCGATTTGGCGCCGGATCTTCCGCAGCTCCCGGGGGGAGGCGGCGGTGATGTCGATCCCGTTCCAGATCACCCGGCCGGAGGTCGGCTCGATCAGGCGGTTGATGCAACGCAGCAACGTGCTCTTCCCCGCCCCGCTGAGCCCGATGATGGCCACGAACTCCCCATCCTCCACTGTGAAGCTTACTTCTTGCAGGGCCCGCGTTCCATCCGGATAGATCTTGGTCAGACGCTCCACGATCAGCGGCATAGAGGCTTCCTCCGGATCTCTCGGGATCGGGTCGGGGAGAACACCGGGGTCTTCTCCATTGCGTGGACGATAGAATGAGGAGAGGAATCCTCGGATCCAACGAGCGGGGGACCGGGAGGCCGGTCCCCCGCCTCGCGATCATTTGGCCGGCTTCACCAGGTCCTCCAGTTTGTAGCCGGAGGCGCTCAGCTGGGCCCGGAACTCATCGTAGAAGGAGTCGTCCACCTTCTCCAGGCCCTCGATCTGATAGACGGTCTTCAGGGCCTGCCGGCCCTCCTCCGAGGCCGCGATCTCCAGCAGCGCCTGCCGGATCTTCTCCTTGAGGTCCGCCGGCAGATCCTTGACCACGCTGACGTTGTCGTTGGGGATCTTCGCCGTGGTGGCCAGCACCACCACCTTCTCCTTCACATCCGGCAGGTCCTTCTCCACGGCGCCCCGGGCGTCCACGTAGGTCGCCCCGGCGTCGCAATCCCCATTGTAGACCGCCTTGACCACGTTCGGGTGGGAGCCCGCGTTCACCGTCTTGGCGAAATCCGTGTCTGGATCCACCCCGTTGGCCTTGAGCAGGATGCGGGGCATCAGATAGCCGGAGGTGGAGAGGGGATCCACCCAGCACATCACCTTGCCTTTGAGGTCGGCGAGGCTCTTGATCCCGGAGTCCGCCCGCACAAGGATCTGTCCGGTGTAGTAGGTCTGGTTGAAGCGGACGGTGGCCAGGATCACCTCCACGCCGTATTTTTCGTGGGCCAGGAGGTAGCTTAAGGTGTTCAGCCATCCGATCTGGGCCTGGCCGGCCCCCATGGCCTCCACCGCAGCGGCGAAGCTGCTGGCCAGGTTCATTTTAACCTTCATGTTGAGCTTCTCGCCCAACAGCTCGGCCAGTTGCTCCCCTCCCCGTTTGATCTCCTCAGACTCCCCAGAGGGGACGAAGACCATCACCAGAGGGTTCTGCTCGCTGCCGAGGGGGGGTTTCTGAGGCGCACAGGCCCCCAGGGCCAGGCCAAGGAACCAAACGCCAAGGATCGTCACTCCCATCAGGCGCTTCATTGGGAAACCTCCCTCCTCGGATTTCGCAAACGCTCAAGCCTATCTTAGGGAGGGAAGAAGGGGATGTCAAGCGCCACGGATCCCCAACGCCGCGAAGGAGCCGTGGGTTGACGCAGACGGGAGACCCAGTTACAATAACCCGCGCGCTGGCAGAGGCCCGGGGAGGCGTCCGGGCGAACGATGCGGCGGATCGACGGCGGCAACCTATCCTCACCATGGGAACCGAGGGAAGCCCTATGGCACGCTGTGAGCTCTGCGGGAAAGGGACAGCTTTCGGCAACTACGTCAGCCACTCCAATCACGCCGAGCGTCGGCGGTTCATGGCCAACGTTCAGAAAAAGCGGGTCACCCTGAACGGGGTCACACGCCGGATCCACATCTGCACCCGCTGCCTGAAGGCCCTCCACAAGGCAAGGGCCTGATCTGCCGATCAGACCCCCTCATCCGGCTTCCGGGGGTGGGCGATGTCCTGGTGGCGCTCCCCAGTGGTGGCGGTGGTGGTTTTCCGCCTGCTGGGCCAGCCGTTCTCCCTTCCCCCGAGAGGCCCTGCTTCCCACCGCCTCCCTCCGGACGGCGCCGGTCTCCCAGAGCCCGCTGCTCCCGACCCCTCCTACCCCGCCGCCTGTGCCGATTTCCCTCCCTCTGCCCCCACCGGAGGAGCGGTCCGTCCTCCCCGGCGCCCCGGTGGCCTTCCTCGACGGCCGGATCACCGTGGAGGTCCCTCGAGGCCTCCCCATCGCCCGCCTCCGCTTGGCCGTGCAGGAATAGCGCCGGCTGGGGGCCGAGCAGGCCGGCCGCGCCCTGGCCTTCGACTTGACCGCCGCTGACGCCCGAGGGGCGCCCCTTTCCTGCTTCCCCGTCCTCCTCACGGTGACCCTGCGGCTAGTGGTCTGTCCAGTTTATATTTGGGGGTTCGAAGGGCCGACATGGGTGGGCGTAGAGACCCACAAAATTGCCGTTGACTGACCACTAGTGTGATGTGGGAGCCGTGTCCGGGTTCCGCACGGAGAGAAGCGCAGTAAAAGATGTCCCCGACGACCCGCGGATGAGCTTCAGGCCCGAAGATGCGCCCGCGGAGCTCTTCACGAAGTCTGCCGTAAAATGATATGGACTGCCCATCAAGCTGGCTCTACGCGAACCCCATCCGCTCGCCCTGTCCAGGCCAGGGATGACGCTTTTAAGCGGTTTGCTCTCTCTGCTCGAAGACGAACCGGCCCTGCAGGAGGCCCGCCGCGCGCTGGCGGCAGGCCGTCCCGCGGGGATCCCTCTCCCCCGGGGGGCGTGGCCCTTCTGGATCGCGGCGCTGCTGCAGGAAGCGCCGCGGCCGACGCTGATCGTGGCGGGGACGGCGGAACGCGCCCAGCGGATGGCCCAGGACCTGGCCCTCTATCTGGGGCCGGAGCGCATCCATCTGCTGCCGGAGCCACCGGTCCTCCCCTATGAGCGCGCCCCATGGCCGCCCGAGATCCGCGCGGAGCGGCTGACGGCCCTGGCTGCCCTCGCCGGGTTGAACGGCGACCCCGCCCCGGTGAGCGTGGCCTCAACCCGCGCCCTGCGGCTCCGGACGCTGCCCCCCCGCCTGTTCCACCGCCTGCGCCGGATCATCCGGACCGGCCAAGAGCTGCCCCTGGAGGGCTTCGTCCGCTACCTGCTGGAGGCCGGCTACGAGCCGGTGACTACAGTGACCCACCCCGGCCAGTTCGCCCGGCGCGGGGGGATCCTGGACCTCTTCCCCTCGACCGCGCCGGAGCCGGTGCGGATCGAATGGGAGGCCGATCGCCTCCTCAGCATGCGCGCCTTCGATCCATCCACCCAGCGGACCCTGCGGCCGGTGGAGCAGGTGCGCATCTTCCCGGCCCGGGAGGCGCTGCCCGGCTACGGGCCCGCGGCGGCCGCCCGGCTGGCGACCTGGGAGCCGGCGGCCGAGGCCGCGGCGGAACGGGAAGCTCTGGAGCGGGAGCGCCAGGCCCTGGCCCAGGGCGCGCCCTTCCCGACCCTCGAGTTCTACCTCCCTTACTTCTATGGGGATGCGACCACCCCTCTCGCGTATCTGCCCGAGGACGGATGGGTGATCCTCCTGGACGAGACGGAGATCCGGGAGGCGTGGGAGGAGGTAGAAGAGGAAGCCCGGGCCCTGCGGGCCCGCGGGGAGAGCGCCGGGTTCCTCCCCCCCGATTACCCGGACCCCCTGGTGGATCGCGTGCAATGGGAGAGCGCCCTGCGCCGGCGCCCGGCCCTTCGGATCACCGCCCTGCCGGAGGAAGGAGGATCTCCGGCGTTGCCCTTCGAGGCCCCGCCGCGTTTCGGCGGGCAGATCCAGCCCATGATCGAGGATTTCGCCCGGCGCCTGCAGCTCCGGGAGGCGGTGGTGGTCGTGAGTCGTCAGGCAACCCGCCTGGCCGCCGTATGGGCCGACCACGCCCCGGGCCTGCGGGAGGCCGCCCAGACCGTCTCCTCCCTGGAAACGCCCCCGCTCCCGCAGCGGATCTACTTCCTGAGCGGGGCGCTGAGCAGCGGCTTCCTCTTCCGCTCCAAAGACGGCCGCCGCCTCGCCCTGCTCACCGACGCGGAGCTCTTCGGGGTGCTCCGTCCCCTCCCCTGGCGCCGCCGCGCCCGACGGGGCCCGCCCCCCGAATGGATCCGGGAACTGCGGGAGGGCGACTACGTGGTCCACGAGGATTTCGGGATCGGGATCTTCGAGGGCCTGGTCCGCCTCAACCTGGATGGGGTGGAGCGGGAGTATCTGGTGGTGCGCTACGCGGGCAACGATCGGCTGTATGTGCCGGTGGATCAGGCGGACCGGGTCAGCCGGTATGTGGGGCCGACGGATCAGCCGCCCGAGATCCATCCCCTGGGGAGCGGGGATTGGGCCCAGGCGCGGGCGCGGGCGCGGCAGGCGGCGGCCGAGGTGGCCCGCGAATTGCTGGAGCTTTACGCCCGACGGGAGGTGGCCCGGGGCCACGCCTTCTCGCCGGACACGCCCTGGCAGCGGGAGCTGGAGGCCTCCTTCCCCTTCATCGAGACGGAGGATCAGCTCCGGGCCATTGAGGAGGTCAAGGCGGATATGGAGCGGCCGCGGCCCATGGATCGATTGCTGTGCGGGGACGCGGGGTTCGGGAAAACCGAGGTGGCCCTGCGGGCGGCCTTCAAGGCGGTGATGGACGGCAAGCAGGTGGCCATGCTGGCCCCCACGACCATCCTGGCCCACCAGCACTACGAGACCTTCCGCGCCCGCCTGGCCCCCTTCCCGGTGGTGGTGGAGGTCCTCACCCGGCTGCGCTCGCCTCGGGAGCAGGCGGAGATCCTGCGCCGGCTCCGGGAGGGGGAGATCGACATCCTCATCGGCACCCACCGTCTGCTCCAGCCCGACGTGGTCTTCAGGGATCTGGGGCTGGTGATCATCGACGAGGAGCAGCGCTTCGGCGTGATGCACAAGGAGCACTTCAAGCGCCTCCGGGCGGAGGTGGATGTGCTCACCCTCACGGCGACGCCGATCCCTCGTACCCTCTATCTGGCCCTGAGCGGGCTGCGGGACATCAGCCTGATCCAGACGCCGCCGGAGGAACGGCTGCCGGTGCAGGTCTATGTGGGGCCCTACGATGATCGCCTGGTGCGCTCGGCGATCATGCGGGAGCTGGATCGCGGGGGGCAGGTCTTCGTGGTCTATAACCGGGTGCACGGCCTGGAGGCCTGGAAGGAACGGCTGGAGGCCCTGGTGCCGGGGGCCCGCTTCGGTATGGCCCACGGCCAGATGCCGCCCCGGCAGCTGGAGAAAACCATGATGGCCTTCACGCGGGGGGAGATCGACGTGCTGGTGGCCACGGACATCATCAGCAGCGGCCTGGACATCCCCAACGCCAACACGATGATCGTGATCCGGGCGGACCTCTTCGGCCTGGCCCAGCTCTACCAGCTGCGCGGGCGGGTGGGCCGCAGCGTGCTGCAGGGCTATGCCTACTTCCTGTATGATCCGAAGGTCCCCCTCACCGCGGAGGCCCGAGAGCGCCTGATGGCCATCTATGAGATCCCCGGGCTGGGCGGCGGGTTCCAGCTGGCCATGCGGGACCTGGAGGTGCGGGGCGCGGGGGAGATCCTGGGGACCCGCCAGCACGGCCACATCGCCGCCGTCGGCTTCGATCTCTACATGAAGATGCTGAACCGGGCCATCGCCGAGCTGCGGGCGGAGCGGGAGGGTGGGCCGCCGCCGCCGGCCCCGGAGGGCGTGACCCTCAACCTCCCCTGGCCCATCGGCCTGCCGGATGATTACGTCCCCGATCCCGCCCTGCGGCTGCAGCTCTACCGCCGCATGGCGGCGATCCAGACCTTGGAAGGCGTGGCGGAGATGGCCCGGGAGCTGGAGGATCGATTCGGCCCCCTCCCGGAGGAGGCCCGCAACCTCCTTCAGCAACTGCGCCTCAAGATCCTGGCCGCCCGGGCGGGGATCGAACGGATCCACGTGGAGGGGCGGACCCTGGTCCTGCGGCCGGCCCCGGCCGGGGCCGATGGGCTCATCCGGGAACTGGGGGGCTGGATTGCCGACGGCGCCCTCCGGATCCCTCGCCGCCCCACTTGGCCCCAGGATCTGGAACGAGCTCTCCGACGCTGGGCTGGACTGCCTGAAGCTGCCGGGAGCTGCTGAAGAAGCTGAGCTTAGGGCTTTCATCCAGCCCAATCCCGGCTGGGAATCGGATCCCCCACCCGTCGGTAGTGAACCGACCCTGCCGTCGGCGTCTCCCATTCCAGGGGGATCCGCCAGGTCCTCACCTCGTCAAATGCCTCCGGCACCTCGGGAACCGGGGTAGGAGGTTGACTTCGGGGAGGCGGCGAGAGCTCGGCCCGGGGCGGCCGGGGCGGGGGCGCGGGAAGCCACACTACCGTCTCCACCCGCAGGGCCACCGCCCACAGGCTCTCCGCCCCCACCCACCGCCCATCCGGAGCCCGCGTGGGCCGATCCCACGGCCCGATCCATCGGACGTCCAGGATGAAGCAAAACAGGAAAACCACGGGGCTGCGCCGATGGGCATCTCCATTCCGATCCAGGATCATCCGCATCGATGTGCACCCCCGGCCGATCCAGCAGACGACCAGGGAGCGGTCAAAGGGAAGCAGGTAGAGGCGCCGGGGCCCCCGGCGTCAGCCGGCGCAGGACCCCTCCGGCCCGCCTCTCCGTCTGCCAGGACCAGCCGGCCGGGTCAGGGAATGAGGGCGCGGCGGACGCCTCGGCCCCGCTCGGGCAGGTTGGCGTCGGGGAAGGCGGGAGGGGAGCACGAAGGGTGGGGGACCCGTTGGGATCGGCGCGGGCGTTCCCGCCCGACACCCCAGGATCAGCATCCATCCGATCCCGATGACCCAACGCCCTATCCGTCGCATCGCCACCTCTCCAGGCGGCAGGCCGGCGCGCCCCCTGCGCCGGAGACGCCCGGCGAAACGGTGGGGGAGGTCGCCGGCGTAAGGGTTCCCCTCGGAGTGAAAGGGGAAGCGGGCGGGGAGGATCGTAGGGGCTGGCAGGCGTCCCAGAGCCCCAGAACCGCCATCCCCAGGATCCACGCCGCGTTTTTCATCCTCCTTGTCACGGCTTCCCCTCCTTCTTTGTTTCTTCCAAGTGGGGGAAGGTCCTATGTTTTCCGCCTGCCAGCATAGCGGATCATGGGGATCGCTTGCGGCGGTCCGCCCACAGGCCCAGGACCATCACCCCCACACTCAGGATGGCCGCGATTTCCAATGGCGTCTGGAACTGTCGGAGCAGCCCGCCGCTCAGCATTTCGACGTATCCCATCAGCAGCAGGGCCAGCCCCACGCCGGTGCTGATCCGCGTATTGCCATATCGAAGGAAGACCGCCGCCAGCAGGAAGGCCGCCAGACTGAACACAGGCAGCCACGGGATGCCGAGGGCCAATCCGTTCATAAGGAGCATCCCACCCAGAATGAGGTTCAGCATGAGAAGACTCCACCGCAAGGGAAGAGGAATCGAGGCCTGGTCCACGCTGTGTCTCCTTTCGCCTTAACAGAATCCTCTGGGCTCAATGCTCGGCAGGCTCTACTTCCGCGGGCAGCGCGTCAGTGTTTGCGGGAGAAAGCGAGAAAGCGCATCAGGCCAAACGCGATAGTGAAACTGAGGGTGCCTGCCAGCACCGGGGGGATCGCCTCTGCCCATATCCTTTGCCCAAAGCCCAACCAAATGGCCGGACTTGTAATCAGGAAGGCCGACGCCCCAACCGCAGTGGGGAGCAAGATCTGGATCCGGAGATCAGCGCCTCGCTGCCCAGTGCGCATGGTTTCTTCCTTTCAAGCAACCCAGTCCATCTGATGATCGCCGGTGCCTTGAAGCGCTCAACCTGGCTACTTGAGCTAATCCTCATAGCATATCGTTGCCCATCATGGTGGGCGCCGCTCGCATAGGTCCGAACGTGCTTCCCGATCTAAAGTAACATCTCCTGCTATACGGACTGCTGCTTCAAAAAGGCGAGAAGAATGAACTCCAGCAGCATGGCAAGCATAACCAGAAGAGTGAAGCGCCCCGGGGCTAGCCTGTGAAGATGGCGGCTTTCCCATCCGACCAGGATCAGGCTCAGCAGTCCCCCTCCGGCCCACAAGCCGTAAAACGAGGCCGGAGAGATGGGCCGTTGACTCAGCGCCGTCAGCGTAAAAGCCAGCGCACATTGTAGATAGCAAGCCCTGGAAGGGATGGGCTTGACGAGGAAGGCCAGGAGGCATATGAGAATCACCGGCGCCCATATCAGCGTTGGTAACCATTCCGCTGCTCCCATTCGAAGCCCCTCTGGATCATAGATATCTGGGATAGACCTTTATCAAGCGCGAAGACCCCCGAGGCCCTTAAGGGCCAGGGGGGCAGGTTCCACATCCACATTGCATAGCTGCGCAGCATGTGTTGGAGCATATCAATATGGCTAAAGCACAGGCAATGCAAGATGCGCAAGCCCATGGATTGCGTGTGATGATACATTGGCCACAGGCCACAGAGCAGGGAAGCACTCCAGCTCCACACCGTATCAAGCATTCGTTATCCCAAGCCGTGCATTGACATAGGAACTGAAGCCAGTTACCCCAGGGATTCGCACATCCGTCGCATGTCTCCTGGATTCGGATACCCTGGGCGTCGGTGGACCAGTGAACTTGCTTTCCGTTGAGGCTGAAATCAACCAGTTGCGTAGATGTCCTTTCGACCCTCAGCCGCATTCCCAGGCTCTTCACTTGGACTGCTGAGCCCTGGCTGAGGGATACCTTGGCTGTCCCGGCGGCGAGAAGAGCGATGGCGATTTCAGGGCCTTCGATCCTCCAGCCTGCCGCCAGCAAGGTGTTGCCATCGGCCAGTTCGTGGGCGACGACGATCGGGAACTCTCCATCCTCTTGTGGCACGGCCAGCCCCAGGGCTTGAAGATCCGGGTGGTTCTGGAAGCGCTGCAGGGCATGGACCCGAGTGCTGACTCGGCGCGGGAAAGGTCATCTCGGCGGAGGGGGGCTTCCGCCTCACCGGGAGGCCTCGCAGCCCGGCGGCGGATTGCGAACCTCCGGCAGCTCCTCCGGTGGGGGCACCTGCAGGCCCAGCGCCTCCCCTTGGGGGGCCAGCCGGATCTCCGCCCGGCTCCAGAGCTCCTTCAACAGGGCAACCCGCCGTCGATGCGCCGCGCAGGGGTCGCCGCCGCTCTCTCGAAGGAGCACCTCGTTGAGTTTCGCCACCGGCAGGCTTCGTTCCAGCGCCTGCGCCATCATCGCCCGAAACGCGGGATCCTTCGGTCGGAGTCCCTGCCGCTGGGCCAGGGTTTGGAGCAGCGCCTTCGCCTCTGGACTCTGCTCCGCGGCTGCAAACATATGGGCGAGAGCGGCTTCCACCTCCTCTGGACGAGCGCGCATTCCCTGCCGTTGGGCTTCCTGCTGTATGAGCGTGTTCTGGATCAGCAGGGCGAGGGCCTCGCCTGCGGGATTGGGAACCCCTGCCGCGTGCATTGGCTCGACGGCGAACGCCCAGGCCTCGTAAGGAATCGGCTGGCCGTTCACCCAGACGATAGGGGTAGAGTCCCCTTTTCGATCCGAGGGGATCGGAGCCCATAGAAGCGGGGAGGCCATGGGGATGGTGATCTTTGCCAGGGCGGCTGTGAGCCGGATGGGAGCCGATGGATTGGAGGGAGCCGCCCCGCGCCCTACGCTCAGCAACAACCCGATCCCCACCAAAAGAAGCCATCGTCCCTTGTGCATATCCACCTCCTCGGTCTGTTAGGGATAAACACGGAGACCACGTGCCGGACCCACATTAGGAAAACATCCCATCCCAAAATATGTTCGACTATAAAAATCCCCATAAATAGTTGTTCCCCACAGATAGAAATCCTGATCGCTTCGATAAGCCACACAAAAGTCACTTGGATTGCACATAGATGGGACCCAATACCATCCTGAAATCGGATGGCTTCCGGAGTTATCCATCCATGTCGCGCTTAAGAGGAGCCATCGATGATTTCCACACGCAGAGAACTCATCTCAAAACTCTCCAAGCAATGAGGAAGCAGGCCAGGTAGACGAAGCCTTGAAACGTGGAGAGAAGTCGCTCGTG
>Ga0197143_1001730_pt1 | contig 17853 bp, 17 predicted proteins | sample GBS70_MetaG_FD_148603 | JGI IMG/M metagenome (GOLD analysis project Ga0197143, IMG submission 148603) | Sediment microbial communities from Great Boiling Springs, Gerlach, Nevada, United States - GBS 70_MetaG | ecosystem: Environmental > Aquatic > Thermal springs > Hot (42-90C) > Sediment...
ACTTTGAAGAAAGTGAAAGAGTGAAAGCATCTTTAAACCTCTGTTCCTCGTCCATTTCTCCTGGAATAAATGGACTTGTCCTGTGGGGAAATTTAAAATGGAATCCATCAAACTGATTCCAGTTGACAAACTCAAAATATCCCCTCAATCTCAATCTTTTAAAGGGATAATAGTCAACTGAAAACTTGTATGTCTGAGGATATGTAGCTTTGAGCTCCCCTTCTGCCTCTGCTGTGCTTTCGCTCATCAAAATCCTCGCGGTCTCTCCAATCGGAGTTATCCTTATAACTCCACGGTTTTCTATATTCACCGGAGATGTATAAGAAAATCCGGCTATGAGAGAGGAATTGTATGCATAAAGAATCCCGGCTCCTATGTTCCAGGAATTCCCGGCGAAATTGTCCAGTTCAAGTTCAGCATCCATGAAAGGGTCCTCAGGATAGCCTCCTGTTACCTTTGTAAGGTTGTATAACTTCTTTGACGAAATAAGCGACCTGACATACGAAATACTCACTCCAAAGTATAGATTATTTAAAACCTCATATGCGAAGGATACTGTGCTGAAAAATGTCGTTATGTTTCCCTTCTCACTCTGATAAACCTGTGCTCCGTTCTCATCCCATTCTGACGAGGTCCCGAATGGCGCATAAAACCCTATCCCGAACCTCGCCTTCTTATAGGGGAGGACAAATCCAAGATATGGAAGCGGGACAAAATTTAGAAGTTCCCCCTTTTTCTCCTCCGTGATTTCCATTTCAATCCACCTATCATCCTTGTAAATGTATGTGAGACTTCTTGAGTATTCAATTTTTCTTGTGACAAGACTTAAATCGAGAATTCCTTCAAAATGATTCACCAGCCCCATTCCTGCCGGATTGAAAAAGACTGCTCCCGCATCTCCCTGTGTTGGAGCACCTTCGCCTCCGTTAAGAGGTTTTATATAAAACCCGCTCCCCTTTGCTTCCGCAGAGAAGAAAAGAAGAAAAATAAATACAAACCACTTTTTCATGGTAAAAATATAATATGAAAGAAAAAGAAATTTTTCAATCCTTTTTCCACCCTTAATTTTTCTTTATAAAAAGAAAAAGGGGGGCTTTTTCGCCCCCTGCTTATCCATAAATTTAATAAAACCCTGATTATTCTTCAGAGAGGAACTTCCCTTCTCTTAACATCTGGATGGTAACGGACTTTGGTCTTTCTATTGGCGCACCTACTGCTCTCGCCCAGACTGCCTGCGCGGTCATCCCCATCGCTCTTGACACTCCGAAAAGTACAGTGTAGTAGTCAAACTCAACTACTCCGTAGTGATACTGAAGGGCTCCTGAGTGGGCATCCACGTTGGGCCAGGGATTCTTTGCCTTCCCCTGTTTCTTCAAAACCTCTGGAACCACTTCAAATACTGTGCTCACTGTCTTAAAGATAGGATCATCAGGAAGATATTTCAAAGCAAACTCTCTCTGGGCTGTGTATCTCGGATCAACATTTCTCAACACCGCATGCCCATAGCCGGGAATAACTCTTCCCGCGTTGAGGGTATCCCATGCGTACTGTTCGACCTGTTCCTTTGTAGGAACTCCACCGTATCTCTTCATAAGGTCAAGAATCCACTTCAGACATTCCTGATTCGCAAGCCCATGAAGTGGCCCTGCGAGTCCGTTTAAACCTGCTGAAACAGAATAGTAGATGTCAGAAAGGGCTGACCCCACAAGGAAGCTGGTATGGGCACTTACATTTCCACTCTCGTGGTCGCTGTGGAGAATGAGATAAAGCCTCATAAGGTTGTAATATTCTGGATTGTCAACTCCCATCATGTGCGCATAGTTCGCAGCCCAGTCAAGTTTTGGGTCGGGAGGAATTTGAACATCATCCTTGTATGTTCTTCTGTAGATGTATGCTGCAATTACGGGCATCTTTGCAAGGAGATTAAGACAATCTTCGAACATCGGCTCCCAGTATTCCTCTCTCTTCATCCCTTCGTTGTATTTCTTTGCAAATAGCGATTCCTTCTGAAGAGCAAGAACTCCAATAGAAATCTGTGTCATTGGATGAGTATTGGTTGGAAGAGCCCTGATTACATCGAAAACGTACTGAGGAACGTTCATCCTGTTCTTTACTTCATTTTCAAGCTCCTCCACATCTTCCTTTGTGGGAATATCGCCCGTTAAAAGGAGATACCAGAGACCGAGAGCGTAGGGTTCATCGCCTGGCGAAGGTTTAGGAAGTTTCTCTCTCACCTCCGGAATTGTGTAACCGCGGAACCTTATTCCTTCTATAGGGTCGAGATAGGAAGTTTCACAGATAAGGCACTTTATTCCTCTCATCCCACCCCATACCTGATTCACCTTGACCCTGTCAATCTCCTTCTCGCCGTGTTCCTTTAACAAACTTTGAACATCGTTCCTCCACTGAGGGATTAATTCCCTCAATCTTTTCTTTAGTTTTATTTCTCCCATTTTAACACCTCCTGATTTATTTTTTATTCAAAGCCCCTTGCGCGAGGCGAAATCCTATTTCCATTGCCTTTTTGTTCATGTCTTCTGTACCCTTCGGAATTCTGTTCATAATCGCCTTCTCTATACTCTCCCTTTTCACTATGTTGGTAAGTCCCACAAAAGTGGAAAGAGCAATGATGTTCAGAAAGATGTCTCTTCCGAGTTCATTCCTTGCAATCCTCAAAAAGGGAAATTTGTACAAACGATAATTCCCCTCCGGCACCTCTGGAACAAGGTCTTCATCCACTATTACTATCCCACCTTCCTTCACATCTTTTATATACTTCCTTGCTGCCTCCTGAGTAAAACAGAGAAGCGCGTCTGCCTTTACCACCTTTGGATAATCTATCTCCTCATCACTTATTACCACTTCTGATTTACTTGCTCCACCCCTTGATTCCGGTCCATATGACTGAGTGTGCACCGCATTTCTCCCCTCTATTATTGAAACAGCCTCCGCCAGGATTATTCCTGCAAGAATTATACCCTGCCCTCCTGACCCGCTAAATCTCACCTCATATCTTTCAGCCATTTTTCTTACTCCTTAAATTTTCTACCATTTTCCAGTATCTCTCACAATATTCTTCTCTCAATTCTTCTTTTAGAATGCCTGTTAAAATCTTTCCAGCCCTCTGTTCAGGGGGAAGCTTTTCGGCTGCTTTTGCGGGCAAGGTCAGGGATTTCAACCACTCAATGTTCTCCACTGCAGAAGGTCTCTTATTTCTCCTTCCGTAATTTGTGTGACAGTGACCCACAACTTCAACCACCGAAAATCCCTTATGAGCTATAGCCCTCGTCACAAGGTCTTCTATCTGGGCTGTATAGAATATGGTTGTCCTTCCAACAAATGTAGCTCCTGCTCCTGCAGCGAGAGCACACAGGTCAAAAGGTGGATCTATGTTTCCATAGGGAGTAGTGGTCGTCCTTCCTCCTTCCGGAGTTGTAGGTGAGTGCTGACCACCTGTCATTCCGTAGTTGTAGTTATTATAAATTACTGTTGTTATATCAATGTTCCTTCTGCAAGCATGGATGAAGTGATTACCCCCGATTGCAGCCATGTCTCCATCTCCTGCTATACACAGTACGGTAAGTTCTGGTTTGAAAAGTTTGATTCCCGTAGCGAAGGAGAGTGCCCTTCCGTGAGTCGTATGCAATGTATTTGCATCCACATAACCCGGAATTCTGCTCGTACACCCAATTCCCGAAACAACCACGAGTTTATTTTTATCTATTCCAAGCTTATGAAAAGCTCTGAAGACACTTTTGAGCATTATTCCGATTCCACATCCCTCACACCAGATGTGGGGAAATTTATCGCCTCTTATGTAATATTCGTAATTAAAGGACATTGCTGTTCTCCTTTATCTTTTTGATTATCATGGAAGGAGGTATCGGTTCCGTATTTATTGAATTCACTCCAACAATCATTGCACCCGTCTTTATGCACCTGTCCACTTCAAGAATCAACTGCCCCAGATTCATCTCAGGAACTACTACAAGTTTAGCCTTACGAGCCGCTTCTTTTACATATTTTTCGGGAAATGGCCATATTGTCATTATTTTTAAAAGCCCAACCTTTACTCCTTCTTTTTTCAATGTATTATAGGCTGATTTTGCACTTCTGAATGTTGAACCGTATGCAATTATAAGAACTTCACAATCTCCACAATCCCATTCTTCCACCTTTAAAATCTCATCGAGGTTACAGTATATCTTTGCCATCATCAACCTTTCCATTCTTTCTATTATCTCTCCGTTATTTGTGGGAAATCCCGTTTCATCATAGTTCAACCCGGTTATATGAAACCTGTATCCCTCTCCATAGGCTGGGAGAGGGGGAACGTCTCCTTCTTTTTCATAATAAAAGGGTTTATACTCCTCTGGAGGACATGTGGGTTTCTTCCTGTTTATAATTTCAATCTCCCCGGGCTCGGGAATAACCATCTTTTCCCTCATATGCCCTACTATTTCGTCGGTGAGAACAATAACTGGTGTCCTGAACTTCTCAGCAAGGTTGAAAGCCCTTACCGTTTCTGTAAAACACTCCTGAACACTCGTTGGACACACTGCAATAATGGGATGGTCTCCATGAGTTCCCCATCTCGCCTGCATGACATCGGATTGAGAGGGTCCGGTGGGGTAACCTGTTGAAGGACCCCCTCTCATAACATTTATTATTACACAAGGGGTCCCCGTAAGACACGCAAACCCTATGTGCTCTTGCATGAGGGAAAATCCTGGACCACTTGTCGCTGTCATCGCCTTAGCACCCGCAAGAGAAGCACCAATAACAGCACCCATTGAAGCAATTTCGTCTTCCATCTCGATAAAGACCCCTCCACTTTTCGGAAGTTCTTCAGAAAGATACTCGGCAATCTCCGAGGAAGGTGTTATCGGATATCCTGCATAAAAGTTGAGCCCCGCATAAAGGGCTCCTTCTGCACAGGCGTAATTTCCAGCTGTAAACCTGACCCTTCTCTCAGCCATTTTCCACCTCATCTACATATATCGCAAAATCTGGACACATGAGTTCACATCTCATGCATGCATTACAACCACTTATGTTCACAACTACAACCGTCTCCAGTTCTAATTTGAGAACCTTACCCGGACAATAAACCACACATATATTGCACACCTTACATCTCCTTTCATCCACTGTAATCACAACGTTCCCTTTGGTCCCTTTACCCTCATACCTCTTTATTGCCGACGGGATCTTTTCTTTTATCTCTATCAGATTCCTTTCCTGTCCCATTTTTTTACACCTTTATTCCTTTTTCTTTAATCACCCTTTCCACTGTTTCCCCGATAATTGCAGGAGAAGGGACAACGATCACCCCTGCCTTTTCAAGGGCTGCCATTTTATCCTTTGCCGCCCCCGTGCCGCCAGAAATTATTGCTCCTGCATGTCCCATTCTCTTACCCTTCGGAGCAGTTTGACCTGCTATAAAGGCGACCACAGGTTTAGTGACATTCTCTTTTATAAACTCCGCTGCCTCCTCTTCCGCAGTCCCGCCTATCTCTCCGATGAGAACTATCACCTTCGTCTTTCTGTCTTTCTGAAAAAGCCTTAAGATGTCCACAAATGTAGAGCCCGGGATAGGGTCTCCCCCTATTCCCACACAGGTAGACTGCCCAATACCCCTCGTTGTGAGCTGATAAACTGCTTCATAGGTAAGGGTTCCACTTCTGGAGACTACCCCAACAGGACCGGGTTTGTGAATATAACCTGGCATTATTCCCATTTTACATTCACCCGGTGTAATAATTCCGGGACAATTTGGTCCTATAAGAACGCTCTTCGTATGCTTCTTCAAATATTCTTTCACCTTGAGCATATCAAGCGCGGGAATACCTTCAGTAATACAAACAATAACTTCAATCCCAGCATCAGCGGCTTCGATAATAGCATCAGGAGCAAAGGGCGCAGGGACAAAGATCATTGAAGCATTTGCATTTGTCGCTTCCACTGCTTCTTTAACAGTATCAAAAACCGGGATACCGTCCACAGTTGTACCACCCTTTCCCGGAGTCACTCCCCCCACTATATTTGTACCGTATTCCTTACATTTGAGAGTATGAAATCTTCCCTGTTCTCCTGTAATACCCTGCGTTATAACCCTGGTGTTCTTTCCCACGAGTATACCCATGACAGCCTCCTAACTCTCCATCTTTGCTGCCTCAACAGCCTTCTTTCCACCATCCGCCATATCTAAAGCGAGTTCAATTTTCAGTCCTGACTCAGAGAGAATCTTTCTCGCCTCTTCCACATTTGTCCCTTCAAGACGAACAATAAGAGGAACCTTTACTCCCAGTTCCTTTGCAGCCTCAACAAGACCAGATGCTATTATGTCACACCTCATTATTCCTCCAAATATGTTCACAAAAATTGCTTTTACCTTCGGGTCTTTAAGAATTATACGAAAAGCCTGGGTAACCGCCTCTTTGGATGCACCTCCTCCCACATCAAGGAAGTTAGCTGGTTCACCTCCGTAATACTTGAGAATGTCCATCGTTGCCATGGCAAGACCCGCTCCGTTAACAAGACAGCCTATTGTCCCATCAAGACTTATGTAGTTGAGTTTAAACTTGCTCGCTTCCACCTCCTTCGGATCCTCTTCCTCAATGTCCCTCAGTTGGGCTATCTCAGGATGCCTGAAAAGAGCACTGTCATCAAAATTTATTTTGGCATCAAGCGCCAGAAGTTTTCCATCTTCAGTAAGAATAAGAGGATTTATCTCCGCAAGGGAGCAGTCCTTCTCTATGAAAAGTCTGTAAAGGTTTATTACAAAATTGCTAAAATCTTTTATAAGAGATTTCTCAATTCCCATCCCTTTAGCAAGAGCCATCGCATGATAAGGCTTTAATCCCGTAAACGGGTGAGGATAAATTTTTATTATTTTTTCTGGAGACCGTTTAGCGACTTCTTCGATCTCAACGCCTCCTTCAGAGGAACCCATAATCACAACCCTTTCCTTTGACCTGTCTATCACAACTCCGAGATAAAACTCCTTTTTTATCTTTGATGCCTTTTCCACCAGCACTTTACGGACGAGTTTCCCCTGCGGACCTGTCTGATGGGTAACAAGGGTTTTACCTATCAGTTCAGAAGCGGCTTTGTAAACTCCCTCTGGATCCTCCACTATTTTTATCCCTCCTGCCTTACCCCTTCCACCTGCGTGAATTTGAGCCTTTACAGCAAATGGCCCACTTCCAAGCTCCTCTGCAACCTTCCTTGCCTCTTCCGGAGAAAACGCCACCTTTCCTTCTGGCACGGCTACTCCGTAGCTTTTCATCAATTCCTTTGCCTGGTATTCGTGAATGTTCATCTATCTTCCTCCTTTGATGGCTGCTTTCTTAAGCTGATTTATAGCGTAGGTGGTGTCGATGCTTTTCGGACATGCGTCAAAACAATTGAATATTACATGGCACCTCCACACTCCTGTAGATTCGTCCGAAACTGCCTCAAGCCTCTCTTCTTTACCTTCATCCCTTGAATCTGCATAAAATCTATACGCCTTTACAAAAGCCGCAGGTCCAAGGTATTCTGAATTAAACCACAACGAGGGACAGGATGAGGTGCACGAACCACACAAAATGCACATCGTAAATTGCTCGTATTTTTTGAAGTCCTCCGGAGATTGGAGCCTTTCTCTTTCCGGCGGAGGAGTTTTACTGATCATATACGGAATGACCTTCTCCAGCTTTCTGAAAAAGGTGTCAAAATCAACCACAAGGTCCTTTATGATTCTAAATCCATTTAATGGTCTTATTGTAATCAGGTCCTTCTTCAGTTTAACCACCTGGGTGTTACACGCAAGGCGGTTTTTCCCTGCTATGTTCATGGCACAGGAACCACATATCGCACTTCTGCACGACCTCCTGAACGAAAGGGAACCATCCTGTTTGGCTTTTATCTCGTGCAATACATCAAGAACGGTCATCTCCTCATCTACATCAACTTCATAATCTACATATCTTGGCTTTGGATCCTTTTCAGGGTCAAACCTCATTATTCTGAATACCTTTTTCATTCTCTCCTCCCTCTAATATTTTCTCTCCGTGGGCTGGAATTTGGTTATAACCACAGGCTTGTATTCAAGTTTGATTTCTCCATCAACCCTTCTTGCAAGGGTGTGCTTGAGCCAGTTTTCGTCATCTCTTTTGGGGTAATCCTTCCTGTAATGAGCCCCTCTTGACTCCTTCCTTTCAAGAGCTCCAAGAACTATCACCTCTGAAAAATCAAGAAGGTGACTCGTCTCAAGAACATCTACAAAATCGGTATTGAACACCGAACCTTTATCTCTCACACGAACTTCTTTGAATCTCTTCTGAAGTTCTTTTATTTTCTCAAGAGCCTCTTTTAATTGACTTTCCGTTCTGAACACTCCGCAATTCTTTGTCATCGTTTCTTGAAGCTGTGCTTTTATCTCAGCCACATTTTCCTTGCTCTCTCCTTCGAAAAAGCTCTCCACATATTTCCTCTCTTTCTCAATATCCTCCTTGGGAATAGGTTCTCTCTTCAACTTTGGAAGGTCTTCTTTTATCGTCCTCGCTGCCCTTCTTCCAAAAACTACAGCCTCAAGAAGGGAATTCGTTCCAAGCCTGTTTGCGCCATGAACAGATACGCAGGCACACTCCCCTGCTGCATAAAATCCTGTAATTACCTTTTTATCAACCCCGAAGATCACCCTTCCATAAATGTCGGTCGGTATCCCTCCCATTGAGTAATGGGCTGTAGGCTGTATAGGAACGGGTTCTTTTGTAGCATCAACTCCCAGATAGTCTCTTGCAATCTCATAAACCTGTGGCAATCTTTCAAGAATCCTCTCCGCTCCAAGATGTCTGAGGTCAAGATACACATAATCCTTTTTCCCGATTCCCCTCCCTTCGTCTATCTCCTGCTGGATCGCCCTTGAAACCACATCCCTTGGAGCAAGTTCCATCATTTTTGGTGCGTATCTCTGCATGAACCTTTCGCCGAGATCGTTCAGAAGATATGCTCCCTCTCCCCTGCATGCCTCTGAAAGAAGAATTCCGTGTTTGTAAAGACCAGTTGGATGGAATTGAACAAATTCCATGTCTTCTATCTGGAGACCCGCCCTCAAAACTACTGAAAGTCCATCACCTGTATTGGCATGGGCATTTGATGTGATTTTAAAAGCCCTCCCATACCCGCCTGTTGCAAAGAGCACCGCTTTAGTATTGAACACTTCAATCCTTCCGCTCTTGAGGTCGTAAGCCATTATTCCTCTCATAATCCCATCCCGCACAAAGATAGAAATCATGTAATACTCGGAGTAGAAACGAACCTTCTTCTTCACACACTGCTCATATAGAGTATGAAGAATTGCATGACCTGTGATATCTGCTGCATAAACAGCCCTTGGACGGGAATGCCCTCCAAAAGGACGCTGAGCAAGTTTCCCGTCAGGAAATCTGCTGAATGGACATCCCATGTGTTCAAGGTCATATATATTTTCCGGCGCTTCCTTAACCAGAATCTCAATGGCATCCTGATCACCCAGATAATCGCTTCCCTTTACCGTATCGAACATGTGAGTTTCAAGACTGTCCTCCGGATCGGCATTTTTCAAAACCGCTGCAATTCCTCCCTGTGCAGCACCTGAATGAGACCTTGTGGGGTAGACCTTTGTTACCACTGCCACATCTACAGTATCAGCAAGTTCTACTGCTGCCCTCAATCCTGCAAGTCCTGCACCCACTATAATTACATCGTGTTCCACCATTTCTTACCTCCTCATAATGGCCTGACAGCAAGAAGTGAATTCATCCCCCAGATGAATAGAAGGACCCCTGCAATCAAAAGTCCTATCGAAACTATCCTTCTTAAAAAACCAGGGAGCCTGAAGTCAAAAATCACCATCCTCAATCCCACCATTGCGTGATAAATAACCACCGCCAGAAAAACTATGTAAAAAACCTTCCACAGAGGATTTGAAAGCCTTTCGGCAACGTCTTTGTATACATACTCTCCTGTTTTGTTTGCAAAATGAAGCACCCAGAAATGAATCCCAAGACCTATGAGAAGAAGTATTCCTGTAAACCTCTGAAGATACCATATCAAAGAATTAACCTTTCTCATCTTATCACCCCCTCAGTGGAGAGCATGCTTTATTATTGAATATCCGCCTATGGCCACAAGAATTATCACCACTGCAAAAAGAGCCCAGAAAAGTGCTTTTTGATATTTTGACTCCATTCCGAAATCGCTCATTATCACCCTTATACCGTTTAAACCGTGGTAAAGGAACACGCCAAACAGCCCTACTTCCAGAATTTTAAAAATTAAGATGTTCATTTTTGCCATTAAATTATCGAAACTCTGTGGACCCTTTGCGAGGCTGCTCAATACTGTGAGATGCAAGAGCAGATATAAAACAAGAGCAAGACCTGTCAACCTGTGAAGAATCCACGCGAAGAGCCCGGTATTTAATCCGTATCGGAACTTCACCACTTTGTAGAGCACATCCTTTCTAACTACTTCTTTCATCTCATTACCTCCTTACCCGATTCTGAACTTTTCTACCCCCATTTTATAAAGGTCGTTTCCCAGAACATCGTTTACCACAATAACTGGAAAATCTTCTACCTCAAGCTTCATTATCGCTTCGGGACCGAGGTCTTCATAGGCAACTACACTGGCTGACTTTATCCTTTTGGAAAGAAGAGCACCTGCCCCGCCTGTGGCTCCGAAATAAACAGCTTTATACTTCTTACATGCTTCAACAACCTCATTAGACCTTCCGCCCTTTCCTATCATTCCCTTCAACCCGTGTTCAATAAGAAGAGGAGTATAAGAATCCATCCTTCCGCTTGTAGTAGGACCCGCTGCTCCAATTGGATAACCTGGTTTTGCGGGAGAAGGTCCCATGTAATAAATTACTGCGCCTTTAATATCTATTGGAAGTTCCTCTCCCTTCTTTATGCTTTCAAACATTCTTTTGTGAGCAGAATCCCTCGCTGAATAAATTACTCCGTTTATGTACACTTTGTCTCCTGCTTTCAATCCCACAATATCTTCATCCGATAAAGGAGGGATTAACCTCACAATATTTTTATCCACCTTAAGCATATATCACCTCATAGTTCTATTTCTTTATGTCTCGCAGCATGACACTGGATGTTCACCGCGACTGGAAAACTCGCAATATGACATGGCATCATCTCCACATGAACTCCAAGTGCAGTAATTCTTCCTCCGTATCCCATAGGACCGATGCCGAGGTTGTTTATTTTCTCAAGCAACTCCTCTTCAAGTTTTGCAAGTTCTGGATCAGGATTCTTTGAACCTAATGGTCTGAGAAGCGCTTTTTTGGCAAGAATTGCAGACATTTCGAAGTTTCCCCCGATTCCGACGCCAACCACTATAGGAGGACATGGGTTGCCACCACCTTCTCTCACTGCTTCAATCACGAGATTTTTTACCCCCTCAATTCCTTCCGCTGGTTTTAACATCTTGAGCCTGCTCATGTTTTCGCTTCCACCACCCTTCGGAGCACAAGTAATCTTTACCTTATCACCCGGAACAATTTTTATGTGCACGATGGGGGGAGTATTATCTCCAACATTCTTTCTGGTCAGTGGATGACAGGTGGACTTCCGCAAATATCCTTCTTTGTATCCTTTTCTCACCCCTTCTTCCACTGCAGAATTAAAATCCCCACCCACAAAATGCACATCCTGTCCCACTTCAATGAAAAGGACTGCCAGTCCGCAATCCTGACATATTGGAAGTTTTTCTTTTCTCGCTATCTCGTCGTTCTCAAGGATTTCTTTGAGAACCTCTTTTCCAAACGAGGATTCTTCCTTTTCGTAAGCCTTCTGCAGTGCTTGAAATACATCTTCCGGAATATCGTAGTTCGCATCCATACAGAGTTGGGCTATTGCATCCTTTACCTTATCAACATGAACCTCTCTCATCTATATAACCTTTATTATAATACCTTTAAGGTGTAGAGCTCCTGGCAGGTCTTCTTTATTGCCTCCGCTGACTTCATGAGTGCCTCATGTTCATCAGGAGGAAGTTTGAATTCAACAATCTTTTCCACGCCATTCGCTCCGAGTATGACCGGAAGCCCCATCACTGTATCAGTAAGTCCATATTCACCCTCAACATAAACTGTGCAAGGTAAAAGTTCTTTCTTATCAAGAAGTATGGCTTTGACCATTTGCACAACTGCTGCTGATGGTGCATAATAAGCGGAACCTGTCTTCAAGAGGGCAACTATTTCACCTCCTGCCTTCTGGGTCCTCTCAATTATTGCATCCAGTTTCTCCTTTGGAAGGAGGTCCTTTACAGGCACACCTCCAACAGTGGTATAAGTTTTTGAAGGAACCATTGTGTCGCCATGGCTCCCCAGAACAAAAGCGTTAATTGATTTTACGGAAACCTTCAACTCCATAGCAAGAAACGCTCTGAATCTCGCAGAATCGAGAATTCCTGCCATACCCATTACCCTGTTCTTCGGGAATTTTGATACCTTGTAAGCGAGGTAGGTCATCGCATCAAGGGGATTGGCAACCATTATCAAAATACTATTGGGAGCATATTTCACCACATTTTCGGTCACTTCCCTCACTATCTTTGCATTTGTTGTAATGAGGTCTTCTCTGGACATTCCCGGTTTTCTCGGGACTCCTGATGTGATCACCACAATGTCGGCTCCCTGGATGTCCGCAATGTTGTTCGTTCCAATTATCTGGGTATCATATCCGTAAATAGGTCCCATGTGCATGAGGTCCAAAGCCTTCCCCATTGGCATTCCTTCGATAATATCCACAAGCACTATATCTCCGAGCTCCTCCATGGCGAGAAGTTCAGCAGTTGTCCCTCCAACCTGTCCTGCTCCTATCACTGCTATTTTCTTTTTCATGACTTCCTCCTTTTTTATAATTTTTTATTCTTTCCTCATTGCCTTTTCCTGATACTCATTCCATCTTTCCTCAAGTCTTGGATCCGCAAGGGTTTCAAGAACGTAATCACAGAAAGCCCTTCCTGTCGCTCCATCTGGACGTCCTGTAATTACAAGTTTCCTCTCATACTGCCCGCATATTTCAAGAGCCATGTTCAACCTCTTTGCAAGGTCTACATATCCTATATGCTCAAGGAGCATGGCTCCAGCCTTTATCATGCTTGAGGGATCTGCATACTGTGTTCTTCCCTCCTGAACCATTCTTGGAGCACTCCCATGAATTGCTTCAAACATTGCATATTTCTTGCCTATATTCGCAGCCCCCGCTGTTCCAACTCCTCCCTGAAATTCAGCCGCCTCATCTGTAAGAATGTCGCCATAGAGATTGGGAGTCACAAATACCTGAAATTCTGTCCTTCTCTTGGGATCAACGAGTTTAGCAGTCATTATGTCGATATACCAGTCGTCGGCTTTTATATCAGGATATTCTTTTGCAATGTTATAGAATGTCTCAAGGAAAAGACCATCAGTAGTTTTTACTACATTTGCCTTGGTAACAGCGGTAACCCTATTTTTGCCCGTCTTCTTAGCATATTCAAAGGCAAGCCTTATAATTCTTTCGCTTCCCGGGCGAGTTATCATTTTAAAATCGATCGCTAAACCGGGAAGCACTTCTATACCATATGGACCAAGGGCGTATACATCTTCTGTGTTCTCCCTGAAGAATATCCAGTCAATTCCCTCTGATGGAACCCTCACAGGTCTCACATTTGCGAACAGGTCAAGAATCTTCCTCATAGCGACATTAGCACTCTCAATATTGGGCCATGGATCTCCCTTTCTTGGAGTGGTTGTAGGTCCTTTGAGAAGAACATGACACTTTTTCATCTCATTTTCAACCTCCAGTGGAATCGCTCTCATCTCCTCCGCCCTTTTTTCAATTGTTAACCCTTCTATCACCCTGAACTCAACCTTTCCATTTTGGATTTCGTCTTTTAAAAGATATTCAAGCACTCTCTGAGCCTCTGAAGTAATGAAAGGTCCTATTCCATCTCCTCCCATAACTCCTATTATTATGGGCTTCACTTTTGAGTAATCTATAAAATCTTCCTGCTTCTGAATCTCCTCCAACCTTTTGACCTGCTCCTCCAGAAGTTTCCCGAAATGCTCTTTCGCCTTCTTTATATATTCTTTTATTTCCTTCTTCTTTGAAACCTTTTTTCCCTCTACTTTTTCGCTCTTCTTTCCTCTTGGCATGTTAACCTCCTTTTTTGTATTTTTCTTTTATATAATTGAGTTTGCTTCCCTTCATTATCAGTTCCTTTTCCCTATCGCTTAAATCCGTCCACACATTAAAAGAAAACCCCTTCGTTTTATTTTTCACTTCTATATCCCCTCCTCTCATTAGGGCATCCTTTATATTCTCTATCTCCAGTTCATCTCCCATCTCTATCTTGTTGTAATCCTCAGGATTTCTGAATATAAAGGGAATTATTCCAAAGTTTATGAGATTAGCCCTGTGAATCCTTGCATAGGAAATAGCAAATATTCCCCTTACTCCGAGAAACCTTGGGGCGATCGCAGCGTGCTCTCTGCTTGAGCCCTGTCCATAATTAACTCCTCCGACAACAAAACCTCCTTTCCATTCCTTCGCTCTTGATGCAAAATTCTCATCAACCCTTGAAAAGGTAAATTCAGAAATAGCAGGTATATTTGACCTCAAAGGCAAAACTTTTGCTCCCGCAGGAAGGATGTGGTCTGTTGTGATATTATCGCCAACCTTCAAAAGAACTCTTCCTCTCAAAGAAGAGGGCAAAGGTTCCATTTCAAACAAGGGTTTTATGTTGGGACCCCTTATGATTTCAACCATTTCTCTTTTCTTCGGTGGAAGAGGCGGAATGAAAAGGGCGTCATCCGGTTCAAACTTTTCAGGCATTTCAATGACAGGATACTTACCGAGCTTTCTGGGATCTGTTATAACCCCGTAGATAGCAGCAGCCACAGCAACCTCGGGGCTGCAGAGGTAAACCTTTGCATCCTTCGTGCCGCTTCTTCCCTCAAAGTTTCTATTGAACGTTCTCAGAGAAACCCCTCCTGACGGAGGAGCAAAACCCATTCCTATGCATGGACCACACGCGTTTTCAAGAATTCTTGCACCTGCAGCAATTATATCTGCAAGATACCCCTTCTTAGCCAGCATCTTCATAACTGCCCTTGAACCTCCATTTATTCCAAGGCTTACATCAGGATGAACCCTTTTTCCCTTCAAAACTTTCGCCACCAGCATTAAATCTCTGTAGGAAGAATTTGTGCAACTTCCAATGGCAACCTGATCCACCTTTACTCCCTCCACTTCCCTCACAGGTTTTACATTGTCAGGACTATGTGGAAGGGCAATAAGGGGCTCCAGTTCAGAAAGGTCTATCTCTATTACCTCCTCATATTCTGCATTTTTATCGGGAAGAATCTCTCTCCACACCTTTTCCCTTCCCCACGCTTTTAAAAATTGCCTGGTTATTTCATCACTTGGAAAAATTGATGCGGTAGCTCCCAGTTCTGTGCCCATGTTTGTTATAGATGCCCTCTCATATACAGAAAGAGTCTTTATGCCCTCACCCCCAAATTCAAAAACCTTTCCCACTCCTCCCTTCACGGTCAATCTTCTCAAAAGTTCAAGAATGATATCCTTCGCTGAAACCCATGGACGAAGCTTTCCTTTGAGTTTAACAAGAACTACTGCAGGACAGGGAAATGCATACGGTTCCCCAGCCATAGCGGAAGCCACTTCAAGACCACCTGCTCCAATTGCAATCATACCCAATCCACCGCCTGTAGGCGTGTGGCTATCCGAACCCAAAAGCGTTTGTCCTGGCACTCCAAATCTTTCAAGATGGACCTGATGACATATTCCGTTCCCTGCCTTTGAAAACCATATTCCGTATTTCTGAGCAACCGTCTGAAGGTAAACATGGTCGTCGGGATTTTTGAAATCATCCTGCAGCATGTTGTGGTCCACATAACTTACTGAAACCTTTGTCTTCGGTTTCGGAACCCCCATCGCCTCAAACTGAAGATACACCATAGTGCCAGTAGCATCCTGGGTGAGAGTCTGGTCTATCTTTATTTCTATCTCATTCCCAGGGACAAGTTGCCCGCTTACCAGATGGGATTTCAATATTTTCCATGTCACAGTCCCTTTCATTTTTCATTCCCCTTTTTTATTAATAACTAAATCTCTTTTTTACAAAAAATCAAGAAAAATTTAATCCAATTCCCACAAATCATTTCTCCAGACTTCCCTGCTGGGTGATTTAACCCATTCTCTTTTTTTCTCACCTGAGCTCCCTTTTCGATTTTATCACGAGTTCTTTCCACGTATATAAAATTAAAGCGGGGCTTTTTGAGCCCCGCTTTGAGGAGGGAAGGGGTTAAAGGAGGGTCTTCGTTGCCCTTACTGAAGCTTATTTTCAGCAAGTTTTTTATTAAGGGCAGTGACAATTTCCATGCCAGTGGTTGCAATATATTTCACTCGCTCCTCGCTACTTCTAAATAAAGGAATATACACCACCATCGCACTTACTCCCTCTTTTTCGATCACCGGAAAGGCTATAGAAACCACATCTTTAATAGAATCCCCCTCATCAACCAGGGGTTGAAAGGTGGTTTCATTTTTCCTGATGGATTCTTCCACCTTTTCTATCAATTTTCCCGCTATGTGCTTATCTGCCTCAAAGGGCTTACATCTTTCTATGTCCACTCTTATTACTTCCTTCGAGGGAGCGTGCAAAATATGATAAATGTGGTTGTTATTTCTCACACAAAGGTAGGAACTCTCCCCTGTTTTTTGAGACAAAAGTTCGAGAGCATTCCGCTTTTCCCTTAACGGATCGATCTTCCGTAAATACGCCTCCCCCAGTAACAAACATTTGGAACCGAGTGTGTAATTTTCTGTTTCTTTATTCTGTTCAACATATCCGTATAACTGAAGGGTAGCAAGCACCCTGAATACATTGTTTTTCTCCAGATTTACACGCCTTGCAAGCTCCGAGACTCCCATCTCCCTTTCTCCACAGTTGACAAGTTCTTCCAGGACCTTTAATGCTCTCGCTACTGCCTTTATAGTATAATCTGTTTTCTCCTTCCATTTCATCTTGCCCTCACTATAACACATTGCGTCATTTAGTCAAGAGTTTCCCCAATCTTTTACCTTTAAAATTCAAAAGCCCCTCACAAAGCTGGGAGTTATTATAATTTTGTAAAGAAAGAAGGAGGAAGAAACGTCCTGCCCTTCAAAGGAGACAGGACAAAATACCTATGAAAGGAAGTTGTCATGAAGTATGAAGCCTTAAAAAAGGTTATAGAAAAGATGACACAAAAATCAGAAAAGGCAACTCTGAAACCCTTATCTTTACAATCCTCCGAGAAATTCTAAACCTCATAACGAAAGCAGAAAAAGAGGTTCATGTTGAGAAGAATGGAGATTCCAAAAATGGTTTTTACCCAGGAAGCCTTGAGCAAAGTTGAGATTAAAAAAGGAACTCTTCAAAAACTTCAAGGAACTTCTTGAAAAGATGGAGAAGGCTAACCCCCGGGATGAAGCAATAGAATTTGTCAAATCCCATCATCCTCACTTCGCTGAAGAAATAAGGTCAGGGCTGGAATCAACAAATGCCCAAGAAGACCTTCACCCTACACACTATACACCTCCTTTTCCAGAACACATTTCAATTCACAGACATAAAAATGAAAAAATTTATTTGCAAAACTTACACAAAATTATTGAAAAGTGCCGCAGAGGGTTTTTCCGCGCAGACCAGAAGACCATTTTTGCAAGACTTACCCTATCTCAGATAGAGTTCGGGCTAATTTTTATTATTACGGCAATTTATTTCGTGAAGAAATATGTTTATGACGGACATAAT
>Ga0197143_1001731_pt1 | contig 17822 bp, 16 predicted proteins | sample GBS70_MetaG_FD_148603 | JGI IMG/M metagenome (GOLD analysis project Ga0197143, IMG submission 148603) | Sediment microbial communities from Great Boiling Springs, Gerlach, Nevada, United States - GBS 70_MetaG | ecosystem: Environmental > Aquatic > Thermal springs > Hot (42-90C) > Sediment...
AACTTCACCATCTTCTATCTTCATCAAAAATCTCCATTCCAGAAAATGGCTTCGCCCAGAATCCTATTTCAAAGCCAACCTCCAGACCATCAACCTCCTCTTCCAGCATACCTTCCAGTCCTATGATATAAAAAATGAAAAAATTTATATACAAAACGGACACAAAATTATTGAAAAGTGCTTCTACCCTGCATTTTTTATCACCGCCACCCCACAAAAAATCATTACAAGAACGATAATTATTATGATGGTCTTATTCATATTTTGATTATTAACATAATTTGAATTTTATTGTCAAAGGTGTAGAATGAATCTATGGGATTTGTGGATGAAATTGAAAAAGGAATTTTTCGTATTGAAGTTCCTCTTCCGGGAAGCCCTTTAAAATCTATAAATTCATACATAATTGTCGGGAAAGAAAGAAATTTAATGATTGATACCGGAATGAACATGGATGAATGTATTCAAACAATAAAAAAGGGGCTTGAGGAAATCAAAATTGACCTTTCAGAAACCGATATTTTCATTACTCACATGCACGCAGACCACTCCGGTCTGGCAGCAGTTCTCGCAAAAGAAGATAGATTTGTCTATTTCAACAGAAAGGAAATTGAAATGTTTTTCAGTTTCAAAGGTGACTACTGGGAAAATGTCATTGCCTTCATGAAAAGGCATGGCTTCCCATCAGATGATGCTACAAATGCAGTATATAAACATCCAGGGTATAAATATATTGCAAAAGGATATGTTAATCTATATCCTGTAGAAGATAAAGATATTATTGATCTCAAAAATTTCGTTTTTCATTGCATTCAAACTCCGGGACACACACCAGGACATACTTGCCTTTATGAACCAGACAAAAAAATACTCTTTTCCGGTGACCACATACTTTACGACATTACTCCTAACATATCCGCCTGGTCGGATGATGAAAATTTTCTTGAAGATTATATTAAAAGTCTTGAGAAGGTTGAAAATATAGATGTAAAACTTGTTTTACCCGGTCACAGAAGTTCATTTAAAAATTGCAAAGAAAGAATTGAGGAACTTAAGAAACACCATAGAAACAGGCTCAATGAGATAGTAAACATACTAAAAGAAGGAGAAAAGACTGCTTATGAAATAGCATCTCTTATGAAATGGGACATAGATTTCAAATGCTGGGACGACTTTCCGCTTCTTCAAAAATGGTTTGCAGTTGGTGAAGCTGTCTCTCATCTTCAATATCTCAAAAAGAAAAACCTCATAACTTCATATACGAAGGATGGCAAAATTATATTTTCGTTAAAAGATACAAACTATGGATAATATGAAATCATGTTTAACGCAGTTTCTTCAGGAAACCCGAAAGATATATTAAAATTCTGAACAGCCTGCCCCGAAGCTCCCTTAACGAGATTATCAATACAGGACACAATCACGAGATTTCTTTCGTGTTTTTTCAGCCACAGAAGGCATTTATTTGTTCCGCATACATATTTAGTAGAGGGAGGGGTTTTTGAATCAAAAATCTGCACAAATGGCTCATTTTTATAAAACTCATTGTAAACAGATAAAATCTTCTCCTCCTTTATTTCCTCCTTCAGCCTGCAGTATATTGTTTCTTCAATCCCTCTTGTCATAGGAATGAGATGGGGAATAAAAACCGTTTCTGCGGAATCATCTGCAGTTTTAAGAATTTCCTCAATCTCGGGAGCGTGTCTGTGCATAAAAACTCCATAAGGTTTTACACCTTCGTTCACCTCACAATAAATAGTTCCCTCCGACGGGCTCCTTCCGGCACCCGATACACCTGATTTAGCGTCTATAATGACCGGAAAATCAACAATTTTTTCTTTTATTAAAGGATATAAAGCAATGATGGCGGCGGTTGGATAACAACCCGGGTTTCCAATTATTTCTGCATTCCTTATTTCATCTCTGAATATCTCAGGAAGACCGTAAACAGCCTTTTTAATAAGATGGGGACATGAATGGGTAACCCCATACCATTCTTCATATTTCCTGAGGTCTTTAAACCTGAAATCGGCGCTCAAGTCTATAAGTCTTGCTCCTTTATTTATAATTTTCTCAGCACACTTCATAGGAATTGTATGGGGAAGGGCTGTAAATACTACATCCACTGGAATCTCTAAAGCGTTTTCAAGTGAAATGACCTCTATATCACCCTTTTCCATAAAATGGGGAAACAAGTCTTTAACTTTTTTTCCCACATGGGCTGGTTCAGAAGATACCCATGAAATCTCTGCATAGGGATGATTTAAAAGGATTGAATATAAAATACTTCCCGTATATCCTCCGACTCCTGCTATACCTGTCTTTACCTTTGATTTTTTCAAACTAACGCTTGGAGTATTGATACTTCTTCCTTCTTCCGGGCTGTCCGTATTTCTTTCTTTCTTTTTTCCTTGGATCCCTTGAGAGGAGTCCTGCAGCTTTCAGAGAGGAGCGGAAAGAAGGATTATGCTGAACAAGCGCCTTTGCAATTCCATGAACGAGAGCCTGCATTTGGGCTGATTTCCCTCCCCCACATATATTCGCTTTGACATCAAACTTCCCCTCCGTTTTAGTGATTTCAAAAGGAAGATTTACATAAACCTCAGGATAGATCTTTCCGAAATAATTCTCATAAGGGATTCCATTTACAAATATCTTACCGGTCCCCTCCTTCAAAAAAATCCTTGCTACAGCATTTTTTCTGCCACCTACTGCATGGATGTATTCAGCCATTCTTTTATACCTCCATTGGTTTAGGAAGCTGGGCTGAATGTGGATGTTCAGGACCTCTATAAATTTTTAATCTCTTTAGCCTCTTCTTCTGAAGCTTATTTTTTGGAAGCATCCTCTTCACAGCAAGCATTATAACCCTTTCAGGATGTTTTTCAAGAAGTCTCCAGAGAGGAATACTCTTTAAATGACCGAGATAACCTGTATGATGATAATAAATTTTGTCTTCCAATTTTTTCCCTGTAATCCTTATTTTTTCGGCATTTATAACTACTACGAAATCCCCGTTGTCAATATAAGGGGTATAATTTCTTTTGTGCTTTCCCATGAGAATGTTCGCAATTTTTGTGGCGAGTCTGCCAAGAATCTTCCCTGACGCATCAACAAGCCACCAATCCCTCTTTATATCTTCCTTTCTTAACAAAGTGGTCTTCATAGATTTTAAATAGTAAAAGAAAAAATAATTAAGTCAAGTTTTCCATTCTTCTTTTATTTATTTTCTATCTGTATGACCCTTACAGGATATAGAAATTAATAAGTGAATAAGAACCCCGATTAGAATTCCTGAAAGAGTTATAAAAATTGGCGTCAGAAGTTTTGTAATCCTGAAAGGCATGTTCATATAATAGGGTATTTCCAAAAATAATATAACTTGAAATTATATAAATCGGATGTTATTTCATTATTGTATGAAAAAATTTGTCATCCTTTTTTTTCTTCTATCACTTCTTTTTTTCTCAAGAAATATCCTCTTCGGAAAAGTATATCTACCCCTTGATATACTTGACAGGGGGCACATTTATCCTCCAAAAGGGGATTCCCTGAGAAACCTCATGATAGGGGACGCGGTTGTTATATTCTATCCATCAGATTTTATTTATAACGAATACCTTAAAAAAGGAGAGATTCTGAAATGGAACCCATATATATTTTCAGGCTATCCCGAATTTGAAAGCGGACAGAGTGCCACATTTCACCCCGTCCGCCTCATTCTCCATTATTTATTTGACCCCTTCACTGCCCACGATATTGGTTTGTTCATCCATTTATTTCTCTGTTGCATATTCACCTTTATCTACCTGAGAAATGTTGGCTTAAGTGAATTCTCATCAGCATTTGGAGGGATTGTTTGGGCTTTTTCCTTTTCCCAGATGACATGGTTTGAAATGGAAAGAACAGTGTATACTGGAGCCTATATTCCACTCACCCTTTATTTTTATGACAAAGCAAAAAACAATAATCCATTTTTTTATTCAACTTTAGGAGGAATTTCTCTCGCTTTTCTTCTCTTTACGCGACACCTTCAGTGGGCTCTTTATGGATATTTGATGGTTTTCTTCTATTTTGTTTTTAATTTTTATGAATCATTCTCAAAAGAAAAAAATATAAATTCAATCCTCAAACCTACCATTCCCTTCATCCTCATTTCTCTTTTTGGCTTTTCCTTCTCAGCCATAGGACTGATTCCAACCCTCGAACTTATAAAACATTCTTCTCTTCAAAGACCTGAAGGAAATATTTTCGCCTCCTATTTCAGTATTTCCGGCATAAAAGCACTGCCGATAAATTTCTTTCACGCCCTTCTTACATTTTTCAATCCAAACCTTCTCGGAAGCCCAATTGATGTTATAAACCTTTATCCCTACGCAAACTTCGTTGAGTATCAAGGATACATAGGAATTTTTCCCCTTATATGTGCAATCCTTTCCTTATCAATAAAAAAGCAAAAAAATGCGATTTTTTACCTCCTCACATTCATTCTTACATTTCTCATGTCACTTAACACATTTTTAAATCTGCCCTTTGATATACTCATCCCGGGATTCTCAAGGCTCCCCCATCATAGAATTATATATCTTACATCTTTCTGCGGAACCGTGCTTTCTTCTTATGGTTTTGAATTGCTTTATAAAAAAGACCTTTCACCAAATTTTCTCAAAAAAGCCCTTATTCTTTTCTGGATTTTATGGATAGGCTATACTCTGGGCATTTTCTTAGAATATCGTAAAAAGCTTCCTGCGGATTGGATGTCTTTAAAAAATTCCGTTCTGCTCATCCCCCTTCTCATTCTTATAACCTCATCCCTCCTTATTTATTTAAGAAACAAAATGAAAAACAACCTCTTTGCTCTCTTTTCCATCCTTCTCATCTCCTTGGACCTCATACCTCTCGGTTTTAATTTCAATACCTGTGCAGATAGAAGATATGCAGATTTGAAGGATTCATATGTCCAGAAAATAATAGGCGAGGAAAAGGAATTATTCAGACTCATCGGTCTTGAACCAAACTGGGCTGTCCTTCTCAAAAAATTTACTCCGGAGGGATATCAGAGCCTGTATCCGAACTTTTATTTTAAAGCAATATCTGAAAACTCTCCTTATGCAAGGCATCAGCTTAAGGTTCTGGGAGATATGTTGAGCAAAAATATGATAAGGCTTCTCAATGTTAAATACATCTATCTCAATCCATGGTCGGAGGCGGAAGTAGAAGAAGAAGCAACCCTTATCCATTCAAAATTTGCAAAAATATATAGAATAACTGATTACCTTCCAAGGGCGTACTTCCTTACAAATATACAGAGGGCTGATGATAAGTGGATTATATCGGCATTAAGGAACAACGAATTCAATCCAAAAGAGGTTCTTTACTTATCCGAGGATTTTCCAGAGGTCACCCCTTTAAATGCTGAAAACAAGGTTGAGATTACCCATTATTCACCGCATAAAATCTCTATAGATGTCTCAAGCGATGCTGACGGTTTCCTTGTCCTTTCAGATTCCTATTATCCTGGATGGAAATGCTATGTAGATGGAAAAGAGGAGAAAATATATAAAGCCTACACATTTTTAAGGGCGGTTTATCTAAGAAATGGGACTCATAAGGTAGAATTTATTTATGACCCACCCTCTTACAGGATTGGAAAGATAATAACAATCGCGACCATTATAATTTCTGTTATCCTCCTACTTCTATTTTACCGAAAAAGAGAAAAAAAAACTGGGTCAAGAACTGAATACAACACCGAAAAAACATATTTGTCATCTATTCTTATAGTTGCCACCCTTTTGGTTATAATTCTTCTTCTAACATTGCGATGGCTAAAACTTACATCAGAATTTTCAAAGTCAAGATGGTATGGACAAATGGCTTACATTTTTGAGAAACACGGGGAGAGGGAGATGGCTCTTCAATATCTGAAAAAGGGAGTTAGTTTCAAAAAGACTGCCTATGAAGCACATGAAGGACTTGGGCTTATTTATAACGCTGAGAAGAAATTTACTGATGCCCTTGAGCATTTTGAAAAGGCAGTAAAACTCATACCAAATCCAAGAGGATACATCAACTCTGCTGTTCTAAAAACCAAGTTTGGAAGATATACAGAAGCAATATCTGATTTAAAAAAAGCCCTTGAACTTGACCCAAAAAATTTTGATGCCTACTTCGGTATGAGCGTTGTCTATGAACTTATGGGAGATAAAATAAAAGCAGAGAAATACAGAAGAATGGCTGAGGAAGTGAAATAGGTCTACAATTGACTACTGAAGAAAAAAGAGGGAGCCGCTTGACGGTTATAGGGATTGAAAAAATTGCCCATTAGGGAGGCTGTTCAACAAACAGAAGAATTATTAAAGATGGCAAAATTATGGATGAGATGCTCAAAAAACTTATCTCTGCATTCAAAAAATTCAAGATAGACTATGTAATTGTTGATGTGATCGCATCTTCAATTTTTGGCAGACCAAGGACAACTATTGATGCAGATGTAATTTTTATAATTAAAGAAGAAAAATTGAAGAATTTATCAACACCTTAAAATTATATGGATTTAAAATATCTGACTCCTACAAGAAAAAAATAATGTTAAGGTTGAAGAAACTCCTGCCCGTGAAAATACCATTTAAGCATAATTTTTCTGTTGACCTGCGACTGGCAAGTTATTCAATTGATAAGGGAGCGATTAAAAGAGCAATACCTGTAAAAATTTTTGGTAAGAATGCCAGAATAGCCACACCTGAAGATATTATTGTATATAAAATTGCACGATTTGAGGATATTGATAAAGCAGACATTAAAAGCATTATTCAGCGCTTTGGGAAAAATCTTGATATATATTACATCCGCAATTCAGCAAAAAGACTTGCCGAAGAAACAGGGAAAGAGCACATTATAGATAACCCGAGAACATGTTTGAAGTTCTAAAGGGATAGGGAGCCCGACTATTTCAGCAATTCCTCCGCAGATTTAAAAAGTTCAGGAGCAATTTCAACAGCTTCAAGTATGCTCTTCCTCCCTTCTTCATCACCCTCGGTTAGAAGAATAGCACCAATTAAAAATTTTGCAATGGGGTTTAAAGGATTAATAAGAAGTGATTCGTTGAGATAATTTTTGGCAGAATCCATATCTCCCATTTTAATTGAAATAACCGCAAGATTATAAAGACATCTATAATTCATTCTGTTAAGCTCAACACATCTTTCAAAAAAGATAAAAGAATTATAAAGAAATTTTTCATCTCCTGTTTCTTTATAAATTTTGTAACATGACTCCCCTGCCCTCTCAATTGCGGATGAATCAAGAAATGGAGAGGAAAGAAGGGTTACCTCAATCTCCCTTCCCTTCTTTATAGAGCTATTTAACTTTGTGTAATCCATCCAGGCAGAAACAAAAACAGGGATAAAAAGTAATAAAGGAATTGTCAAAAACAGCATTGATTTCCAGAATTTTCTTTCAGCAATAATTCTCTCTGCACAAAAAATTCCCAGAAAAATTGCTGAAAGGAACAAAATTACTGGAAGATGAATTGGAAAGTCAAAAAGGGAATGAACTATAATAGTTAAAAGGGCGAAAAAAGCACCGGTCCTGGTTCCGAAGATTATCTTTTGAGAAGAAGAGAAAGAAATGTAATCTCTAAAAAGTAAAATAATCCCCAGCAGAAGGAGCAGAAATGGAAAAAGTCCCATAGTAAAGAAAGTTTCAAGAAACTCGTTGTGAATAGCTGGGAATTCTCCCTTCATATTTCCTTTATAACAGGATGGGAAAACCCATCTAAAGCTTCCAATTCCGCTTCCAAAAGGAAAATACATGAACGAACATTTTATTCCATAGACCCACATCTCAAGCCTTGAAGAAATGGAAGATAAAAGCCCTTTTAAAGAAAAACTGCTTTCAACTCCTCTGTAAACAGAAAAGATTGATAGAAACATTAAAAAGAGAATGAATAAAAAATAAAAAATCCTTCTTTTTTTAATCACCCTGGAAAGATTTATAAAAAGGTAAATTGTTAAAGATATAAAAAGACTTGTTATTCCACCCCAGGCACCTGTAAGAAAAACACCAACTAAAAGTATGAAGGATAAAATCCATGGAAAAATGGATTTTCTTGAACTTCTTGAAAGAAAAACAAGTGGCACGCATGAGGAAAGAAAGATTGAAAAATGGGATGGATTTGCAAAATTCCCTCTCATCGGAAGAGGTCTTGAAAGATAAAACAGGACAAGAATAGAAGCAGAAATTGCTATTCCCGAATTAAGCAATTCCCTTATCTCCCTTTCCGCTGATAGAAATTTTGTTATTATATAAATAAATAGAAAATCAAAAATCAAAATTGTATTAAGTAATCCGCTTCTTAAATCCGGTGTTCTATATAAAGAAAAGAGGGAAAATAATAGAAAAAAAAGGATAAGCAAAACGAATTTGTCTTTAAAAAGATATAATGGAATAAATGGCAATAAAAGGGCAAAAATCAAAAAGATAATCCCGGAAAAAAGAATCTGGTCCTCCCTCAAAACACCCCCATATCTTAAGGCAACAAGAAAAATCCCGGAGATTAAGAAGAGGGATAAAAGAACGGCTCCATTACGAGGAATAATAATATCTGTAATAGGACCTTCTTTCTTCTGCATAATTAAATACCGCACCCATCGCTTTTGCCTTAACTCCCCTGAGCATTGAAATCGCTCTTTTCAGGTCCTGTTTTGTGGTATAATTCGCTCGGACAATCAAAAGAACAAAATCAACTATATTCACTACTTCAAGGGGATGTGAATAAAAGGATATAGGAGATGCATCAATAATAATGTAGTCATAGAGTTTTCTCAATTCATCATGGAGTTCTTGAAATTTCTTTTTTAAAAGAAGCGACGGACTTATTGGAGGATTATTCCCGGAGGAAAGAAAATATAAATTTTTAACCTCTGTCTCAAAGATGACATCCTTTGCTGAAACTTCACCGATCAAATAATTGCTTAACCCAAAATTGCTTTTTACTTTTAATACTTCCTTAAGAATTTGTCCCCTAAAATCCATCTCAAGGAGCAACACCTTATTCCCTCCACGGGCGAGGGAAACTGAAAAAAGCAAACTTATGAATGTCTTACCTTCATTAGTTCCATCGCTTACCACCAAAAATGTTTTTGGATTATGAGAAATAAATCCTGCGAGAGTAAGAATTGAATAAAACCTCTCATGAATTCCACCTTTCAAATTTAAAATTTCTGAAAAGTCTTGAAACTTTATATGTGGAATGGTTGCAAGGACTGGAATATTATAATTCTCTTCTATCTCCGACTCTCTTTTTATAGTCGTATCAAGATTTTCCAGAAGAAAAATGGCAATAATTCCGCTCATAAATCCAGCAAAAGCTCCAAAAAGAGATGACCTCAGGGGTTTTGGCTTTATCGGACGAAGAGGAAGATTTGCTTCCTCAACAAGTTTTATATCCATATCCTTTATGTTGCTCATGACATCAATTTTCTTCATTTCCCTTAAAAGAGTATTGTATATCTCCCTCTCAGCCTCCGCATCCCTCTGAAGCATTGAAAATCTTATCTCTTTCTCCCTCTCTTCAAGGCTTCTTCTTCTTTCCTCCTCAAAGAGCTTTTCCATCCCCCTTATCTCCCTTTCCTTTGCAACCACAAGTGGATGTTTATCTCCATACTTTGACCTGATAGAAACTAATTCCGTCTTCTTTTCAACAAGAACCTTCTTCATACTTGAAATAGGTGAACCCTTTTCATCCCCATCCTCAACCACGAAATTGTTGTTCTTTACGAATTCAATAAGGGTTTCCTCAGATTTCTTCAACCTCTCTTTTGTTTCTATCAGCCTATCAGTAATGGAAAGAAGCTTATTGCTCACATCCGCAGCGAATGTTTCCTTCTGAAACTCAAAATAAGCAGATATTATCGCATTTACCATATCTCTTGCCATATCAGGAGAATTATGTTCAGCCGATACCTCTATTATGTATGTCCCTTCAACAGTTGAAACATTTATGTGCTTTATCAAAGAATCAATTTCTGCACCATGCAGTTTATAATTTTTATTTAACTTCTCCGCAGCGATTTTAAGAACCCGTGAGGATTTCAGCAATTCAATTTGCGTCTTTATCACCCTTTCGCCATAATCGGTCAAAATTATGTCGTTTAAAGATTTTATTTCAATTTTTGGAGGACCCACATATATCTTTCCAACTGCCCTGTATACAGGCTTTGAAAACTTTGAATAAAGAAAGGCTGAAAAACTGAAAATAAAAACTGACAGAAGGACGATGGAATAGTTCTTTCTTATTATTTTCCATATTTCTTTTATATTTATTTCCGCTCCCATTAAAATATACTCCCCGGAATGTATATTATATCCCCCGGTTTTATTTCGATGTTATCCTCAACCTTCCCCTTCTTTATAACACCCTCAAGGTCAACTGGTATAACCTCTTTGTTACCATTTGTATATCTATATATTCTCGTTTTATTCAATGCAGAAAAATCAGTGGGGCCACCGGCGTTTAAAAGACCATCAAGAACTTTTAAACCTTCTTTATATTCATATGCTCCCGGAGATTTTACATCTCCGACGACATAAAATGCGTTCTGCTGGATTCCTTCAATTGAAGAAATTGCTCCTTTCTCCTTTCTGCTAACATATATAATGTCGCCTGCTGACACATCTGGTCCCATATTCCCTGTTTTTATAAGTTCAGATAAAGAAAAACTGCCTATTCTTTTCAAGGCATTTCCCTCTCTTCTCAACAGCGTTATTGTATCCCCTGAAAACGGAGTAGGTCCCCCGGCTATAAGAACATAATCAATTATTGTCCTCCCTTTTCTCGGGTCATAACTCCCTGGATTTTTGACTTCTCCGAGAACAAAGACATTTCTAAGAGGAGAAGGAACAATTTCAACTTTTATTTTTGGCTCAATTATGTATCCGCTCTTCAAGTGCTCCGCAATAAAATTCTCTATCTCGCCTGGTCTCGCACCAGCGACCTTTATCCTTCCTGCTGGAGGAATGTTCAGAGTTCCATCCTCATCCACCTCATACCTTCCGCTCATGGATTCCTCTCCAAAAACTGTGAGGATAATCGTGTCCCCTGGCATTATCTTAAATTCCTCATCAGGGGAGAGAAGAATAAAAAGCAGAATTATTCCGAGCTTCATTTTAGATTCCAGCCTATTCCAAATCTTATATCGCTGAAATCCATGCCCTTAAATGGATGAAAAAATCTATAGGTGGAAAAGAGTTCAAAGGATTTTAGGGCGTATCCAGCGTTCAATCCGGTTGAAATATATCCTTTTGATTCCTCATCCTCAAATTTCACCCTGAAAATACTTCCATCTCCACCAATTCTGATTTTCCTTCCCAATCTCCATAATAAAAAAACACCCCCTCCTTCTGTTATGTATCTCCTTCCCCTGAAGTCCTCTCCAGAACTTCTATATATACTACCTGAAATTTCATTTCCGCCAGCCGCATACTGGACAACAATCCTTCCCATAAAACCCTCTCTTTCTCCCTTTGATAAAAAATTATATCCACCTTTTATTTCTGTTTTCAAGCGAAAAAGAAAAATCCTTACAAAACAGAATGGAGAAAACTTCATCCAGTCTTCTATTCCGAAATACTTCATTTCAAGCCCACCGCCTCCCCTGATTCTTTTTGTTATATAACCCTCAAGTTCCCCATTAAAAATTCCGAAGGGATAATCTATATCTTCGTAAAAGAAGATGTTATATCCGCCCCTTATAAATCCGTTGAAAGAGGTTCTTCTGGTCAGATTTATCCTCGTGCTTATCTCTGAATAGAATGAATTTCTGAGCACAAGCTCGGAAAAAAGCTCGTCAGGCTTTGTTATATCTTTGGAAAGGGTTGAAAGCGAATTCCCGATAATCACTTTCATGGTTCTAAAATTATATTGAAATTGAACCTCCGAATTTCCAGTAAATCTCATATTTTCTGTTATGAAATATCGGTAAAGCATCCCATTTCCTGAAATAGAAATGCCAACCTTCCTTACTCTTTCAAATTTTATATAGGGTTCAATGAGGAAATAAAAATCGCCCCTCTGCCCTTCAAATTTGTAATCCTGATAACCAATGGAAAACCTTGCTCCGAAAAGAAAAGGGAAGTTCCTGTGAGGATAAGATAGCAAAATCAGAGTTATGAACAATAAATTCATTTTGTGATGAAGACCTCCACCCTTCTATTCCTTTCAGGAATTTTTGGGTCAAGAGGTTCAGCACTCCCCGCTCCCTTCACCTTCACCCTCCCCTGCTCAAGCTGAAATTGTTTATACAGAATTTTTGCTATGTAAAGAGCCCTTAAAAGAGAAAGGGTTGGGTTCTTTTCATCGTCAGATGAATGACCTACAATCGTTATGGAAACTTTCTCATTATCCTTTAGAAATTTTCCCAGAACAACTGCAACATCAACCCCCTCCTCCGGAACGAAGGTGTCTTTTTTAAATTTCAAACCCTCAAGAATCACCTTTTCTCCTCTGAGTAATCTTTCAATAAGCAATTCTTCAGGGCTTTTTTCTACCTTCTTTTCTTCTCTCTTTTCAGGAGGTCTCTCAACAGGTTTTTTAACGAGCTTTATCTTTCGCCACACACAGGGAGCTTTCTTAAGGTTGAGGAGAGGAAGAATTTTTGAAATAGCCTTCTCTGTAGATTTTTCTATGAGTTCAGAATAGGAAAAAACTGGAATTCCGTTGTAGAACTCAACATTAACAGAGGCGTTCCCTTCAAAAAGCTTCTTACCATTTATATCCAATAAAACTATTGAAAAAGAAATTTTTGGCTCCTTTGACCATCCTTTCTCATGGAGGAGAAACTCTGTAACCTCTCCGTGAAGTATTCCACTCGCTCCTATCAACCTTCCAATTGCAATTGCTGTTCCTCTATCCAGTTCTGAGGGTATGAGCACTCCTTTTGCCTCAAGAAATTTTTTTACCTCTAAAGGTGTCATAACGCCTTTCTGTGATTTTTTGATGGATTCTGCTATCCCCTCGCTTACAAGAAGACCTGCATCAGGGTATCTCGTTTTGTTATTGAAAGGAAAAACTGCTATGCAAGGAAGTTTCTTAATTCTTTCTTCATTATAAATTTTACTCATTGATAAAATATGGGGTGAACATCCGAAAAGAAGAAGGCAGAGAATAATTCTTTTCATTCAGCAAATTCTGGAAGAAGTGGGCTAACAGGTTTCCTGTATGGAATGGGGATTTCGGGCCATACCACGAGCAAAGCATAGGGAACCGGAGGAATTTCCTTTTTTTCTACCCTCACTTCAAGCCTTTTTAAGTTCTCCTCCATATCAGCTTCAGAAACAAGCTCTTCTTTTTTCTTTTCAAAAAAGCCCATTCTCACAAGAATCCTCATATATTCATCTTCCTCAGCCTTTCTTTTCATAAGATATCCCTTAATTCCCCTTTTTCCATAGATTTTAAACTCTCCTTCGTCCATTTCCCTTGTCCAGAGTATTCCCTTACCATCAGGTCCTGAAAGAAATGAATAACTGCCACATGTCTCCGTCCATACTTCGTCATATTTTCTCTTTTTCCCTGTTTCTATAACCACCGAATAAACGCCTTTTTCATTAACAGAAAAATTGAGCAATGTCCAATCTCCCTCTGTTTTTGTTTCTGCCCCCTCGTAATCAGGCACCTGTGGAAGAAGTTCCTCAAGGTTTAAAGCCCTGACAATTGACGATGCCTTGTCTCCAAATCTCAATTCTCCTCCTTTAATCCATCCCCTTAATGGAGAGATTGGAGTAAAGCATCCTGAATCAATGGTTATAAAATCAACAGGGTTTTTTTTATACGATAATACCTTAATTTCATACTCACCCCTCGGGAGAAGGATGGTGCCAGCCTTTTCTGAAAATTTTTCGGATTTCTTTAATAAAAAAGATTTATCGCCAATTGTTATTATGGAACTTGTTTTTGCCTTTCCCGCAATCACATATCTTCCGGATGGCAAAGAAACTTTACAGGTATATATGTAGGGTTTCTCTTCTTTTAAATTGAAGTCTTCCCCTTTTATAATAATTCTCTTTTTCCCGCTGAGAACCTCAAAATATTCCTCAGGAGATGGCCGGGAGGATATTGCACTATCAAGAGAAAGGGCATGAACGAGTCCCTTCGCCCATTCCTCATGAAACACCTTTTTATCGCTTATGACAATAATTGCTAATAAAAGAATAAAACTCATATCCAATTTTCATCTTCCCATAGAAAAACGAAATTCCTGATAGGATGTGGCTCCGGAATCATCGGAAACCTCTATTTTTATATATATTTCACCGGAGGGTATCTCCTCCAAGACGAGCAAACCATCCTCTGTAATCCTTGCTCCAGGCGGTCCTTCCTTTAATCTAAAGGTTATCCTATCTCCATCAGGGTCAGTTGCTTCAACTTTATATACAAACCTTCCCTTCTCCAAAATTGAAGGGGGATTTGATGTGATTATTGGGGGAGAATTGTGGACAACCACAGGGTTGGAAAGATATTCCCTCCCCCTTGCTTCACCATCAAAAGGAGAAGCAGAAACTACAATAATGTCCCCCTTTTTTGTATATGATGATGGAAGGGTATCTCCTTTCACATCAGCAACGACCTTATTATTTATATACCATTTATACTCTACCTCTACCGCATCCTCATCAGGGTCATAAGCTTCCACCGTTGCCTTTATATCATCCTTTGTTCCTGGATTCACAGGAGAAATCCCTATGTCTTTTATCCCGGGAGGCGAATTTATAACACGGACAGGTTGGACCTCATAAACCCCACCATCCTCCTTTCCATCGTTAGGAATCAACCTGCAGGAAATCAAATTCCCTTTCCTAAGCCCAGGAATTCTTACCCTTTCAGTGGTCAAATCAATCGGCTCTCCGTTTAATAACCACTGTATCTTCACCTCAACGGGGTCCCTATCCCTGTCAAAAGTTGAATAAGAAACAGAAATCTCGTCTCCCACAACCGGGGCGGGAGGAACAATTCTCGCTGACCTTATCTCCGGAGGAGAGTTCCCCGGAACAGAAGGAACCTCCTTTTTTTTACATCCTGAAAAAGCAATTAAAAAAATAGTTGCACCAACAATTTTCTTCATATCTGTTAATATTATAAAAAAATTTTTCAAATTTCAATAAAATGTATAAGTGAGGAAAATTGTTTTAAAGAACGTATTTTACAGAAACCCATTTTCTCATTTTATCTCTTAATCACTCCATTTTAGCACATTAAATTTTCATAAAGTGATGTTTAGTAATATCTATCTTTCGTAGGCTCCTATGTCCACACCGTTTCCCAGCGGTCTTGATTTACCTTCAAGGTCCTTTTCTGGTGCGAAGTCAGAATTCCCAGCATCAATACCCGGACTTCCTGATTTAAGATGATAATCTCCTTCAGTTCCCCAGGCAACTGAATTAAACATAGGCTCTCCATATATGTTATTGCTTCCGATATTACCAACTTCTGATGATGTATATGTTTTGCTGTCACCAATAATCAAAATTCTATCATCTTTTGGAGCATAGAACAGATTATGTGTAATCTCATAATTTACAGATTCAGCAAGCCATATTACAGGCGCCTCATTTCCACGGCTGGAAAAAATAGTGTTTACAATTCTCAAATTGATCGGAACATCTTGATAATCATATTGAACATGCATCATATAATTTCCACCCAACGTATCATCAATTGTGCAGTTTATTATTTCAAAATTAGCATTACGGTTTTCTGTGCTAATAACTATCGGAGACCATGGAGTAATGGTAGTATCTCCACCACCTCGTCCATAAATTAAAGTATTTTCCACCCTTGAATTATCTCCCCACAATTTTACCCCGTCACAGGAATTATTAGCAACGATACATTCATGAATATATGTATTTTTTGCTTTTGAATCAAGCCCATCACCATAATTGTGAACAACAGTGGTTCTTCTAATTTCAACAGGTCCCTCCGATTCCTCAATACCGAAACCATCGGGTCTATCGTAAGGACGATTTGAACCATCACCACCTTGATAATAGTGTCCACTATATGAAAGGTCACATCCATCTATCAGAACATTGCGTAAGCCTCCATGTTGACCGGCTGGACCACCAATACTTCCAAATCCACAATGGGTAATTTTGCAATTTATTATTTTGAGGTCATCGGCATCACCTATGTCAATACCGAACTCGTCAATATGATGAATATATAAGTCTTTAAGAACAATATGAGCCACAGGACCACCAGTCCCGGAAATTGCTTCACGGAATTTTCTCCCGTTATTACTGGTGATTTCAAAATTTTCAATGCGAACATACTGACAATTAGAAATATCAAATGCAGATATGAGATTGTTCTCCCCCGCAATAATTGGTCTATCATTTCTATTAGTAGCAAATACTACCAGTGTGTCGCCGGGTTTAAGTTTAGATGCACCATAAGCGATGGTCCTGAATGGTTTATCAATTGTGCCTGGATTGTTATCATCACCGTCAGGAGAAACATAGTATTGACCAGTATGATTGCCTCCAATTATAGTTACCCATGCATTCTCAGTCCCCGAGGGCGGAATTATCACATCCGAATAATCTCTTAAAAGATAATCATACCTGCCTTCTTTTTTGCCACTTTCACACCCGGAAAAAAGACAAAAGGACACAATTACAAACCCCCAACTTACCAGTTTTACTGGTTTTGCCTGCATCTTTTCCTCCTTTATTTTATTCCTCACATTTTCTCTGCCTTTTTAAGTTTCGTAAAAACAAGTGTGAGGGAGAGAAGGGCTATCAGGACGAACAAGTAGATGAGGTTCGTCCTCTTCTTACTTGCAAGCTCACACCCAAAGGTTTTATCTCCTGAAAACTCCGATTGCTCTATAAACAGAGTAGGGTCGCCTATTGTAAATTTACCAATATCACCGAGTTTTATTCTACCCTTAAGGACCAAAGAATCCGCTTTTTCTAATCCATCCTCCGGAGATACCAGAACATACCCTATAAATTTCTCATCCGCCTCAAATCCCGCCCATTCAAAATCACCATCTTTTGCCAGACCTATACGATACTTTCCATTGTACTCATAATAAATTACACCCCCCTTAAAGTACGACCTTACCCATTTTCTGTTCTCTCTTTCATATTCCATAACCCTTGAAAGATAATTTTTTAATTCATCTTCAGATTTAACCAAGAGAAAGCCTGTATTCTTATCCCTGTTCAAAAAGAAATACTCGCTTTGTGGCTCTTCTGATATCAAGAACATATAATCGTAATCCCCTCCAAATGAATAACTCTGTGAAACAAGCTCAACCTCATATCCCTGACCGCGACGATAAGAAACATATCCCTCAAGAACATCCCAGAACCTGTAATTCGCCACAATTATATATCTCGGCTTTATCTTCTCCTTATCTACTTCCTCCTCATATTTATACGCTATGTATCCTTTCTCAAAAATCTCGTATGCACCCGCTACAACCACACTCCCGTCTTCATAATAAATATAAACATAAATGTATCTTATATCATCAAAAATACCACTAAGCTCCACCCTCTCAACTCCTCCCGTAAATGGTATCATTGAAGCGTTTAACTTCCTGATGTTATCAGGTCTATCTCCTCCCATTATGTCATACCCAATCACTCCTTTCTTGTCTGACACCTCAAAAAATAGATGAAGATTAGCACCTTCTCTCTGTGCATAAAAATAAACTAAATCCGATGGTGTATACTGAGGCTCACTTGATGTCCCGGTTGCCGTATTCGGGACTCTATCATAAGATTTAACCGTAAATACATATGTCCCCTGTCCA
>Ga0197143_1001732_pt1 | contig 17818 bp, 24 predicted proteins | sample GBS70_MetaG_FD_148603 | JGI IMG/M metagenome (GOLD analysis project Ga0197143, IMG submission 148603) | Sediment microbial communities from Great Boiling Springs, Gerlach, Nevada, United States - GBS 70_MetaG | ecosystem: Environmental > Aquatic > Thermal springs > Hot (42-90C) > Sediment...
GCCTGCTTATCTGTGGGGGATATAACGCCTCTCCATAAAACCACCATTCACTACTTAGACCTCATACCCTAACCACCTTCTACGTTTACCCTCGGCTTGTCTTCTCCGTTATCCTTCCTACCTTCCTCGTCTTAGTCCCGCAGACAGGGCATTTATCGGTGTTATAATATCCCGTCCCGCATGAGGAGCAGAAGTAGAACCTTCTACCGTAGTCGGCCCTCTTTATCTGTGGTGGATACATGGCTTCTTCGTCCTCTTTATAGAACATCTCGAAACAGCCTTCTAACACCTTGAAAAACACCTTTATCTTACCTGCTTCGTCAAAAAGTAGAGGTGCGAAACCCGTCCCGAGGTTTACCCTGAAGCTCGAACCCGATACGTCATACGTAGCCTGAAAACGATATCTCTTCATGTGAACCAACAGGTAGCCTTTCTCTGGGATTTTAAACTCCTCAACAACCCTCTTAGAGCCTTTAAGGCGGACAGACATACCACCTTCCTTAACAACATTCATCTCAAAGTGTTAACAGAATATAACACCTACTGCTTCGACGGCGAGAACTACGAGTTGAAGTTTATCCTTTCGTCATTATGGTTGAGAGCTTTTCCGCAGAGGCTTCGGCCGCCAAGTGGATAGTTTAAACCATATCTTATCTTTTTCCGAACATAGTTCGCGGCTGGTAGTTCATGCTTTAATATGCCAGCCACGATGTTTATCGTCAGTTTATGAGTGCTGAGGACAGCTGGGAGGCTAAGGTGTTTAAGGCTCTTGCTTCACCGACTCGGTTAGCGGTACTCCATATCCTTGATAAACAACCCCTCAACTACACAGAGCTTCTTCAAGCAACCGGGCTGGATAGGAAAACAGGCTCAGGCAGGTTCTCACACCACATACGAATACTTCTTTCAGCAGGCCTCGTAGCTCTTGACGAAAAAAACAGGAAATACAAGCTGACGCCCAAAGGTAGCCGCGTGGTCCAGTCCCTAGACCATATTCAGTCGGCTATCGCCGACGCTGAGAAGATCAAGGTCAGGAAGTCGGGTCTCTTCATGGAGCAGTTTGACCGTAACAGGATTGCGCAGGTTTTGGTGGAGGAGGCCAGTGTTCCCCCCAAGGTCGCCGACAGGCTTGCTAAGCTTGCCGAGGAGAAGCTTGAGGCTTTGAAGATACAGTATCTAACGGCCCCACTCATAAGGGAGCTTGTAAACGTCTTGTTAATCGACCAAGGCTTAGAGGAATATAGGCATAAGCTTTCGCGGCTCGGGATGCCTGTTTACGACGTGGAGAAACTGGTGAAGAAAGCGGCCGAGCATAGAGAGTTCCAAACGCTGGTGAAGGAGACCAGCCGGGCTGTCTTCAAAGAATACATGTTACAGACAGCTCTGCCGAGAACATCCGTCGACCAGCATCTTTCAGGGGACATCGACCTTTCTGGTTTTGAGACGTGGGCGTTTAGTGTCCACGCTAAGCTTTACACATCTAACCCGTTTCAGGTTTTACATGAGGCGGACGCCGTGGAGGATGAGGTGGTTTTTACGGCTGAAGCACTTGAGGACAACCGTCTTGCGGAAAACCTGTGTTATGCGCTGTCGTGTAAGGGGCTGAATGTAAGCGTTTACAGTGAAAACGGTTTAATACGTTACAGCTACGCGGCAGTGATTACGCCGCATAGGGCTTGCCTCGGGTTGCGTGGAAGCGTAGAGGCCGTGGTTTCGCATAGGCCTGCGACAGCCGATGGCCACCCGTTTTCTGCAACAGGTCTCGTGGAGGGGGAGGCATCAGTAAACCTTCCCGGCATCCTCCTCGGCTCGGGCGGGAGTGAGAAACGGTTTTGGGACGGCCTCCGTGTTGCCGTCGAGTCTATGTTCAAGGCTTTCTCCAAGAAGGTGGAAATGGTTTCAAGGTTCTGGGACGGCGCGGGAGGACATTTTATCGTCTCCATGGTGGGTGTCTCGGAGCTGGTCAAGTACGGGTTTAGCCTTTTTGAGCTGGTTGAGGGGGTGTGGAGGGAATGCAGAGATGTTTCGACTAGCGATGTTAGGCTGCATCTGAGCGGCTGCTCCGCCGAAAGGACTGCTGCAAGGCTTTATGCACTCGACTTAAACAGGTATGGAGCAAAAGCCGTAAACGGGCTGGCTGAAGGGAGGAGTTACTCTCACACAATTCCGGTGCAGGATTTACGTGAGGTACCTAGGCTTGCGCGACTGCTTCCCGGCGGGTTAAAGCTAGCTGTGGATGCCGGTGAGCTGGCGTATCTTGAGGGCTTGCAGCCCCTGCTTGTTTTACCGCCTGCTACGCAGAGATAGAATGGCTTTGGCGAGATCCCCTCCCGCCTCAACCAAGGCCTGACGGGCCTCCTCCTCTGAAACACCGGCCTGCGATGCGACAAGCAAGACATCCTCGTCTACAGGAGTGTATGCTGTAACCTCCTCCCCGGCCTTCGCCTCCACAACCTCGCCCCCGACCAGCTGGACAACCCTCTCACCACCAGTCTTCAGAACAAACACAGACGGACCCTTGATGGTGAGCGTCCTGTCATGAAACTTTATCGTTGCTTCGTCGGCCTGCCCCATCTCCTCGACGTCAAGCCCAAGATTCTTCAACATCCTTTCCTGAGCTCTTCTAAGCTCTCTTGGGCTAAGCCGCTTCAACCCAGCCGTAAACCATAGACGGTCTTTTAAAGGTTTGACGGAGCTCTGTGCCTCACTTTAACAGCCGTCCCCCTCCCAAGCTCCAACATCTCAACCCCTGAAAGGACGGCTTTCCCTACGGCCAACAGCCCGCCTTCTACGCCGTAAACCAACACCTCCATCCCGGGGACTATGCCGCGGTCTGCCTCAACTATGTTCGCGGCCGATACGTCGAAGCCTTCAAGAACCCTGCGCCGACCCTCTTCATCAACCACGACATACATCCTTTTCCTGTTAAGCAGCTCCGAAAGCCTCCGCGCACCCTCAAATGTAAGCGAGAGATAACCGTCTGCAGGCCTCACTGTTGCGAGCACCTGCCCCCCGAGCCAGACACGCCTCACCTTACCCGTAGACGGGGACACCTCAACCTCGCAACTGTCGGGAAAAAACAGTTCCCCGTCAACACCGAACTGGAAGTACGCAAGCTGTCTAACGGCCCGCAGCCTAAACGACGTGGAACTCGTGGGCGATTTTTCTGATCCGTTCGGCGAAGTGGTAGGGTGCGTCGCAGTCAACCTCGACCGAGTCTCCGACGAACTCGATTTTATGTATGTTGCAGACCTTCTTCAGCTCGCTTAACAGCTGGAAGGTGTTTTCATGGTTTGACATCATGGCTTTCAGGTGTATGTAGCCGCCCATCAGCCTCGCGGCCTCGGCCTCCAGGAGGTCGAGGTTTTCACCGGTCAGTGCGGAGACCGCCACATAGGGTGTTTCAAGCCTCAGGTCCCGTATTTTCTCGGCGTAGTTGGGTTCCTTGTCAACTTTGTTGAATACGGTCAGGATTGGGACGTTTTTCACACCCACCTCGTCCAACACGTTTAGACATACGTTAAGCTTGTCCTGAATGGTTTTTCTCTCCTCGCTGACGTCAACCACGAGGAGGAGTAGGTCTGCGTAGATGAACTCGCTGAGGGTTGAGTGGAATGACTCGACAAGCAGGTGGGGTAGGTTACGGATAAATCCGACTGTGTCGGATAGGTAGGCTTTTCGCCCGTTGAACTTCACTATTCTTGATGTGGTTGAGAGGGTTGTGAAGAGCTGCGGCCCCACAGCCGAGTTCTCAGCGGATAGGGCGTTAAAGAGCGTGCTCTTTCCCGCATTTGTATACCCTGTCAGCACAACCGAGGGAAGGCCGGCCTCGGCCCTCCTACGCCGCATCAAAGTCTTCCTGACCCTAATGGTCTTCAGCTTCTCCTTCAGCGACGTGATGCGTCTAAACACCTCGTTGTAGTAGACGTCGGCCTCGTAGGCGCCCAGCCCGTGGAAGCCCGGCTGCTCACCCTTCTTCGCCAGCCTCACCTTTTCCTTAGCCCTCGAAAGCTCGTACTGCAGCTCCGCCAGCTTTATCTGCAGCTTGGCCTCGGTTGAGGCAGCCCTCAGGGCGAAGGTCTCCAAAATCAGCTTGGTCCTCGAAATGACTGGTACGGAGAGGTGTTTGGCGAGGTTGTATTCCTGTACGGGTTTCAGCTCGTTCTCGAAGACCACCTTTTCGACCTTAAGGTTTTTGACGGCACGTTTCAGCTCCTCCAGCTTACCGGGGCCAATCATGTATTTGGGGTGGGGCGGCCTGCGCTGCACGAAACTGTAGACCGGGGTGTATCCCGCGCTCCTGCACAACTCTTTTAGCTCTTCGAGGTTGTTCTCAGACCAGTCCTCCAGCCGCTGGACGACAGCAACCCTCAATCCGCGGCTAAAACTTGTTGAAGCCTATATTTTATTTCTCCGCCGGGATTGGGAGGTGTTTAAAGTTTTGTTAGTAGGTCCTCCCAGGTCTGCTCGTCTTCCACTTCGTCTTCGAGAAGCTCCTCAAAGATTTCGTGTGTAACCACGTCTGTCAGCCTGTATTTCTCAACCATCTGGCTGTAGAACTTTATCGCACAGGCCTCGGCCTTGAGTATGTCTTCGGCGAGCTTTCTGTAGTCGGTTGGGTCGGCTGGCGGGGGTATGTATCCGCAGCCGCTTATCTGCAGGAGTTTCGAAAACTCCAGCTCGGGCCTACCGCCCAGCTGTATGATGCGTTTGGCGAGCTTCTCGGCGTGCTTAAGCTCGTGCTGAGACATTTCTAAAAGTATGGGTCTGAAGGTGTCGGCGTCAACCCCCTTCAGCCACATGGCGGCAACCCAGTACTGGTAGTGTGCAAGCCATTCATCTGCGTAGGCCTTCAAAAGGTCGGAGATTACTTCGTTGACGTTTGCCTTCACAATTTCCTTACCGGTTCGACCCATGGCTAATTTACGTTATGCATGCGGTATTAACCTTTTCCAAACAACATTTTTGGGGTATGTTTTTTAATGCCTAGGTTAACATGTGGAACCGGGTTGCTGCCGTGGTCTCTTCTCGAGGGGTTGGTTGACGGCGGAAGGTGCTTAATCCTTGGGGTGGCATATCCCACCATGGTGCGTGAGGCCGTTGAGAGGCTTCGCCCCAAGGAGGTCGTGGTCGTCGAGACAAGCCATGAAGTGCTTGACTACGAGACAAAAGCCGTTCAGGGAGATGTAGCGGTAAAACCCGTCTTCACAAGGGTTATTGAGAGGGTTGTCGACCTGCCCTCAAACTCCTTCGACCTGGTGATCGCCTTCAACAGCCTTGAGAAAGCCCTTCAGAAGAGGGCGTTCATGACCGAGGTGAGAAGGCTGTTGAAGGAAAATGGGCGCGCGGTGATCGCAACGCGGCTAAGGACATTTCTTAGACGAAGCGGTTTAGGGAAGAAGGACTTTGATAATCTCCTGAACACAGACGGTTTCAGGCTTGAACACAAAAGTGTAAAGAGAGGTCAGGCCGTCGCTGTCCTAACCAAGTCGGCGAAGACCTATTGATGCGCCGCCATAGGTGCTTCAGTCTTCTGCTCAGGCAGCCTCGATTTCACTACGTAGTAGACCGCGGTCCCCGCCGCAAGAGCTATGCCTTGGCTTGCAAAGGCGGTGAAGAAGGCGTCCCCCCTTCCCGTCACATAGGCAGTTAGGATGGCAACCCATACCGAGGTTATGAGATAGTATGCGGCGACCCCCACCAGTATGTGGTACCGTTTAAGGTATAGGAGTGCAATTAGGGCTGCGAAGGCTACGGCGGGGGTTATGAGGTCAAGTGGGCCGAGGGGTGAGGCCATGTTGGCTATGAACTGGCCGAAGACAAGCCCCAACACAGAGGCCATCCCGAATATGGCTGCAAGCGGCGTGGCTATCTCACCCGGCTTTATCTGGATGTCTCCTATGGGCAGCCTTCCCAAGGCAAGCGTACCTGCCGCATAGATTGCGGCAAAGATGACGAAAATCCCGAAATGCGTTGAGGTTAGACGCATCTCTCACCGCCTCAGTGATGTGCCCAAATCAGCGCCCCCTCATATATGAAGGCGAAGAGCAGAAGCCATACAAGGTGGACGAAGTGCCAGTATATGCTGACGGCCTCCATCAGCCCGTAGCTTTGGGAGCTGAACTGTCTGAGCTTGGCCCTCCACGCAACCACGGAAAGGGCGAGTACCCCGCCGAAGACGTGTGCGCCGTGGGCCCCGAGCAGGATGTAGAAGAGCGACCCGTAGATGCCGGATGCGGGTGTGAACCCTACTTCATAGAGTAGGTGGGGCCATTCGAGTCCCAGCTTGAGGACGAGGAAGCCTGTTCCGAAAACCGCTGTCGCAACAACCCCCGCCAGCACGCCGCCAAGGCGGTCTCGTCTGACAGAGTATATTGCATACTCTATCGCGAGGCTGCTGAAGAGAAGCATGAAGGTCTGGAGCCTTGGGATGAAGTCGTCTAGATGGGGTGCTCCGGGCGGGGGCCATACCGGGAAGGAGAACCTGACGACGAAATAGCTCCCGAACCCTGCGGCGAACAACGCCACTTCTGTGAATAGGAAGATAGCGGTCGGAACCCCCACACCCCCAACTCTCTCCGGCTCCGCGGGAATAGCTGTCCCCTTGAGCCTCGCGAAGAAAGACGCTATCACCTGCGGCCAGGTCCTCACCTCACGCGACACAAAGACCGCCAGAGCTCCGACAAAGACAAAGACCAAGCCAACTCCTAGTTGGAGGCTTATCCCCTTCAGTATAAGCACGAGGCCTGAGATAAGCACCAGAACGCCGATGCCGATTACCGCCGGCCATGCACTGCCCTCATGCTCGTGTTCCTCATGCTCGGCTTCCATGTTGTTTTTAAGACTCTGCGGGAGAATATAAGAATAAAATGGTTTGTTAGGCTTGTTTGAGCAGCCGCCTCGCTTCTTCCTCGTCCATGGTCAGCTTTTTCCCGCAGCCAGGGCTGGCGTATTCGATTTCCCCCGTATAAATCTCCTTCAACTCGTAGTTCTCGCCGTCGAAGCAGTAGGTGTTGTATTCTGTTGCGTTGGCGTATAGGTAGTTAAACTCTTTCCCGCAGTTGGCGCATTTGAACATGCCTGTAGGATGGCTCCCCCTTATATAACCCGTCGAGGCCTCAGTCGGCGGGGCGGCTTTCGTTGCGGAGGGCCTTGCGGAACCCCTCGACCTCTCGGTAGAGCTCCCCGCTGGCCAGCATTTTCAGGAGCCTCTGGATGCGCTTCCGCGACTCCGGATACCTCTCGAGGAGGTGCAACAGCCCCGACAGGGTGGTTATCTGGGAGAGGATGTGGAATGCCAGCGTGTTTTCAGCCGTTTTCACATCCCCCGCCATCTCCAGCCTGTCCACAGTTCTCCTTATAATCTCCTCGAAGGCGCTGTCTAACGCGAGAAGCGTTGCTGTTGGCTTGGACTCGAATGGGGAGACCGCCTTCATGATTGTGTCTAAAATTACCCTCACATCGTCGGACATGGCCTTCAGTCCCTCAAGGTCTTCGGGCTCCGGGAAGACGCTCAACCCCCCTACCCCTGATGGTTTTCGTTGTGTTAGTCTGAATTTAGGCATGTTCACCAAAGGCCTTAACCGCCTTATTAAACCTCATATCAGGAGCTTCAACAGCTTAATCGCCTTCTCCGTAACTAAGGCCTGACCAGCCCCTCAGGGGCCGTCAATCGGGTAGCCGTCGAAAGAGGCTGTGATGCCTATGGGATTATACCTTGCAAGGGCGAATGTAACGCTCCCTACCTCGGCCTTCGCTCCAACCTCTAGGACGCCGGAGCTGTTGATGGAGACGTCTACGACGGAGTTTGGGGCGACCTTTTCCAGCGTCCTCGTGAACCCGAGGAGCCTCTCCATGGAGAACACGACGCTGAACCGCCTATCGCATACGGCTTGGAGCGGGGCCTTTCTCCCAAAGCCATGCTTAGGGATGTAGTCGTTGGGGCCGTCTGTGCGGATGACCTGCTGGAAGACAACCTCCCCTTCTTCGGCCTGTATGAGAACCAATTCCCCTTCAAGGCTCGTAAGTGCGCTGTTAAACCTTTTCAAACAAATTCTGAACGTCCCCCTCGGCTTCCTGAGGTACTCTATGTTTATGTTGGGTAGCTCTCTGAGCCACCGCTCCGTATCCTCGGAGTGGTATCCATACCTGTATGTTCCGCCCTCGCTGTATATCTCGCTCCACGTGCCCCCCCTCCTGTAGGCCGAGGTAGCCGAATGAAAGCCCCCCGTCATCAAACTCGCCGTAAATTATGCTGGTTTTCTCCCCTCCGTTCTCCCGATATGTCTCCGTAAATCCCTGTATGCGTATTTTATGTCTATGATGCCTTTCACGTCCCCCCATCCGAGGGATGTGGGTTTTGGAAACACCACCTTCAGGAGCCTCGACCTGTCTATGCTCAGGTCGCAGAAGGCGAGGAGCCCGTCGCAACCGCGTAGGTGGAAGAACTGTATTTCAGCGGCTCTCGCCAGCTTGAGGGCTGTTTCGAGCTCCGAGGCTGAAAACTGCCCCAAAACCTGTATGCTCATACCCATGCCTCGGGCAGGCTTAAAAAACTCCACGGCCAGACAGCGGGTGGTCGGGGCTGTTCTGGTGAATATGACACTATTTATATACCCGGCCGCATGCGGCCACGTTGAGCCCATACAATACCGATATAGCAGGTTTGGGGGGCGCGGAGGGCTGTAAATCTTTTTATATGCTGGGCTTAATGGGTCGAGTATGAAAGCGCAAGCCGTGGTACTGAAGGAGAAGGTCGAAGAGGTGGAGAGCTGGGCCGACGCGTCCCAGATTAGGATACTCACGATGCGCGGGGACTAGGGTTCTGGGGCGATGGAGCTAGACCCGGCCCTGCTGTCGTGGATGGGGGACGAAAGGCTCCGCAAGGTGGCCGAGTACATAATACTGCGTAAAAAGCCGGACGAGGAGTTGCTGAGGGCGTTCAAACCCGCCGACGGACTGTTCTTCCAGCACTACGTAACCTACAAAGACAGGAGGCCGCGGGTAATTCAAATGGCGCCCTCATACCTGCTCTTCGTCCAGGGAAAATTCACAAACCTAATAGGTATAGACGAGGACACGGGCAAGCTCTTCATCAGCGGCGTAGACGACCGTCAGGAGAGGCTTTTAAAAAGCGAGAAGCTCACGACGCTCAAGATGCCGTATGGGGAAGTCCGGTTATTCGCCTGCGAAGATGCCGATATCAGGGAGATACTCGGCTACGATGTGGACTTCCGCGGAGGGGCCGTCGACCTCCGCGGCTTAGGTGTGGACGAGCTAAGGCTGAGGGTTCAGGGGGACTTGCTCCTCGTTGCACGTAGCGTAAGAGATGTGGCGGAATTCGCGGGCTGGGTCATTCATAACGAGGAGCTGAGGAGATACGTCGACACCCTCTTCCTCGACAGGGTCTTCGGAACGCTACTGGAGAAGGGGTTCTCGGTTAGAGGCTGGGGAGGGAGGATAGAGGTCATGGGCGTGACCGCCTTGAGGCTGAAGAAGTTTCTCGCGAAATGGTTGAGAAAATACTTCACGGCCGTGGTGGAAGAGGACGACAGAATAGAGCTCTACGACCAGGAGCTCGGACACGGCTACCTGACCTTCGATACGATTTGTATAAACCTGCACCTCACGAAATGCGGGCCCGTAATCGATAGGCTCAGAGCCGAGGCTGTGGAGGCGTTTAGGGAGGTTGGGCGGAGGAGGGCGGACCTCAGCTTCACGGTTGGGAGGCACAGGATAACTGTGAAATCCTGCCTGCCAAACAGCATCGCGTTCAACCCCTCCATCAAGCCCACATACCTGACGGGCGAAAGGCGAAGGCTGTTCTTCTCGTTCGGGGAAATATACGCCTTCGCCGGCGAGACGGTTATCACCATCACCCACCCGGAACACGAGAGGAGGGAGGTAACCTTCAAACACGATGCCGTCGTGGGTTTCGAGAACACGTGGGTCGATCAGGCCTTCATAGGGATGAGGAACAGGCTCCTCCTAAGGAACTTGGCCAAAGCCGGGCAGGAGGGGGAGGAGCGGCCTGTGGCGGGGTTCCTAAATAGTGGCGACGGCCTAGAACAGGATGACCTATGAGTTTGTATACCCGGCCGCACGCGGCCGGCCCTTCGAGGCGAGGAACGTAGCCCAGAAGAAGAATTTGGTGAAGTTCTTTTTCAGGACCAGGTAGAGGAGTATGAAGAACCACTTGGGCGTAAGCCACCTGTCGGCCGAGTACTCTCCCCGCCTCCCCACGCGCCTGTACCCCATCTTCCCTATGGGCGTGATGCGGACCGTCGTCGTGGAGCCGTCCTCCTCCACCCTTCTCACCACCAGCCCCAATAGGCCGAGGCTGACGCTGTGCTCTGGAGCCAGCATCACCGCCGTCTCACCTCCCCCAGACCCTGTTAAACTCCTCGATGAACCTTGAGGCTATGCCGGCGTCCCGTATTACGACGATGTTCTCGTCGTTCCTGTCCTCCGCAGCCGTCGACCAGTTATAGCTCCCTGTTACGACCACTTCCCCGTCGACGACCATGAACTTGTGGTGCATGGATGCGGGGTTGCCGTCCAGCCTGACATCCACGCCGTTCGCCTTCAGAAACTCGTATTCCGACCCCTGCCCGAATGCGTTATCCCTCTCCATGACTACCCTGACCTCTACGCCCCTGTTCTTAGCATCGACTAAAGCCCTTGCCAGCCCGTCCCGTGTGAAGGAGTATACCGCCACGTAGATGCTCCCCCTCGCCTGCGATATGAGGCTTATAAGCAGCCTGTCGCACTCCTCGACCCTGCTGAAGCACGTCTGCTCAACCCCACCTTTCTCAACAACCGTAACGGTCCGCGTAACCTCTCCCGGCACAGTAACTGTAACCGTCGCGGCACCCGTCCCGCCCTGCGGGGCCTGCAAAAACAGGAGGGCGACAAGGACTCCGGCGGCGAAAGCCGCCATCACATACGGCAGCGGCCCAACGCTATACCTCAAACTCTTCCCCCGCCTCCCGTTGCGGGTTCACCTTCTCGACGGCCTTCAGGACCTCTACGAGCCTCTCCGCCGAGATTAGGGCCCTGAACTCCTCCAGCTCGCCGACACTCCTCAGTATAAGCCCCCTACGCTTTTTCGGGGCTCCGTCTGGGCCTAACGGGTTTAGCTCCACCATCAGAGTCGGGGGCCTGCCCCTGTAGCCGGGCGCCCTCAGGATGAACGCCCCCTCAACACCTTTTATCGGAACCCTCTGCCAGTCAGCGCCCTGCTTGAGGACCTTCCTCAGCGCCTCCTCCAAGTCGCCGCCCGTAACCATGTCAATAACACGTTAAAGACGGTAAATAACCCTTTGCGGCCACGGGAAACAGAAATAAAAAAGAGGTGTTTTACCGGGGCTTAAAGGTGTTGGAGGTGCCTGACACCTATGACTTGGCCGGAGTCGTTCCTGATGATGCTGTCTGGTGACGTATCTGGTGAAACAACGTCGGGCCGGTCAACCCCCTTAGCGCCAGCTGCACTACCTCCACACATGTATATAGCCTTCTCCGGCCATTTTCATGTCGAGTAGTCTTTCAGAGAGACCTCTTCCTCATCATCCCTCTCTTGGGTGTTCTGCCGTCTCAGGCCCAGCAGGCGCTCCAGCCGCAGTCTTCGCATGTTACGCACCTGCCTTCGGGGATGAGGTTCTCACCCCCGCATTCAGGGCACTTTTTCAGCTTGTTCACGCCGTAGCCGCCTCCGTCCTCTCGAGCCTTAACGGGCTCAGCTCGACGATTGCTTTCCGGTAGGCCTCGGTTACCTCCTCCTCCGACCGGGCCCCGGCTATTATAACCTTACCGCTCTGGAAGAGCAATAAACTTACCCTAGGCCTCTCCATGTACCAGATGGCGGCGGGGAATATCTCGGGCTCGTATATCACCCGTTCTAGGGTTTCCGACGCCCTCTCCACGTCCAGCCGGAAGCCTAAGTCGGCGCTCGCCACAACGTTCCGGATGTCGACCTCGATACCCCTGTCCTCTACCAGGCCCTTTTCGAGCAGTAGGCCGTACATCTTCCTGCACTCCGCTATACAGCTTGAGACCGATTTCGCCCCCACGCAGATGCCGGAGCCGCGATTGAACAACAGGAACGATACGCTGTTCATCTTCACGACCAGGCCGGGGAAGATGGCCGGCTCGTACCGCGTATCGGCCTCTGTGAGTGTAAGCATAATCTTCTTGAGGTTGAGCTCCTGCTTGAGGTCTATCTTGGCGACCACGTTCTGGATACGTATCACTTCGCCGGCCTCCTGCTGATGAACGTCTTGCCGCTCGTGCCGCTCTTCATGCTGTAGATGTAGTTCCCTATCCTGACGGGCTTGCCCGCTTGGATTAGCTGCGTCGCCAGGTCGTCGGGGGCTTCGTCCCTGTAGAGCCACTCGCCGTTGCCGTCCTTGTAGGGCCTCCACGGGAGGCTGTCGAGGTCCATGTGGGGGGTGCTGGGAGCCTCCCCGCCCCCTGCGGCCAGCCTCCTCAACTCCTCGTAGTATTCGAGCTCCTGCTTGAGGAGGCGTATCTTCTCATCCAGATACTTGAGCAGGTCGGAGCTCAAATCAGCACCTCAGCCCCCCTCTTTGCGTGGCAGTTGCATGAGCAGAGGACCGCCAGCCTCTCCCCCCTCTCCTTGACCTCGAAGGCCCCGGCGCATTTGCCGTGCTTCCCCCTGCCGCATGCCGGGCTGACTATCATGCAACAACCCGCTCCTTCACCTCTATGCCTAGGACCTGCAGGGTGTTATTCTTCCTGGCTACCGTGGCTGATACGGGCTTGGCGTGCAGGACCTGGGCCCCCTTGCTGGTGTCCCTGAAGACCGTTATGCCTTTTAGCCCGACCCTCTCCGCAGTTACGTAGGAGTTTAGGACGTCCTCCACAGTCGCGTTGGCGGGCATGTTTATTGTCTTGCTTACCGCGGCGTCGACCCACTTCTGTATCTCGAACTGAGCCCGTAAATGGTCCCACCACGGTATCTCCCTTGCCGTGACGAACACCTCCTGCATATCCTCCGGGACCTCCTCCAGCCCCTGCACCGAGCCGCCGTTCTCAGCTATCTTCCTGAGCAGCTCGTCGTTATACAGCCCCCTCTCCCTGAGCTGCCTCTCCAGCTCTACGTCGACGTAGTAGAACCTGCCGACGGTGACGTGTTTCTCGTAGACGAGGGCGAACTGCGGCTCAAGGCCCGAGGACACATCGTATATCATGCTTATGCTCCCCGTGGGTGCGACCGTTGTTACGTGGCTGTTCCTGACCCCCCTCTTCACGAGCTCTGAGAGGCCCTTCCAGTCCATCCTCTGCCATTCGGGGTGGTGGAAGCCCTCGACGGGTAGGAGTCCCGACGCATAGCTGCTGCTCTCAAATAGTGGGAAAGTTCCGCGCTCCTCTGCTAGGTTTGCGGAAGTTCTGTATGCGTGGTAGGCTATGAACTCCATCACCCTCGACATCGTCTCGAAGCCCTCCTCGCTGTTGTAGGGTATCCGCATGGCGTAAAGCATGTCTGCAAGCCCCATAATCCCCAGGCCTATCCTTCTATGCCTCAGGTTCTCCTGCGTTAGGCGGTGGAACGGGTGCCTGTTGACGGTTATAACGTCGTCGAGGAACCTGACCGCTATTTCGACCGTCTCCCTCAGCTTCTCCCAGTCGATTTTGCCGGAGAGCCTGTCCACGTGCTCGTATAGGTTTATCGAGCCTAGGTTGCATGACTCGTAGGGGTAGAGGGGCTGCTCCCCGCATGGGTTTACGGCATCAATGTCTCCAAGCGCCCCTCTGAGCGGGTTCCTCTTGTTGATGTGGTGTTTGAAGAGGAGGCCCGGGTCCCCGGTCGCCCACGCCTGCCGGGCTATCTCGTAGACGAGCTCCCTGGGCCTTACCTCGCCAACCTTCTGCCCGGTCCTCGGGTTAATTAACGGGTAGGGCTTGTCTAGGTGGTAGGCGTCCCAGAAGGCCTGGTCGGTCATCACGCTTATGTTGAAGTTCTCGAACCCGCCTCTTTCCTTGCATGATACGAATTTCATGATGTCGGGGTGCCATGCCTCCAGCACTCCCATGTTCGCCGCCCTCCTCCTCCCACCTTGTTTTATAACGTCCGCTGTCGCGTCCACCAGCCTCATGAATGATACCGGGCCCGACGCCGAGCCCCCGCTCGATGTTACGATGTCGCCCTCCGGCCTCAGGCGCGAGTAGTTTATTCCGACGCCTCCGCCCGTCTGGAATATTAGAGCGGCTTTCTGTATTACCTGGAGTATGCTGTCCTCGGTCTCCGCCAGAGAGTCGTCCATGGGGAGGACGAAACACGCCGATAACTGCCCAAGCCTCGCCCCCGCGTTGAACAGGGTCGGGCTGTTGGGTATGAAGCGCTTTTCGAAGAAGAGGGTTTTGAAGAGGTTGAAGGCCTCCACCACTTTCCCGGGCAGGTTGAAGTAGCCCTCTCTGCGAGCCGATAAACGCCTGATGGTCTGGTCTATGTAGCTGTTCCTGACGAAGTCGTCCGGGATTGGGCGGTCGAACGGCCCCAGCCCAGCCTCGGCCGCGGCCACGGCGCTGCAGACCCTCAGCACCATCCCCTCGGGGTCCTCTATGAGCTTTCCGTCGCGGTCTTTCAGCAGGTATCTCGAAGCCAGAAGCCTGACTGCGTTGACGGAGAGGTGTTTCTTCGTCCACCTCCTCGGCTCCCTCCCCTCCAGTACCTTCTTCTTCTCAACCCTCTCAGCCTCCCTCCTCTTCCTGTAGAGGATGTATGCCTTAGCCACCTCGTAGAGCCCGAGCCGCATCAGGCTGAGCTCCACGAGGTCCTGTATCTCCTCTACATGGATCTTGTCCACACCCTTCCTCGAGAGTATCTCCCAGACCTCCTGCCTGACCGAGGAGGCGGCCTCCTCGTCTATGTAGCCAACCTCCCTCATGGCTCCTAGGACCGCCTTCTCTATCCTCGAGCCGTCGAAGGGCTCCAGCCTCCCGTCCCTTTTAATTACATGCATGTCGGTAAGTTATGGGCAATTGTATATAACTCATTAAGGCCACTCAGGCGCATCAAGCCCTGTCCGGTGTGGATTGTTTTTTATGTTTCCGGGGCGGCGCGTCCGGTGGGAGATGGTGCCGGTGCGGAGGTCGGGTAAGAGGAGCTACGCCGCGGGGTACAAGTACTGCTCCCGATGCAGGCTCTACTACCTCACCGACGAGTTGAGGTGTATGCACTGTGGTATAGCCTTGAGGAGTAGGCCGCGCAAGAAGTCGCCCCCTAAGACGCAACCCTTGGGTATTGGGGGCGGGGGCCGACCGGATCCGGACGGGTAATACCCTTTATATAGGTGGCCGCATCCGGCCACCCTTACGCTTTCTGGCGGGCAGGTACAGTAGGGAAACGGCTGTGAGGGCGGCAGCGGCCAGCAGGGCCGTTGACGTGGGCGTAAGCGGTAGTCTGACCTCTTCTTCCCCCCTCAACGGGTCGACCTTGAAGTCGTACGTGAAGATTGCCGTTTGGAGGCGTGCGTTCACGGCTTTATATGTGATGGGTTCGAGCAGCGCCTCCCCATCACGGTCCAGCACTACCTCGGCTTCCACCACCTCGCCGTTGCTCACGGAAACCTTTGCGCCGGCAAAGGGCATGTTTAGGGCGTCCCTGACCACTAGTCGCAGGGGCTGCACCTTGATGGGTAGCTTGTAGGCTCCCGGAGCCTCGACTTGGAGGCGGTCGGACGCTTTCACGTCCACGGCTTTGTAGATGATGCTGACCACTTCGTAGCCCCCCTTCAATGCCCAGAACTCCCCGGCTCCGACCGTGTAGCTCCTTCCGGATTCATGCCTTATGGTGGCTTCGGCGTCCACGTGTCCCCCGTCCCGGCCTTCGTAGGCAAGCCTGACCAGCAACTCCTCGTCGTAGAGCTGTAGGACGTTACGCGGCCTGTCCATGTATAGCCAAATCGCGAGTCCCTGGTGGCCGTCCGCGTCGCCTGCCCAGCCCCTGAAGAAGTAGCGCCGCCCCTCTTCCACCTGCAGCACCTGCTCTGCCTCAACAGTTACGTTCCTCCCATCCTCGACCCATGTCTCCAGCTTTTCCACGGGGTTTGTGACGGTGAGCAGGTATTCCCTCACCCATGTTGCCTCAATTGTTTTGGGGCCATCTACCTTGAGCTCGACGGCCGGCCCCTCCCAACCGACCCAGCCCCCGAACCTGTACCTCACCCCGTCTCCCGCGTACCTCGTGACGGGTTCCGCGTTAACTGTCACGGTCGACCCCCTGTCGAACCATCCGGAGGAGTGGGACACGGGTTGCTGCGACAGTATCTCGACGAAGTATTGGACCCTGTAAACTGCGGTGAGGTTTAGCGGCCCGTCCACCACGACCACGGCTACCGGTTTGTCGGCGCCCGCGCCCCGCCAGTATGAGAAGACCGCCCTGGTCCTGTTCTCCCAGACCAGCTCTTTAGGGGCCTTGAGCTCGAGGCTCGACCCCTGTTCGTACCAGCCTTCCAGCTCCTTCAGCGGTATATGGGTGCCTGAGACCGTGACGTAGAATTCCCTCGCGTAGACTGCTGTGAGGTTTAGGGGACCTAGGACTTCCACGGTGCGGCTGGGACTCGCTACACCGTCGCTCCATGCTTTGAACTGTAGCCTCTCCCTCTCGCCCAACGGGACCGTCCCGTCCGCCCTCAACTCCAGCTTCTCACCCCTCCTGAGCCACTTGGTTAGGTTTGTGTTTAGCGTGGACACTTCGACGAAGTAGTGGGTCTCGTACTTGATTACCAAGTCGACATCTCCCGTGACCCGGAAACGGATGGTCGGGGAGCTGGAGACTGCATCGTTTACGGACCAGCCTGTGAAAACATGTTTCGTCAGGTTGGAGTACAGTATCTCCCTTTCTGCGGTTAGCTCGAACTGGGAGCTGAAGGCGACATCGTGGACGGACAGCAGTGCCTTCCCCAGCTCCGACTGGATGAACACCCTTACATGCCTTCTCGGCGATAGCGGTTCAATAAGCTCGTAAGGCATCCCGCTCGGTAGCGACACCACCGCTGTTGAAGGCGGGCTGAACGACCCGTGCTGGACCCACTCGTATACGACGGCGAGCGCGTAAATGTCTAACGTTGACAGCTTTTCGATACCGCCGACGTACGGGTACATTATGTCGCGGCTGTTGGTTGAATGGCCCAGCCCGAGCACGTGGCCGTACTCGTGCGCGGCCACCATATAGGCTAGCGGTATGGACGACCTCACGCAGGACCTCGACACCTTAACCGTAGCTCTTACAGTAGCCCCGGACTCGTACCACCACTGCGCATACCCGCAGTAGTTACTAGGCAACGAGTCTACGTATTCCATGATTACGTCCGGTACGTTATCGGTGATTTCGTAGGTGAGCCTCTCCAGGTATTTGTATCCGTATCGTGCTGTGAAGGACTTTATCGACCCATACCATAGTTCCACGGCATTTCTCATGGCGTCATCCATCGCCTGCGAGCCGGACGGGGCTATGTAGACGCGCAGGTGCGTCTTCCCCCACCCGTTATGTACTTCCAGCGTGCCCGGGGAAGACTGTTGGAGCGCGTTTGGAACCTCGCCGTAGAGTACTGGTGCGGTGGATGCGCTTGCGGGTTTGTTTGGGGTAATGGTCGCAGCTGTCGCCAGAATTAGCAGCAGTATGGCGAGGAGGTTGGCTGGCCCGGAGCGCATTAATGCGACCACCTCGTCAGCAGGTCCTTTCCGACGCTCGCCACGTTGCCAACCTTCTCCACAACGGCTATCACCGGGCGCTGTATCCTGAGTGCGTGGCCCTTGTAGATACAGTAGCCCCTTGGGAGCGTTCTGGCGGCGTAGG
>Ga0197143_1001734_pt1 | contig 17812 bp, 22 predicted proteins | sample GBS70_MetaG_FD_148603 | JGI IMG/M metagenome (GOLD analysis project Ga0197143, IMG submission 148603) | Sediment microbial communities from Great Boiling Springs, Gerlach, Nevada, United States - GBS 70_MetaG | ecosystem: Environmental > Aquatic > Thermal springs > Hot (42-90C) > Sediment...
TGACCGAATAAGAGCAGTAAAGGTGGAGTCAGTAGAAAGAGATTCGGAGATAACCTACACCATAAGGTTCAGAGACGAAGCTTGCTCGAAAGCCGAACCAGGTCAATTTGTCATGATCTGGGTCCCATCTGAGAACGAGTGCCCCATGAGCCTCTCAGAGATCGGCACACCAGCAGCCATAACAGTCAGACCGGTAGGCAGAGCTACTAAGAAGCTTTGTGAAAAGAAGGAGGGTGAAACAATCTGGGTTAGAGGACCATATGGGCGAGGCTTCACCATCAGAGGAGATTCAAACCTACTTATAGGCGGCGGGACTGGTATAGCACCTCTTATGCCTTTAGCTGAGAAGCTTGTTGAAAGCGGAAGAAGGATCACGTTAATCTTAGCCGGACAGACAGCAAACACCATACCGCTACTCTCCAGATCCAGACGCTTAGAGAAGCAAGGCGTAAAACTGATTTACGTAACAGAAGATGGAAGCCTAGGTTTCAAGGGTGTGGCAACAGACCCCCTAGACAGCCTTCTTAAAGAGAGGAGATTCGACCAGATCTACACTTGCGGACCAGAGGAGATGATAAAGAAAGTTTATAATATAGCAAAAGCTAACAAACTCCCTATTCAAGCAAGCCTAGAAAGATACATAAAGTGCGGCATAAGCCTATGTGGCTCCTGTGCCATAGGAAGATATCTTGTCTGCAGCGACGGACCTGTATTTGACGAAAACCAGCTGGAGGATATTGAGAAGAGCTGGTAGATAGGTGAAGGGGGCTTTTATCTTACATATTGGCTGTATAAATATGCTTTATGACTGCCTAGATAAATTTCACCTATGATATTGCCCGTTTCTACGCTGAAGAATGTATATAGCCCTTGCTTACCTTGATCTTTGATAAACCACTCTAGGTTAGTATGATAGTAGACTGGATAGACGACAGCTTGCCTTGTTTCAGCAAATTTAAGGATGATCACAAAGACCGCCAGCTGCTTATGTAGCCCAAACTCCATGTCCACGGTATAATGTAGACCTCGTTTTAAAACATCTAACAACTCGTCCGCCTTCTCACTCGATAAAACTACAAGAAAACCTAATCTTCCTCTTAGTTGATGTAAAGAGACACGAAGCGGTCGTAGTATCAATACTTTATAACCACGACTCGAGATTTCCTGTTTGATAGCGTTCAGATCCTCCATCAACTTAGGCCAAATTTCATCAAATAATTGAGTCGGGTCACCAGTTTTGATGTTAGCCGCCAACCCGATATAACTGCTCTTCGTGTATGTTATTTAAATGTAGCGCAGTATCAAAAAGAGTGCGATAAAGTCTGAAACGCAATCTATTTAAGCATCTTTCTAAAAACATATGGCGAGAGGGGTCATGCCCACACACGGTTCACTTACCAAAGCTGGAAAGGTTAGGTCGCAGACACCTAAGATCGAAGCTAGACCAAGGACTTCCCCTATCCCTAAATATAGAAATAGAAGGACGTTCATTAAGCGGTATATACTTAAAAGACAGCCCGGCCAAAACTGGATCCAGCCGTTTTAAAGCCATCATTTTCAGCAATTTCCTTCTTTATCTAACCTCTCGATAAGTTTCTCATGATCTCTTAGATTGTCGACTTTGAAATTGTTTCTTGAGAAAAATTCTTCAGATCTTCATCCATTGTAAGGAGCCGCACGCCTTCTAACGCAGATGTAGCGTACAAGAGGTTTAAGTCTACTCTTATAGCATTCAGCATCGCTTCGGTAAATCTAGAGGATATCTTCATTTTGAGGCATGTGAGTGTATCAGTGTTGAATCCTCCAGTAAGTGATTCCCCCTTTCGGCTCCACGATTCCCTTCTCTATCAAAGGGGCTACGAAGCCAGCATAACTGCAAGGTGATTTGATTGGATGTTAACTGGCTCGTAGCCGTTGTAAGCGCAGAAGGTTGCTGAGTAGCATCTATTAAAGAGTGGAAAGATGTGATTTGATTAAACATGTTTATGCTTTCCTGAGGGATTACTCTATAACTACCATTGTTAGTGTGGATCTGACTTCGTCAAGTCCACGTATGTTGCCCGCAATCACTTCCTTTAGCTGCTCCATCGTCTCAGCTTCAACTTCAGCTATAACATCGTAGACACCGTATACAAAGTACGCTTGCTTAACATGAGGCATCTTCCTCAACTTATTAACTAGAGTAGATTCTGTGCCGAGGTTCGCATTTATGAGGACGAATGCTCGAGGCATATAGAGCACACCGCCTTCATCTAATCATCAAACTCTTAAATAAACCTAACTATAGTAGCGAGAGTCATCAGCTTACTATAGTGAACCCTTAACCTCCTTAAGCACCATTTAGCAGAACCCTTTTGTTTGCCTCAAGCCAACGTCGAACGAAACATTAATATCTCAAACAAAGTTCCAAAGTTTAACGTTGGAATCTCTTCTCTTAGCCGCAGCGTTAACAGCCCTCTCAGAGCTAGGTGATAAGACTCAGTTTGCTTCGTTAGCACTTACAGCGCAGTTCAAGCGACCACTAGTTGTGTTGACCGGAGGCTTTTTCGGCTTCTTGATAGTGGACGGTTTTTCAGCGTATCTGGGTGAAGTGATCTACTATCTGCTGGATCAAAAGTTTATTAGATTCGCCTCCGCAGCGCTCTTCTTCGCTTTAGCTCTCTTCACAGCAATCCAGAAGGTTGAAAGCGAACCTAGTATTAAAGAAAGGAGTGTCTTGACACCCCTTTTAACCTCTATGTTCACGATAATGCTTCTAGAGCTTGGGGATAAGACTCAGATCACCACAATTCTTCTTTCAGCAAGGTTTGGTGACGCTTTCTCTGTGCTCCTAGGCGTTCTCGCAGCCCTTATGCTTATACTAGGTTTAACGGTTAGTGTTGGTAGTAGTGTCGTTGAGCATCTCCCTCTTCACATAGTTAAGTGGTTGACCACCTTAGCCTACGCTCTCGGAGGAGGGATTATGCTCTTCGAGGGGATTACTGGCTTAGAGTTAGCACTACGCAGCTTCTGAAGTAGTAGAGTTTTCTGACCCTTCTGGCGATGCTATTGTAATAAACATCTTGTCTCTTCTGAAGTCGTTATTATTCCTTACTGCAACCATGGTGTTAATATAGCAGATGCACGTGGGGAGAGCGGCGTTTAGCGACGCTAGGAGGGAAAAGGATACGAGCTATAAGAAAGGACACGGCTACAGAAGCTATGGAAGCCGAACACCGACTGGGCCAAAGCCTGTAACAGTGGGCGAAGAATACGACGTAAGCATATCAGACATAAGTAGGCGCGGCGACGGCATCGCAAAGATAGAGGGCTTCATAATATTCGTACCCGGAGCAAAGACTGGTCAGAGGCTGAGGATAAAAGTCATTGAAGTAGCGAACAGATTTGCGAAGGCTCAGATTGTGGAAGGCGTGTCGGAAAAGGGTACTGAATAGGAAGTATACCCGGATGGTTTTCACTTTTTAGGAATAGGGCTTGGTCGATCCAAGCCTTCACCAATTTTTTGTTAAAAGGAGAAGAAGAGGTGCTGAGAGAGGAGGACCCAGATGTTTTCCCTCCCAGCACTCTCTTGCCTTATCTTGCTTTAGCGCTTTATATTTACCTTAGTTTTGTTCATTTGATCATACAATCCGCTGATGCCTGCTGTTTGTGTCGTCTTGTTATAGGGTTGTAAATTTGTAGCCGTAGTAGATCTGCCCAGCTTCACCTTCTTCTCTTATCTTGCGGAAGACCATCTTTACTCTGCTCCCTATTTTCAGCGCCTCTGGTGGCGTATCTACGATCTGCCCTACAACCTTAACACCATTATCTAACCGGATTATACCGAGCACTAGAGGCTGCTGCCCCTCGAAGCCAGCCATAACTTCCCTCAGTATGGTGTATGTTACTATTTGACCAGTATTCGGCATTTCAACATCCACTAGTGATTCTGAGCCGCATCTTCTACAGAGGTAGACCGGAGGATAGTACTCTGAGCCACAGCTACTGCACTTATTACCCAGAAGTCTGTAGTATCTGGCACGCATCCGCCAGTATGAGATAGCCACCTCACTCACCTCTTAGCCAAGACGGTGACGACGCTTGTGGTGTCGACACCACCTATATTCTGCGCCACACCTATTCTGCAGCCCTCTACTTGATTTAAACCTCCTCTACCTTTGAGCTGTAGCCATAGTTCAGCGATCTGGTATAGCCCTGTAGCCCCAACAGGGTTTCCTCTTCCTTTGAGCCCGCCGAACGTTAATGCTGGATACCTCCCTTTGAGCGAGTAGACCCCGGCTGCTGCGTCCTTAGCCCCCTCTCCTGGTTTAGAAAAACCCATCGCTTCAACACTTAGAGCTGCTGTTACTGAAAAAGCGTCGTGGATCTCGAGCACATCTACGTCCTCAACGCTTACGCCTGCTTCTGAGAATGCTTTGCTCGCAGCATCTTTTGTTGCAGAGAAAGTAAGCATATCCTCTCTCTCGTATACACTGAAGATGTTTGTAGAGATCTTTGAGGAGAGCACCTCTACCCTATCTTCTTCATCGAGCAGTTTATCTGATGTTAATAGTACAGCCGCCGCTCCATCACCTATTGGTGCACAGTCAAGTAGCCTGAGCGGATCTGAGACTAAGGGTGATCTAGAGACATCCTCAACACTTATCGCCTTTCTGAACTGAGCGTGTTCTGCTGTTGTGGCGTTTTGATGCGCTATTACTGGGAATGCTGATAGTTCATCCCTCGTTACATTATAGGTTTCTTGGTAGAGTCTGGCTAGCATAGCATTTAGTGAGAGGAATGACGCTCCGATGAACTGGGTGTATTCTGCTGAGTCAGCCATGCTCAGCGCTAGAGAGACCTCTGCCGCATCTAGGTCACGCATCTTTTCAACACCGACTACAAGGGCTGAAGAAGCCTCTCCGGATCGAACCATACGGTAGCCTACGTTAAACGCTACTCCTCCAGATGCGCAAGCTGCTTCGACTTTAAACGCTGGTGTCCCTGCTAGGTTTAGTGCGCTTGCCAGTAATGCCCCTAGATGCTCTTGCCTCGACGAACGGCCAGAAAACATGTTTCCAACTATTATTACATCGGGTTTTATGTTAGGGTATGGTTTGAGTGCTTTTTTTGATGCCTCCACCGCTAAGTCTAGTATAGATTTATCCCAGTGGTCGCCTACCTTGGTGTAGCCTACTGAGGCTACGACTACTCTACCCATTTTTCATCTCTCCTTTAAATTAAGATCTTTCCCCTAAACTTGGCGTATGTAGCGTAATCTAAATCAACCGCGGCCTTGAGCGTGTCTCTAACTCTGTTCTGTCCCTTACCCACCTTCTCCACGATACCATCTAACACCCTTATGCTGAGAGCATCGCTTCCTGCACCTGAGCCGAAGGAGCAGACTAATAGTAGATCGTTAGGCTCCGCCTCTTCTAGAAGCAGCGCAAGCCCGAGAAGCGAATTGGCAGCATAAGGGTTACCAATATAGGGGTTAAGTAGCCCGGGCTTAATCTGCTCGAAGCTGAAGCCAAGCCTAAGCGCAACTTCAATCGGGAACCTAGGGTTAGGCTGGTGGAAGACAGCGTATTTGAAGTCAGAGGGCTTATATCCAAACTCTTCAAACAGATTCTTGACCGCGCTTTGGATGTGGTGGAAGTAAGCTGGTTCGCCTGTAAACCTTGAGAGGTGCCTCGGATACCTTTGCCCAGCCCTCCTCCAGAAGTCTGTGGTGTCTGAAACGTAAGACGAAGCGCCTTCCACGACAGCGATAGACCTACGGTCTCTTTTAGATAAGACATATGCTGCTGCTGCGCTCGCTGCCGTAAACTCGAGGTCATCCCCGGGTCTACCCTGTGCTGCATCGACACCTATGGCAAGCCCGCTTTCGATCATCCCGGAGCCTATTAGCGCTATGATGAGTTGAAGCGCTTCTGTGCCAGCCTTGCAGGCGAATTCGAGGTCTGAGGCTAGGACTTTATGCTGGGCTAGGGCTTCGGCTACTATTACACTTGTTGGTTTGACCGCGTAGGGCTTGGTTTCAGTACCTACAAAGACCGCGCCCAATTCTTTAACTTCAGCCATTTTTACTGCTCTCCTAGCCGCTTCGACAGCCATCGTCGCTGAATCTTCGTCTATCGCGGCTACTGCCTTCTTTATCGGAGGTGCTTCTTCACCACCCCTCCATATTCTTGAGACCTCTTCGCTCGGCAGCCTGTAGCGTGGTATGTATACCCCGTAGCCAGCTATTGCTACATCCTTAGGCGTCTTCATAACTGGAGGTGAAGTCTTCGGCTAGGGGTATTAAACTATTACCTAAACGCCGCTGCCCGCTTAATTATTCGTCAGATGTTGAACGCTGTTGGTTAAATGGCTTTGAGCTGCTTAACCACTGGCGGCCTAGCCTTCTTTAGAACCCTGTAGCCGCAGATGCATTTGATCTCCGGTAGTGAGGCGAGTTCTTCAGCCGTCACCTTGGTCCCGCATCTGACACACTCGTAGACCACTCCGCCGAATTGGGATTTAGTCTGCTCCATACGTTTTGAGGGCGCTACATAAAGATATATGAAGGTTTCCCTCTTCCCAAATTTAGCTTGGTTAAGCTCTCCGTGATACTCCCAACCTACAATGAGCGTGAGAATCTGCCCGAGCTTATAGCGCAGATCAGACGCTTACCTATAGAGGTCGAGTGTGTTATCGTTGATGACAATAGCCCAGATGGCACAGGTGAGCTTGCTGATCAATTGGCGTCAACAGACCCCTTGATCAAAGTTATCCATAGACCTAGGAAGGCTGGTCTCGCTTCAGCGGTATATGCTGGTCTTTCTAAGGCTTCAGCGCCTTATGTTGCGGTTATGGATGCTGATCTTCAGCACCCTCCACATCTTCTGACGCAGATGCTTCGAGCCCTTGAGGACGGGTATGATGTGGTGGTTGCGAGTAGGTATGTGCGCGGTGGCGGGGTTGTAGGCTGGTCTGTCCTTAGGCATATTATTTCAAGGGTCGCAACCCTCTTAGCACATCTAACCATACCTAGATCGAGGGCTGTAAAAGACCCTATGTCGGGTTACTTCGCGCTAAAACGAGAGGTCTTAGAGAGCGTTAAGATCAACTCATCCATAGGTTACAAGCTTCTACTAGCAATTCTAGTTAAGGGTAGATACTCTAAGATTAAGGAGGTACCTATGGTCTTTAGGCGTAGGCTGAAAGGAGAAAGTAAGCTCACTCAGAAGGAGATCTTAACCTATTTGAAGCTGCTGCTCAACCTACTTAAGCAGCGCTGACTTTACGCTTGAAGCTATCTGCTCCAACTCAGCCTCAGAGACAGCTGGGTGTATGGGTAAAGATATCACCTCAGCAGCTGCTTGCTCGGTTTTAGGCAGCTTCACACAACCAAATAGATTTCGGTAGTAGGGGTATAGGTGTATCGGCGTCCTATAGTATACTGCAGCACCAACACCGTAGTTGCGTAGATGTTCTAAGACCTTATCTCTATCCTTAACCCTTATCGTGTAAAGATACCAGTTTGAGGTTCTTCCCTCATGCTCTGAAGGTAGCACAGCATCTACACCCTCAAGCATCTTACTAAGCGCATACGCGTTCCTCCTCCTCTTCTCAAGGAAGTGGTTAAGCTTCTTGAGCTGAGCAGATAGAATGGCTGCGGAGACCTCGCTCATCCTCAGATTCAACCCCATCCTCATAACTAAACCCTCAGGGCTCAAACCATGATTCCTGATCATTCTAAGTTTCTCTGCAAGGTCATCGCTATTGGTCACTACAGCCCCGCCTTCGCCACAAGTTATAACCTTAGATGGGTAGAAGCTGAAGCACCCTATGTCACCAAGCGTACCAGTCTGCTTAGAGCGGTAGGTAGCGCCGAGCGACTGAGCAGCATCCTCAACGACAAAGAGGTTGTGTTCTCTCGCCACCTCAAGCACCCTATCCATGTCCGCTGGGTAGCCGTATAGGTGAACGGGTATAATCGCCTTGCACCTAGGGGTTATCTTACGCCTCAGATCCTCTGGGTCTATGCAGTAATCCTCAAGACTTATTTCTACGAAAACGGGTTTAGCGCCTACCGCTACGGCTGCGTTTGCTGTTGCTACGAATGTGAAGGACGGTAGAAGAACTTCGTCGCCCTCTCCTACACCAAGCGCTAGAAGAGCTGAGTATAAGGCTGCGGTACCGGAGTTCACGAGTACCACGTGCTTGACTTGAAGGTACTCTGCCAACGCACGTTCAGCGGCTGCCACGTTTCTCCCGCCTAGGTAGGTTGGGTTTGTCAGCTCGCCGCTTCTTAAGGTGTTTAGAACAGCCTCCTCCTCTTCTCTACCGAGTATAGGTTGGTTTATTGGTATCATCTGCTCTGCTCCTCTTTGAAGATCTCAAGCAGTTCCTGCTTCTGCTCAAAGTGCTTTCTTATTGGCTCGATTATCTTGTTTAAGGCAGCAGCTACTGAGAGCTTTAGGTCGGCTGGGTGTAGCTCGCCTTTAACGTAGGCTGCTTCGAGTTCACTGTAGCTGCTGAAGGTTACCTTGCCACCGTATTTTGCCGGTCTATCGACTTCGAACACATCTGATTCGTGGAATATTATGTATCTCGCTATATCAAGCACGGGGTTCTGAGAGGCAACCTTAGGTGGGCACCAAGCCTTCATCAACTTCTCCCTAATCTGCTCCTCGCTATCGTGGATGAAGATTGCCGTCTCAGGCTTAGACTTACTCATCTTAGTCTCTGGACCAGATAGGCTGCATAGTAGTGTGTGGTGCACCGCTACAGGCTTCTTCCAACCGAGCTTGGGGAAGACCTCTCTTACGAGCATGTGAACCTTACGCTGATCCATACCTGCGTGCACAAGGTCAAGATCCATCGCTTTAATATCCACAGCTTGCATAGGTGGGTAAAGGTATTGTCCGAAGTCGAGCTTCTCCTTCTTCGATCTACCCATTATGGTCAAGCACCTTATGTTCCTAGCTAAAGTTATCTGCTTGCAGAAGCGGACATAGTTCTCCCAGTAGTCTGGGGTGTTCTTGTAGAGGTCTGTGCCTAGGAGCGTCTCCACACCCGGGCAGAAGAATCTGAAAGCCTCATCATAGTATCTTGCTGCTGCGCGTATCTTACCCCAGTCTCCGCCAAACTTGTTGTTGAGGTAGCTGTGCCAATCCGCTAAAAAGACGAGGCATTTGAAACCAGCCTTCAGAAAATCTCTGATCTTATATCCCACTATGATCAAGCTGCCTAGGTGTAGAGGCCCAGATATCTCCAACCCTATATAGTGCTTAGGGTGCTCTACCGTCTGAAGAAGCTGCCTAAGCTCACTCTTAGTCACAACCTCCTGCGTCGGCTCCTTTAGGACTAGGTTGATGCGCTCTTCTAGGTCCAAGCGTAGATCACTCTCGCATACACTCATTTAAAAATTCCTCGCCACCTTTCTGTAATCGACAGAGTAGCCAGAATTGGGAAGACTCTTAAGATAGAGGAGGATGTTAACGGTAGTAACGAGCTTTGGCCGTTGACTGGTTGACCAGATTAGGTAAGAAGGGGTTCGAGGAGTTGGTCAGAGGAATCGTGGAAAAGTTGTTGATAAAGCGCTACAGAATAGAGTAGAGCCTCGCCTAGTTAGTATAGAAAATCGGCTTGCAGCGATAGAGACTAGACTGGATGTGGCTGATAGGCTTGCGATGTTAAAGTCAAGCCGCTAGCCACATACTTCTTGCAAAGATCTCATTGTGTTGCGTATTATCTGCTGATTTGGTTTATCTCACTTTATATTTAAAGCTCTCTAAATGCCACTCTACAATAGAAAAGATTAGATATGTTTATAAGAATAAAAAATATACCCTTTTGTGAGGAAGGCATGAAGATATCTAAATTCCAGACAACAAAAAATGTTGGTAGAGAGATTGTTGAGAAGGCCGGGGTTGATGTAGATCTTCTCATAACAAAGCTGAAGCGGGCTGCTGCAGCGGAGTTCACAACCTACTACTATTACACCATACTAAGAATGCACTGTTCAGGCTTAGAGGGCGAGGGGATAAAAGAAGTAGTTGAGGACGCTAGACTAGAAGACCGCTTACACTTCGAAACCCTAGTGCCTAGGATCTATGAGCTTGGTGGAGAGCTCTACCGAGATCTAAAGGAGCTACACGATGATGCCGCTTGCGCCGCAGCATACCTACCCAGCGACCCCTCTGATCTAACAGAGATACTCAAAGTTCTGCTTGAAGCGGAGAGGTGTGCGGTCAGAGTCTATACAGAGATATGTGACATGACTTTCGGTAAAGACCACCGAACCTATGACATATCTCTAGCCATACTACACGAGGAGATCGAGCACGAAGCGTGGTTCCAAGAGCTGCTAGAGGGGCGCCCCTCAGGCCACTTCAGAAGAAGAAAGCCCGGCGAAGGCCCATATACCCAGAAGTTCAGGCACATAGAGTAGATCTTAAACCCCCTCCACCCCTTCTTTTTTGGACATGTGCCCTTGGTTCAAGCTTACTAGGGTTAGCGAGATCAGACCTAACTCGATGAAAGAGTTTGAGGTAGCGGGATGCAAGATACTTTTAGTGAACGCTCTAGGCAGATTCTACGCCCTTGAGGCGAGCTGCCCACATATGGGATACGCCCTTAAATTCGGCTCTCTATCAGGCAAGGTTCTCCGCTGCGGATTCCACTACGCCGAGTTTGATGTGGAAGACGGTAGGGTGTTAAAAGAGCCGGTTAACGGTAAGGGTATCAGAGGATTAAAGAGTTACCCTGTGAAGGTTGATGGCGAAAACATCTTGGTTCTGTTAGAGGATCAGAAGGAGTAGCCCAAGCGCTATGGTGTAGAAGCCAAATAGGTGAAAGAAGCCCTTCATGAGTAGCTTACGTAGGATGCTAAGCGAAAGATAACCCACAACCACAGCCGTGACCCCGCCTACTAGAAGCGGTGGAATGAGCGCAGCATTGACGCTACTCTTAATCAAAGTGAGTAAAAGAGCACCTACTACAGCTGGTATTGATAGGAGGAAGGAGAATCTGAACGCCTCCTCACGCTTCACACCAGCCAAGAGCGCTACACTTATCGTCAACCCGCTCCTTGAGAATCCCGGCAGTAGGGCTAACGCTTGAGCCAAACCTATGAGTAGGGCTGCTTTCGCTGAAACTGTTCTTGAACCACCCCTTCTGAGTTTAGATGAGGCGACGAATACGCCAGATGCTGCGAAACAGAGCCCCAGCATCCTAAAATCGAATAGAGTTAGGTAGTAGTCGTAAAACAATAAGCCTACGATAGCCACTGGCACAGACCCTAGTAGTATAAGTGGTATGAGCCTCCCGTGCTCTGATCTGAAGTCGAGTTTTAGCGCGGCTGAAGATATCTGCAGTAGGTCTCTTCTAAAGAAGATGAATATTACCAATAGGGTTGCTACATGCAGAACCACATCGAAGAGCAGAGGTTCTTCAAGCCCGAGTAGAATCTGAGCAGCCGCTAGGTGGCCTGAGCTTGAGATGGGCAGCCACTCCGCTATTCCTTGTATAGTGCCAAGAAGCAGTGTTTCTAATAGGTTCATTTGGTTAGTTTAACCCCCTCTGGAAGCCTTTTTGAATCTTTTGTAGAATGTTTAGGTTGTTGCTGGATTAAGCCGTTTCAGTTTCTCTTTAACCGCCTTCGCTTCCTCACGTGAAAGAGGTATACCGTAGGGTCGCTGCTGCTTTAGCCTCCTAAGAGTGGGCTCTGTTAAAACCTCCTCTGCCGCTATCGGCTGCTTGTATTCCACGAGCCCTTCAAACTCTACAACGTAATCCCACCCATATTTCGTAGCGAAATCGTAACCATTATCAAAAGGGTTGAGCGTGTCGACGTTAACACAAACGCCTTCGCCTACAAGAAGATATTTACCGCTCTCTTCGCTCTTCATTACAAAATATATTGTGTTGCCTTTACCCAGCTCGGATGGCTTACCCCTCATGTAGTATTTCTTCCTCACTCTAAATACGCTCTCAAAGAACTCTTGGTTCAGAATCTTAAAGACATAGTCGCTTCCGATTATACGCATACACAGTTTTAGTTAAAGAGGTAATTTTAACCTTTAGGTCTTCTCACCACTGACCATCACATCTACTGTGATGGCTATGCATCGTTCAAGCGAGCGGGTTATGTGGCAGTACTCTTTCGCTAGCTCGATGAACTTCTTGACCCTCTCAACTTCATCTTCTGGTGCTGAGGCTTCTATCTTAGCCTCCACTTTAGTTATTCTGTAGCCTTCATCCATCAGCTTGACTTCGCCCCTAACATCCACCCTAAACTTCCTTAGCGGTAGTTTAAAGCGCTCTTTGAAGTGGAGGAAGGTTGTAAGTAGGCAGCCGCCTACCGCTGAGAGGAGTAGCTCATCTGGGCAGAAGCTTCTACCCAACCCCTTAAACTCCTTCGGCATATCGAAGCTAAGCCGATGCTGGTTGGTTCTCGCCTCCCCACCAGTTAGCCCATCCCACTCCACAAAAACACCATATTTATAGACCTCAGGCCCTATGGCTCGCATAGCGTGCTAATATGCTTTGATGGACTTAAAGTTAACTACAAAACCTTTTTAGGCGCATTTAGCAAACGAGGCTGTAGTGTCTTAAGTTGGGTGAAGCACCTATCTGCCTCATAGCGGGCTCCAAAAGCGACGCTGAGTATGTGAAGAGGGCTGAAGATGTCCTAAACAAGCTCGGGTTAAAATATGATGTAGCCTTCCTCTCAGCACACAGAAATTATGAAGATCTTGATATCTACCTCTCCAACTCCAAGGCTGAGGTCTATGTGGCTATAGCAGGGTTAGCAGCCCACCTACCAGGCTACATCGCCTCCAGAACCCTAAAGCCCGTTATTGGGGTCCCAATCAATAAGGCGCTCGGTGGACTTGACTCACTACTATCTATAGTCCAGATGCCTAGGGGTGTCCCTGTCGCTTGTGTCGGTATCGATAACCCAGAGAACGGTGCTCTGCTTGCGGCTGAAATCTTAGCTCTGAAGGATCCCAGTTTAGCGGAGAAGATAGCGCTCTATAGAAGGGGGAAGCTGTGATGGCTGAGCCAGAGATCCGCTTCATAAAGAGTGGTAAGGTGAAGGACATCTATCAATATGGCGGAGATAAGCTGATGTTCGTCTTCTCAGATAGGGTCTCAGCATTCGATGTAGTCCTCCCAACACCTATACCAAGGAAGGGTGAGATGCTCTGCAGATTCAGCGAATTCTGGTTTCAGGTGCTCCCCTACCCCAACCATATGCTAGAAGTGATACCACCAAACAAGATGATCGTAAAAAGACTCAAGATGATACCTCTAGAATGTGTGGTTAGAGGGTATAACTACGGAAGCTACTATGAGAGGCTGAGCAAGGGGCTTCTCAAAGCGGATAAGCCTCTGAAGCTTGCAGAAGAGCTCCCCCAACCAGTCTTCGACCCAACCACAAAGTCCGAGACCAAAGATCTACCTATAACGAAGAGCGAAGCGGTTGCACAAGGTCTAGTGACAGCCGAGGAGTATGATCTGCTCGAAGAAGCTTCTATCAAACTCTACGGTGAAATGAGGAGGTGGGCTGATAGGGCTGGTTTCATAATAGCCGATGTCAAATTCGAGTTCGGGAGAGACGAAGAAGGGCAGATTTTGCTCGCGGACTCGCTAGGGCCGGATGAGTTCAGACTCTGGTTGAAGTCAGAGTATAGGGTTGGTGAGGAGCAGAAGAGCTATGATAAGCAGATCATAAGGGATTGGCTGATCAAGGTCTCATTTAGGTCTAAGTTGGAGGAGGCGAGGAAGGCTGGTTTACCTCTACCAACCCCACCAGAGCTCCCTCAAGAGCTCGTTGAGGAGACTGTGAGAAGATACATAACTGCGTATGAGCTGATATCGGGTAGGCGCCTCCAGTGAGCGTAGCAGTAATATAGCGGCTGATGCGCATCAAGCACTCAAAGTATGAAGCCTAGATCATATGCTGAGGCTGGGGTAGATGTAGCTGAGATAAAACGTAGACACAAGGATCTAGCCAAGATCTTCTCCGCAACCTTTAGGTTCAGAAGAGGGAAGGTTGGTTCCGTCTACTACGGGATAGGACATTACGCTGGGCTGATAGATCTAAAGGACGGTAGGCTGCTCGCCACACACATCGACGGTGTGGGAACCAAGGTTATCGTAGCGCAGATGCTCGGAAGATACGATACAGTAGGCATAGACTGCGTGGCTATGAATGTGAACGATATAATCTGTGTGGGTGCCGAGCCCATAGCCTTCCTCGACTACCTAGCCCTAAAGAAGCCAGATCAACACCTTATTCAACAGATAGCGGAGGGTGTAGCAAAAGGTGCTGCTTTAGCCGGTGTGGCTGTGGTGGGTGGGGAGACCGCAGTTCTACCAGATCTTTTAGCTGGGGGTGAGGAAACCTTCGATTTAGCGGGCGCAGCTATAGGTGTAGTCGAAAAAGATAGGGTTGTGACGGGTGAGAAGATGAAGGCTGGTGATGTCGTGATAGGTGTAGGCAGCTCGGGCATACATTCTAATGGGCTCACTTTAGCGCGGAAGCTCCTTCTAACCAAATACAGACTCGATGAGGTGGTTGAGCCGCTTGAGCGCACACTGGGCGAGGAGCTGCTCGAGCCGACCTTAATCTACGTTAAACCAGTCCTCGAGATCTTAAAGAAGGATATCTATGTCTCTGGCTTAGCACATATCACAGGAGGAGCCTTCTCTAAGCTGAGCCGCTTAACTAAGGGTCTAAAAGTAGGATTCAAGCTAGATGATCTGCCAGAGCCTCAACCCATCTTCAAGCTGATACAGAAGGAAGGTAACTTGCCCGACGAAGAAATGTATCGCACATTCAACATGGGTGTGGGATACTGTGTAGTGACAAGCCCAGAGTATGTTGGGGATGTTGAGAAGGTCTTTAGGAGGCACGGCTTCAAGGCTAAACCCATAGGTAGAGTGGTTAGGGGCAGAGGGGTTAGGGTGAAAGGAATTAAGATCGCCTAGCTATGTGACGCCCTCTAGAAGCCTAACTCTTCTGATCACTGAGCCGTCAGAGATATGTATCAGCCGCTCTACTGTATCGTTCTTCTTCTCCATCTCCCTAGCTTCATCAACCATGCGAGCAGCGAGCCGCATAACCTCATGTGAAGCAGAAACATAATGAAGAGCCCTACCAATCTCTTTTACAGCATAGCAGCCTCGAGTAGATAACTCGGCAACGAGCCTACATGCCTCGTAAGCGGCCATCGCTTTAGCGGCAGCATAAGGGTTATGGTAGCCAGCGTAAGCCAGCGCCTTCGCTTTATCTAAGATGAGTTTCGGAGGCTGCGGTTTAAGACCCTGTTTAAGCGCTTCAATCATCTTATCAACCTCTATCTGAATAGCCCTATACACACCTGTTAGAGCCAGTACCCTTATTATGTCGCTGTTGAAGAGGCACATCTCAACCGGGTCGAGAAACTCCTTCTTGGCGCCTATCATCGGGTCAGCATCCACTATAATGTAGCCAATATTATTCTCCTCTAACTTATTCAAGACCTCTTTTGTGGCTGTATTGCTCACCACACAAGAAGGCACCCCACTCCCACAGAGCATCTCAACACCAGCCATAGGGCCTTCGCCTTGCAGATACGGAGTTACGAAGATGAGAAGTTGAGGTTTAAGGGCTAAAGCCGTTTCCAAAACCTCTTTAGCGTCAGAGGGCTCCATTCTGCAGCCTGAGTAGACCGATCTGATCACGATGTCTTTGCGCACAGCCCGCTCATCAAACAGCCCCTCGATCATAGGTGTTATGCCTATCATACCTATCTTAGCGAACACGATCTTCAGCAAACCAGCTACCTCTACACTCTTACACTCTATTGAGCCTTTTTAAAGCTAAAATAGTGCGCTTCTTCACTTCTAGAAGCGGCGGATAGATTGGTAAAGATACTTGATGGGAGAGAGCGTTCAAAGGAGGTTCGAACCAAACTCTCCAAAGAAGTCGCTGAGCTGAGAGATAGTGGTGTTGTGCCTACAATAGCCCTAATACACGTAGGGGACCTTGGTGGTGCAGCTGGGTATGTGAGGCGGAAGGCAGAAGCCTGCACAAGCATAGGTATAGAGGCTAAGGTGCTCTCCCTACCAGAGCAGACAGATTTCAACACGCTAAAAACGGTGATGCAATCCCTAAACGGGGATCAGAGGGTGCACGGCATCCTACTACAGCTCCCCCTCCCACAACACATTGACGAGCAAGAGGCTTTAGATCTGATATCGGTTGAGAAGGATGTAGATGGCTCCTCCTCCTCAAGCCTAGGTCTGCTGCTCGCGGGTAGAGAGGGTTTCGTCTCAGCAGGCGCTTTAGCCGCCTTAGATCTAGCTAAACTCGCAGGCTTCGAATTTAACGGGAGTACGGTGCACATCTTAGGTGATAGCGTGATCTTAGGCAGACCCTTCGCAGCCATAGCCCTAAACCTCGGCGCTAAGGTTAAACTCCACCCGAAAGATGTAACAACTGTTCCGAAAGATTTGTGTGAAGCAGACCTTCTTTTGGTAGATGTTGCTAAGCCGAAGATGATTAAGAGCGAGCATATAAAGCAAGGCGCTGTCATAATCGATGCTGGAAACAACTATCTTGAGGGTAAGATTGTTGGTGATGTGGACTTTGATGACGCTTGCAAGAAGGCTTCAGCCATAACCCCTGTGCCGGGTGGGCTTGGACCTATGTTGATTACGATGCTGATGAGCAACTTAGTAAAGGCTGCTAAGAGTTTTAAATCCAAGCTATAGGTGTCTAAAAATTGATTCTTTTCGGGTTAATAGTCCCTCAAGGCTGGAGGGGCAAATTAAACCACCTTCCAGCCGAAAAGGCCCGCGACGCTATTCTTGATGTTGTTAAGTGGGCTGAGGAGAGTAAAGTTGAGTCGCTTTGGCTGTATGACCACTTCATCCAACAAAGACCGGACAGTCTCGGCCCGTGTTTTGAGGGCTGGTCGCTGCTGAGCTACCTAGCACCAATCGCACATAGGGTTAGGTTAGGTATGCTTGTGCTCTGCAACTCTTATCGAAACCCAGCGCTGCTCGCTAAGATGGCAGCAACACTAGATAACATCTCGCAAGGTAGGCTTGAGTTCGGTATAGGTGCTGGGTGGTATGAAGAGGAGTATAAGCGCTACGGCTACCCTTATCCCGATGCCCCAACAAGAATCTCTATGCTTGATGAGAGCCTACAGATAATAACTAGGATGTGGTGCGAGGAGAAACCAAGCTTCAAAGGCAGATACTACTCGATCAAAGAAGCATACTGCCAACCAAAACCCATACAGCGTCCCCACCCACCCATAACCGTAGGGGGTAGTGGTAGGCTTCTACTTAAAGTAGCGGCTAAATACGCCGACTGGACCAACTACGGTGGAAGTGTAGAGCGAGTCAAGAAGCTACACAGCATACTAGAAGGGTGGTGTAGAAGCATAGGCAGAGACGCTAAGAGCATAAGAAGGTCGATCCACTGGATAGGTGTCCTAGGCAAAACCAGAGAAGAGGCTCTGAAGAAGGTTAGATCAACGGGGCTAGAACCAGATATATGCGGCAGCCCTGAAGACTGGCTTACTAGCATAAACAACTACGCCGAACTCGGCTTCGAGCGCTTCATAATATTCCTACCAGACGCCTACAGCGAACAGACGCGGAATCTACTCTATGAAGGCGTCATATCAAAACTCTAACCACACTCACATATACGCAGCTCTCGCCGTCCCGCTTACGTGGTAAGGAAATCTATAAAATCTTTAAAAGTTTTGGAAGCTTTCTTGGCTTTTTCGATGTCTATCTCATCCGCTATACGCGTGTAGATTTCTGGACTCTTAAT
>Ga0197143_1001735_pt1 | contig 17796 bp, 11 predicted proteins | sample GBS70_MetaG_FD_148603 | JGI IMG/M metagenome (GOLD analysis project Ga0197143, IMG submission 148603) | Sediment microbial communities from Great Boiling Springs, Gerlach, Nevada, United States - GBS 70_MetaG | ecosystem: Environmental > Aquatic > Thermal springs > Hot (42-90C) > Sediment...
CGGGGCAATGCAGTGGAATTTCCCATGTTTGGGCGCCTTCGGGTCGGACGAAGTTTTTGTCAATGAAGTTGATGGCTTTCATGCCCAGTTCCATCGCTTTCGTTGAACCTGTCATGCGGGCATATCGTAGCAAAGCAACGGCTCGCCTCAAGGTGAAAGTGCAAGTTCCGACAGTCGTGTCTCCTTCTTTGCCGTAATCGTCCAGGGGTCGGTGGGGCGCAAACTTTCGGAGCATCTCCAAAGTCCAGCCTCGGTCAATGACAAATCCCCACGAGCCATCATCCCGTTGCGTTTTTGCGTCTTCAATGGCTTGTCGCTCTAAGGTTTGGATGCCAGCCAACAACCTGCCGTATCGGTCAGAGCGCATCCCGACTTTGCTGCGTTTGAAAGTTTCGGCGTCGCTGTAAGGGCGTTCGGGCACGGGGGGTAGAGGGAATTTGGCGAAGTAAGCGTCGTAAGCGTCTAAGATGCTGCCGAGACCGCCGATGAGCCATGCCGTCAACTGTAATGCTTTGCCCGCTGGCAAGTGGAAGGGCGTTTGGGCTGCCGTCGTGTTTTCCCGCACCCATTGGGGCACATTGGGCACCATCAAGCCCAGCGTTTGATTATCTTGGTGGGCAAGGATGTTGGGGACGGCAAAAATCGGTTGCGGGCAGATCGTTCCCTCTTCTTGCCCTTCGCTCCAACCTTGCAAGGCATCCCACATCAGCCCAACGAATGCCTTTTTATGGGCGATGACCATCAGGGGTTGCGTCAGTTTGTAAGGATGGGGGACGATGTGCAGGTGATGGGGTGGGTCGCTGTGGCGGGCATCATCCACCCGTTCGTCGGGCATCAGCCAGTAAACGCCGGGCAACAACGCCATCTCCTTTTGCGTCCCGAAAGCGTGGTCGCCGACGAAAAGGAGTGGGGCGTGGACGAACAACACCTCTTTGGGTCGGTCACACGACAGCCGCCACGACACTTTAATGCCCTCGCCGTCCGGTTCAAAGCGCATCTCGCCTTGCCAGTTGGCGCGGTCAAAAGGGTCAGCCCAACCGAAGAAAAACGCCAAACCGCCTTTGTCCAATCGCTGCACCTTGTCGGAGAAAACCAGACGCGTGACGGGTTGCTGGCGCACATCGCGGTAACCGACGGAAAGCAACTGGGGCGACAACGCCATCCGTCGCCATCCTGCTTCATCCCGCACCTCAACGGCGAAAACGCCGTAGCCGAACGGGTTGTGGGGAAAGACGAGACGGATTTTGTCGGTGGCGATGACAAGCGCCTCACGCTCGCGGTCACTGATGGGTCGGCTGACGATGGTGCGGGCGACCGCGATTTGCCCGTTTCGTCCATCGTCTATTCGCACCGATGCCTCAACGGGTCGGGGACGATCGCTTCGCACCTGCCAGACGATTTGGCGTTCGCCAGGGGGCATCGCGGGCAGCGTTTGCGTTGGTTGACCGCTTCGCAACTCCAACCCACTCAATGTCAGCGTCACCCGAACGCTGTCCAAGATGGCGTCACCTTCGTTGGCTAACCTTAACCGCAAGGGTTGAAGGGCATTAGCGAACAAAACGGCGTTGGCGAACCCGAAACTTTTCAGCGCCAAGCGCGCCATGCAAGTGTGGGTGACGCTCTCGTCCATCTGCGAATGGATGCGCCATCGGACGACAAACTGTGTCCCGTTTCTTCGGATGCCTTCAATCGCCCAAAGGAGGATCGCTGGCTCTTGAGGCGCAATGCTTTCAGGTATTGTAATGGGCTTGACTTGAAAGCCTTTGGGGGCTTGAAGTTGGGCATGGACAGGGGCGGGAGCATTGCCCGTGTTCACCAATTGCAGCATCAACTCCCCGCTTTCACCAGGGCGCAACCCTTCTTTGAAGCGCAAGTTATGGAGACGCAAGTGCCAAACAGGTTCTTCGGTGACTTGGAAGTCATCAAAGATAACGGCGCCAGGGGCGGGTTGACCGCCTTCATTGATGCGCAAGCCAATTTGCACCGAACGCACTTCGGGCTTGTCGGAGAAATCAAATGCCAAAACACCTGTGTGCCAGCGGTTGTCGCCCGAAAATTGGGGCGGGATGATGTAGAGGGCGCGGGATGCCCCACCTTCCCGATTATCAGCCATCATTGGGATGGCGTAGACGCGGATGTTGTCCGTCGTTGCCTTCAGCACCTTGAAGCGGAAGATGAGGGCGCCCTTTTTGATGGGGAGCATTGCGCCGATGTCTGGAACGACTTCGCCTGGTCCACCTTGCCGATAAGTGCGGTTGACGACGACGGTGATGGGTTTGCGGGCTTCCATGTAAAGGGCGAAGCGCCCTTCGGCTGCCTCGCTCGTCACCCGCACGATAGCAGCATCTTTTTCTTGGACAAACACACTCCAACCGATGGGAAATTGGCGCTCGTCCAACTCCTCAAACCCTCCGTTGCTCAATTGCGCTACCGCTACTGAACACCAGAGCAAACTGACGATGACCAATGACCAATGACCAATGAGCAGCAAGCAATGATTAATGAGCCAACGAGCCAATGGCATCAAAAGGGCAAAGACCGCCATCCCTTGCCCCATTTGAAGGCACCTCCTGGCAGTTTTTGTCGCATCTCATTTTGTCGCACAACAAAACCGTCCGTTTTAACGGTGGGGAAATCCCTGCGGAGAAGTTCAAAGGCGGTCGGGGACTTTGAGGCGCCCCGCTTTGATGGCGTCTTCTATGCGCCTCAGTTCGGTCAAGACCGATGGAGGGATGCGCTTTTTCAAGCGGGGGTTAAAGACGACGCCCACCGCCCCTTCCCGCAAACCGAGGTGGATGATGTCGCCCTTCAATTTGCCCGCCTTGAGCAGTCGCCCCACATAGACGAAACCTTGCGGGACATCCACGACGGCGCTGGCGAAGACGACTTGGGGCATCAAGGCATGTTGGGGTTTGATAGCGCCGAAGGCGTAAACGCCCTTCGCTTCCCGTGCCGCCTGAAAGACACCCAAGCCCGCCGCATCGGCGTCGTGGAAGAGAAAGTCAGCCCCCCATCGGATCAGCGCCCGCGCCATCTCTTTAGCGGCGGCGACATCCTCAAAGTTACCGATGTAAGTGACGCGCACTTGCACCTTCGGGTCAGCGGCTTTCGCACCCGCCACAAAGCCAGCAAAAGCCCGCTCTACGGATGGGATTTGCATCCCGCCGACACATCCCAATTTTTGCGTTCGGCTCATTCGCGCCGCTAACATGCCCAGCAAGTAAGCGGCTTCGTTCAGGCGCAATTCCAACGAGGCGACATTTTTTGCCTTCACCCGACCCGAAGTGACGACGAAAAAGGTTTGGGGAAATTGCGGCGCTAATTGCATAGCGGCGTCACCGAACTCAAAGCCGTGCCCGATGACGAGGCGGTAGCCTCGTGCGGCGAAATCGCGGAAGGCTTCGGCGTATTCGGCGGGCGAACGCACTTCCGTGTGGGCAATTTGTGCCCCCAACTCTTTGCGCAGGCGTTGCAAACCCAAATAGGCGGATTGATTCCAGCCCCCGTCGCTGATCGGTCCTGGCGTTATAAGGGCAACTTTGAACCCATCCTTCGCAGGAAGGAGGCTCAAAAGACCGACAAGCAGCAAAAGCGTCCATCGGCACATGCTTCTTCCCTCCTAAGGAAGCCAGCGGTTTAAGCGACGATGCAAGGCGAGGTGTTTTCTCGCTCACTTTTCGCCCTTAAAGGTCGTTAAGGCAAAGGCGGCGCCGACTTGTTGCCATCGGCGTCCCGACCATTTTTCCACAGCGCCCAAAATTTCTCGCCCCGTCCGCTGCCCCGTCGGGATGAGGACGATTTGTTCCAGCGTCTCTTCGGGCACGAGGAAAACTGTTTGCATTTGGCGCGCCAGATAGGTGAGCAAGTCGCGGAGCGTCCAACGGTCTTGTTCTACTGCGACGAGGGCGTTAGGGTCGGGCTGAGCGGGGCGATCGCTGACGGCAAACAAAATGCTCCATCGGTGCACCTGTCCATCCCACGAGGCGATGAGGGTAAGGCGCAAGATGCCACTTTGCTTGGGTCGGACGAGCATCGGAAATGTCAAGGGCTTTTGAGGGGTGGCGTTCCCTTCCCCCAACAACCAACCGCCATCGGGCGTTTTTTGAGGCGCTGCGTTGGGGACTTCCACGCCTTCCTCAGGTTGAACGGCAAGGGTGAGATGGCAAGGGATGGGCGGCGTTGCGGTGAGTCGCCACAAGGCGACTTCGTGGAGGTTAGGCGGTTCAAAATGCTCCCAACTCATTCGGATGCCTACCTCAAGGGCACGAAGGGCTTGTTGCGCACCGCCTGCCTGCCTCGGGATGCGGCGCATCAAAGGGGATTGAGTTTGGGTCGGCGATGGCTCTCCGACGATGCCCAATCCTGCACCCGCAGGGGCGCTCGGAGCGGCAAGGGCAGGGAAGGGCTTTGGCGTTTCGGCGGGCAACGGGGCTTGACGGGGTGTCGGCGAAGGAGTTTGCGGAAGGGGCGCTAAGGGCGCTTGCTGGGGCGCGATGTCTTTCAAGGGAGCAGATGGAGGGCGCATCGGGATGCTGCGAGGACGGGCGCGTTCAGGCGTCTTCATCTTCGGGGTGCTTTGCCTTTCGCTTTCGGGTGATGTCTTCAACGGGAGCGGGCTCGCTTCTTCTTTCAGCGCTCCCTTCGGCACGGACAAAGCAGGCGGAGAAGGTTGTTGAGCAAGGAAAGGGGAGCGCGTCCCTTCGGGCATCAACGCAATTTCCGATCCCGTTCGGACGGGCAAGCGAAGGGGCAAAAGGGCGATCAAAAGGATGGCAACACTGGCGACTGCCATTCCCGCCCAAAGCCATCGTCGGTGAGGATGACCAGTGACCAATGAGCCAATGGCACGGAAAGCGGAGCGGCGGCGAGCGACGAGGGCGGCGTGGATGCGATGGGGCAAGTCGGCGGGAGGGGCAGGGGCGGCAAGGGAACGGAGTGCCGCCATCGCCTCGCAGAACTTACCCCATTCCTGCTGGCAGGCAGGACAACTTTGCAGGTGCGCCGCCATCGCTTGGCGAACTTGTGGCGGCAATTCATCGCTAAAGTATTCGCTCAATTGTGAACGGACTTGTTGGCAGGTCATCGTTGCTCGCCACCTTTAGGACGCTTGGGCGATGCCATTCGTTCCCGATGCCATCGTTCCCAAAGGTCTTTGAAGGCATGCCTTGCCCGATGCAAGCGGGATTTGACCGTCCCTTCGGGCACGCCCAACACTTTGGCAGCCTCAGCGTAAGTGAGCCCTTGCAAATCGCAGAGGATGAGGACTTGCCGAAAATCGTCGGGCAGTTGCTGCAAAACTTTTTGGACGGCTTCCCGTCGCTCCCGCCGCTGCCATTCCTCTTCGGGGTCAGGTTCTGTCGCTTCCGCCCAACTGACCGCTTCGCCTTCCTCGTCGCTCAACTGGGAGAAGGGAACGGGTTGGCGTCGCCGATGCCAGTCGTGGCAGACATTGACGGTGATGCGATAGAGCCAAGTGGAGAAAGCGGCGTCGCCCCGAAATTGCGAAAGGCGCTCAAAGGCTTTGAGGAAGGCTTCTTGGGTCGCATCGGCGGCGTCGTCGGCGTTGCCCAAAAGGTGGAAGGCTAAGGCGAAGACCCGCTCGTAGTGACGGGCGACGAGGGCATCAAAAGCGGTCAAGTCTCCCCCTTTCGCCCGTCGCACCAACTCATCGTCCGAAAGGTGATTGGTTGCCCTTTGCCCCATGCCTTCCACCCGCTTCACAACTCTTGTTCGGGGGCGGCGAGTTGACCGTTGACGAGGACGCGGATGCGCCCTGAGCCACGCACAATGACCGTCTTGCTCACCCGATCCCCAGGCACATGGACGCCCCGATAGACTTCCCGAAAGCCTTGCGCATCGTTGACTTGGATTTGGACGAGTTGCTGCAACTGATGCCCACCCACGACGAGGGAGACACGGGCGACTTTGGCATCGGGCGGGACGGAACGCCAGTCAATCACTTCGGACGCTTCGGGTTCAGGTGGGGGCGCTCCTTTGCTGACGATCAGGTTGACGGGTGTGTCTTCGGGGACTTGGGTGAGGGGGGGCGGTTGCTGACCGACGACCGTGCCAGCGGGGGCAGTTTCGCTGAAGGTTTCCACCTTCTGCCCGACTTTCAAATGAGCGCCTTTCAAGGTGGCGAGGGCGTCTTCTAATTTTTGCCCTGTCACATCGGGCACTAAGACGGGCGCAACCCCTTGACTGACGACGACCAACACTTCTCGCCCTTCCAAGACCCGTCGGTTGGGTTCGGGGTCTTCCATGCGCAGGATGTGATTGGACGGGATGTCTTTGCTGGACTGCCAACGGACGACCCTCAGTTGCAAGCCCCGCTCCTTCAGCACTTGCTCCGCTTTTGTCAAGGGCATCCCCGTCACATCAGGGACGACGACTTCTCGTGGGCGGGTGCTCACCAGCAAGGAGTAAACGAGCAAGCCGACGAACACCAATCCCACGATCAAACCGATGGCCGATGCCAAAACGGATTGGGTCACTTGCCGCCACACGGGTCGTTCCTCCTCGTCGGTCATTTCCTCCTTCTCTGAGGGCAGTTCGGCAGGGACGGGAGGGATGGGCGAAGGAATCGTCTCCAGCGCCGCTAAGGCTTCCTGAAGGTTATCCCGAAAGGCATCCACGGAGGGAAAGCGCCGATGGGGGTCTTTCGCCATCGCTTGAAGGACTAACGCATCCACGCTGAAAGGCACGGAAGGGTTAAGGCTGCTGGGCAAAGGGATGGGCGCGGTCGCATGCAGGTGCGCCAAGTCTGCAATCGTCGCCGCTTCGTAAGGGAGGCGTCCTGTAAGCATCTGAAAGAGCAAAACGCCCAACGCGTAAATGTCGCTTTGGGGCGTTGCTTCATCGCCGTGAAAGCGTTCGGGGGCAAGGTAAGGGGCAACGCGTTCCATCCATTCAGTTTCCGTGACGCGGGAAGCGAGGAACGCTGAAGAGAGCCCGTAATCGCCGACTTTCACCTCGCCCCGCGGGGTGACGAGGATATTGTGGGGACGAAGGTCACCGTGAACGATGCCTTGACGGTGCAAATACGCCACGCCGTCAGCGATCTGGATGAGCAAATGGAGCGCCTGCGTTAAGGGCAAAGGTAACCTGCGCCCAAGCAATTGCCCCAACGACTGCCCTGTCACTAATTCGCAGACCCAAAAGAAGGGTTGCGCCTCGCCCACTTCGCCCACCGTTAGGTAACGCAAAAGGGACGGATGGCTGATGCCTGTCACTTGCTCGCATGCCCGCCTGAGAGCGGTGACGAACGGCGAAAGGGTGATGAAAGTCGGGCGAAGGGTTTTAACGGCGACCCGTTGCCCCGTCAGGCGGTCTTGCGCCTGATAGACGATGAAGAGCCAACCTTCTCCGACGCGGCTGACGATGTGAAACCGCGTCCCGACGGTCGTCCCGATCATCACTGCGTCCCTCGCTCGGCGCACCAAAGCCACAATGCAGCGCTTTTTGCCCCTTGCCCTCTGGCGCGCCACTGGCAATTATAAGGCAAGGGGAAAGGAGGGCAGGCAAAGATGCGAACGCTGGTCGTCGGCGATTTGCATGGGCAATGGGACTGGCTTTGGAAGGCGTTGGAGATGGAGAAGCCCGATGGGCTTTTGTCCGTCGGCGATTGGGGCGACCCTGAAGAGGTGCGCCCTTCGGACTTTGAACGCCTCCTCGCCACCGTCTTTGTTCACACCGTCTATGGCAATCACGACGATTTGACCTTGCTGCGAAATTTGCGCAACCGTGATGGGACGCCCGTCTTGCTGCCTCACGGGGAAATCGTGGAACGCAATGGGATTAAGTTGGCGGGCATCAGCGGTATCTGGGCGAAAAGCCATCGCCAACCTTACTACATCACCGACGAAGAGGTGCGCGCCATCGCTGAACAACTGGCGGGCAAAGGGGTGACCGTCCTCATCACGCACGGCTGCCCTGTCGGTTTAGCCGACGAGACCCCGAAAGGAACGCGTGGCGGACAACGCTGTTTTTTAGACGCCTTCAAAATCGTCCAACCCCTCTTGCACCTTTGTGGGCATTTGCACAAGCCACAACTTCGGCAACTCAAAAGCGGGCAAATCGTCCTGAATGTCGGGACGACCGCTTTGGGCGATTACGCCGTCGTGGAACTGACACCCAACGCCGTCACCATCCTCAAACGCTTCACGCCCTCCCTTTCGGCGAAAAACGACAGCAAGTAGCCAACGAGACTGTTGGAGTGGCTATTAGCCACGACAAAAAGCAGCCACGACAAAAAGCAGCAACGAAAGGAAAGCAACGGCGACAGAAAAGGGCAGCCACGAAGGAGGGCAACGAACCTCACTCCCGACGGTTCGGTTGGGGCGCCATCTCCTTCGCCGCTGTCAGGACGGCTTGGACGATTTTGTGATAACCCGTGCAGCGACAAAGGTTGCCCGCCAGCCAGTAGCGGACGAAGGCTTCGTCAGGTTGCGGGTTTTCCTGCAGCAAAGCGACGGCGTTGACGATGAAGCCGGGGGTGCAAATGCCACACTGCAATCCGCCCAGTTCTATGAAGGCTTTCTGGATAGGGTGCAACTTGCCGTCTTGGGCAATGCCTTCCACCGTCGTGATGGTGCGACCATTTGCCGACACCGCCAGCACCAAACAGGAAGTCACAGGTTTGCCATCCAGCAGCACGGTGCAAGCGCCACAATCGCCCGTCCCGCAACCTTCCTTTGGTCCCGTGTAGCCGAGCCGATAACGCAAGACATCCAACAACCGTTCTCGGGGTTCCACTTCCAGTTCGTGCGTCCGCCCGTTCACGGTCAACCGAATGCGCTTGACGAACCGCCGTTCCATCGCCGATTTGCCTCCTTTCCATCGTTGCCCCTCGCTGCGCACCGTCGCTTGATTGTAACGCCCTCTGCGCTGGCAAGTTTTTTCGCCTTCCCGCAAAATTTGGGCGTGGAGGTTGATGGGAGTTGGCGAAGACGCTGCTTTTGGAAATCGGCACGGAAGAGATGCCCGCCCGATTTTTGCTCCCCGCCCTCGCCCAGTTGCGGGAGTTGATGGCGAAAAGATTGGCGGACTTGCGGTTGTCCTTTGGGACGGTTCGCACGGTCGGGACGCCCCGCCGATTGGCTGCCCTCGTCACCGAAGTCGCCGAGCATCAAGCGCCCATCGTGCGGGAAGTGCGCGGTCCCGCCCGCCCCATCGCTTTTGATGCCCAAGGCAATCCGACGAAAGCCGCTGAAGGGTTCGCCCGCGCTCAAGGCGTTGCGGTTAGCGAGTTAGTGGTCAAGGCGACCGAGAAGGGCGAATTCGTGTTCGCCATCAAGCGGGAGGAAGGGCGTCCTGCGATGGAAGTCCTTTCAGAAGCCCTCCCGCAAGTCATCCGCCAACTTTCCTTCCCCAAGGCGATGCGATGGGAAGGGAGCGGATTGCGCTTCGGTCGCCCCATCCGCTGGATCGTTGCTTTGCTGGGCGAAACCGTGATTCCCTTTGAAGTCGCGGGCGTCCAAAGCGACCGCATCACTTACGGGCGCCGTTTTACCGACGGGCAATTGGCAGGCAAACCCATCGCCCTAACTTCCGCCGACCTTTACGAGACGGCGTTGGAGTTGGCGCATGTCATCGTAGACCACGAACGGCGGAGAGCGATGACGAAGGCGCAGGTGGAAAGTGTTGCCGAGAAGTTGGGGGGTGTCCCTTTGATGCCCGACGAGTTGTTGGACGAAGTGACTTTCCTCGTGGAAGAGCCGGTCGCCCTCGTCGGCTCTTTTGACCGAACCTATTTGACCTTGCCGACGGAGTTGCTCGTGACAGTGATGATGCACCATCAGCGGTATTTCCCCGTCGTTGAAAGGAGGGACGAAGGGCAGAGGACGGAAGGGAAGTTGTTGCCTCACTTCATCTGCGTTTGCAACGGGATGCCAGGCAATCCCGAAGGGGTTCGGAAGGGCAATGAAAAAGTCATCGCCGCTCGCTTTGAAGACGCTCGGTTCTACTTCGCCCTTGACCGTCAGCGTCGCCTTGCGGAATTTGTCCCGCTGCTTTCGGACATCCTTTTCCAGCAAGGGTTGGGAACGATGGGGGAAAAGACGCAGCGCCTAAAAACTCTCGTGGATGCCCTCTGCCAGCACCTTCAAGTTGACCCGCAAGTTCGGGCGTTGGCGGTGCGGGCAGCGGAGTTGGGCAAGGCGGATTTGGCGACCCGCCTCGTCAGCGAGTTTCCCGAATTGCAAGGCGTCATCGGGCGCCTCTATGCCTTGCTGGATGGTGAGCCTGACGAAGTGGCTTGGGCGATAGAAGACCACTACAAACCCCAACCCCCCGACTACACCTTGCCCCGCCATCTCGTCGGTGTTTTGTTAGCCATCGCCGACCGATTAGACACTTTGTGTGCCTGTTTTGACCGCAACTTGATCCCGACAGGTTCGCATGACCCATTGGGCTTGCGCCGAACGGCGACGACTTTGTTGGTGCTCCTTCGGGATGCCGACGAAGGGAAATCGTTGCCCTTAACTTTTTTGCTGGACTTGACTTTGCGGGTTTTGAGGGAAGCGCAGACGCTGACAAAAGAGCCGACTTGGGTCGCCGAAAGGGTGCGGGCTTTTTTGCGGGAGCGGTTGGAGGCTTTGTTGGAAGGTGACGGCATTGACCACGATGTGCGGCGCGCCGTCTTGGCGGTCGGGTTTGACGAAGTGCCCTTGGTCTTCGCTCGCGCCCAAACTTTGCATCGGTTGCGCCAGCAACATCCCGAAAGGTTTCGCCCAACCGTAGAAGCCTTCACGCGGGTGACGAACATCCTTGCTCAGGCACGCCAAAAAGGTGAACCCATCCCCGATCAACTCAACCTCAACGCCTTGTCGCTGGACGCCGAACGCGCCCTCGCCCAAGCGACCGAACAAGTTGCGCCCGCTGTCATGGAGCGGGTGAGGGTAGGGGATTACGAAGGGGCGTTTTGGGTGTTGGCAGAGTTGGCGCCGACCATCCATCGCTTCTTTGATGAGGTGTTAGTGATGCACGAGGACGAAAGGCTTCGGCGCAACCGTCTGGCGCTCCTAAGACAAGTGGAACGACTTTTGTGCCTTTTCGCCGACTTCGCTTCCATCTCTGCCGTCCCGCCAGCGGCAAAAAGCGGCGAATGATCAAACAGCAGCGACGGTGTCGGAGTGGCTATCAGTCACGACCAACTCACCACGAACTGCTGATTTGTCATCTTGTGGGAGCGGCTATCAGCCACGACAAAGAACGACAAAGAACGAACAGACGAAAACCATTTGTGACTGATGAACCGATGCGTTCAACGACCTGCCGACCCCGACAGCAGCACATCCAGCCGCCCGCTGGCGTCCAAGATGTTTTCCAGCGTGTAGGTGTAAAGCAATCGGGCAGACACATTCCGAAAAACTGGCTGTTGCCGAGAGGCAAAAGGCGCGCCCGGTGCTGTTGGGGCGCCTCCATAAGGCGCGCCCGCGTAAGGCGCTCCCCCAGCAAAGCCTGCTTCTTCCCCACTAAGCCCTCCCATCGGGGCAGGTCCACCCGGCATTGGACGACCTGGCATCGGCGCTGAAGGTGCCCCTAACATGCTCGGCGCTCCCATCATCGGTGCCTCTGGCATTCCAGGCATCCCAGGCATTCCAGGCATCCCAGGCGTTCCTGCCGTCCCCGCCTCTACCCGCACGCCAGGTAGGCTGGGCAACTGGGGCAGTATCGGCAAGATGGTCGCATAGTCGGTGTCAAAGGTGAGTTTGATTTCCACCTTGACATAGACGACCTGCCCACTTTGCGGGTCAAAGAGCAAGGTGCGGATGCCTTCTCCTCTGCCGCTGAGTTTGCGGGCGGCAGGCAATTGCCCTGGCGCTCCCGCCATGCCACCCATCGGCGCTGCTGGACCGACGCTGGGCATCATGCCGCCCATCCTCGGGGGTGTGCCCGCCATCGTCGGGGCACCCATCGGCGCAGGAGCACCCATCATGGGCATTCCTGCAGGCGTCCCCAATTCGCCCCCCATCATCCCTGCCCCCATCCCGCCTTGTTGTTGTGCCCCTGAAAGGTCTAAGTCGGCAGCGATGGGGAAACGACTGACGATGCGGACGCACAGACGCCCTTGCCAAACCTCAAAACCGTCTAACTGATGGCGAGCAGGCACTCTCAGAACAGGAGCATCCGCCAGATAGGCATCGGCAGGCGCTCCCATCACAGGCGCCCTCATCCCTGGCATGCCGCCTCCTGCCATCGGCATTCCCCCCATCGGTCCCGCCATCGGGCTGGAGCCTGCTGGCATTCCGCCCGCCATCGGCGGAAATCCCCCGAAAGGAGCGGCACCACCGGGCATGCCCGTCTCCTCACCGCCTAACGCCCCCATGCCAGCCCCCGTTGCCGTCGGGGCTCCCACAAGGGTCAAGTTCTCCAAGTTTTTGGGCAGCCAAATAAAGCCTTGCCATGTGTCCTTGACTTTCAAGGGGCGGTCGGGGAAGGCGATGTCAATGCTGCCTGTCACGAACCGAAGGACATTCGGCAACTCTTCCACCGTCTCTCCATTGGGCAACAAGGAAAGCCAACCGAGATGTTGCTCATCAGTCGGACGAATCCGCAACCGCTGAGCGACGGCGGCGGGTAACGGCGCCCCCGCACCTGCACCCATCGGCGCCATCCCACCCATCATCGGCGCCCCGCCCATCGGCATCATCCCACCCATCATCGGCGCCCCACCAGGCGTCCCCAATTCGCTCCCCATCATCCCTGCCCCCATCCCGCCCGCTGTCTGGATGAGGCTTTCCTTCTCCAGCGTCCCTTCTTCCACCGACCGAATGACGCGGAAGACGCGGTCAACGGTAATGTCGTGGATGGTCTGAAGCCAGCGGAAACTCAGTTTGCTGCTAAACTGGGGCAATTTGCGGCGAATGGCTTTCGTCGGGACTTCCGCCCTCGCCTCAGAGTTGCCCCGAAAGGTGTAGACGAAAATCTCCCCCGTCCGACCCTGAAGGACTAACCGCACCTCCCCTTGCCCGATCCCCGTGCCACTCAAGTCTACCTGAAAGCGCACTTGCGCTTCCCCTTCCACGCTCCCTGTCTTGCTAACACCGACGACCCGCAAGGTATGTTCGCCGCTAACGATTTCCCGCTCCGCCAAGTCAATGGTCAACTCAAAAGGAGCGGCAATGGCGGAGACAAATTTCCCGTCCAGCCAGACCATCACATAGCCGTCCGAAGTGGGCTTTTGTACACGGAGAAGCAATCGGCGAGAACGAACGAGTTCCCCGTCGTGGGGCGAAACGATGGCGATCTGCGCCGCTGTCAAGGCGACCATCCAACCGAGCACCATCACCATCATCGCCAAACGAACCCAGCGCATCGCTGAGCACCTCCTTGCAACGCCACCGCTATTGTAACGCATGCCCCCCTCAAACGCCCTGCGCTATCCTAAGGGGACGAGGTGAACCGAACAGATGACGGAAGCACCCTTGTGGGCTTGGTTTTCGTTTTTGGCGGTCGTCGGTTTGATGTTGGCGATAGACTTGGGCGTTTTTCATCGCCACGCCCACATCATTTCCCTTCGCGAAGCCGCCATCTGGAGCGTCCTTTGGGTCATCGTGGCGTTGCTGTTCAACTTGGTCATCCTTTTCTGGATGGGCAAACGGGAAGCGTTGGAATTTTTGACGGGCTACCTCGTGGAGAAAGCCCTTTCCGCCGACAACATCTTCGTCTTCGCCGTCCTGTTCAACTATTTCGCTGTCCCACCTGCCTATCGCCATCGGGTTTTGTTTTGGGGTGTGTTGGGCGCCACCGTCATGCGTTTCGCCTTCATCATGGCAGGCGCCGCCTTGCTTAAAAAGTTCCACTGGGTCGTCTACCTCTTCGGCGCCATCGTCATCCTCTCGGGCATCAAATTGCTCCGGCAGCGAGACGAGCATGTGGATCCCGAAAAGAACCCTGTCATCCAACTGGCGCGTCGCTTCATGCCCCTGACGCCCCACTATGTCGGGCAACGGTTCGTCGTTCGGGAAAATGGGCGGTTGGTGTTCACCCCATTGGCATTGGTGTTGCTGGCGGTGGAGACGACCGATGTCGTTTTTGCCGTTGACTCCGTTCCCGCCATCTTCGCTATCACCCGCGACCCCTTCATCGTCTTCACCTCCAACATCTGCGCCATCTTGGGTTTGCGGGCGCTCTACTTCTTACTGGAGGGCGTCATGAAACTGTTCCGCTACCTGGACGAAGGCTTGGCAATCATCTTGATCTTCATCGGCGTCAAGATGTTGCTGAGCGAAGTCTATCCCATCCCCATTGGCTTATCGCTGGGTTTCGTGTTGCTTGTCCTGACCATCACCATCGTCCTATCGCTATGGGCAGAACGACGGGAGCGTGCCGCTGCCCTCACCAACCCCAACCATCCCCCCAGCAATGCCGAGTTATAGCGTCCCCATCCCCTCAACGGGTCGGCGACCACTGGCTATTGGCTCCTCGCGACCCGCTCCAACATCCCCTTCCATCCCCTCAAGGCGGGTCGGAGACAGCCCGTGAATGTCCGCCCACACCCAACGCATTGCTGGTTTCCATCCCCTCAAGGCGGGTCGGAGACTGGGCGGAGGCGGAGTTTGATGGAATTAGTGTTACCTTTCCATCCCCTCAAGGCGGGTCGGAGACGATACGCTCACTGAAAAATCCCATCTTAATTTCTGTGTTTCCATCCCCTCAAGGCGGGTCGGAGACAGGCGAAAATTTTCAGGTATCAAGGAACTGACAAGAGTTTCCATCCCCTCAAGGCGGGTCGGAGACGTGCTCCAACCTCCTTTATCGTCTGATGATCGTAGAGTTTCCATCCCCTCAAGGCGGGTCGGAGACTTGACGAAGTATTTGCTTGACGCCTACCGAGCCGCATTTCCATCCCCTCAAGGCGGGTCGGAGACGAGCAGGGGTCACCAAAAAGGGTGACCCCATGCTTATTTCCATCCCCTCAAGGCGGGTCGGAGACCAAACGGATGCCCTCATGAAAAACCCCTCTCCCCAAAATTTCCATCCCCTCAAGGCGGGTCGGAGACGCGGTTAATTGCTGATATACTGGGCAACCTCAGAGATTTCCATCCCCTCAAGGCGGGTCGGAGACGCAGAGGCTTCCCGTCCCATCGTCTCCACCATCCGTATTTCCATCCCCTCAAGGCGGGTCGGAGACTTGATGTTCGGGCGGTCAAATGCTACCCCAATGCATTTCCATCCCCTCAAGGCGGGTCGGAGACCTTTCATTGTTGAAGTGGAGGGGGTAGGGTGTTTTGAATTTCCATCCCCTCAAGGCGGGTCGGAGACTTTTGATTTTTGTCGGATGACGGCTAATTATAAAATATTTCCATCCCCTCAAGGCGGGTCGGAGACCATACAGTAAAGGGGTTGTGGAGAGGGTGAGTGTTGGTATTTCCATCCCCTCAAGGCGGGTCGGAGACCCTCACCTTTCCCTTTAAGCGCCGCGATGAGCAAAAATTTCCATCCCCTCAAGGCGGGTCGGAGACTAGCGTTGACGACATCCTCAACCGTTTCCGTAGCAATTTCCATCCCCTCAAGGCGGGTCGGAGACGAGTAGGTTCGGTATGGGAGTGGAGGCAAATTCGGGATTTCCATCCCCTCAAGGCGGGTCGGAGACTAGGTTTTGGACTGAGACGGAAAAGTGGGGGATGATGATTTCCATCCCCTCAAGGCGGGTCGGAGACCGCAATCTTCACGCTAATCTCTGCCCTCTTTGCTAGATTTCCATCCCCTCAAGGCGGGTCGGAGACTCGGCAGGGGCGACCCACCGAGGGTCTCCCCTGCCTGATTTCCATCCCCTCAAGGCGGGTCGGAGACTGGCTTGCGGTTTTGCGGTCATGCGGTGCGGTTGTGATTTCCATCCCCTCAAGGCGGGTCGGAGACTATGAGGACTGGGAGTGGGAAGCGTTGCAGAAGAAGATTTCCATCCCCTCAAGGCGGGTCGGAGACCACTACCCTAAAGGTCTCAGTTTCGTGTTATGCTAATTTCCATCCCCTCAAGGCGGGTCGGAGACTATATTCTGTTATACGTATCTTAGTCGTAGTCGTAAATTTCCATCCCCTCAAGGCGGGTCGGAGACTAGGTATGTGCTAGCCTTAAGTGAAGGCAGTTTCGTATTTCCATCCCCTCAAGGCGGGTCGGAGACGGGCGCACACACGGCAGGGGTCAACCGCCACAGCATATTTCCATCCCCTCAAGGCGGGTCGGAGACCGAACCCATCGTCGTGACCCTTTCCGTCACCGAAATTTCCATCCCCTCAAGGCGGGTCGGAGACCGAACCCATCGTCGTGACCCTTTCCGTCACCGAAATTTCCATCCCCTCAAGGCGGGTCGGAGACTGCTTTGTTCAACAACGAAGGGACTGTCATTCCCAGATTTCCATCCCCTCAAGGCGGGTCGGAGACTCATTGAAGTTCTGCTCGCACCATTTGAGTTCTGACAATTTCCATCCCCTCAAGGCGGGTCGGAGACAGCCCACAATGTTGAGCCCCCGCTCCGCCACCACGCATTTCCATCCCCTCAAGGCGGGTCGGAGACTGTCCAGCGAAAGTTATTTCTGCAAAGGGAGGTGTATTTCCATCCCCTCAAGGCGGGTCGGAGACATTGCTCGGCGGCTTCTTGGCGTCGTCGCTGCTGACTTTCCATCCCCTCAAGGCGGGTCGGAGACTAGCCCTCACCGAAGGCAGTTTCGTCGCTCATATCCCTTTCCATCCCCTCAAGGCGGGTCGGAGACGCGCATCCCCTCCCGCCCTTGCGATAGCACCAACCACCTTTCCATCCCCTCAAGGCGGGTCGGAGACTTCCTGTCCCCTCAGGTCTTGCGGGAACAGTTGAGCCTTTCCATCCCCTCAAGGCGGGTCGGAGACCCGAGTGAATGGCGAGTTATCCCAGTCCCGAAAGAGGCTTTCCATCCCCTCAAGGCGGGTCGGAGACCGACCTTATCAGGGTCAGGTTTCAACCTGCCTTGCGACTTTCCATCCCCTCAAGGCGGGTCGGAGACGGTTATTATGTATTCGCAACTGATTATGTGTCCTTTGCTTTCCATCCCCTCAAGGCGGGTCGGAGACTACCTACTGCGTGGCTTGTATTCCTACTTGCAGGAACCTTTCCATCCCCTCAAGGCGGGTCGGAGACAGTGTGCTGGGGGCAAGTGGGAAGGGGCTCGGGTGGCTTTCCATCCCCTCAAGGCGGGTCGGAGACGCTTGTTTTACCTTTTGCTGTGCTCGGCTGCCTTCGCTTTCCATCCCCTCAAGGCGGGTCGGAGACCTTGAAATTGAATCTGCCCGTCCCATCGGGCAGAAAACTTTCCATCCCCTCAAGGCGGGTCGGAGACTTGCAGACGTCACCTTTTCCTTGTGAGTAGATTTGCCTTTCCATCCCCTCAAGGCGGGTCGGAGACGTGGACGAGTTTGCAGCGATTGTTGCGAACTCGGAGCCTTTCCATCCCCTCAAGGCGGGTCGGAGACGTGGCGGCAAGCCCAAGCCCTTTTGTCCCGCCTTTGGCTTTCCATCCCCTCAAGGCGGGTCGGAGACCATCAACACCCGGCCCTATCCGCATCCGGCTACGCTGCTTTCCATCCCCTCAAGGCGGGTCGGAGACTACTAAATGAAAAACCGCCCCGTCCTGCTCCGACAGTTTCCATCCCCTCAAGGCGGGTCGGAGACACTGCATTTTCGCATTCAAGTAAGCTAATTGTGCATGTTTCCATCCCCTCAAGGCGGGTCGGAGACCCAAACCTCGCAATGTAAGCGCTGGTGATGTCGTAGTTTCCATCCCCTCAAGGCGGGTCGGAGACCTCGTTGGCAAACGGCT
>Ga0197143_1001736_pt1 | contig 17793 bp, 13 predicted proteins | sample GBS70_MetaG_FD_148603 | JGI IMG/M metagenome (GOLD analysis project Ga0197143, IMG submission 148603) | Sediment microbial communities from Great Boiling Springs, Gerlach, Nevada, United States - GBS 70_MetaG | ecosystem: Environmental > Aquatic > Thermal springs > Hot (42-90C) > Sediment...
CCCCGCGCACTTCTAAGCGCTTAGGGATGGGCAGGTCTTTGGGCTGACGTAGCTTAAGGGGGATGCTCTTGATAGTCTTGAGATTTTGTGTGACATCTTCGCCGGTCTCGCCGTCGCCGCGCGTAGACCCCAGCACGAAGACGCCATCTTCGTAGACGAGCTCGACGGCCAGCCCATCGAATTTGGGCTCGGCGACGTATTCGATTTTATCTGTCTCCGCGAGCTTCTTGACGCGGGCGTCGAATTCCCGGACTTCGTCGTCAGAGAAAGCGTTCGCTAGGCTGAGCATGGGGAGGGAGTGCTTGACGGTCTTGAACTCCGTCTGCGGGGGAGCGCCGACCCGCTGGGTGGGGGATGTAGGCGATTGGAATTGAGGGAACTGCTCTTCGAGTTTCTGTAACTCGCGCAGCAGCTTGTCGTACTCGGCGTCGGAGATCGTCGGTTGATTTAAGACGAAGTAGTTATAGTTGTGCTGTTCGATCTCCTCGCGAAGCTCTTCGATGCGGCGGCGGGCTTCTTCGGGCGACAGCTTCATACTCAAATACTAGCGCTTCTTGAGGCGGTCTTCCAGTCGGTCAATGAGCTTGGCGAGCTTTGTAAAGACGATCAGCGCGCCGACGGCAACAAGCAGCGCCGAGACCGCAAGCACGACCCACGCGAAGCTGGTGACGAGATCTGTCAGCGTCATGCTTGGCATTATGACAGATCGGGGGAAGGGAAGTCAAACTCTCTACAAACCCCGTTGGATGACTTTATAATGTGAAAAGAGGAGGCAGCTTATGTCAAAGTGGCTTTCCGTTGCTATACTCTCGTCCTTGGTGGTGCTTGTCCAGGCCAGCGAACAAGAGCAACCCACGTGCACCATAACAGTGCAGCCGGAGCAGTCCATTCAAGCAGCTATTGACAGTGCCCCTGAAGGCGCGGTCATCTGTATGAGCGCGAACAACTTCCCGTATACGGAGCACTTGACGATCACAAAGAGCCTAACGCTGCGTGGTGCCGAAAGAGACAAGACGTTCCTGACAGGCAAGGAAATCGGCGATAAGCCAATTATCCATATCAAGGGCGATAAACCAATCGAAGTCGTCCTTGAGGACTTCACGGAGTCGTGGATGCCCGGGAGTGAATTTCTGCCTGGGCTTTATGGGGTCTACATTCAGGGCCAAGCCAAGGTCGCACTCCGCAATATGGAGATCCGCCGCAACAGTCATGGCATCGTCGTCATGGATACGGCTCAGCTTCAGCTTGACAACGTGTACATTCACTGGAATACGTGGAGAGGGCTGTTGGTGTTGAACTCCGCTGAGGTGACGATCAAAAACTCCTTGATTAGGGACACATGGTACGCTGAGGGGGTCTTCGTGGGGCATTCTGCTCGCATGACGCTTATGAATACTACCTTGAGCGATAACGATCGGGGGCTGACTGTAGCTGGCTCTGCCCGCGTGACCATCTACGAAAGCCGCTTCGTGAACAATAGCTGGTGCGGCTTAACAGTAGCAACGGCGGAGGCTCAGGTGCTCGGGCCGCCTCAAGAGTTCCAAGGTAACGGAGCTGATCTATGCGGCTTCGCTCCTGTCTCGCTGCGAAAGCCTTTGGCCCCACAGGCTGAGAAGCCTGAACTCACTGTGCCTGGTGACTATGCGAATCTTCAAGAGGCTATAGATGCCATTGCCCCCGGAGGCACGATTACGGTAGCTCCAGGCACGTATGAAGTAGGATTGACGTTGTGGAAACCTGTGACGCTCCGTGGGGCTGGGCCGGAGCAGACGATTCTAAAGTCTTTAGCCAATTGCCAGCTTGTGGGTTCCATCCTCGCCGGGGTCGCTGGGATACAGATAGAGGACCTAGCGATCACGACCGAAGGGCGAGGAAGTGCTCTTCTCATCGCCGGCCAGGGGCGGCTCAGCAATGTCAGGATTTTCGAGAATGGGTTCGACGGGCTTGTGTTATTTGGTCCTGCTATCTTCGAGGTACAAAGCAGCGCCATCGTTGGCAATGGCACTTTCCCGGAGTGCTCAATGAATACAGTTCTTTGCAATGGCATTATACTATCGGCTCAAGCTCAATTGAAGTTAGCTAACTCTGTCATCACAGACAATTGGGATTGGGGGATTGCAGCTACGCTCATGCAATGCGGTTATTCCCAGAGCGCTTTCACGGGGACGGTGACCTTCGAGGGCACGAATATCATTGAGGGGAACAATCGCTGGGGCAACCAGAAGGGCATGGGCAATCCGGGGAGTCACCCTTGGAATAGTCCAGCTGTGCCCGATGGGCAGGTTTGCTTGCCCTAAAGCTGGCTCTTACTTCACGATCTTGGGGATGTGCACGGGCCGACCGTGCTTCATCGCATAGAGCGTCGCCACGAACGCCTTCTTGATCTTCTCAAGCTCCGCTAACGTCAGCGGCGCCTCACGAAGCTGCCCGTCTTCGATCTTCTCCCGAATCGCCTCCTCGACGAGCGTCTCCAGCCGCGACCCGTTCTCGATAGACCGCGATGCCGCTTCGATCCCGTCGGCCAGCATCACGATGGCTGTCTCCTTGGTCTTGGGCAGCTCGGCGTCATAGCGAAAGTCGTCTATGGAGCACTCGCTCTGGCCCTCCCGCAGCGCTTTCACGTAAAAATAGCGAATGACCGAAGTCCCATGATGCTGCGGGATGAACTGCAAGACGTCTTCTTTCAGCCCGTAGCGGCGCCCCAGCTCGATCCCCTCACGGATATGCGCCGTGATGATCGTCTTGCTGAGGCTGGGAGCGAGCTTGTCATGGGGATTGAGCCCATTCTGCTGGTTCTCTAGAAAGAACTCTGGGCGAGCGATCTTGCCGATGTCGTGGTAGTACCCGCCGACTTTCGCTAAGAGCGGATCAGCCCCAATGGCTTCAGCGGCCGCTTCGCTGAGATCCGCGACATTGAAGCTATGATGGTACGTGCCGGGGGCCTTCTCCCGAAGGAGCTCCAAGAGCGGATGCGAGGGATTGAGCAGTTCTATCAGTCCCAGGGGGCTTGTCTTCTGGGTGATCCGCTCAGCGAGGGGGAGCAACCCCATGAGTAAAAGGGCCGTCAGCGGGCCGCTCAGCGTCGCCCACAGCAGCGAGTCAGCTCGGAAGCCTCCCCAGATCGCCGCGCCGCTCCCGTAGACCAGGGCGTTGGCCAAGGCTATCTCCAGCCCTCCTACAGCTAAATCTGAGAGCTTGCTCAGTCGAGTCACGCAGAAGATCGCCACCAAGCCCCCACCAAAGGCGATCAGTCCCGCCAGCGGCGGCCCCAAAAGCTCTACTACAAAAGCCACGAGCAGATTCGTCGCCACCCCCATGGATCGCCCCACAAAGAGCGTCACCAACGCCGCGGCCAACGGAGCCGGAGCCAGATAGGGCACCCACGGATGGACGATCTGGGCCATGAGCGCGGCTAAGAAGATCAAACCCGCGGTAAACGCCATCAGCCGCAGCGAGACCCCTGTGCGCTGAGCTAAGAGTCCCAAGGCTCCCAGCGCCAGCCCCAAGAGCACCCCTTGGGCGGCGATCTGCGCCCAGGGGATCACCTCCACCCCCGCCGCCGGCGTCAGACGGAACGCCCCCAAGGCCGTCAACGCTGCCCACAAGAGCGAGTGCACCGTTATGAGGTGAACAGTTTTCAGTCGACCTGAGAACTCCAAACTACGTCTTGGCCTTGCCTTCGCTCTTCTCATACGCCTCGATGATCTTCTTCACCAACGGATGGCGGACGACGTCGCGCTTGTCGAGATAGACAAACGCGATGCCCTCGATATTCTTTAAGATATGCTGCACGTCCTTCAGCCCGGACTTGCCCTTCTGTAGGTCAATCTGGGTGATATCCCCGGTGATCACAGCTTTGGATTTGAACCCCAAGCGTGTGAGAAACATCTTCATCTGGGTGGCGGTCGTGTTTTGGGCTTCATCGAGGATGATGAACGAATTGTTGAGGGTGCGCCCGCGCATGAACGCCAGCGGGGCGATCTCGATCCGCCCGTTCTCCATCATGCGCTTGACTTCCTCGTAGGGGATCATATCGAAGATTGCGTCATAGAGCGGGCGCAGATAGGGGCTGACCTTGGCCTCGATGTCCCCTGGCAGAAAGCCCAGCTCCTCCCCGGCTTCGACGGCCGGGCGCGTCAAGATCAAGCGATGGCATAAGCCGCGCTTCAGATAGTCGATCGCTACCGCGACGGCCAGATACGTCTTGCCCGTGCCTGAGGGCCCGATCCCAAAGACGATATCGTTCTCGCGGATCGCCTGGACGTACTTGGCTTGGCCCACGGTCTTGGGGCGGATCTGCTCCCCCCAGTGGGTCGTTTGAATGGGCTCGGAGAGCACCCCGTCGAGGCTCTCGGATTCTTTGATCTGTTGGGAGAGATACCGCACCTCGTCGGGGGTGGGGACGTGGCCGCTGTGCACGACTTCCAAGAGCTTCTGAAAGAGATTCGAGACGCGCTCAACTTCCTCCTGGGGGCCTTCGATCCGCACCGTGCCCCCACGATGGGTGAGGCGCACCTGAGCAAAGAGTTCTCGGACGACGGCAAGATTGCGATCGAATTGTCCCAAGACAGCTGTGGCTTCTTCTCCTAGCGGGATCTCTTGGTGAGTACTTCGCTCTACCACCGATTCTCCTCCACAGAGTATCATACCCACTGTCTGGGGGCTTGTCAAAAGTCCCGAATATGCTAAACTAAGTCGTCATGTTGGTCGATCGCTATCTCATTCGAGAGATGCTCTTCCCGTTCGTGCTGGCTGTCGTGGGCTTTGTGCTCTTCATCGTGCTCAATCTCATTCCGCAGCTTTCGGACTTCATGCTCGACCGCAATATCTCTATCGCGACGATCTTTCAGATGCTGGGGTATCGGCTGCCGGAGCTCTTGGTCTACGGGCTGCCGGTGGGGGTGCTCTTTGCGATCTTCTGGGCGTTGGGGAGATTGAGCCACGATCGGGAATTGATCGCCCTGCAAGCAGCTGGGTTCTCCCTGCGAAGGCTGATGCTCCCCGTGCTCACTATGGGGTTGTTGGTGACGGTCGCCGCCTTTGCCGTGGGGGAGCTGTGGATGCCCTGGGCCAACCATCGCTATTATGATCTCTTGCGAGAGATCTTCTTCATGCGCTCGGTCCCCCAGATCCGCGAATCCACGTTCATCAAGCTCAGCGAGACCGCGTATGCGTACATTGAGCGCTACGATCCCTCGACGAAAAAGCTTTTTAACGTGATGGTCTTCGACAAGGGGGGTGGGGAGTATCTCGCGGAGCTTGAGGGGCGCTTCCCCAAGATCATCGTCGCTTCTGAGGGGGTCTGGGACGGCGAGTATTGGCGCTTAACCGACGGCAAGCTCCACAAGCTCACTGCTGATGGGCGCTTCGAGTACACGGTGACGTTTGAGAAGTTATCTCTGCGGGCGGGGCCGCTCTTGCAGCGGCTCTTTGTGGAGCAGCGCACCCCGTACGAGATGAGCATTGTGGAACTTTTGAGACAGATCGAGGTGCTCCGCCGCAGCGGCTTGGGGGCGGAGAGCTTAATCGTCGAGCTGCACTCGAAGATCGCCGTGCCCTTTTCGGCACTGATCTTTGCGCTCTTTGGGGCGCCGCTCAGCTTGATCTTTGCCCAAGGGGGGGCACCGCGGGGGCGCGCGGCCGGGGTGATCATCAGTGTGCTCCTGGTCGCATGTTATCAGGGGTTATTACTATGGCTCTCGACGTTGGGCAAGCGCGGTGTAGTAGATCCCGTGCTCGCCCCGTGGACGCCCAATCTGCTCTTTCTGGTGATCGGGGTGGTGTTGTTGATCTGGCTCGATCGGCTCAGTCGGCTCGATCTCTTTGCGCGACTGCGACGGCTCGTGCCGTTTGCGCTCGCCATAGCGCTGGGAAGCCCAAGCGGGTGGGCCCAGGAGCTGCCGCCCCTGGCGCTTCATGCGGACCGGCTGACTGTCACTTCTGATTGGAGCGAGATCTCTGCCGAGGGCCGGGTCCGCCTGAGCTATGAGAAGAGCCATCTGGCGGCGCACAGAGTACGAGCACAGCGCTCACAAGAGCACTGGCGGATTCTCGCCGAGGGAGGCGTCGTCTTTGAAGAAGAGAGCCTGAAGGCTCAAGCGGAGCGCCTGGAGCTTCGTATTCATTGGGATGGCGCGGCGTGGCAGACCGATGAGGCGCTCCTTGAGAGGGCTCGCATCACTTATGAGCAAGGGACCTTAACAGCAACTGAGATTCAGTTGAAGCCCTCGTGGGTCGCGCAGGTTCGCGACTTCCTCGGGGAGACGCGCTTTGAGAGCGCCGCGAAAAAGCAAGAGATCTTGCGATTTGTAGGGAAATCTGCGCGCGCGACCCTCTCCAAAGAAGGGCATCTGAAGCTCTTGGAGATCGCCCACGGGGAGGTGACAACCTGTCCGTGCGGCCCCATCGCGCGCGCGGATTACTCGCTGGCTGCGAACATGGTGCGCCTGGAGCCCAACGAGTCCATCTGGGCTACAGATATCACTCTGAAGGCGTATGGAGTCCCGGTCTTCTGGGTCCCTGTCTATTTTGCCTCGCTCAAAGAAGAGACGAAGAACCCCTTGCTCCCCGACTTTGGGCAGATCCCGCAGCGGGGCTGGTATCTCCGCTGGCGCTGGCCCTTCGTGATAGACAGAGACAACACCGGCACCGTCTTAATAGACTATTACACCAAGCTCCCTGAGGTGGGCATGGGGATCGAATACAGATATAAATTCTTCTCTTCGCAAGGGCAGATCTTGATCTATCGCCTGGTGGGGCGGGGGGAGTCGTGGGCCACCGAGTGGACCCATCGAGCGACGCTGCCCCTCTCTATGACGCTGTCGGGGACGATCTCCTGGCGGACCGGGGCGCTTCAGCAAGAGATTCAACGGCTCTCCTCGCGGATCGCTCTAGCCGGAGGCGTCCGTCTGGTGCGTTGGAATGTGCTGTGGAGCCGTGATCAATATTTAGTTCTGCCAGAAGAGAGCGAAGAGACTGTGCTCTATCGCTTTTTGGAGAAAGCTCCGGAGTTTTCGCTCTCGCTGGTGCCACTACGGATCGGGTCGCTGCCCCTCTCGGTACTGGGGACGTTCAGTTGGGGGCGGTATCGCGAGAAGAAGCTCGACCGAGAGAGCCTCGATGAGAGCGCTCGCTGGGACGCTTTGGTAGGGGTGCAATCGGTAGCGCTGGGGAATGAATTTATCACGGTGCAGGGGAGCGCAAGCTATCGGTTCTCATTCTATGAGCCCTCTCACCGCCGGGACGCGTATGAGCTGACTGTAGGGACGAGCCTACGTCCATTCTCTGGGGTGAGCGCGGAGACGACGTATATATATAGAAGGGTTTTTGGGCAGAGCCCCTTGAGCTTCGATACGCTCACTCTTGTGCACACGCTAGCAGCGCGAGCGACCTGGGCCACTGTGCCCTTCAGGCCCGCCCTCTCCGTCCGTTATGATTTTATAAAGAGGGCTTTCGAGCCGTTGCAGATCTCCCTCAAAGAGACGTTCCTTGGGCTCGAGACGCGCTTCGATATTGAGTACGATCTGAACGCATATCGTTTGCAGAGGGTGGGGCTGAGCTCGAACGCGAGCTTTTTGAATCTTCAGCTCTCTACGGGGTATAAGTTTACGGAGCGTCAGTTTGAAGATACGATTGTGAAGGTGAGCTGGGGCGCGCATCGCTTCGGGGCCAACTTCGATCTCAATCGCTTTGTGCTGCGGCGGTTCAATCTGGAGACAAGGTGGCTCTGGAACGACTGGGAGCTGACGTTCCAGGGGGAGTACGATCTGGGAATGCAGCGGTGGACGGCGCTGCAGGTGGGGGTAGTCAAGCAGTTCTGTCGCGGGTGTTGGCAGCTTGGGCTCTACAGCGATAGCCAGCGGGTCTGGATCCAGGCCCAGATCAATGCCTTTCCTACGGCGCGGGTGCGGTACTCCCCCACCGATAGTCGGTTGTCCTTCGGCTCGCCCTAGCTGCAGGCAGCTCGCTTTTTGAGTATACTCAATGGGGTGATCACTTGCGTATGGAAGTACGGACTATTTGTTTTGTGGGACATGCGGGCTCGGGCAAGACGGCCCTGGCAGAAGCGCTCCTCAAACGAGCAGGCCATGAGGCCAAGTTCGATTTTACCCCCGAAGCCAAAAGCCGCGGACACTCGGTCGATCTTGGGGTCGGCAGCCTCGTCCAGGGGGAGAAGCTCCTCCAGATCCTCGATACCCCCGGCTTCAGTGAATTCATCGAAGAAGTCTATAAAGCCCTCTGGGCCTCAGAGACGGCCGTGCTCGTGATCAACGCGGAGAAAGGCGTTGAGGTCCACACCGAAAAAGCGTGGGAGCTCATCCGCAAGTTCAAAAAGCCCGCTCTGGTCGTGATCAACAAGCTCGACCTGCCCAACGCCAACTTCTCTCACGCCGTCGAGTCCGTGCGCACGGAGCTAGAGGGGCGCTTCGCCCTCTTGCAGTTCCCCATCTATAAAGATGGGAATATCATCGGCTATGTCGATCTCATTGAGAACAAGGCGATCTACACAGATAAGCGCAAGGGCGAGATCCCTGGCGATCTCCAGGGGACTATTGCTGCGGAGCGCGAAAGGCTCTTAGAAGTCCTTGCCGAGGCCAACGACGACCTGATGGTGCACTTTTTAGAAGGGCAAGAGATCCCCACCGAAGAGATCAAAGTCGCACTCCAGGAGGCCCTGAAAGCGCGACTCTTCAGCCCGATTCTCTGCACTTCCGTGGCTACTGGCGTAGGCATAGACGCCCTGCTGGGGTTCCTCCAGACGGCCACCCCAGCCGCTGCTGCAGAGTCGAATGGGAGCTTTCTCGCCCAAGCGTTCAATCTCTTCTCCGATCAGTACATGGGGAGGCTGGCGTTCTTGAAGATCTTGCGGGGGCAGCTCTCCGAAGGGGAGACGATCGTCAATCTCAATACTGGGGCGCAGGAGCGCGTCAAGGAGATCTTACGCTTCCACGGGGATAAGACGGAGAAGATCCCCCAGGCCCACGCCGGGGAGATCATCGCGCTCGCGAAGCTGAGCGATTGTCAGCTGGGAGAGACGTTTGCTGCCGAGGCCACGGAAAAGCCCCTCTCATGGCTGGAGTTCCCAAAGCCGGTCTTCGCGCGCGCCGTCACCCCCGAAACCCAAGCCGACGACGAGAAGATGAGCAGCGCCCTCAAAGAGATCGCCAGCCTCAAAGCCACCCTCGATTTCTATCGTGACAACGTGACCCACGAAGCGATCCTCGCAGGGCTGGGCGACACCCATCTCAATGTCTTCGTGGAGCGCTTGAAGAATCGCTACGGGGTCTCGGTGAAGATGCATCGTCCGCATGTCCCCTATAAAGAGACGATCCTCAAAGTAGCTCATGGGCAATATAAGCACAAGAAGCAAAGCGGCGGGCGTGGCCAATACGGCGAAGCCCATCTGCGGCTCGAGCCCATCCCCGGGAAGGTCTATGAGTTCGTGGACGAAGTCAAGGGTGGGGTCATCCCGAGGGAGTTCATCCCCGCTGTGGAGAAGGGAGTCCTGGAGGCGATGCAGCAGGGGATCTTGGCCGGATACCCCATGACCGACATCCGCGTCGCTGTCTATTATGGGAGCTATCACGAGGTAGATTCTAACGAAATATCTTTTAAGATCGCTGGGGCGCATGCGTTTCGGCTGGCGGCCCAGGCGGCGCAGCCGGCCCTGATGGAGCCCATCTACAAAGTGACGATCTGGACGCCCTCGGACTTCACCGGGGATATCATCAGCAATCTCAACGGGAAGCGGGGGCGGATCTTGGGGATGGGGATGGCCGAGGAGTCAACCGAGAGTATAAAGATCGACAAGATCGAGGCCGAAGTCCCCCTGGCGGAGATGCTCGACTATGCGTTGGAGCTCAAATCGCTCACCCAAGGGCGAGCGACGTTCCAGATGGAGTTTGTCCGCTATCAAGTGGTGACCAGCGAGAAGCTCACCGAAGAGCTGCTCAAGCGCGAGGGGAAGACTCTGAACAAGCCCGAAGCGAAGTGATGGTGAAGCTGACTATCAAGACTCAAGCAAAACAAGAGCTGATTGACATTACGGATCGGGTGCAGCGGGCGGTGCGCGAGCTGGGGATAGGCGAGGGCGCGTGTGTGCTCTTCGTGCCGCACACGACAGCGGCGATTACTATTAACGAGCACGCCGACCCTTCCGTCAAAGAAGATATTCTCACGGCATTGGGGAAGCTCGTCCCCGCGGGGCCGTACTATCACCACGCCGAGGGGAACGCCCATGCCCATATTCGCGCGAGCTTATTGGGGCACTCGGTCACGGTGCCCATTGCCGAGGGGAAGCTTCTCTTGGGGACGTGGCAGGGGATCTTCTTCTGCGAGTTTGACGGGCCGCGCCAGCGCGAAGTGTGGATCACCCGCGCGTAGCACGGCCTCGCGGAAGGCGCGGCCGCGTTCTTCATAATTTCGGAACTGATCGAAGCTTGAGCAAGCGGGGGAGAGCAGGCACGTCGCCCCAGGGTAGCGCAGCGCCCGCGCGACCGCTTCTGAGAAATCTTTTACAAACGAGAATCGCGTGATCTGGGCCGCGCGGAGGGCGCGGGCGATCTGCGGCGCTGCCTCGCCCATCAAGAGAATCTCACAGAGTCTCTTTGAGCGTAATGCGTGAGCGAGCGGCGCAAAGTCGAGATTCTTATTGCGCCCGCCCAAGATCAACACGAATGGCTCATCAAAAGCGTCGAGCGCCGCGAGCGTGGCGTGGACGGTCGTCGCCTTGGAATCGTCGTAGAACTTCACCCCGTTGATCTCTGCTATGAACTCCTGACGATGAGGAAGGCGCACGCGGGAGCAGATCTCTTGCGAGGGAGGAGGCATATCGGGGACGAAGGCGCGCGCTGCCGCCCACGCCGCTGCGATATCTCTTTTGAGATGAGCAGGTGCCTTCAGAGAGCTCAGCTCTGCAAGGAGCTCGTCATAGTAGACGATCCGGGAGCGAGGGCGCCTCGGAAGAGAGAGATCCTTCGGGAGCACCAAGAGATCGCGCTCGGTCTGGTTCTCGAAGATCCGACACTTTATAGAAAGATACTCAGCGAAGCTCCCATGACGGTCGAGATGGTTCGGCGCGATATTTAAAAAGACGGCAACTGCGGGTCGGAAGCTCTCTATAGACTCCAACTGAAAGCTACTCACTTCGAGGACGACGATGGTCTGTGGGGTGATCTCGTGGAGGCGTGCGCTGAGCGGTGTGCCGATGTTGCCCGCGCTGAGGGCTCTGTGTCCGCTTTGGGTGAGCAGCTCTTCGATGAGTTTTGTGGTGGTGCTCTTGCCGTTGGTGCCCGTCACCGCGATGATCTTCTCAGTTGGGCAGAGGCGATACGCCAGCTCCAGCTCGCCCCAGACGGGGATACCCCGCGCGCGAGCGCTGTGGACGATGGGAGTTTTTATAGAGACGCCAGGGGAGAGGACGATCAGCTCAGCAGAAGCGATGGCGCGCTCGGTGTGGCCGTGCTCCTCAAACGCGATGCCCAGGTGGGTAAGCTCGGCTTTAATGTGTTGATCGAGAGCCCCTTGCTCGCTGACGAAGACCTCTGCTCCCAAGCTGTGCAGAAGACGAGCAGCGGCGAGGCCGCTGCGCCCAGCCCCTACGACCGTCACAGAGCGATACACAGCACGATGCTAGCTGTGCCCACTCTCACAGGGAAGGAAGAGTGTCAAGACTCTTCGAGACACTGGGCCAGGCGGTTCTCTAACACCTGGTCATAGCTGAAGTGCTCAAGCCGGAGGAAGTGCTCCGCGACTTGGAGGAGCGCCGCCTGGGGGACGAGCCCCACGATCTCGCTCCCCACGATGGGCACCCCCCAGCGGTCGGCCTCGCACTTGATCAGCTCGAAGACTTGATAGATCGGGGTCTTCTCGAAGTTCGTCAGGTTCATAGAGACTTGGACGATGCCCCGACCCTCCAGAGCAAATCCTAACGCTTTGACATAGCGCAGGCCGCCATCAGAACCCCGGATCGCCTTGGCAATGCTCTTGGCAATCTCTAAATTATTTGTCCCCAGATTGACGTTGAAGGCGATCAGAGGGGGCCGGACGCCTACGGCAGTAACCCCCGCGGTGGGATGAACTCTTCGCTCGCCAAAGTCGGGGGCCCAGTCGGGCTCTTGGATCTTCTTGAAGAAGTTCTCGAATTCCCCCTTGCGGATGTGGGCGAGATCTCTGCGCTCTGGGCGGGTCGCCGCCTCCTCGTAGAGATAGACTGGGATCTGGAAGCGCTCCCAGATCGCCCCTCCGACGCGCCGCGCCAGCTCAATGCACTCCTTCTTGGTCACCTTGCGCAAGGGCACGAAGGGGATGACATCAACTGCCCCCATGCGTGGGTGTTCTCCCTTGTGCTTGGTCAGATCTATCAGCTCGACAGCTTTTGCGACCAAGTTTAAGACGGCCGTCTCGACAACGTTCGGCTCCCCGACAAAAGTAATGACTGTGCGGTTGTGATCAGCGTCGGGATCGACGTCGAGCACGATGGCCCCTGGGGTCTCGCGCACCGCTGCAACGATCGCTTCGATCTTGGAGTGATCTCGCCCTTCGCTGATATTAGGCACAGCCTCGACGAGCGGTTTCATAGCCTACTCCTCGATCTCTTCCGTAACAGCTACAGAGAGGAGCGCTTCCGCGACGACGGTGCCCTCGACGGTAGCGTGAGCTTGGGCGCGATATATCCTCGCCTTGCTCCGCTTCAGCTCGACTTCATAGATGAGGGTATCGCCGGGGTGGACGGGGCGGCGGAACCGCGCCCGATCAATCCCGACGAGATACCCGCTCTTGCCAGGGTGCTCCTGGCTGATTAGGAGCCCTACTGTCTGGGCCAAGCCCTCTACGATCAAGACCCCGGGCATGATGGGGCGCCCAGGGAAGTGCCCCACGAAGAAGGGCTCATTGTGTGTAACGTTCTTGAGCGCCCGCACCCGCGTGCTGCCCCACTCCAACACCCGGTCAACGAGCAAGAACGGGTAGCGATGGGGCAAGATCCGCAGAATCTCATCTGGGCCCATCTTACTGCCCTTGATTGAGGATCTTCAGCACGTCGTATGTAATATCTTCGAGCACCTGGGGATCGGCGTAGAGGACGACGTCCTTGCGCTGGGTCACCCAATGATACCCCCGCTCTTTGGCGATCTGCTCAACCACTTTGAGCATGTCGCCTTGGATCTGCGCGGTCAGCTCCAAGTCCAGGCGCTGGAGCTCTTGCTGGATGCGGGCCGCCTCCCGGTTGAACTCGTCCTCGCTCATCAGCCCCTTCTTAAATTTGTCTTGGAGGGCCTTGAGCTCACTCTGTTTCTTCTCGGCTTCGGCGCGGAATTTCTCCACGGCCTCGCCGGTCTTCTTGTAGTCTTGGAAGACCTTCTCGGCGTTGATGTAGGCGATTTTCAGGCCCTTCCCGCTTCGGGCCAGCTGAGCTTTTAAGTCCTGGACTTCTTTCTCGAGCTGAGCAACTTTTGTCCGCAAGTCATCGAGATTTTGCGCGCCCCCTGGGGACTGACATCCTCCCAACAGCAACGCCGCCGTCACCAAGCCGATCCCGAGCAGCATCTTGATTTGCATCGTGTTTCCTCCTTCGCAAGAGTTATTAGAACAGCGTGCCAAAGCCAAACTGAAAGACCGGTGCGATCTGCAGGCCCGTCTCGTAGAACGGCCAGGCCAAAATAAACCGCACGTTCCCGACAAAGCCCGTCACCAGGCGCATCTCAAAGCCGAGCGACTGTCGCCATCCCACCTCCTCCGCCCACCCGGCGTCATAGTAGAAGACGCCCCAGATATTCTCGGCGAGCTCCATGCGATATTCGAGATTCGCTAAAGTGAATCGCTCCGTGAAGCGCATCTCCCAGCCGCGCACGGTCATCACCCCGCCAAACCCAAAGCGCTCTTGCGAGGGCAGGGTCAGCCCCAGAGCCCCATAGAGCCTGACGGAGAGCGTCTGGCGCTCGAGGGTCATCCAGTGATGGGTCCAGATCCCCTGGAGCTTGGTGAACTCCGTGCCCACAGCGAACTTGCCCGCCTGCTCCCCCATGAAGATGACTTCGCCCCCCGAGGTCGGGAAGATCGGGTTGTTCCTCGTGTCCCGCACGATGTCCAGCCCCAGGGACATAATGAGGCTCTTCTCGTTGATGGGGGTAGCCTTCCAGACGTTCTCGTAGCGGAAGCGCAGCGTCAGCGTGAGATCAGACAGCACCGGGTAGCTCACGGCGAAGGTCGCCCCAGTCTTGGTCATCTCATGGGGTTGGGGATCGGTCTGTTGGGATGTGTTATTGAAGAGCGAGACCTCGACAGAATTGTACTCTCTGAAGTACGCGGTCGTCTTGTAATTCACAGAGTAATTGAGGACGGCTTTGCCGACCAGCCCGCGATCGACCGAGAGATCGAGATCTTGGGCTGTCCCCAAGATATTCTTCCATCCCAAGCTGAACTGCCCCACCAGCCCCACTTGCGGGTTGTAGCTCAAGCCCCCTTTGAGATTGCCAAGCCGATCTTCTTCGACGACGCTGACCAAAAGTTCTACCTCCCCAGTAGATTCGTCGAGCACCTTGGGCTGGATGTTCACGCCATCTTGCTTAAAATACCCCAACTGTAAGAGATTTCTGAAGCTGTCGCGCAAGGGGTTCTCATTCACCAAATCCCCTTCTTTCAGCCGCAGCGCCTTGCGGATGACCATCTCTGAGGTGCACTGTCGTGGGAATTCCAACACGTTGGGGATGATCACGGACTTGGCACCGGGCTTACACGCGTTGGAGATCGTGACTTTGGTGATCTTTCCCTCGGTGATGCGAACGGTGAGCACGCCGTCTGCAAGAGATTCTTTCACAAAGTTGACCAAGATATAGCCCTCGACGCGATAGAGGTCGTAGACGCGCTTGAGGGCCGTCAAGAGCGCAAAGTTATTGACCGGCCCCTGAGGGAGCTTTCCGATAAGAGCCTGCAAGCGATCCAAAGAATAGACCGTCGCTCCGGTGAGCTTGATGGCGCGAATCTCCGTGGGCTCTTCGAGGAGGCGGCGCTCCTTGAGATTCCAGACGATCTTGATGGTGTTGGGCTTGCTCCCTTGCTCAATCCCCAGCGTATTTTCATCAGCTGGCTGGAAGTAGACGGATCTGTTGAGGGCTTTGATCCCTTCTTGGATGGGGGCGAGCTTGACTGGCTCGCCCACGGGCAGCTGCAGCAAGGGCGTGATGAGCGACTCTGGGACCTCTTGCAAGCCGCGGACCTCCACAGCGTCGAGCTTGCCCTCGACGATCTGAATCGTCAGGGTTTGTTTCTCGCGATTGAAGGCGGGATCAACCCCGATGAACGTGTACCCCTTCTTCAGATAGAACTGAGTAATAGTGTTCTCGATGATCTTGTCGTCGAACCATCTGATATTGAGGGGCTTGTTCTCCTCGACCTTGGCCTCGCGCAGCGCGTCTATCAGTTCATCGCGCCGCGCGAGCTTCATCTTATAGGGAAAGAGTCTCATCCCCCAGATGTCAATCAGATAGAACTGATAGCTCTCGTTCCCCGTGAACTCGATCTTCTTGACGACGGGGTTCTCCACGACGCGATAGATCACGCGGATCTGATTATTGGGGAGGACTCTATAGTCGGGCTCGACCTTCTCGAGGGTGCCCAAATTGCGCAGGGCCGCAGCCCCCTTCTCGACATCCTCAAGGGTGATGCGTGAGCCGATGTTGAACGGCAGCGCGTCGTAGATCTCGCGCTTGGTCAGGGCTTTATTGCCCGTGATGACGACCTCACGGACATAGTAGGTCGTTTGGGCCATCCCCAGGGCTACCCCCAGCATAACGAGCCCTACCCATACGGCGACGAAGACGGAAATTTTGCGATGCACTTCTACATACCTCCTTCGAGTATATGCTCTTCTGAGCTGCGATATTGGATCGCTTCCGCGACGTGAGCGGCTTTGATCATCTCTGACTGTTCGAGATCGGCGATCGTGCGCGCGACTTTGAGCACGCGGTGATACGCTCGCGCGCTCAGATTGAGATGATCTATAGCTTGTTCGAGCAATCTCTGAGCGTTCTGCTCTAACGGACAATAGAGACGCACCTCCCGCACTCCCATCTGGGCGTTCGCGAAGATCTTCTCCCCGCGAAAGCGCTCACTCTGAATTCGACGAGCCCTCTCTACGCGGACCCGCACAACTGCAGAGCTCTCGCCGGCGGGCTTGCCCATCAGTTCTTCTTTCGTCAATCGTGGCACCTCCACGAATATATCTATTCTATCAAGAAATGGTCCGGAAATCCGCCGGTGGTAGCGCTTCACATCCAGGGGGCTGCAGCGGCAGGGCTTTTTGGGGTCGCCGCGATGCCCACAGGGGCAGGGGTTCATGGCCGCCACCAGCATAAAATTTGCGGGGAACGTCAGGGCGGCGGCGGCCCGCGAGAGCGTGATCGCTCGTTCTTCTAAAGGCTGGCGCAACGTCTCCAACACGTCGCGCTCAAACTCCGGCAGCTCATCTAAGAACAAGACGCCGTGATGAGCAAGAGATATCTCCCCAGGGCGGGGCAGGCCATGTCCTCCTCCGACCATCCCCGCGTACGAGACCGTATGATGCGGCGCGCGGAAGGGCCGCGTCGTGATCAAGGGGCGGTCTGCGGGGAGCAGCCCGAGAATACTATAGATCTTCGTGACCTCGAGCGCTTCCTCAAACGTCAATGGCGGCAAGATCGTAGGAAGCCGCTTGGCGAGCATGCTCTTGCCCGACCCCGGTGGGCCGACCAGGAGAATATTATGCCCTCCCGCGGCAGCGACCTCGAGGGCGCGTTTGGCCTGCTCTTGCCCCTTAATTTCTGAAAGATCGCAATCGTAGAGCGGGCTGTCGCTCATCAGCAGTGCAGAATCAGCAGTTATGGGCTGCACCTGCAGTTCCCCGTTGAGAAACGCGATCGCTTGCTGGAGGTTCTCCACGGCGTAGACCTCAAGCGACGAGACGAGCGCGGCTTCCTTGGCGTTTCCCGCGGGGACGACCACGCCCTTAAGATTATTCTTTCGAGCGGCGAGGGCAATGGGCAGGACGCCCTTCACCGGGCGCACCTCCCCGTCGAGCGACAGCTCTCCTAAGAGTAAGAACTCCCCGAGGCGCTCTCCGGGGATCTGCTCGGTAGCCGCCAGAATAGCTAAAGCCAAGGGCAGATCGAGCCCCACCCCCTCCTTGGGGAGATCTGCCGGCGCCAAGTTCACGGTGATCCTCTTGGCGGGGAAGTCGAAGCCCGCGTTCTTGAGGGCACTGCGGATGCGCTCGCGGCTCTCTTGGACCTCTTTTTGGGGCAGCCCAACGATGGTGAACGTGGGGAGCCCCAGGGCGATATCGCACTGGACTTCGATGAGCTCGGCATCAATGCCAACGACTGCCCCGCTGATGGCCTTGGCGAACATGATCGTTTTGCTATGTATAGCACAAACGAGATGATTTTACAAACGCCGCAGGGCGAAGCCCATCACGTCGAAGGGCTTGCGCCCGGTGGAGTGAGGGGCGGTCTTATTGGAGTAATATAAGCTCATGACAAGCCCTTTGAGCCCCAGCTCGATCATGCGCAGCGTCGGGGTCCAGCGCGTCTGACAGAGTTTGAGAAACGGGCGCAGCAGCGGGCTTGGCAAGAAGGAGAGCACTTTCAGCAGAGTCTTGAGGTCGTCGCGATCTTTGGGGGCCATATAGCGCAGCAGATCGTCTACGAAAGTGATGCACCCTGTCTGGGAGAACGAGGGGAATTGAGAATCCCCAGGGAGCATCAGGTCGCCGATGCGCTCGAGGGCTGCAAGCTCTCTTGGGCTGAGAAACCGAGACAT
>Ga0197143_1001737_pt1 | contig 17783 bp, 14 predicted proteins | sample GBS70_MetaG_FD_148603 | JGI IMG/M metagenome (GOLD analysis project Ga0197143, IMG submission 148603) | Sediment microbial communities from Great Boiling Springs, Gerlach, Nevada, United States - GBS 70_MetaG | ecosystem: Environmental > Aquatic > Thermal springs > Hot (42-90C) > Sediment...
CATGCAGAAGGTTTCGGAAGAATCCCCTGTAGATGGGGGAAAGCAAGGGAGCTACGGCCGGCAAGGGAACTATGGCCGAGAGGTGGGGATTCCGGAATGCCTGAGAGGGAAGTATCGGCCGGGGAAAAGGGACTGGATCCGGAAGCTGGCCGGCCAGGAAGCGGCCGGCAAGATGATCGAGAAGTGGCTGGCCGAGCTGAATGAAGCGGAAGAGGTCATGCGCCGGGCCCGACCGGTTGAATGGCCAGGGGGCGGCAGGTTGCGGCTCGCCCCGGGAAGGGTCTCCACCGAAAGGGAACCGGAGCCGGTTTCAGCGGAGCAGACGGTAACCCGCTGGTCCCTTCAGAGCAGAGCCGGTACACCTGCCAGTCCCTTCAGTACAGCAACCGGTACACCTGCCAGTCCCGGAGCACCGAGCGGACAAAGCGGCGGGTCTCGGGGTAGGGGAGAGAGTGGATGCGGGCCAGGGATCCATCCCACCGGCCTTCCTTGAGCCAGGTGCGCACCCTTTCTTCCCCTGCGTTGTAGGCAGCCAAAGCGGGAGGAAGGCTTCCGAACCGGTCCCGGAGGTAGGCCAGATACCAGGTGCCCAGGGCCAGGTTGGCACCGGGATGGAGAAGATCCTCGGGTTGGAGGGCCTGGTAGCCCATCTTCCGGGCCACCCAGTCGGCGGTGGCGGGCATGAGCTGCATGAGCCCTCGGGCTCCGGAGGGGGAAAGGGCACGGGGGTCGAAGCGGCTCTCGTGGCGTACCAGGGCCAGGACGAGATAAGGGTCGAGCCCCGCCTGCCGGGCGAGAGGGAAAAGGGGATCCCGGTATTTGACGGGGTAAATAAGCCGGAGGACGGCGAAAAAGAAAGCCAGAGTGATAAGACCGGCGCTCAGGGCCGAGGCCAGCTTCACCCGGCGGAGTCCCAGACGCCTCAGGAGGCGCCCGCCAGAAAATCCTTCCAGGCCGCCTCCGCCCTGGCCTGGAGCTCCTCTATGGTCCCCCGGTTCTCCAGCACCAGATGGACCCACTTCTTCACCTCCTGCTCCGGCATCTGGGCCTGGAGTATAGCCTCCGCCTCCTCCCGGGAGCAACCCATCCGGTCCATGAGCCTCTCTATCCTCTCCTCCCGGGGAGCCACCACCGCCCACACCCGGTGGCACCTTTTGTGGAGTCCGAGCTCTATCAGGAGAGCGGCCTCCAGCACCGCTCCTCCCCCGAATCCCTCCCTCCGCCAGCTCTCCAGCACCTCCTCCACCCTCTCGACGATGCGGGGGTGGGTGATGCGCTCGAGCTCTTGCCGGCTCCGGGAGTCGAAGAACACCAGCCGCCTCAGCCAGGGGCGGTTGAGGCGGCCGTCATCGAGGATAGAGTCGGGGCCGAACCGGGAGAGGATCTCCTTCCAGGCCGGAGTTCCGGGAGCGGTCACCTCCCGGGCCACCCGATCGGCATCTATCACCCGGGCTCCGAGGCTGGCCAGATGGGAGGAGACGGCGCTCTTCCCCGCCCCCGCGCCTCCGGTGAGGCCCAAAACGCGCATATATCCGCTCCCCCATTGTCTCACCCCGCCCGGCCCGAGGCCAGAAAAAGGGGGTCAGCCCCATCGCCAGAGCCGGAGGACGGCCAGCAGGAGGAAAGCCGCGGCGGCCAGATAGCGGATGGCGGAGAGGGGTAGGGTTTTCTTGAGCCTTCTCCCGGCCGAGGAGGCCAGGGCCAGGGTGGCGGCCTGGATCGCGCCCACAAGGAAGGGGAGAAAGGGTCCCGGGGTTCTCGGGGGAAGGCCCGCTCCGGCCAGGGCGGAATCCCCTCCCAGGGCCAGCCCCAGGGCCAGGGTCTCCAGGAATCCCCGGGGGGGAGGGGGACTCTGGGGGGAGGGCGAGGAGCGGAGGGCGCGGACGGCCAGGAGGAGAAATAGAACGGCGGGAAGCCTACCGGAGGGTAGCAGGCGGGCGGCGGCCAGGCTAACCGTCCCCGCCTCCCCGAGATAAAAGAGAAGCCCGGCCATTATCCCCACCGGCAGGAGCACCCGTAGCCGGAGAGGGCTTCCCTGCATCCCTGCCGCCAGTCCCACGGCCAGACCGTCCAGGGAAAGGAGGCAGGCGAAAAGAAGCTGGGACCAAAGGGGCATGCATCCGCATCCTATGCGCCCTCCCCGGGCCGGGGTCCCCCGGGGGCAGGGGTTCCCCGCTGTCCGGCACCCGGTTAGCTCACTCCACCAGGTACCGCTTGAGCCGCTCGAGGAGCGGCGGCCGGAGGGGCTTCTCCAGGACCAGTTCCACCCGGAACCCCCCTTCCCCCCGGGGCCTCACCCCTATCTCCCCGGTCACCTTATCCTCGATTTCCCCAAGAAGAACTTCCAGCTCCTCTTTTTTGGGTACCTGCAGGACATAGGTGTGCATCCCGCCTCACCTCCCTCCCTTTATACGGGTTCCCTGAGTGTTAGCCATCACGGGTATTGTTACTAGAAGAGACCAGGCCCCCAAACTGCTCTGGCAGGTTAGGCATCTCCCCTACTAAAGGGGGCCCGGCCGTATGAACGCGGTCCGCGTTCTTCATTCCCGGAAACCGGCTGGCAGCGGGGGCAGAAGTAGGCCGAACGCCCCCCCACCTTCACCCTGCTTATGGGGCTGCGGCAGCTGGGACAGGGCTCTCCCTCCCGCCCGTAGACCCGGAGCCGGGGCCCGAATCCCCCCGGCTCCCCGCGGCCGTCCCGGTAATCGGAGAAGGTGGTCCCGCCCGCCTCTATGGCCTCGGCCAGCACCTCCCGGATGGCCCGAAGGAGTCTCTCCGCCTCTCCGAGGGAGAGACTGTCCGCCGGACGGAGGGGATGGACGCCCGCCCGGAAGAGGGATTCGTCGGCGTAGATGTTGCCAAGCCCGGAAAACCTCCGCTGATCGAGAAGCGCCGCCTTTATCCTCCCCCGCCCCAGTTTCCTCCTGAACTCCTCCGGGCCGGGCGGGTGCTTCCAGAGATCCGGGCCTTTTCCCCCTTCCTCCTCGCCCGCCTCTCCCTTCGCCTCTTGAGATTCCGCCATCTCCTCCACCGTCAGGCGCCCGAACCTTCTTTGGTCCCAGAAAAGGAGCGCTCCCCGCTCCAGCTCGAGCGCGAGGTGGAGGTGGCGGTCCGCCGGGGACTGCTGATCCGGAACCCCGGAGGAGGGTGAGGAGGAAGCCGGCAAGGCCGCCCGGTGCAGAGCCTCTCCCGGAACGTAATAGAGCCGCCCCGTCATCCCGAGATGCACCCGAATGAAGGCTTCTCTCCCCTCGCCCTGAGCGTCCGGAGCCCCCACGAGATAGAGGAAAAGCTCCTTTCCCCACCGCTCGATCCGGGAAAACCGCCATCCCTTCAGCTGCTCGAGCTTCATCCCCCTCTCCCGGAGGCGCAAAAGGGGACTCCGGTGGATCACCCCCACCACCCTCTGCCCGGGAAGAAAAAGGGAGAGGTTCCGCCCTATAGTCTCCACCTCGGGGAGCTCGGGCAAGCCGGATCCCTACCCCCTGGCAGGGAGCGGCTCCATGCGGTACCAGTCGCGGCCGTATTTGGCGTCCACCTTGAGGGGTACGGAAAGCCGGGCCGCTTCCTCCATGACCTTTATCGTGAGGCTGGAAACATCCTCCAGCTCCTCCTCCGGCACCTCCAGGATGAGCTCGTCGTGCACCTGAAGCACAAGGGCCGCTTTCATCCCCCGACGGGAAAGCTCCCGATCCAGGTCCACCATGGCCTTCTTGATGATGTCCGCCGCTGTTCCCTGGAGGGGGGTGTTGATGGCCGTCCGCTCGGCGAAGGAGCGGCGGGCGTAGTTTTTGCTCCGGATCTCGGGGAGGGGGCGGATCCTCCCGAAGAGGGTACGCACCAGACCCTCCTCCCGGGCCCGGGCTACTACCTCCTCCCAGTAGCGCCGCACCCCGGGAAAGCGGGAAAAGTAGCTCTCGATGAGGGCTTTGGCCTCGGGCTGCTCTATCCCCAGGGCCTGCGAAAGCCCGTAGGGGCTGATCCCGTAGGCCACCCCGAAGTTGACCACCTTGGCCCGGTCGCGCATCTCCTCCGTCACCCCCTCCGGGGAGACGCGGAACACCTCCGCTGCCGTGGCCCGGTGGACGTCCTCCCCCCGGAGGAAGGCCCCGATGAGCCCCTCGTCCCCCGAGAAGTGGGCCAGAAGCCGGAGCTCGATCTGGGAGTAATCGCAGGAGAGAAGGAAGTGACCCGGGGGAGCCACGAAGGCCGCCCTGATCCTTCTTCCCACCGGGTCGCGCACCGGGATGTTCTGGAGGTTTGGTTCGGAGGAGGAGAGCCTCCCGGTGGCCGTCACCGTCTGGTTGAAGCGGGCGTGCACCCTCCCCGTGGCCGGGTTGATGAGGGGTCGGAGCCCCTCCACATAGGTCCCCTTCAGCTTGGCCAGGGTGCGGTACTCAAGCACCCGGGCGGCGATGGGGTGCTCCCGGGCCAGAGCCTCCAGGACCGAGGCCTCGGTGGAGAGGAGGGTTTTCTTCTTTTTCTCCGCCGGCAGGCCCAGATGGCGGTAAAGGACTTCGGCCAACTGGTGGGGGGAGTTGATGTTGAACTCCATGCCGGCGAGGGTATGGATCTCCCGGGCCAGCTCCTCCAGCCGCCGGCTGAACTCCCGGTCCAGCTCGTCCAGGGTTTCCGGGCGGACGATCACTCCCCGGGCCTCCATCCCGGCCAGGACGGTAACAAGAGGTAGCTCCACCTCCCGGTAGAGGGGACCCAGCCCCCGGGCCTCGATCTCCGCCTCCAGAAGCGGCCTCAGCCGGGCCGCCGCCCGGGCCCGGGCGGAGAGGTGGGCCGGGGATCCATCGTCCCGCTCCAGCTCCACCCGGTAGAGGCGACAGAGGTCGGCCAGGCGGTAGGAGGTGCGAGTGGGGTCGAGGAGGTAGGCGGCCACGGCCGTGTCCGCCGCCACCCGGGGAAGGGGGAGATTTTGAGCCCGCATCCAGCGGAGGAGGTCTTTGAGCTCGTGACCCACCAGCTCCTTACCGGCCAGCGCCCCGATCTCCTGGGGGGGAAGAAGATAGAACCGTTCTTCCACTCCGGGGATGGCGGCCCGGGGGACGGCCGGAGCAGCGGTGGCAGCAGGGCCCACCACCACCGCCTCGGGCTGGGGCAGAAACCCTTCCCCCACCCGGAAGGCCACCGCCACCTCCCTGGCGGGAAGGAGATGTTCCAAAAGGTCCGGGGTGACCTCCTCTACCTGTACCTGGATCCGAGAAGGGGGCCCCTCCTCCGGGGGGCGGCCGAGCCCCAGCCGCTCGAGGAGAGTGCGGAACTCCAGCTCCTCCAGAAGCTCCCTGAGCTCCTCGCGGGAAGGCTCCCTCTTCTTGAGCTCCTCCTCCGCCACCTCCAGAGGGGCGTCCTTTTTCAGGGAGGCGATCTCCCGGTTGAGGAACACCTGCTCCCGGTACTCAAGGAGCGCCTTCTGGAGCCTTTCCGGCCCCGCCTGGGGAAGGTGTCGGTAGATGTCCTCCAGCCGGTGAAACCTTTGCACAAGACGCAGGGCGGTCTTCTCCCCCACCCCGGGCACCCCGGGGATGTTGTCCGAGGGGTCCCCCATGAGGGCCTTGGCCTCAAGGAGCTCCGGGGGGCTTATGCCGAACCGCTCCCGGAAGGCCTGCTCGTCGTAGCGGTCCATCTCGGTGATCCCCCGCCGGGTCAGGAGCACCTCCACCCCCGGGCGGACGAGCTGCAGAAGGTCCTTGTCCCCGGTGACCACCAGCACCTTTCTCTCCGGCGAGGAGAACCTCTCCACCAGCGTGGCCACGACGTCATCGGCTTCATAGCCCGGGAGCTCCAGCACCGGGACGCGGAGGGCGGAAAGCAGCCTCCGGGCGTAAGGCAACTGCACCTTGAGCTCATCCGCCGTCTCTTCCCGCTGGGCCTTGTAGGTGGGCAGGGCCTGGTGGCGGAAGGTGGGGGCACCGGCATCCAGGGCCACCGCCACCGCATCGGGTTTTTCCTCCTCGAAGAGACGCAGGAGCATGGTGGCCAATCCGTAGACGGCGTTGGTGGGAAGGCCGCGGCTGTTGGTGAGGAGGGGGAGGGCAAAAAACGCCCTATAGAGGAGGCTCGAGCCGTCGAGTATCAGGAGTTTTCCGGCCATGGTTCCATTTTTTCCGTCATGGTGCTCCCCCCCTCCCCATTCCGGACCCGGGTATATTGTCCTCAAACCGTAGGGTTTGAGGTAGTCCGGGCAAAAGGGATCGGATCGGTCCCGTTATGACCGGGGATGGGCGTAGAGCAGGATCCGGTACCGGCCGGCAAAGGGGGTGGAGACGGTCTCCGGGGACAGAACCCCCTCCCAGCTGAGCTCCTGGTAGCGAAAGGCCACCGGCCAGCGGGATAGGGCGGAAACAAAGGCCAGGTGGCTACGGAGAGGACCCCAAAGCAGGATCTCCACCGGCCTTTCCAAAAGCTCGCCCGCTCTCCGTGCCTCCCCGAAGCGCAGTCGCTTCACCTCTGCCCCGGAGGCCCGGGCCTGGGCTTCGAGATAGGCGGTCAGCCTGAGGTCATCGAAAGAGGAAGGAAGCCTCGTTTCCAGCCTCTCCAGCTCCTCCCGGGCCCTCTTCCCCCAAAGAAGCCTCTCCTCGCCCGAAGGCAGCTTCTGAGCCCGGGACACCTCGGCCCTCACTGCCCTCCAGGCGGAGACCCCGGCGGCCAGGTCCCAGGCCAGGGCGGCCGAGGCAAAAAGTAGAAGAAAGCCCAGGAGCCTCAGCCTCACCTCCCGATCACCGCCCGCAAAACGAAGCTCAGCCCCCCCTCTCCCCCTTCGATCACCTGCACCTCAGCCGAAGAGAAGGCCCGAGAGTCGAGAAGGTGCTTTTTCATTCGGGAGGGGAGAAGGGGGTTCTGGCTTTTGCCCCGCCCGGTGAGAACGCCCTCTCCCTCCACCCGCACCCCCTCCAGCGAGAGGCCAGGTTGCATCCCCTGGACCAGGGCGGTCAGGGCCTGAGGGAGAGGCCAGGGCGATCCGATCTGGCCCAAAAGACGCTTTTTCCTCTCCACCTGGCCGAGCAGCTCCTCCAGGGCCCTCTGAGCCCGGAGCTCAGCCTGGAGGGAGCTCCGGGGACCCAAAAGAACCCTTTCCCGGTAAAGGACCAGCCGCCAGCCCAGATCGGAAAGAAGCAGGAGGAAGAAAAGCCCCGCCAGGATCTGGATGATGCGGGGCTCCAGGGGTTTTCCCCTCCGGCGGAGAAAGTTTAGGCCCGGGCGGGGCCAGGAGGCTAAAGCGATAGCCAGGGCAAATCTCGGATCCACCCCCGGGTTTATGAGCTCCGCTCCCAGAGCCTTGGCCAGCTCCCCTGCCGCCTGCTGCCTCTCTTCTGTCTCCTCGCCCACCGAGACCACTTTTCCCACTCCATCCCGGCACTGCATGAGAAGAGGCTCCACCGCCCTCCTCAGCTCCGTCCCGGTGGTCGCCAGGGAGCGGATGGTCCTCCGGCCCAGAGGGAGTCCTCCGGAAGAACAGAGGGAAATCCTGACCTCCTCTCCGCCCCAGTCGAGGAGAAGCACGGCGCCGTTCCCCTCTCCCCGGCCCTCCCAGAGGTGGGGCCAGAGCTCCTGCTCCGGCAGCACCCCCTCGGGCACCAGCCCCGCCGCCTGGAGCGCCAAAACCGCCCGCTCCACCACCCGCCGAGGGCAGGCGGCCACCTCCACCTCCATCTCCCCTCCCCGACGGCTGACCACCCTGCAGGCCAGTTCCACCTCTTCACCGAAGGGGAAGAGCTTTTCCTTCTGCCATCTCAGGAACTCCCCGAGCTCTTTCGGCTTCATCTCCGGGACGTTCAGGCAGCGCACCGCCGTCCGGGGGCCACTCACCACCCGGGCCCGGAGCCCCCGGGCCCCCCAGGCGGAAACCCGCTCCCTAAGGGCCTTTCCCACCGCCTCCGGATCCTCCACCTCCCCCCGCACCGAAGAGCGAGGGGGAAGGGGGATCTCTTCGGCCCGGATCAGGCGGACTCTTTCTCCCTCCCCTTTCACCAACACCATCCTGGCCCGGCCGTCGCCCAGCTCTATCCCCACCCGCCTCACGGAGACCTCACCTCCACCACCGCCGACCGGGCCCCGCAGACCCAGGCGGAATCGCAGGCCTGCACCTGGACCAGGTACTGGCCGGGTGCAGAGAAGGTGTGGGAGACGGGGTTGCCCTGGCCCCACGTCCCGTCGCCGAAGTCCCAGGTGTAGGTGAGGGAGTGGCCGAGGGCGTCCTGGGCGCTGGCGGTGAAGGCCACGCTCTCCCCGGTCCGGGGAAGCAGGGGAGAGATGAAGATACCGGTCACCGAGACGTCATGAGGAGCCTCGGTTACGGTGACCGTGACCTGGGCGGAGGCACAGAGGGAGGAAGGGTCCGCCCGGGGGCCGTCGCACACCTCCACCCGGGGGTTATAAGCCCCGGCGAGAGGATAGATGTAGGAGACCCGGCTATCTCTCCCGGAGAAGGAGGTCCCGTCCCCCAAATCCCAGTAGTAATAGAGGCCGTGTCCCAGGGTATCCTCGCTTCCCGAGGCATCGAAGAGGAAGGAGGTCCGCCCTTCCTCGCCGCTAGGGGGAGAGACGCTGAGGCTGGCCACTACCCGGTGGGTGGGGGCGGCGGCCACGGTCACCGTGACCGCCGACTGGGCGCACTCCCCTCCCCCGTCGCAGGCCGATACCCGGGCCTCGTAGTTCCCGGGCGAGGAGTAGGAGTGCTGGACGTCTGATCCTTGGGCCCCAGACCCGTCCCCGAAGTCCCAGGTGTAAGTGAGAGGATGGCCGAAACTGTCCCGGGCCCGGGCCTGGAAGGAGAAGACCGTCCCCGGGTATCCGGAAGGGGGGGTCACGGAGACGGAATCGAAGGAGATGTGGCCGCCTGGCGGGAGCACTTCCACCCTGACTCCGCTGGTTCCGGTCACCGGGGGCGAGCCGCCGTCTGAAGCGGTAACGGAAACGAAGTAGCTGCCCGGGGAGGAGAAGACGTGGGTCACGCTCTGGCCCTGCTGGGTCGGGCTACCGTCCCCGAAGTTCCAGGTATAGGTGAGGGCGTGGCCCCAGGTGTCGCTCCCCGAGGCGGTGAAGGAGAAGGAGGTTTCCCCGGCCACCCCCTGAGAGGGGCTGACCCCGGCGGTGACCAGAACCTGGTGCAGGGGCCGGACGATCACGGTGAGGCTCTGGGTGGCGCAGAGGGGAGGGTTCCGGTCGTCGCAGGCCCGGGCGGTCACAGTATAGGTGCCGGGCGAGGCATAGACGTGCTCGGCCTCGAAGCCGGAGGCGGTCTGGCCGTCACCGAAGTCCCAGGTGAGGGTGAGGGGATGGTCGCGGTTGTCCTCGGCCTGGGCCTGGAAGAGGAAGCGGGTGGCCCCGGCCTCGCCCTCTCTCGCGTTGACCGTGGCCGAGAGACTAACGGTATGGGAGAGCACCTCCACCGTCACCGAGGCGCGGCCGCAGAAGTACCACTGGTCGCAGGCCACCACCTGGGCCTCCATGGTCCCCGCCGCCAGGTAGTAGTGCTGGGGATTCTGCCGGGTGTCGATGACCCCGTCCCCGAAGTTCCAAAGCCAGTAAGTGATGGGATGTCCCCGCTCGTCGCTGGCCGAGGCGGAGAAGGAGAAAAGGGTGGTGTGCTGCTCCCCCCGGGAAGGGCTGACCGAGGCGGTGACCGAGATGCTGTGATCCGGCGGCCGGACGGAAACCGTGGCCCAGCGGCTGACGCACACCTTCTTTTTGGGATCGGAGGGCTGGTCACACACCTGGACGGTGACGGTATAGCTCCCTTCGGAGGCAAAGGCGTGGGTCACGGAATGGCCTGTGCCCGTCGTCCCGTCGCCGAAGTTCCAGCTATAGGTGAGCCCGTGGCCGTGGTTGTCCCGGGCGGAGATGGAGAAGGTAACCGTCTCGCCGGCCACCGGGTAGTAAGGCCAGAAGGTGATGTATCCCACGCTCAGGAGGTGCACGTACACGTTCACCTGGGCCTGCCGGCAGAGCCCGTATTCGTCGCAGGCCTCCACCGTCCAGGCGTAATCACCCCCTTTGGGGAAACTGAGCGGCTGGGTAACGGGGCTACTGGAAGGCCCCCCGCTCCGCCCGTCGCTTGTCCACCACCAGTAGCGGAGGGAGTGGCCCCTCTCGTCCTCTCCGTAGGCGGAGAAGATCACCGTTTCTCCCGGGTAGGGGAAGGGTTTGTCTGCCGAGGCCCAGACCTGGAGGAGGTGAGGCTCGTAGATCAGCACGGCGAAGCTCTTCTGTTTGCAGAGGGGCGGGGTGCGGTCATCGCACACGGTGAGGATCCCGCTGTAGGCTCCCGGGGCGGAAAAGCTGCGGAGAACCTCCCGTCCCCGGGCGGTCTGGCCGTCCCCAAAATCCCAGGTGTAGGTGAGGGGATGGCCCAGGGAGTCGGAAGCCTGGCCGTAGAACCTGATTTTCTCGCCCACCGGGGCGGACACAGGAAGCCCCGGGCGGCGGAGGCAGTCGGGATAGTAGGAGCCGTAGCTGCAGGCCACGCTCACGGAGATGGAGTGGGCGGAAACGTAAAGGGAGGAGGTGCGGCAGAGGGAGGCTTTCTGGTCGTCGCAGGCGGTGAAGTAAGCGGTGAAGCCGTAGGCCGGCATGGGCCGGCTGACGGTCAGTCCGTCAAGCCGCCGGTAGCCATCGCTGAAGGTCCAGTAGGCGTCCTTGATGCCGTGGCCCCAGGTGTCGGTGACGGCAGCGCTCAGGGTGACCGTCTGGCCCTCCTCCGCCGGATTGGGGGAGGCGTTGAGGCTGATGATCAGCTCGTGGGCCACCACCGTCACCTCGAGCTGGCGGGTGGCGCAGAGGGGAGGGCTTTCCCCGTCGCACACCCGCAGGTTCACCGTATACCGGCCCCCGCCGGAATAAACATGGCTGGCTTCAGCACCTTGAGCCGCCTGGCCATCCCCGAAGTCCCAGGTGTAGGTGAGGGAGTGCCCCCGGGTGTCGTAAGCCTGGGCGCTGAACCGGAACACGGTCTCCCCGGCCCGGCCGGAGGTGGGCGTCACCCCGTAAGATTCGATCACCACCTCGTGCCGGGGGAGGACGGAGACGGCGAGGGCCGCCGTCCGGCACCGTCCCCCGGGGTCACAAACGGTGAAGGAAGGGGTGTAGGAGCCGGCCGAAGCGTAGACGTGCCTCGCCTCCACCTGGCAGGACTGGTGGGGATCGCAGAGCTTGCCCGTTTCTTTGGTCCCGTCCCCGAAATCCCAGGTGTAGAAGAGGGAGTGATCCAGGGTGTCACTTCCCGTCCCCTGGAAGAGGAACTCCGTCGTCCCGGCCTCCCCCTCGGCGGGGCTGACCCGGGCCTGGGCCTGGACCACGTGCGGGGTCCCCGGGCGGATCACCAGGATCTCCAGCGAGGCGGTGGCGCACACGGGCGGGGAGGCTGAGTCGCAGGCGGTCAGGGTCACGGCGTAAGTGCCGTCGTCCTGGAAAACGTGGCTCACCGTCTTTCCGGCGGCGGTGGAGCCGTCTCCGAAGTCCCAGGAGTAAGAGAGGGTATGGGTGGGGTCGCTATCATACCCGTAGGCGTAAAAGGTCACCGTCTCTCCCACCTGGGCCTGGCTGGTGGAGGAGAAGGCCAGAGCGCTCACCGCATGGCCCTCTCGCCCTCTGGAGGCAGAGAAGGTGATCCGGGATCGGGCAGTGAGTCCCGCCCCGTCATCGGCGGTCACCTCCGCCCAGTGAGGATCCGAGTCGGTATAGGCTCTCGCCACCTCCCGGCCGGTCAGCACCTGGCCGTCATCGAACTCCCAGCGAAAGGAGACTCCGTGCCCCAGGGAGTCGTAGGCCGAGGCGGTGAAGAGGAGGCAGTGACCGGTGTGCCCGCGCCCGCACCATCCCTCGTGGTGGCCGAGGTCGTAGACGCTGGCCGATACCATGAGCTGGTGTCCCCCCGAGGCGGGGAGACCCACCTTGACCTCCACCGTGGAACTCCCGCACACCCCCCGGTCGTCGCAGGCCCGCACCCGGGCGTGGTAGGTCCCGTCGGAAGCGTAGGCATGGGTGGGATGGGGGCAGCCGGCACAGGAGCTACCGTCGCCGAAATCCCAGGAGATGGTCAGAGGATGGCCTTCGGTGTCCTCAGCGGAGGAATAGAACTGGAAAACCGTGCCCACCGGTCCGGCCGAGGGCACCACCGTTCCCGCCACCGATACCCGGTGGGGAGGAGAGCTGACCAGCACCAGGTTTTGGGCCCGGGCGCAGAGCCCCAGCGGGTCGCAGGCCTCCACCCGGGCCAGGTAGTCCCCTCCCTCTGAGAATTGCCGGTAAACCGCGGGCCCCACGTCCTGGCCGACGGATTCCGATCCCGCTCCGGTGACCCGAAAAAAGGTCCAGGTGTAGGAAAGAAGGTGGGTGGGATCGTCGTCCTCCCCGAAGGCCTCGAAGGTGAAGGTGGTAACCTTGGCCTGCCCCGCCCGGGGAAAAGCCCGGGAGCGGACGGAGACGGAGTGGATCACCCCCGTAGGCCGGACCCTCGCCGTGTAGGAGGCGGCGTAGTAAATGGCGTCATACACGGTGAGGGTCACCGTTCTCTCCTCGGTTAAAGGCCAGGGATCCACCACCAGGGAGAAGAGATCCTGGCTCTCCCTCACCTCCCCCGAGCCGCCAGGCTTCACCACCTCCCAGTAAAAGGTGAGGGGCACCCGGTAACGGCCGTAGACCCGGGAGGCTAGAGTCACCCTGGCCGTCCCGTCGCCGTGGTCCTCCGAGGAGTAAACATAAAATGAAACCCCGAAATCGCTGGGCTCGGGCTGGCAATCGAACTCCACCTGCCGGGAGCGGACCGTCCCTTGAGCCCAACCCTGGACCTCATAGGCTATCCGCACCCGGTAGGGGTGGAGGGAGAGGGGGACCGCTTTCAGAAGTCTTGCCCGGTAGCCGGAGGAGGCGGAAGGCTCAAGCTCCCGCTCCAGCATCCCCGGCTTTGCGGGATCGGTGTAAACGGCACTGGGGTCGCAGTCGGCGTAGTAGAGCAGTCTGGCCCGGTAATCGGTTATCCCGGCCCGGAGAGCCTGCTCCGCCTGGGCGGATAGCAGCCTCTGGCGGAAGGAGAGGAACTCCTGAGCCAGAAGGGCCGCCCCGGATATAGCCACCACGGCCAGAAGCCCCAGGATAAGTCCGGCGGTGAGGGTCAGGGCCCCCCTCTTTTTTCCGCTCCGTCCTGCCCTTTCCTTTCCCCTCAAAGCTCAATCCCCCACGTACACCGAGCCATAGACTGTCTCGCTGATGGCCCCGCCCGGCCGGTCCAACCGGAAGGTGAGAAAGAGGCGGAAAAGCCCCGGGACCGTGGCCTCAGCCCCGAACCCCGCTAGGGCCAGGCGGTTCCCGTTAGCCACGCAGGGAGGCCGGTAAACCTCCCTCTCCCCTCCCGCCTCCGGGCGGAAGACCAGGCGGCCCGGACTGGAGCAGGGATGGGGGAAAGGAGGAGCATCCAGGCAGAGCCTCCCCCACCCGCCTCCCTGGGAAAGCCTCAGCGGACAAGCCGGATCGCCCGTTTCCTCCGCCGCTCGGGACCGCCTCAGCTCGCTCCCCGCCGCCTCCCATCCCCGGTGCATCTCCCCCTTCTCCTGTAGGGTGGGCACCGGGGAGGTGCGGGCGCGGAAATCCGCCGCCTGGACCAGTCCCAGAGCCGAAAGAAGGAGAAGGAGGAGGAGGGAGCTAAGCCCCAGCGCGGCGAGCACCTCCGCCAGGGTGGTGCCCTCACTCCGCCAGGGTGACCAGGTAAACCTCATTGCCGATCCCGCCCGAACGCCCGAGGGAAACCCGGATCTTCCGCAGCCAGGAGGCAGAATCCCTCTCCACCTCTACCGCCAGCCCCTGGCACTCGGCCACTCCCCGGGGATCGAGGGAGCCTCTGGCCGCCCGGAGGGCTTCCAGACAGCTATCCGCTCTCCGCAGGGTCTCCAGCCCCCCCTCGGCCCGCAGGGCCAGGCGCCGGGCTACCACCATTCCCTCGAGAAGCGGTACAAGCAGCAAAGCCACGATGAACACGGCCACCACCGCGTCCACCAGGGCCGAGCCACGGCGGGAGGAGGCTCCCCTCCCCCCGCCGCCAGGCCTATATCCCTCCGTCATCAATCTCAGGAGGGGCAGTCCACCTCGTTGGGTTTGGCCAGGCAATAGCCCTGCCCCCCGATGCCCTTGAAGTAGATCTTCAGCTCAAAGGAGTCGTTGGGAGCGGTGCCTGTAACCGTGTAGCCCACCGGGGTGGCTGCGCCCGTGTCTACGTTGGCATCTGCAGGGTTGGCCGGCAAGGAGACGTAATTCTGAAGCGTGCTTTTCAAGGTGACCCAATCGGTGATGCTTGTCTGGGCCGGATAGCCGTTATTGTCGAACTTATAGTTCTCCAGCGCGTTGCGCAGGTTCTGCATCTGGGTCAGGGCCGCCTTCCGCTTGGCCTGAGCCTGGGTGGCCGAGACCCGGGTGATGGCGATCCCGGCGATGAGGGCGATCAGGGAGACCGCCACCAGAAGCTCGATCAGGGTAAATCCCCGCTGGCTCTTCCTCTCTTTGAAACCGGTTCGGTAGACGAGCAAATCTTTCACCTCCTGAAAGCTCTAGTCCTAATCCCTTTTCTCCCCTCTTCTCCCCGGTCTACTTCAGCACCGAGCTGTAGATGTGAAACACCGGGATGAACACCGAGAGCATCACCGAACCCACTATCACCCCCAGGACCCCGATCAGTACCGGCTCCAGCGAGGAGGCCAGCCTCTGGGCTAAAAACTCCGCCTCCCGCTCCAAAGTCCTGGCCACCCGCTGGCACATGCGGTCGAGCATCCCCGCCTCCTCGCCCGTTCCCAGCATCACTGTGACCTCCTGCGGCACCGCCCCCGACTCCTCGAGAGGCCTCCTCAGTCCCTCTCCCCGCAGAACTCCCTCGCCGGCCTTCCGGAGAGCCGCCTCCAGCCGGCGGTAGCCGGAGGTGGCCGCCGCGATGCGCAGGGCCTCCACCACCGGCACCCCGCCCTCGAGCAGCGTCCCCAGGGTGGAGATGGCCCGGGCCAGGGCCTCCCGGAAGCGCAGGGGGCCGAAAAAGGGGAGGCGGAAGGAGAGCCGCTGCACCCTCTCCTCCCACTCCGGCTGGGTGCGGAGCCAGGAAAAGGCGAGGTATCCGAGGACACCCGCAAGAAGCCAGAGATACCAGTAGCCCCTCAGGGCCGAGCCCAGGGCCAGGGCCGCCCGGGTGGGCAGGGGGAGCCCGGCTCCCAGAAGCTCCAGCACCTCGGCAAAGCGGGGGATCACGAAGAGCACGAGCAAAAGGAAGACCGCCCCCGCCATCCCCAGGACGATCTTGGGGTAGAGTACGGCGCTCCTTATCTTCTGACTCAACTGATCCTCCCGGTCGAAGTGCTCGGCCAGGCGGCGGAGGGCCTCCTCGAGGAACCCCCCCTCCTCGGCGGCGGCGATCACGCTCACCCACACCTCGGGCCACCTTCCCCCCAGGGAGGCGAAGGCCTGGGAGAGGGAGCCTCCCCTCTCCAGGGCTGCCCCAGCCGCCTCGAGATCGCGGGCTATGCGGGGAACGGCCCAGGCGGAGGAGAGGGTGCGAAGGGCCTCGAGTACGGGAATGCCCCCCTCCAGCATGGCCGAAAACTGGAGAGCCAGAAGGGCCAGCATGCGGGGAGGATGGGGCTTCTCCCCCAAGCTCAGGGTGAGGGTGGGTTTGGGCCGCACCAGGATGACGCTTAGCCCCCTCTCCCCCAGCCGGCTCACCAGCTCCTCGGCGGAGGGGGCCTCCTCCCGGCCCACCACCACCTTCCCCTGAGCGTTGAAGGCTTTGTAGGCGTACTTCATGGGCTCACTCCCGCCAGGTTAGGCTCAGAGCCTCCTCCAGCGACGTCTCCCCTTCCCGGGCCTTCTCCAGCGCGCTTTGGAGAAGGATCTTCATCCCCTCCCTGAGCGCCAGCTCCACGAGCTCGTCCTGGGAGGGACGGCCGAGGATGAGCTTCCGCATCTCCCGGCTCACCGCCAGGAGTTCGAAGACGGCCACCCGCCCCCGGTAGCCCGTCCCCCGGCAGCGCTCGCATCCCCGGGGCCGGAAGAAGAGCTCCTCCCCCTCGGGGATGCCGAGAGCCAGCCTCTCCGGGGCGTCGGGCGAGAGGGTGAAGGGCTCCCGGCAGTGAGGGCAGAGCCGGCGGAGAAGCCGCTGGGAGAGCACCCCGCTCACCGCCGAGGCCACGAGATAGGGCTCCACCCCCATCTCCAGGAGCCGGGTGACCGCGCTGGGAGCCGTCTGGGTGTGGATGGTGCTGAAGACCAGGTGCCCGGTGAGGGCGGCGCGAACGGCGATCTCCGCCGTCTCCTGGTCCCGCACCTCCCCCACCATGATCACGTCCGGGTCGTGACGCAGGAAGGAGCGCAGAGCCTGAGCGAAGCCGAAGCCGATCTTTTGGTTGACCTGGATCTGGTTGACCCCGGGGATGCGATACTCCACCGGGTCCTCGATGGTGAGGATGTGCCGGTCGGGCCGGTTCAGGTAGTGGATGGTGGCGGTGAGGGTGGAGGTTTTGCCGCTTCCCGTAGGGCCCGAGACCAGGATCATGCCGAAGGGACGGGAGATGAGCTGCTCCCACCGGGCGCGGGTAGTGGGGTCCATGCCCAAGGCGGAGATGGAGGTGAAGGAGCGGCTCTGGTCCAGGATGCGGATGGTCACCTTCTCCCCGTAAGGGGTAGGTAGGGTGGCCACCCGCAGGTCCACCATCCGCCCCTCCCTCTCCCACCTGATGCGCCCCTCTTGAGGGAGCCTCTTCTCCGCTATGTCCAGCCCGGCCAGGATCTTCACCCGGGAGACCACCGGGGGATGGGCGGTCACCGGATACCCCGGGAGATCCCTCAGCCGGCCGTCCACCCGGAACCGTACCGCCACCCCTTCCTCCTGGGGATCCAGGTGGAGGTCGCTCGCTTCTTCCTCCACCGCGGAAACGATGAGTCGCTCCACCAGCTCGACGGCCGATTCCGGAAGGACCTCCTCCTCCGCCGGGGAGCGGCCGTAAAGCTCCTCCAGCATCCGGGCCAGCGTATCCCGGCTCACCAGGACCGGCTCCACTTCCATCCCCGTGCGCAGGGAGACGTCGTCGAGCTCCGGCCAGCGGGAGGGATCGCTCACCGCCACCAGGAGCCGGCCCTCCGCCTGGCCTACCGGGGCCACCTCCCGGCTCCGGGCCATCTCCTCGGGCAGAAACCGGGCCGCCTCCCTGTCCGCCCGCATCTCCCCGAAGCGGCAAAAGCGGAGCCCCAGTTGCTCGGCCAGGACCCGCAGAAGCTCCTCCTCCCGGAGAAAGCCCATTTTAACCAGTTGCTCCCCCAGGCGCAGGCCCGATCCCTTCTGGGCAGAAAGGGCAGCCTCCAGTTGCTCCTCGGTGATGAGGGCCTGGGAGAGAAGCAGTTGCCCCAAAGGCTGGCGGCTGGCCACCCCTTCCCCGATGTGCTTATCCACGGGCGTCTCCGTCACCAGGCGCTGCAGAGATTGCACCCCCGATTTCTATGTCTTTCAGTTGCCAAAGCTTCGCCTTTTCCCTTCCCGCCTCCGCCCCGGAACCAAGCCCCCCATCCGCCGTTGGCCGAGGGCACTAAAAACCCGGGGTCAGCTCCCTTCGTTTCCCCCGGGTCTCATTCCCCTTACATGGCGAGGATAATGAATCCTTGTTATCCAGACAATGGATCGAAAGGGCTAGTCCTGGCGGTCATCCGGGTGTGGGGAACGGCTTCTTCGCCCATGCGCCCGGCGCATCCGGGGTTCCGGGTTATGGCCCCAGGGTGAGGACCAGCTTCCCCTCCTCCAGCCGCACCCCGAG
>Ga0197143_1001738_pt1 | contig 17782 bp, 17 predicted proteins | sample GBS70_MetaG_FD_148603 | JGI IMG/M metagenome (GOLD analysis project Ga0197143, IMG submission 148603) | Sediment microbial communities from Great Boiling Springs, Gerlach, Nevada, United States - GBS 70_MetaG | ecosystem: Environmental > Aquatic > Thermal springs > Hot (42-90C) > Sediment...
TCAATGCATTCCTGGTATAGAGGATTATTCTGTAGATGAAGAGAAAAGAGTAACGGCTAAAGTAAAAGTAAGTATAGGTTTTATTAAAGGGATCTTCCATGCCTCAAGCAGGGTGCTAGAAGAAGACCCTCAAAGATATATTGCAAAATTAAATCTTACAGGATCTGGGGCAGGCAGCGGATTCAATGGGACAGTAGAGATAAAACTGACAAGTCTAGATGGATCTACACAGATAGCTTGGCTAGCCGATGTAAATGTTAGCGGTCCTCTCGGTAGTTTAGCTAAACCTATGCTGGAAGGTTACGTGAGAAGAATCGTAGAACAACTATTCGATTGTGTAAAACAGAGATTAGCTTGACAATCTTATGGGAATATTGTTAAAAAATATTAACTAGTGAAATGATAGTAATGTAAGCTGGTGAGATAAGAATGTCTTTTAAGTATGTCGGGAAGCCTATCCCACCACAAGATGGGTTTCTCAAAGTAACTGGAACAGCTACTTACACATTTGATCTAGAGCTTCCAGGAATGCTTTACGCTAAGCTAGTGACGAGCACCGTCCCCCATGCTAGAATTAAGAAGATTGACGTGAGTAGAGCTCTAGGAGTTCCTGGAGTTGTTAGAGTTGTCACAGGTAAAGAATATCCCTATAGAGTGGGAATGTATGCAGGAGATAGAGACTTACTTGCTATAGACAAGGTTAATTGGGTTGGGCATCCTGTTGCAGCAGTTATTGCAGAGACGCTTGAGGCAGCAGAGAAAGCAATAGACCTAGTTGACGTAGAGTATGAAGAACTGCCAGCAATATTTGATCCTCTAGAAGCGTTGAAACCAGATGCACTCTTAATCCATGAAAAGATGGAAGAATACAGGCATTCACCAGCCTTTAAGCCTATACCTGGAACAAATATTGCAAATAAATTTACATTGGTTAGAGGGGATGTAGAGAAAGGATTCAGAGAATCAGATGTAGTACTAGAAGAAGAATTCCATATATCGCATGTAAGCCATTGCTATATGGAAGTTCAAAATGTTATAGCCCATTATCATCTAGATGGAACAGTAGAAATCTGGACAAGCTGGCAGAACGTTGCACCTGTAAGGCAGATTATGGCCCTCTCACTTGGGATACCCCACAACAAGATAATTGTCAGGATACCCTATGTAGGAGGCGGCTTCGGAGGAAAAGCAGGCCTCGGGTGGGAAGCTTTAGTTGCTATTCTATCAAAAGCAGCTAGACATCGTCCTGTTAAACTCGTGCTTTCAAGGAAGGAACAATTCTCTACAGCAGCTGTGAGAGAAGGATTCCATGCATTCGCTAAAGCAGGATTTAAGAAAGATGGAACGTTTAACGCATACAGTGTTAGATTCATATTAGATGCTGGGGCTTATGCAGACTATACAGTTAACGTTGGAAGAGCGGTGGGATACTCAGCAGATGGTTGTTATGAGATCCCAAACATAAATGTAGAGTCTTTAACAGTATATACTAACAAGATCCCTACAACCGCTCTAAGAGGCTTCGGATATCCTGAGAGCCACTGGGTTCTTGAACAGATAATTGATAGAGCAGCAAAGAAACTAGGAATCGATCCATCTGAGATAAGAAGAATTAATCTTGTGAAGCCTGGGCACTCACATACATGTACTGGAGAAAGGCTTAGAGAAGATGCTGGTGATCCTCAAAAAGTATTGAAAACTTTAGTAGATGAGATTGGCTGGGGTAAGCCATCTGAAAACCCTCCTGAACCATGGAAAGTTAGAGCTAAAGGTTTATCTCTGTTTGTTAAAGGTCCTGCGCAACCACCAAACGCTGCAGCTTCAGCTATACTAAAATTTAATGAAGATGCAAGCATAGATTTACTGATTGCTACTGGCAATTTTGGACAGGGAACTGTAACAGCTTTGATGCAGATAGTTGCAGAAGAATTTGGTCTGCCTCTTGAAAAAGTTAGAGTTGACTATGTTAGAGATACTCATAAATCAGCTTATACTTGGCAGACTGTGGGAAGTAGAGGATTATTTACAGATGGAATAGCGATTTTAAAAGCTATAGAAGATGCTAAGAACCAGATCTTTACAGTTGCATCTGAAGTCTTAAGATGCCCAAAAGACCAACTAGAGTTGGTAGATGGTGAAGTAAGAGTTAAGGGTAAACCATGGGAGAAGATACCATTACAAGATATAGTAATGGGCTACACCTATCCCAACGGTAACTCGATAGGTGGACCTGTAATAGGTAGAGGAGTATTCATGTCAACTCATACTACCTATTTAGACCCAGATACAGGTCAAGGGAACCCTACGATCTTCCATACATTCGGAGGAACTGCTGTAGAACTAGAACTCGACCTCCTCACTGGAGAAATAAATATCTTGAAAGCTGTTGAAGTTCTAGATTTAGGTAAAGTTATAAACCCGTTGCTTGTAAAGCAGCAGACCCATGGAGGATTAATTATGGGGACGAGTATTTCATTGTATGAAGAGATAAAATTTGATGAGAGGGGGTGGGTGGTGAATCCGAACTTTACTAGCTATTACCTAGTGAGAATCAAAGATTTACCTAGAGAAGTTGTCGCCAGATATATTGAGACGCCTCAACTAGATGGACCATATGGTGCGAGAGGGATAGGAGAGCTTACAATGATCGGTGTTGCACCAGCTATAGCTAATGCTATCTATAATTCTATAGGTGTAAAATTGGATAGATTGCCGATGAATCCAGAATATGTTTGGAGAGCACTTAGAGAGCAGAGACCTGACCTTGTAGAGGAAGCATGGAAGAGGTTTTCTAAATATGAGAAGATTGTAGAGGTGACTATATGAGCTTCGGAGCACCATACCTAACTCTACCAGAGTTTACATATCATAAACCGAAAAGCCTGAAGGAGGCTCTCCAACTCTTAAACGAGTTTAGAGATGAAGCTAAAGTAATGGCTGGAGGAGTAGGATTAATTGCATTCATGAAAGAAAGACTTCTAGCACCAAATCATGTAATTGATATAAAAGATATACCGGAACTAAAGATCATAGAATATAGGAAAGGTGAAGGCTTGAAGATAGGTGCGACAGTAACCATGTCAGAGATCGAGAAACATGATATCGTAAGAGAAAAGTATGTAGCTCTACATCAAGCAGTCAAGGCAGGCTCAGACCCTATCATTAAAAATCGCGCCACCCTAGTTGGAAATATATGCGAAGCAATACCATGGGTTGATGGCCCAGTCCCGTTGATAGCATATAATGCAGAACTAGAGATAATGAGTGTCGACAATGTTAGACGTATGCCTGTATCTGAATTTATCAAGGGACCCGTAGAGATTAGTCTAGAACCTAACGAGATAGTTACCTCTGTATATCTACCAGACCTACCTCCTGAAGCTAAAAGCTTGTTCATGAAGTTCAATACAGGGTCGGAATTTGCTCTAGCAACATTAGCCGCCTACGTCAATGATAGTAAGAAGCCGAGAGATGCTCGATTAGTGTATGGTGCAGTTTCCACAAAGCCTGTTAGAGCTTATGAAGCAGAGAAAATAATACTTACCAACAAAAATATTAGTGAAGCAGTAATCCTAGCTGCTGAAAAAGCTTCTAAAGAAATAGACGTAATATCGGATGTACTAGCAACAGAAGACTACCGTAGACATCTTGTGAAATTGTTGACAATTAATGTTTTGAGTAGAATATTCGAGGTGGGCTGAATATGGGTCGATGGATTACTTTAACTGTTAATGGATCTAAGAGGAGAGTCGAGGTTAAGGATAACGAGATACTACTAGATGTTCTGAGAGATAAGCTAAAAGTGAAGAGCGTGAAAGCAGCTTGCTGGCGTGGAGAATGCGGTCTCTGCAGTATACTATTAAACGGTAAATTAGTTAAGTCTTGTCTTGTTCTTGCTGTTGAGGTTGATGGTTCAGAGATATTGACTGTTGAAGGTCTTGCTAGAGATGGTGAGCTAGCACCTATACAGAGATCATTCATAGAGCATGGAGCACTACAATGCGGATTCTGCACACCAGCCTTTGTCCTCGCCTCGCATAAACTCCTAGAAGAAAACCCATCAGCATCAGAGGATGAGATCAAAGAAAGTTTAAGCGGCATAGTATGTAGATGTGGAACATACTATGAAATAATTGAGGCGATAAAAGATGCGTCTAAACACTATCAAGTAAGAAAGAAGGTTTAGAAGATCTTTTCTAATGCATCTTCCAGCTTTTTTTCAAGTTTAGGCGGAGGCTGCCATCTAACATGTATTACTTCAACGTCCTGAGCTTTAAACGAATCATAGAAGATTTCCAACCCAATATTTAATACTTTAAGCTTTGATGAGAAAAGCTTCTTCACTGGCTCACTCAACTCGTATCACCTCTATTTTTCTAGAAACATTTTATATACTTTTTTAATTTTCTCAGGAGCTATCTTTCCACGTTTAACTAGTAAAGCTGATGCAAAGGCCATCAAAGCATTCGATGGAAATGTTACTACACCCATCTTCTTTAGTTTCTCTTCTTGTTTGAGAGCATTCTGGGGATCTAATTCAGTTCCACATACGTGACCCATGAATACTATCTTCCTACCTTTTTCTGCGGCAATCTTGCTTGCTTCAAGTATAGAGCTAGACATAGCTTCTACTGGATCGGGGTTAGAGCCGTATCCAAGCATAAAATCCATAGTTATTACTGCGACTTCAGAGTCTTTAGCTTCTTCAACTATTCTTAGCTTCCTAACTGTGGGATCGATCATTGGATGAGCTCTTCCAGCTGTGAATTCTTCTTCACCTAAGTCTACTACAGTATTTTTATAGCTCTTGAAAGAATCTGCAAGCTTATATTTAGGATCTAGTGGAGCATTACTATAGACATCTTTTAATAGCTCCCGATATATCAATAATGATTCATACATTAATGTTCCCCCTGTATACAATGCTCTAATGTATTTCTGCTCTGGATTCAATTTTGCCGATAAGTCTTTTACCAGCTTCTTTATTTCAGAGAGCTTCATCGAGATCTTAGTCTCAGCTTCTCTATAAGTCTCAGGACCGACCATGCTGGCAGCTCTTAATACAGCAGAATGTAGACTCCTACATGAGTATGCTCTCTTCACGAGTTTCTTGGGAACCTTATAGGTTTGACTACCTAGAAAGCAGAGGACAAATTTTTTCTTTGATTCTTCTATACTTTTGATTATCTTTTTTACTACAGGAGGGTCGGGTGGTTTTGAGACAACCATTATTAAGCTTGTTTCTTCATCGTCCTCTAAAGCTTTGATACAATCTAATGTCATTATTCCTCCAATGCTTTCTTTTACATCGTTCCCGCCTACTCCAAGTCCTTGAGAAACACCTATACCAACCTTATCCAGGAGAACACTTACTTCTTGTAGACCAGTGCCAGCAGCTGCAACGATACCTATGCTGCCTCTTCTAACGGAGTTTGCAAAAGCAACTGCCTTCCCATTTATTATGGATGTTCCAGCTCCAGGTCCTAGCACCAGCAACCCCTTGCTACTTGCAATCTTCTTTAATTCTAATTCATGTTCTATAGGGACGTGGTCGCTGAATATGTGTATATGTATTCCTTTCTCAAGCAATCTGACTGCTACGTCTTTTACATATTCTCCCGGTATAGAAATTAAGGCTAAATTAGCGTCTGGGTTGAACTCGATAGCTGAATCTACACTATAGAATATCCTCTCAGTAATAGTTGGAGCTGCTGAAATAGAAGTTCTAGTTAACATGTTTTCTATGGAGGCTAGAGAACTGTTGAGTTGTTCTTCATTTTCTACTTTTACAGCGATCACAAGGTCGTTCTTAGTAGCTCTTGATCCTTCCTCTGTTAGTAGACCTAATCTCTCCAGAATCTCTTTATTAGTCTCGGTGGCCATGACCAAGGCTACATCAAGTACGCCTGGAATCTTTTTAGCTTCTTCAGATAACTGCATAAGCTGTATAGAGTCTCTAAAATAATTCTCTTTAACGATGTTTCTTACTATAGCCAAGGCTCATCAAAGTCCTACTACCAGTTGTTATAAATAAAGATTTCTTATGAATTTTGATTATTGAAATTTATTGAAGAGAATAGGCTTAGATAGACTTATCCTCCTCCAACAACTTCTAGTATGTCTATGACGTCTATGTAGACTTCATCTTCTTCTTTTAGAGGTGTATCCAACCCTTTTAGAAGTTTAATGCTATGCCCATTTACCATTAATACAAGATTATCTCTCAATCTTCCTTCTGGATACACTGCTTCTCTAAATTTTTCTCCAAATCTACTAGTTAACATATCTAGTAAGTCTTTAACGGTTTCTGGAGGTTTTTCAAGATATATCTCGCCCGATCCTGTCAATGTTTTCAGTCTAGAATACATCTTAACCTTAACAGGCATCTCAGAGTAAGTAGTATTTTCTGTAATTAATAAAAATTCTCTATGTACCTTATAATATTAGAGACATGGCCTCTGTCTTCAAGGTTATCCAGAACGCAGGCTAGACCAGTTATCACTCCTAATGATATATCAAGACCAGAGATGTGGCCTCTCTCAATGATCCTTATCAAAGAATCTTTTACCAGGTTCTCGTCTCCTTCTAATAGAGCTGATAAAAAGTTCTCTATTCCTGCATCATACATTCCTAACTGTGTGTACTTAAGATACATTGCACTAACCCATGTTGTTGAATTTAAGAGAAGCTTCTCATCCAACCTCACTTTACGTATAGATAGTAACTTATAGAATGAATTTACTATTACGATAAACCCTAGAATAAAATCGTCTCCTGAAGGGGTAAAGCCTTCACCGACTCCTAGTAAAATCTTGTATTTCTCTGAGTCATGTATAACATCTGTCTCTCTTCTCGAGAAGGGGTAGACGACTTCATCTATGAATTTCCTGAATTCTAGGGTTTTGAATAAGGGGATCTTCATGGATGTGCAGGAATAAAGTATGAAGACAGCTTTCAACGATTTATCAAAGATCTTCTTTACTATCTTCAAGCTCTCCATGTCAGGGTCAGGTAAGTTTCTCGGCTTATAGATTTCTGGATTATTGATGTTAATTATCAAATCGTTAATCCGTATAGTATTCCTACTGATGTAAGCTTCCCCCTCTATCCTCAGTATTTTATTAAATGGTTTTTCCTGTCTATCCGATGATATAATTATAGTGATTGGAGAAGGATAGTTCTTTCTAGTAACTACGACCATATCATCTTTATAGTCTAAGTAAAATGTATTCTCAAATAAATGTCGGACTACTGCCCGGGTTTTCTTTTTTATTATCTTGTTAGCATACCATCCTATTGAATCTGCTATATAATTATATTCCATATTCTTCTACATAAGCTTCGAAAGCTTTCTTGAATACTTCGAAAGGAAATGATACTAGCCCAGCTCCTATCTGACCTATCCCAGGCTGTTTATGAGCTATCCCAGTATTTATTGTTGGGACGATCCCCGTCTTTACAATCTTTCTAATATCTACTCCAGTAGGTGTTCCTTGGAAGTTAAGGTATGGTATTAGGAAGTATCTATGCTTCTTGTAGGTTATTTCATACATCTTATTAGTGATCTCGAAAGCTAGTTGGACGCTGCCTCCAACCCATGAAACTATTGCAGGTGCAGCAGCCATAGCGAATCCACCGAATCCAGCGGTCTCAGTTATAGAGCTATCGCCTAAATCTGGGTTTGCGTCTGCCTCATTATATCCAGGGAACCATACACCTTTAGGAGTAGGTGCTGGAGCTGTAAACCATTTATCTCCTAAGCCGCTTACTCTTATACCTGTTTCAGTACCGTTTCTAGTCATTACGGTTACTATTGTACTATATTTTATGTTGTGAGCTGCTAACGTCATAGCTTTACCAGTGGCCATGCATAAGTTGAGCATGGTAAAGTTATTATTTGCTAAGAATAGATATACCTGTTTTATTGTTTCTTTATCGAAGCCTGTCTCAATAATGCTTGAAGTTAACTCTTTCATTAGTAAGCTTGTAGCTGCGATATGTCTATTATGGCATTCATCCCCCATCTGGAGAGCTTGAGCGATTATAGTTTTTATAGGTATACCCTCTCTTTCCCTTCTAATAATATCTATGGTTGCTTTCAGGACTGGGCCGGCGACTTCCTCCATCCATTTTAATCTATCTATGACTTCCTTACTATATGCTCCATACCTCAGTACTTTTCCGATCCCTTCATTCATATTAGAGTAAGCACGGTTACCATACTTCTTATCATAAATCTCATAGACTGGCATACTGGGAGAGATTATTCCCGCCATAGGTCCTACAGAATTATGTTCATGTGCAGGCTCTAAAACTACCTGTCCAGATCTTACTAATCTTTCAGCTTCTTCAACTGAGTCTGCCCAGCCTTCGTATAGTATTGCACCTATTATCGCTCCCCTCATCGGTCCACTTGAATCCTCATAAGAGATAGGTGGACCTGCATGCAGTAGCATGTATTCACGTAAACCTGGGATCTTTGCTCTTGCGGGTCCCATATCTATCCATATAGGATCTGCTTCAATCATCTTTTCTACAGCTTCATTGTTAGCTTTCTCAATCTCATCTTTAATGGAAGACAAATTAGATCAAAAAGAATGATTAACTTGTATTTAAAAAACCTTAATTCTACTCATTCTACACTATGATAGCGTCTTAAAATTTTCGATTTAATGTAAAATGCTTCTTCTCTTTAATACTAGAAGCGAAAAACTATTCTAGAGCTAACTTTGTAGTATCTATTTGAGATGGAGCGTATTTCATCAGCAGTTATCCTTAAACGTAGAAGAATGGATCCAGTAAAACTCTTCAGAGAAGAATTAAAGAAGCCGGGAATAGTAATGGTTCCAGGGGTCTATAATGCTTTAACTGCAATGCTAGCCGAGAGGATGGGATTTAGAGCTGTCTATGTTTCAGGAGCCGCAGTTACTGCTTCTCTAGGTTTGCCTGACTTAGGGGTTATAACCTTAGATGAGATGGTTAAGGTAGTAAGCTACATATGTGATTCTATAGATATCCCCGTTATAGTTGATATTGATACTGGGTATGGAGAGATATTCAACGTGGTAAGAGCTGTTAGAGAATTTGAGAAGATAGGTGTAGCAGCTGTCCAGATAGAAGATCAGGTACTACCAAAGAAGTGTGGCCATCTTTCTGGGAAGCATCTTATCCCTCCATATGAGATGGCTGGTAAGATTAGAGCCGCAGCTGAAGCTAGAAGCAACCCTGACTTTGTTATTATAGCTAGGACTGATGCAAGAGGTGTAACAAGTTTAGAGGATGCAGTTAAGAGAGCAGAGATATATCTAGAAGCAGGTGCAGACGTTATATTCCCAGAAGCATTAGAATCAGAAGAAGAGTTTGCTGAATTTGCATCAAGAGTTAAGGCACCTTTACTCGCAAATATGACCGAGTTCGGAAGATCTCCACTAATAGAAGCAGGTAAACTTGAAAGTATGGGATACAAGTTCGTAATATATCCTGTAACATTACTTAGAGTAGCTATGTACTCTATGAGGAAGGCCTTATCTCTACTAAGAGAGAAGGGGGCTCAGAAAGAACTTATCTCAGAGATGTTTACACGTAAAGAACTCTATGAATTGATTGGATACTATGAGTATGAAGAATTCGATAAGAAAATCTTTAAAAATATTAAAGAAGTAGATTAAAACGTGAACTGGGTTGGATAGGGTAACCATCATTCTTTCAGAGTATGCTTCTGAAATAGATTACGGTAAGATTCCAAGTGAGACAATACATGAAGTCAAAAGAAGGATTATAGATAGTCTAGCTGTAGCTTTTGCTGCATACAATTCTGAACCAGTAGTAAAAAGTAGACGTGCTGCATCCTTATATGCCTCCAAGAGAGGAGGTAGGATAATTGGGACAAGATATGCTGTTACACCTGATTGGGCATCTTTCATAGATGGTATAATGATAAGATACCATGATTATAATGATACATACCTCTCAAAGGAACCTCTACATCCAAGCGATATGATTGCAGCTGCCCTAGGACTCGGAGATACATTAAACTCCAGTGGGAAAGACATCATAACATCTATAGCTATCGGCTATGAAGTCGCAGTAACTCTCTGTGACTGTGGAAGCTTGAGGAAGAGAGGATGGGATCATGTAAACTACTTAGGAATAGGAAGCACTATTCTCTCATGTAAGCTTCTTGGACTGGATAGAGAAAGGATACATCATGCTCTATCGATTTATGCTGTGCCTCATGCATCTATGAGGCAGACAAGAGTAGGTGAGTTAAGTATGTGGAAAGGAGCTGCAGCTGCAAATTCCACTAGAAACGCTGTCTTTTCATCGATCTTAGCTTCAGAAGGATTTACAGGTCCCTTCAAACCTTTTGAAGGAGAGATGGGATTTATTAAGCAACTACTCCATGGAGAATTCGACTTTGATCAACTCCAATCATTATCTGAGAAGAAGCATCCTAGACGTATTCTAGATACTTATATCAAGCCTTATCCAGTAGAGTATCATGCGCAGACTGCAGTAGATGCAGTTCTCAAGTTGAGAGAACAAGTAGATATCAATAAAATAGAGAAGATTATAGTAGAAACACATCAACCATCATATGACATCATTGGACCGAAAGACCCTGAAAAATGGGATCCACATACAAAGGAGACGGCAGACCATTCTCTCATGTGGATAGTTGCAGCCTCACTGGTCTGGGGCTGGATAAAAATTGAACACTACAACGATATAAGAAATCCAGCAGTATTGTCTTTAATGAAGAAGATAGAAGTCAAAGTAGATCCAGAGTTAGATAGAATGTATCCTAAAGCATTTCCAAATAGAGTTACTCTGATAATGAATGATGGGAGAAAGATCGAAGAACAAGTAGATTATGCAAAAGGGCATCCGAAGAACCCATTAACAGATAAAGAATTAGAAGATAAATTCAATGAGCTGACTGGGAGTGTTCTTCCAGCTGATCAGAGAAAGAGATTGTTGGATAAACTATGGAAGATCGAAAAATATACGATATCTGATATCGTAGATGATACTATTGTCTAAGTTGACTAGATTAGCTTCAATTGTTATGCTATAAAGAAAAAGAGAGAATGTTGGAGTGTGCTAGCGGTTTTCTACTGGTATGTATTCTTTCTCGATCTCTCCATCATAGCATAGTCTTGGTCTAAGAATTCTGTTTTCTGTTACATATTCTATTACGTGGGCTGACCATCCTACCGTTCTTGCAGCTGCAAAAACTGCACAATATAGGTCGACAGGGATCCCCATAGCATAATAGACTATTCCGCTCCAGAAGTCGCAGTTTGTACAGATGTTCCTAGTTTCACAGAGCTGCTTCATCACGTATCCTTCTAAACGGTCTGCAATCTGATAATATGTTTTTACCCTACCTCCATATTTTTCAGCAAATTCTTTTGCATATTCTCTGAATATCTTTGCTCTTGGATCGTATGTCTTATAAACTCTATGACCCGCACCCATAACCCTCTTCTTACCAGTCAAAATATACTCTTCATACCATTTATCTACGTTTTCCACGGTTCCTATCTCATCGAACTGTCTCATGGCTTCGACGTTTGCATATCCATGAAGGGGGCCTCTAAGAGCACCAATAGCACCAACAATCGCACTATAATAATCACTCAAAGTAGAAGCAATCACAACAGCAGTAAAAGCAGAAGCATTCATCTCATGCTCAGCATAGAGTATCATTGATACATCCATAGCTTTCGCTAAGATCTTCTCTGGCTTTTCTCCATGCATCATATAGAGAAGGTTTTCAGCATGGTTTAACCTTGGGTCAGGGCATACTATTTCTCTTCCATCTCTAATTCTATACCAGTACGCGATAACAGTAGGCATCTTAGAAATCAATCTAATCGTCTTCCTCCTCACACCTTCTAAAGTCATATCATGTCTTCCAGGATCTAGGTTCCCTAGATATGAGACAGCGGTTCTAAGCATCTCCATAGGTTCAATATCTCTAGGAATCCTTGCTAATAACTCGATAACCTCTCTTGGAATATCTCTCTCTTCTCTCATCCATCCACTAAAATCGTTTAGCTCTCTTCTAGTAGGTAGCCTTCCATAAAGTATTAGATATACTGTCTCTTCATATGTACTATTTTTTGCTAAATCTTCTATACTATAACCTCTATAGTAAAGTTTACTGTGAAATCCATCTATGTAGCATATCGTACTCTTATCTATACAGATATTTTCAAGACCTTTACTGATAACAACTTTACCTGTAACTTTATCTAAACACCATGGTTGTTCTTCAGGAGAAATCTTTCTACCCAAATATTAACACCTCTTAGACTCGTTTCTAACTGGCTAACGCAGGATAAAAGTCTTATTAATGCATAGGGGTGGATCATGGATTTCAGAAGTTATGCTCATTCTAGTTACGTAGAAACTATAATCTGTAATAGGATGAAAATAGTTGTATTGGATAAGGTTAAATAACTCTTAATCGCATATGGGAGCTGTGAACGATTTATGGATGAAATAGAGAGCAGGTCAATGGACAAGCTAGTCTCTGAGCTGCATGAGATGTATGAGAAAGCATATGTGGGTGGAGGAAGAGACGCTATTGAAAAGCAGCATCAAGCTGGGAAGTTTACTGCTCGTGAAAGAATAAACTTGCTTGTTGATGAAGGAAGCTTCGTAGAGCTCGACGTGTTTATGCTTTCAAGATCTACAGAGTTCGGAATGGATAAGAGAAAATACCTTGGAGATGGAATTGTAACAGGATTAGGAAGGATAAACGGTAGACTTGTAGCAATATATGCTCAAGACGCAACCGTAATGGGAGGCTCAATTGGAGAGATCCATGCCAATAAGATATCTAGACTATATGATAAAGCAATGGAGTTGGGAATACCTGTAATAGGGTTGAATGACTCTGGTGGAGCACGTATACAGGAAGGTGTAGCCTCACTTCATGCCATAGGCGAATACTTCGCGAGAAATGTTAGAGCTTCAGGAGTAATCCCACAGATTATCGCTATCATGGGACCATGTGCAGGGGGAGCAGTCTACTCTCCTGCTCTCGGAGACTTCATAATAATGGTCGAGAAAACAAGCAACATGTTTATTACAGGTCCACGTGTTGTAAAAGCTGTAATGGCAGAAGACGTATCTTTCGAAGAACTAGGAGGAGCTGATGTCCATACCAGGATCTCTGGTGTAGCTGACTTTGCAGTATCTTCAGATCTTGAAGCAATCCAGCTTATCAAGAAGCTACTCTCCTATCTTCCATCAAATAGTCTTGAAGAACCTCCAGTAATTCAGACTGGAGATAGTCCTGACAGAGTAGATGAAGAATTAAACAAGATTATTCCTGCTGATCCTCGTAGAAGCTACGATATAAAAGAAGTCATTAACAGAGTTGTAGATATCGGTTCATTCTTAGAGGTGAAGAGTCGATATGCTCCAAATGCTGTCGTAGGGTTCGCACGTCTAGATGGATATCCCGTAGGGATAGTTGCCAACCAGCCAGCAGTACTAGCAGGGGTACTTGACATAGATTCATCTGATAAAATCGCTAGATTCGTAAGATTCTGCGACTGCTTCAATATTCCTTTAATCACGTTTGTAGATGTACCAGGATATCTACCTGGAACCAAACAAGAGCATGGTGGGATAATAAGACATGGAGCAAAAGTGATCTATGCATACGTTGAAGCATCCGTTCCCAAGATCTCTATAATCGTTAGGAAAGCTTATGGTGGAGCATACATAGCGATGTGTAGTAAGAGTCTAGGTGCAGATGTGGTCTATGCTTATCCAACTGCAGAGATAGCGGTAATGGGTCCCGAAGGAGCTGTAGAGATAGTCTATAGAAAAGAGTTGGATAGTTTAGAGCCAGAGAAAAGAGAGGAACGCTTCAACCAGCTTGTAAGCGAGTATAGAAATAAGTTCGCCAACCCGTATGTTGCGGCCTCCCTAGGCTACATCAACTCTGTAATAGAGCCTAAGGATACTAGACCAGTACTGATTAAAAACCTGAAGATGTTCTTGAAAGGTAAGAGGAGCTTGATAGGAAGGCTTCCGAGAAAACATGGGAATATGCCATTATAGTTGGAAGAACATTGGGAGAAGAGATAGAACTACTGCACCTGCAATGACAGAGGCCACCTGCCCACCAGTATTAGCAGCCATAGCCTGCATCAGGATCCAGTTGTCAGGATCTTCTTGACGAGCGATTAGATGGGCTGTCCGCGCAGCCATTGGGAAAGCTGATATCCCTGTAGCACCTATCAGGGGGTTTATCTTACCTCCTGTTAGATAATAAGCAAGCTTTGCACTAAGAAGACCACAGGATAAATCAATTATAAAAGCGACGACCCCGAATCCAAAAACCATCAAAGTTACAATATTTAGAAATTTTTCAGCCATCATCGTTCCACCTATTGTTATGCCTAATAGAAGTGTAACTATGTTTGATAATTCATTCTGAGCTGACTTAGCCAATCTTTCAACTATGCCTACTTCTTTTAAGAAGTTTCCAAACATTAATGCACCAATTAATGGTAGACCCTTCGGTGCTAAAAGCCCTATAGTTAAAGTTACCAGTAATGGAAAGATTATCTTAAGCGTTCGTGGAAAAGAGCCTGGCTTATACTCCATCCTAGCTAGCCTCTCCTTTTTACTTAAGAGTGTCTTAGAGAGGGGAACTTGGAGGATCGGGACTACGGAAATATAGGTGTAGGCTGCAACTGTTACTGGCCCTAACAGTTCTGGAGCATACTTAGAGGTTACGAAGATTGCTGTAGGTCCATCCATCGCTCCTATTATTCCAATACTCGCAGCTGCGCCTGGATCGAGTCCAAAAGATAATGCAAGCAACATGGTTAGGGGGATACCTAGATGGGCTGGAATTGTTATTAGTAGATACCATGGGCGCTCGAATAGAGGTGTGAAATCTAACATTGCTCCGATACCAATGAAGATTATGATGGGGAAAAGCTCTGTGAGTATTCCATAATCGTAGAGGTATCTCAGGAACCCTCCTACCTCCATTAATTCCCCATACGGTATATTCACAAGTATTGCTCCGAACCCTATAGGTATAAGGAGAAGAGGCTCATATCCTTTCTTGATGGCTAAGAGGATTAAGACTACTCCAACGATTATCATGACTACGTTTCCTAGGGGGGCTAAGAGGAAATCCATAATGCAGTCCACCTACTCTATCTCAACTAATGGATCTCCAGAATTTACTGAAACCTTCTCTGAGACATATATCTTCTTTACCCTGCCAGCTTTAGGGGAGTAAATAATATTCTCCATCTTCATGCTCTCTAATACTAGCAGTGGGTCGCCTGCTTTAACTAGGTCTCCCTCCTTACATTTTATCGAGATTATAGTTCCAGGAATCGGTGCCTGGACTAAGCCTGGCACCTTAGCGGTAGGAGCTTTAACCTCTGCTGCAGGTCTAGGCGGACCAACTTCTCTTGGAGAAGGCGGTGGAGGAGGTACTTCAATAGGTGTAGGTGTTTTCTCTACGCCTACTTCTTCTACTTCAACTTCAAACACCTTATCTCCTATTTTTATTCTGAATTTTCTTACCAAGCTATCCCACCCCCTCATATCCTGTAGAGTAAAGTATGCTTGAAGCTTTCCATAGAGAAGTTGAAGGCTCTTGAACTTTCTCGGTATATAGTTTTACAGTTGTCTGCGAAGTCATGTATGCTACGACAGCACTTATAGCAGCTGATAGCTCTATCTCCTCTATTGATTTTTCTTCACCAACTTCTTCAACTTCTTCTACTTTGGGTGGTGATGGCTTAGCCGTGAAGAATTTTCGGAAGATGTAGGTTAACGCCATTACCAGCAGCACTCCACCTGAGAGAATTATCAGCCAATATGCTGTAAACAATAGACCTAACCATAAGTTTTCACTCAAGATCATGGAATCAATTTTTCTTATCGGCTATTTTAATATTACTTATGAGCGGTAAACTATTTCATACTAGGCCGTTTCTCCACATTAATCCAATTACTATGTCAAAATGCTTTTAAGGATGTAACCTATAAATGTTAAAGTTATACTTGATTGTTTTGAGTTTAATGATGTTTAAGATTATTCGTTATGAGGTTGTTGATTCTACTTTTAAAGTAGCGAGAAACCTACAGAATACAGAAGAATATACTACTGTAATAGCGAAAAGACAGCTGAAAGGTAGAGGTAGATTTGGTAGAGAATGGCTCTCACCTATTGGAGGACTATGGTTTACCACTATCCTCTATCCGAGGACATCTATCTGTACTTATAGTCTCCTATCTCTCCTATCTTCTTTGTCTATTTCAAAAACATTAGAGAAGAATACTATGCTTAAACCAAAGATAAGATGGCCGAACGATGTATATGTTAATGATAGAAAGATTGCAGGTATATTGATCGAATCGGATGTAAACGGAGACATCATAGAAAGGTCGCTTGTAGGCATAGGCGTAAACGTAAACTTTAGTCTAGACCATCTACCGATAGAGTTAAGAGATAAAGCAACTACTATACTAGAAGAATTTGGTAAACCAATAGATGAAGACACATTACTAATAGAGATATTGCTTACCCTAAGAGAATACTATGAAAAATATAAGAAAGGACTGTATAATGAAATAGTGATAGAGATAAAGAAAGAAGGAGATTTCATAGGTAACCATGTCATTCTGTATACTCATTCAAAGAAGATTAAGGCATTCATCAGGGACCTTGATATATACGGTAACTTGATAATCGATGTAGAAGGTGGAACTATGACACTAACACCTAAAGATGTTGAGAAGCTAGAACTAGTTAAAACATCTGAGTCAGAAAGTTCTTAGAATCCCGTATTTGTATGAATCCTCTTTATACAGTATTACTATTCTGTTTTTCTTATTAAGCTCTGATTTTATTCATTAAATGTTGAATGTCTTTTCGATTTAAAAGATAAAGTATCAGGATAATCTTCAACGCATCTCCTGGGAGGAAGATCAAGGCCCCCATCAATATCGCTCGAGAAAAAGCATCAAAAATGTATAATCCTCCAAAATTAGATAGCCAGAAGATAAGCCATGGAACACCTACTCCATACACTATTAACTCGGAGATGATACATGCTAAGAAGCCTTGAAGCAGTATCCTATTCTTGGATGGATGAAATATTAATCCTGCGAATGCGCTAGCAATAGGAAATGAGAATAGATATCCAGCTGTAGGTCCCGCAAATACTGTTAATCCACCTCTGAAACCAGCGAATACAGGTAGACCTATTAAACCAAGAGCGAGATAGATTAATTGTGAAGCTAAACCTATCTTGGCCCCTCCAATTAAGCCTGATAAAATTACGAAGAATGTTTGGAAGGTTATAGGTACAGGTCCAACATATAGAGCTAGTTGAGCTCCTAGAAAAGTTAGCGCAGCGAAAAAACTTGAAACTACTATCGACCGTGAAGTCTTCATACGTTGGGTTGAATATACTCAAGCACTTATATTTATTGGTTATAGATAAAAGAGCTAGTCGCCAGAAAAATTGATAGATGATATGTCCATTTTTACGCTCTTCTCATATTTTTAGCTGCATCTATTATGGCATCTATTATAGATTTGTATCCCGTACATCTGCAGAGTATTCCATTCATAGCTTCTACGACTTCTTCTCTTGATGGGTTAGGATTCTTGTTTATCAGCCAGTGTCCAACTATTAGAAAGGCTGGTGTGCAGAATCCGCATTGTAGTGCTCCATGCTCTATGAATGATCTCTGTATAGGTGCTAGCTCACCATCTCTA
>Ga0197143_1001739_pt1 | contig 17772 bp, 14 predicted proteins | sample GBS70_MetaG_FD_148603 | JGI IMG/M metagenome (GOLD analysis project Ga0197143, IMG submission 148603) | Sediment microbial communities from Great Boiling Springs, Gerlach, Nevada, United States - GBS 70_MetaG | ecosystem: Environmental > Aquatic > Thermal springs > Hot (42-90C) > Sediment...
ACCTCCCCCTCGCCCACCACCCCGTCCACCCAAAGCCCCACCCGCCGCCGGCCCACGCCTACCACCACGCACAGGAGCCGGTCCGGATCTGGAGGCACCGGCAGTTCCAGGATCTCGTGTACGGACACCAAGGGCAGCACCGAACCGCGCAGCACCGTGGTCCGGCACGATCCCACCCGGTGCACGCGAGAGGCGGGCACCTCCACGATCTCGTGCACGGAGGAGAGGGGGATCGCGTAGCGCTCCCCGCCGCAGGCCACGGTGAGAGCCCGCACGATCGTGAGGGGGAGGCGCAGAACGAACCGGGTGCCCTTCCCCCACCCCGTCTCCACCTCCAGGCTCCCGCCCACCGCCTGCACGCCGGCCCGCACCGCGTCCATGCCCACGCCCCGGCCGGAGACGTCCGTGACCGCGGACGCGGTGCTGAGCCCCGGGTGGAAGATGAGCTCCACCGCCTCCCGTTCCGACAGGCGCGAGGCGACCTCCGAGCTCAGGACCCGCAGCTCCACGGCCCGGCGGCGCACCCGGTCCGTGTCAATCCCCCGGCCGTCGTCCTCCACCACCACCACGATCCCGTCCTCCTGGTAGGCCGCCAGGCGCAGCCGGCCCGCCCGCGGTTTGCCGAGCCGCTCCCGCTCCTCCGGGGGCTCGATGCCGTGGTCCACCGCGTTCCGCACGAGGTGCATGAGGGGGCCGCCGAGCTGCTCGAGGATGGACCGGTCCAGCTCCACATCCTGCCCCTCCAGCACCACCTCCACTTCCTTGCCGGTCCGTCGGGCCAGGTCCCGCACGTAGCGGGGGAAGCGGCTGAAGAGGTGCTCGATGGGCAGCATGCGGGTCTTGAGCACCTGGGCCTGAAGGTCCCTGGCGACTCGGCCCAGGTGGGCCGAGGCGTCCAACAGTTCCTCCGCGAGGACGGGGTCGCCTCCGCCCGACCGGAGCCGGTGGGCGATCTGCTGGAACCGGATGCGGTCCACCACCAGTTCCCCCACGAGGTTCATGATCCGGTCCAGCCGCTCCACGTCCACCCGCACGGTGCGCAGGGCAGCCCGCCGGGTCGCCTCCGGATCGTCAGAGAGTTTGCCCCGCGCCTGGGGGCCCAGGTCGAGCCAGCGCTCGTCCCGCGGGGCGTCCGAGGCGGGCAGAACCCGCACGGACTCTACGTCCCCGCCCGAGAGGAGCTGCACCAGGGCCTCCGGCTCCCGTACCCGGGCCCGGCAGATGAGTTCCAGGTCCACGTTCCCCCGGCGGATCTCCTCCTCGGAGGGGACCACCTGCTCCACCTCGCCCTCCCGCCGCAGCACCTGCAGGAGGGCGAGGGCCCGGGCGGCCCGCATGGGGCAGTCCTCCCGCATCCGGATCCGGACCTCCACGGGGTGCAGCGTCTCCGTGGGCCTCCCTTGCCAGGCCTCAAGCCGCCGCACGAGGTCTTCCACTTCCGTGCGCTCCTCGCCCGCCTCCGCAACCTCCTGCCGTAGGGTCCGGAGCGCGTCTACGCACGCGAGCAGGAGATCCGCCAAGCCCTCCGGGTCCTGACGGCCCCGGCGCAGGACATCCAGCACCTCCTCCATACGGTGTGTGAGCTCCGCCATCCGCCGGAAGCCGAGGGCTCCCGCGCTCCCCTTGAGTGTGTGGGCCCTCCGGAAGAGGTCGCGGACGAGGTCCGCCTCCACCCCCTCCCGCTCGAGGCGCAGGACTCCCTCCTCGAGAGCCTGGAGGTGCTCGTCTGCCTCCGCGAGGAAGGTGGGGAGGAGCTTAGCGAGGTGCACCGTCTCCCCCCGCGAGGGCGGGCTGAAACTCCCGGAGGGCCTGTTGCTCAGCGACCTCCAGCACCCGCTGGAGATCCAGCAGGAGGATGAGCCCGTCCCCGTGCTTGGCGATCCCCCGGAGGAACGCCACCTGGCTGGAGCCCAACAGGTCCTCCGGCGGCACCACGCTGCTCTCGGAGACCCGGAGCACCTCCAGCACCGCATCCACCACCACGCCCACCCGGTTCCCGTGCATCTCTACCACCACGATGCGGGTCGAGCCGTCCCTCTCCTCTGCGGGAAGCCCGAACCTCCGCCGCAGGTCCAGCACGGGGATCACCTGGCCCCGGAGGTTGATGACGCCCTCCACGAACGCAGGCGCCCGGGGGATGCGGGTCACCTCCTGCATCCGGATGATCTCGTGCACGTGCTCGATGGCGAAGCCGTACCGCTCCTGATCGAGCCGCACCACCACCAGGTGCTGCTCGGGTTCGCTTGCCGCTTTGCGGTCCACCGCGCTCACCTCCCCGATTCCAGGTCCACGCGGGCCTCGCCGCTCCGGAGGGCCTCCACAAAGGCGTCCACGACCTCGGGGTCGAACTGCCGCCCCCGCTGGGTCCGGAGCTCCTCCACCGCCGCCTCCACGGGGACCGCCGGCCGGTAGATACGGCCCGCGGTCATCACCTCGAAGGCGTCCACCACGGCCAAGATCCGGGCCCCCACGGGGATCTCCTCTCCCCGAAGCCCCATGGGGTATCCGCGGCCGTCCCACCGCTCGTGGTGGTGCAGGACCCAGCGCACCACCTCGTCCCCGAATCCTGCCGCGGAGAGGATCTCCGCACCCATCACCGTGTGTCGCTTCACGGTCTCGAACTCCTCCGGGGTGAGGGGCCCGGGCTTCAGCAGGATGGCATCGCTGATGCCGATCTTGCCCACGTCGTGCAGCATCCCCGCCACCCGCAGTTCCTGCAGGGCGTACTCCGAAAACCCCAGTCGCCGGCCCACGGCCACCGCGTAGCACGCGAGCCGCTCGCTGTGGCCCCGCAAGGTGGCCTCGTGGAGCTCGCAGGCGTAGGCCAGGGCGTTCACGAGACTCTGGTTCGCCTGCTGGACCCGACGTACGAGGTCCACCTGGAGGAGGGGCAGGGCTCCCAGAACGCCCAGAAGGTTCAGTAGCTCCCGGTGCACAGGGCCGAAGGGTTCCCGCGACCGGGTCCGGAAGACCGTGAGGGCGCCCAGGGTCCGGTCCCCGGTGGCGAGGGCCGCGGTGAGCACCTCCTGCGGATCCTCCGTGGGCAAGCGTGCGTGGGTCAGACGGTCCGGCAGGAGCGTCCACAGGTGCTCCGCAAACGAGCCGCCCGCCCGTTGCACCGTGGCCACCATCAGGTTCTGGGCCTGCGGGCTCAGGGTCACCACCGCGGCCCGGTCCGCCCCCAGGCTCTGCCGGGCGATCTCCACCAGCCGCCGCAGCACTCCCTCTGGGCTCCCGTCCGCAGGCACGAGATCCCGCAGTTGCTGGAGCGGCCGCAGCACCGCGAGCTGCACCTCCTCCCGGAACGCCCGGTGCGTCCGCACCGCGGAGAGCACCTCCTCCGCGAGGGCCCTGCCCGTGGCGGGCGGAGCCAGCAACCCCCGCGCGCCGCGCCGCACCGCCTCGGGCATCTGCCCCGCAGCGACCACGGCCACCACGGGGAGGTGTGGGTGCGCCCGGGCGAGCACCGACACGGCCTCCAAGCCCTCCTCGCCCATGGCCGCCACGTCCACCGCGAGGGCGTCCGCTTCCTCGCTCAGAAGCACGGCCCGCGCCGCATCCAGGGTAGGGACCCAGCGGAAGGCCACCGGGGATCCATCCCCCTCCAGGGGATCCGGCCTGAGCGCCACGCACCGCAGCGGCTCCACGCGTCCGCCTCCCACCCGTGGGATTGCAACTCCCCTGCCGCCCGGAAAATCAGGCGGCACCATCCAGTCGGATGTCCCCAGCGCCGATCCACTCGTCCTGGGCCAGGATCACGGCCCGGTGGATCACCGCCTCCAGCTCCCGCACGTTGCCGGGCCAGGAATACTCCAGGAGCTTGCGCAGCCCCGCTTCCCGCAGCCCCCGCACGGGCTTGCCGGTCTGCTTGCGATACTTCTGCACGAAGAACTCCGCGAGCAGGGGCACGTCCTCCATCCGCTCCCGGAGAGGCGGAAGCCGTAGGGTCACCACGTTGAGCCGGTAGTACAGGTCCTCCCGGAAGGTCCCTTCCTGCACCATCCGGTGCAGGTCCCGGTTGGTGGCCGCCACCACCCGGCAGTCCACCTTGATGGGCCGGGTGCCCCCCACCCGCTCCACCACCCGCTCCTGCAGCACCCGCAGCAGCTTCACCTGCATGCGGGGCGACATCTCGCCCACCTCGTCCAGGAAGATGGTGCCCCCGTGGGCCTGCTCGAACTTCCCCGGCCGGGAAGTGAGCGCGTGCGTGTAGGCCCCTTTCTCGTGGCCGAAGATCTCCGTCTCCAGCAGGGTCTCGGGAATGGCGCCGCAGTGCATCACCACGAGCGGCCCGTTGGACCTGCGGCTCTGCAGGTGGATGGACCGGGCCACCAGCTCCTTGCCCGTGCCGCTCTCCCCGACCAGCAGCACCGTGGCGTCCGTGGGGGCCACGATGGAGGCCACCCGCAGGACCTCCAGCATGGCCGGGCTCGTCCCCACCACCCCGTCGAACCGGTACGCCCGGGCCAGGTCCGCCTGCAACCGGGCCCGCTCCTCCCGCAGCCGACGGTCCTGCGCCAGCTCCAGCACCCGGACGAGCAACCGCTCCTCCCACCCGGGACCCGTGAGGAAGTCCAGGGCCCCGTGACGCACCGCGATCACCGCCTCCTCCACGGTGCCCGTGGGGTGCACGACGAGCACCGGACAACCCGGATAGGCGGCCACCAGTTCGGGTACGGCCTTCGGGTCCGCGGTGATCACCACGTGGGCTCCGCTTGGATCCTTCTCCCGGCCTACCAGGACACCCGCCCCCTCCTGCTCGAGACGTGCTCCCACGGCCTCCAGCAGGCCCTGCCCGTCGTCTACCAGGACGACGTTTAAGCCTCGGAGGCGGCTTGCGAAGGATTCCGCGGCACCCGTGATGGCGACAGCCCGCATCGCGCTCAACCCGTTCCGGTTGCGAGGATCCCAGGGAGACTCGCGTCCGCACATTATGCAAAAACCGTGCCGCACATCCCTACACCGTGAACTGGGCCACGAGCCGCTCCAGCTCCCCGGCCACCTGAGCCAGGCGCTGGGCACTCTGGGAGACCTCCTGGGTGCTGCTGGAGATCTGCTCCGTGGCCGCGCTCACCTGCTGGGCGGAGGCGCTGTTCTCCTCGCTGATGCCCGCGAGGTCCCCGGCGGCCGCGTCCACCTGTCGGGCCGCCCCGGAGAGTTCTTCCAGGAATCCCCGGACGTGCTCCACCCGCCGGACCATCCCCTCCACGGTACGCAGGATCTCGCCGAAGGCCTCGTCCGCCCGGGCGATCACCTCCACGCCGCGGGCGACCTCCGCGCTCGTGTGCTCCATGGTCCGCACGGCCCGCTGGGTCTCCGACCGGATCTCCTCCAAAATCCCCCCGATCTGCTCCGCCGCCTGCGCGCTCTCCTGCGCCAACTTCCGCACCTCCTCCGCCACCACCGTAAACCCCCGACCCTGCTCCCCGGCCCGCGCCGCCTCAATGGCCGCGTTCAGAGCCAGCAGGTTCGTCTGCGAGGCGATCTCCGTGATGAGCTTCACGATCCGCCCGATGTTCTGCCCGCGCTCCTGCAGCGAGCCGATCACCTCACCCATCTCCTCCGCCGCCCCACGGATCCCCGTCATGGTGGCCCGGGCCTCCTCCATCTGCTCCCGGCCCTGAGAAGCGGCCGACCGTGCCTGGCCCGCGGCCTGGGCTGCGTCCGCGGCCTCCTGGACCGCCTCGCCCAGGGCCTGGGTCATGTGCTGGATGGCCTGCACCACCTCGCCCACCTTGCGGGCCTGCACCTCGGCACCCTGGCTCACCCCCTGAACCGCGGTGGCGATCTCCGAGATGCTGCGGTTCGTCTGCTCGCTGGTGGCCGCCATCTCCTCCGCGGAGGCGGTGAGGGTGCTCGAGACCTCGTGTACCCGACCCACGGTCTCGTACAGCCACGCGACGATGCGGTTGAAGGCCTGAGCCACCTGGGCGATCTCGTCCCGTCCCCACACCGGGAGCCGCACCCGCAGGTCTCCGTTCCCCACCCGCTCCAGGGCCGAGACCAGTTCGCCCAGGGGCCGGTTGACGTTGCGGCTGATCGCAGTGGCGAGGAGAGCGGTACCGATCAGGAGGACCGCGAGGAAGACGCTCAGGCCCACCAGGCGGGATCGGACCTGGGCCACGCGGGCGTCCAGCACCCCCCGCAGCACCCGGGTGGACGCCCGCAGCAGCTCGAACTGGGCGTCGATGGCCTGGCTAGCCTGGGTGAAGAAGTCCTCGGAGGTGAGGGTGAAGGATCCCGCGCGGACCACCTGCTCCTCCGCGGTGCGCAGGTAGCCTTCCAGCCGCTCCCGGGCAGGACCCAACTCCGGCTCCAACTCGGACCGGATGCGGGGAGAAGCCTCTTGCGCGAGGCGGAGCTGCCGCTCGGCGTGCGCTCTGAGCATCCGGATCGCCTCGATCCGGGCTGCCAGCCTGGCCCGATCCTCCGGAGTGGCCTTTCCCCGTGCGAGGACGCCGGAGCCCAACGCCCGGAGCTGCCCCATGGCCTCGATCATCTCCGGGAGCGGCTCCAGCACCGCGTTCCCGAGGTACAGCCCGTCCGCGTAGGGATCCAGGGTGATGCCGGAGGTGGTGCCCACGTGGTAGATGAGGTCGAGGATCTGCCGGACGAGGGCGGAGTGGCGCTCAAAACTTTCCCCCGCCCCCAGCCGCTGGAGTTCGGAGGCGATCCGGCTCCACTCCTCCCGGATGCGCGCAAGTGGCTCCGGGGTGCGCAGCATCGAGCCGGACCGGCGGTCCAGGGCGGACAACCTCTCCATCTCCCGCTCCACCCCCTCCCGGGCCTGGGCGAGCTTCTGGGTCACGTCCCGGCCGCTCAGGTGCTGCACCGACAGGCCCCGGTGCAGGGCCACCTGCTGGAAGAGGTGGCTCAGGCTCTCCACCGCTTCCGCGCCGACGGCCTCCCGCCGCGCGGTGGCGAGCACCGACGCGTCGTAGGCAAGGCGCAGGGCTCCGAGCACGAGGCTCACCACGAGGCCCGCGGCCCCCAGGATCGCGAGCTTCACCGGCACGCGCAGGTTTGCCAACATCTTCCTCCCTCCTCTGCGACCCGTAATCCGGTGAGGGGGCGTTGCAAACTCCGTGCCGGGCGTCTTAGGTGGGGTTGACCGGGGGGTTCGAGTTCAACCGCCGTACAGTTCCCGCACCGCTTGGTCGAAGAACCGCCGGCCCGCGTCCAGGCGCTTCCGGAACTCCCGCTTCAGCACCCGCAGGTGGATGCGGCCCTCGTCGGTGATGGAGAGGGCCCACCGCCGCCGGCCCTCCGGGTTGACCCAGCGCCCCTCCACGTAGCCCTCCGCGATGAGGCCCCGGACCACCTTGGAGACCGTGCCCTTGTTGGGGACCCAGAACCCCTCCCCGCCCAGATCCCGGATCCTCCGCAGGAGGTCTGCCTCGCTGAGCCCGGATTCGGCCTCGAGGAAGTGGAGGACGAGCAGGGCCACAAGCCTCTGGGCGCTCGTGATCCCCAGGTTTATGGCGGTGGGAGGCATGGCCAGTTGACCAAACAGAGATTCGCGGTGGAAGCCGGGGTTCCTGCCGGACGGCCTCCGCGGATTCCGCCCACGCACGCTGGAGACTACCCGGCTCCGGACGTGCCTTCCCTGGTTCCTCAGCTTCAACTGGACTTCTGGCCCATCGGACCCCGCAGGGGCACCACGAGCAGGTCCTCCCCCACGACCACCTCGCCCTCGTACACCGCCCGGACCTCCGCGGCAATTTCCCCGGGGTCCACGCCTCGGGGGAGGTGGTTGAGCACCAGCCGGCTCACCCCCGCAGACCGGGCCAGCAGGCCCGCCTGGCGGGCGGTGAGGTGCTGGCTGTTGGAGGGACTGCCAGACCCGCTCTCCCTCCGGTCCCCGGTAGACGGTCCTCCGGGCCCCCTCCACCAGGGAGCACTCCAACACGAAGACGTCCGCGCCCCGGGCGAACTCCGCGAGGGGCTCGAAGTACGCGGTGTCCCCGGAGACCACCACGCAGCCCTCCGGGTGCTCGAACCGGTACGCGAGGTTGTAGGTGGAGTGCACGGTCTGGAAGGCGGAGACCCGCACCTCTCCAGGGGAGTCCACCGGGCCCGGGCGGAGTTCGTGCACCTCGATGTCCCGCAGCCCGTCCGGGGGACGGCCCGTAGAGATCCGGTACCCCGGTTCCCAGGAGCACGATTTCCGCGGACACGGATCCACCTCCTTATCCGCCCACCCCTGCAAGGCCCAGGAGCAGAATTCCCAGGACTCCCGCGGTGATGCCGACGAAGATCCAGTCCCTCTCCGCCGCGAACAGCACTAAGGTCGCGGCCACCCGGAGGATGGGGGTCAGGATGAGCAGGAGGATGCCCAGCGGGAGGAGGGCCACGGGATCCCCGTGGGCGAGGCTTCGGAGGGTAGGGGGGGTCCCGTGCCGGAGGAGGTCGGCCTGCAGGAACCCTCCCTGGGAGCCATGCAGGAAGAACCCCGCAAGGCCCAGGACCAGAACGGCTCCGGCCACCGCAACTCCCGTCCGGAGCAGGACGCCGATGCGCTCCTCCATGGGCCGGGCCCTCACCTACATCCTCCCCATCCCGCGCAGGATCATCTCCACCGCCACGAGCCCCAGAACCGGCACGAAAACTCCCCGCACCGCCCGGTTGCTGAGCTGCGCAAGCAGCCTCGCGCCTACGGCGGCACCCGTGACCACCCCCAGGGCCACGGGCGCCGCGATGAGGGGTGGAATCTCCCCGCGCCAGAAGTAGATCCCCGCGCTTGCGGCCGCGGTGACCCCGATCATGAAGTTGCTCGTGGCGGTGCTCACCTTCATGGGAAGCCGCATGGCGGTGTCCATGGCGAGGACCTTGAGCGCGCCGGAACCGATTCCCAGCAGGCCCGAGGCCACCCCCGCGCCGTACATCATCAGCATCCCGAGCGGGACTCGGGTGACCTGGTAGGGGACCGAGCGGCCCGTGGCGGGATCCGGGTAGGAGGAGGCGAGGCGGAGCCGCTCGGCCAGGGCGTCGTTCCGCACACCCCGGGGGACTTCCTCACCGAGCTTCGCGGCCGTAGGCACCACGGAGAGGAGGAGGAGAAGACCGAAGAGCACAAAGAGGAGCCCCTCCCGCACGCGCGGCGCCACCAGGGCCCCAGTGATGGCTCCCAGGGTCGTGGCGAGCTCCAGGAGCACGCCCAACCGGAGGTTGGTGAGCCGGTCCCGCAGGTAGGCAGCTGCAGCCCCGCTGCTCGTGGCGATGACGGAGACGATACTCGTCCCCACCGCGAGCCGGAAGTCCATCCCGAACCCCAACGTGAGCAGCGGGATGAGGAGCACGCCCCCGCCCAGGCCCACGAGAGAGCCCAGAAGCCCGGCGAACGCGGAGGCCAAGAAGATCGCCCCCAGGAAAGAGGCCAGGCCGAACACCGGAACGCTCCTCCGCCGGCTTTTTCAGTATGCACCCTGCCACCGGTGGCTGCCCAACGGATTCCCGGAGGCCGCTACTCCGGGAACCGCACGGACCGGAGGAAGACCTCCTGAAAATCCGGCTGGGCCGCGAGGGGTACGTACTCGATGCGCCGCGCCAGCTCCTCCGCGCGGCGCCCCTCCTGCTCCGAGAGCAGGACGAGTTGGGCCCCCATCCCCGCAGCGTTCCCCACGTAGACGATGCGCTCCTGGGGCAGAGGCGGGATCAGGCCGATGCGGATGGCGCTGGGCAGGTGCAGGTAGTTTCCGAAGGCCCCCGCGAGCAGCACCCCCGCGAGATCCCGATCCTCAAGGCCCAGGTACCGCTCCACCACCGTGATCCCGCTCCGGATGGCGCCCTTGGCGAGCTGCACCTGGCGGATGTCCGTCTGGGTCACCACGATGTCTTCCCCTACGCCGCTCTCGTCCTTGGGCACCAGCACAAAGGCGGGCTGTCCATCGGGGAGTACCGTGATCCGCCGTCGCACCGCTTCTGGGACCCGCGGAGGAGGGTCCACCACGAGCCGGCCCGAGGGATCCAAGAGCCCGACCTCCAGCAACCCCGCCACCGCGTCCACGAGCCCGGACCCGCAGATGCCCGTGGGTGGCCCTCCTCCGATGACGTGGTACCGGACCGCCGCCTCGATCCAGACCCGGTCCACCGCGCCCTGCGCGGCCCGCATGCCCCACCGGATCTGGGCACCTTCCAGGGCAGGGCCGGCGGGGGCGGAGCAGGCGGCGATGCGCGCGCGGGACCCGATGACCACCTCCGCGTTGGTGCCGATGTCTACCGCAAGCCGTACCCGCGGGCTCTCGAAGATCCGGGTCGCCAGCACCATCCCGACCGCGTCCGCGCCCACGAACCCCGCCACCAGGGGCAGCAGAAGCACGGGGGTGTGCGGGGGGAGCCGGAGGCCGACTTCCTGGGCCCCCACCCGCACGGCCGTCCGGACCAGGGGGAGGTAAGGCGCCTGCCCCACGGAACTGGGATCCACACCCAGAAAGAGGTGGTGCATGATGGTGTTCCCCACCACCACCACCTTGTAGATCCGGTCCCGGCTGGTGCCCGCGATGCGGCACGCCTCTTCCAGGAGCCTGTTGACACACTGGATCGCCCGGGTGTGGAGCCTGCGGACGTTTCCCGGGTCCTGCTGGGCGAAGGAGATGCGGGACATGAGGTCCCCGCCGTAACTGGATTGAGGATTCAAGGCGGCCACGGTGGCCCGGAGCTCCCCTTCCCGCAGGTCCAGAAGGTACCCCACGACCGTGGTGGTGCCGATGTCCACCGCGAACCCATAGAGCTCGCCCGTAGTGTCCCCGGCCTCCACCTGGAGGAGGCGATCCTCGTAGAGGACCGCGGTCACCGCCTCCGGGGGGGACCGCAAAAGGAGCGCTCCGCTGCGGATCGCCTCCACCCCCACCTGCCCCACGGGCTGCGGGAGCTGCCGCAGGAGTTCCTCCATCCGGGCCCCCGCGGTCTCCTCCCGGACGCCTGAGAACCCCCGCACGAGGACCTTCCGCACCCCCGGATCTACTGCCTCGAGGGCCGTCCCCCGGGTCTCCGTGAGGATCTGGAAGGCCCTCTCCTCCCGGGGAGGCGCCACCGCGACCACCAAGTCCTCCCACGCCGCGGCCTGGCAAGCGAGGCGAAACCGCTCGTGGATCTCGTCCTCGCCCAGCTGGAGGCGGTCCGCGAGGGTGGGAGGGGGAGCGGGTCCTTTCCGGATCTGGACTCGGCAACTGCGACACCGGCCGCGTCCACCGCACGTGGCCTCGACGGGGACCCCAGCTGCGTGTGCGGCCTCGAGGAGGGTAGTGCCCGGACGAACCGCCACGCGCCGGGGTGGCTCGCCCTCGAAGGTCACGTGCACGGCCCTGGACTCGCCCATCCCCTGCCTCCCGCCTGCACCGATTCTCCCGCCATCATACGGCCGGGCCGTGCGGATCAGGGCACCGGGTAGGGAACGGGCCACCCCCTCGCGAATCCCCGAGGAGATCCCGTATGCCTCCTGCCTGCGCCCAGGACCCGGACACGCCCCGGGAACTCCCGCTGGAGGTGCGGGTGGATCCCCTCCTCCTCCTCAAGCTCCTCCACCGAGGCAAAGCCCAGCGGGCCCGGCCCCACCTCCGCGCGCTCGCGGCGGAGGTGGCAGAACTCGCCACCTCCTTGATCCGCCCTCGGAGCTGGCTTTGGACGGGGCCCGTAGAGGTCCGAGGCCCGGAGCCCGGGGGGGTGCGGTTCGGAACCGATCTCTACTTCCATAGCCAGGCCCTGGCGCGGATGATGCAGGGGGCCCGGGAGGGCGCGCTCTTCGTACTCACCCTCGGAGGGGATCTGGAAGCCCTGATCGGCCGGCGCTTCCGCGAGGGACACCCCGTGGAAGCGCTCCTCCTGGACACCGCGTCCTGGGCCGCGCTGGAGATCGGCCTCCGGCAGGTGCGGGCGGTGCTCCGTCAGGAGGCCGCCGTCCGGGGGTGCCGGCTCAGCGCCCGCATGGCACCGGGATTTCTGGACTGGGAGGTGCGCGAGAACCGAACGCTCCTCCGAGCATTTGCATGCTGCAGCATTCCCGTGCGGGCCACGCCCACGGGCGTCCTCCTTCCCCGCAAGTCCATCACCGGGGCTTTCGGGTTCCTGCCCCGCGCGTCTGATTAGCGATACCGCCCGTACTCTAACCCCGCCTCGACCATGGCCCGGACGTTCTCCGCCTTGGCGTCCTCCAGCACCGCGCCGTTGAGGAGCACGAACCCGCCGTCTTGGGCCACGGCCTCCAAGAGGTCCCGCACGTACTGGCGCACGTCCTCGGGCGTGCCCAGGTGCAGCAGGGATGCGGGGACGTTGCCGCCGAAGGCGGCCCGGCCTCCCAGCACCTGCTTGACCCGCTTCATGTCCGTCTGATCGAAGTGCCAGAAGGTGCGACCCCGCGGGAGGTCCGGATCCGCCAGGAGGTCGATCCGCTCGTTGTAGCTCCCTTCCACGAACAGCCAGGGCACCAGGCCCTCCTCGATGAGACCCAGCAGCACCGCCTTGAGGGACGGCCAGTAAAACCGCAGGAAGGCCTCCCGGGACAGGAACCCATCCGCGCCCTTGTGCAAGGGGATGAAGACGAAGGGGCCAGTTCCGAACCCCGCGCTCTCCACCCCCATCCGCACCATGAGGGGCACCATCCGGTCCAGAGCCTGCAGGAGCCGGTCCGGCCGGCGGTAGATGTCCAGCATGATGCCCCGAGTGCCCCGCAGGGTGTCCGCAAGGGCGTCGAAGGGGGCCTTGCTGAACCCGCCCCAGACGCTGGGGAGTCCCAGCCTCCCGGAGTTTTCCTGGTCTACGGCCGCGGCCTTCTGGACCCACTCCAAGGTGGCCTGAGCCGCCTCCAGCAGGGCGTGCAGGGTCCGCTGGACCTGCGGGAGTCCTAAGCGCACCAGGTACGGCCCCACAAAGGGCCACTCCAGCCACGGGGTCACGGGCAACAAGTGCCCGAACCCTTCCAGGGCTCCCACCACCCGGGGCATCCAGGCCCGCATGAGGTAGTCCGTGGGGTCCTCGAGGAACCAGTCGTACTCGTCCTCCCGCATGTACTCCCGCTCCACGTACTGGTACGAGACGTCCTCCGGAACCCCGTGCCCGGGCCAGCGGTAGAACCGAAGATCCAGGATCTCCGCGACCCGTCCGGAGGTGATGAGCAGACACGAGGTGAGGCTATCCGCGGGGAACTCCTCGTTGAACTTGCGCCAGGCCATGCCGAGTTTGTCGTAGTCGTACATGGCGTCATACGCAGTGATCCCCGCGTACTTCGCCGGGTAGAACCCCACGACCAGGCTGATGGGCACCCGGTCCGGCCGCCGCAGCTCCATCGCGTCCCAGAACCGCTGGACTCGCTCTTGGTAGGCCCTTCTGGCTTCCTCCGAGACGAAAGGGATCCCCGAGCCTTCCTTCCACGCGGAGAAGCGCAGGGCGCATTTCTCGTCGCGGGAACGGGCTTTCCATCCTTCCGGCAGCATCAGGACTCCCCTCCCCCCATCCACTCCCGGGCCAGGCGCACCGCGTCCGCGGCGTTCTGGCCCCAGGCGTCCGCGCCCACGTAGGCGCGGACCTGCTCGTTGGTGGCTGCTCCACCGATCATGACCCGGACCTGCTCCCGGACCCCGGCGCCTGCCAGGGCCTGGACGGTCCGCTTCATGGACTGGTGCCCCACGGTCAGCAGACAGCTCATCCCCACCACCCGGGCCTGCTCCCGTCGGATGGCCTCCACGAAGGCCTCGGGCGGCACGTCCACCCCGAGGTCCACCACCTGGAAGCCGTTCGCCTCCAGCAGGAAGGCCACCATGTTCTTGCCGATGTCGTGGATGTCCCCTTGGACCGTGCCCAGGATCACCTTGGGGCCACCGGGTCGCGCCTCCGTCTCTGTGGGGTAGCGCTCCCGGACCATCCGGGAGATCTGGGTGAGGATCTCCCCCGCCAGCAACAGTTCTGGCAGGAAGCACAGCCCCTTTTCGTACTGCCGACCGATCACCTCCACACCCTGCCGACACGCCTCGAAGATCTCCGTGGGGGAAGCCCCTCCCTCCAAGAGCTCCCGGGCCGCCTGCACGGCCTCCTTCTCCCGCAGCTGGGCGATGGCGTCCGCGAGCGTGCGCGTGGTCACCGCCATCCCGTTCACCTCCCGAGGTTTGTGCAGATCAAACAGGCTTTTGCGAATCCGCGTTTGGCCTGCGCGGGCCGAAATCCGCTTTCGGCCGCACTCTACGGTGCGCGGCGAGGAGCCGCTATCGGGCGCGCGCCCGATTTTTGGCGGATCCAAAGAGGGGTCTATAATGCAGAAAACCCGGTCTCACGAGGTCCCCATGGTCCTCATCGGCGAGCTCATCAACTCCACCCGAAAGCAGGTGGAACCCATCCTCCGGTCCCGGGACCAAGCGGCCCTGGTGGACTTGGCGCGCCGTCAGGTGGAAGCGGGCACCCCCATCCTGGATGTGAACTGCGCCACCCTGGTGGAGGAGGAGGGGGCGTGCATGGAGTGGGCGGTGCGCACGATCCAGGGCGCCCTGCCGGAGGTCCGCATCAGTCTCGACAGCCCGAACCCGGAGGCCATCCGGCGGGGGCTAGAGGTCCACCGGGGCCGCGCGGTGGTGAACGCCATCAACCTGGAGCGGGACCGGTGGCGGAGCCTCCTCCCCTTGGTTCGAGAGTACCGGGCCGAGGTGGTGGCCACCTGCATTGACGACGCGGGCGTGGCGAAGACCGCGGAGCAGAAGTTCGAGCTCGCCTTCCGTCTGGTGGAGGGGTTGGTGGAGGCCGGGATTCCTCCGGAGGACATCTACGTGGATCCCCTGCTGCTCCCCGTAGCCACGGACCCGAACGCGGGCCGGGAGTTCCTCCGGGCCGTGGACCTCATCCGGGCGCGGTTTCCCCAGGTGCACCTCATCTGCGGGCTCAGCAACGTCTCCTTCGGGCTTCCCCACCGGGCCCTGCTCAACCAGGTGTTCTTCGTCCTCTGCCTCGCGCACGGGATGGACGCCTTCATCCTGAACCCCCTGGATCGCCGGCTTATGGCTCACCTCCTCGCGGCCCAGGCTCTCCTCGGCCAGGACCCCTACTGCCGCCGCTACCTGGCCGCGGCCCGGGAGGGCCGCCTGGACCTCTCCCCTCCACCTCGCTAGAATGGCATCGTTCTTGCTCTGAAGCGAGCCCCTTCCCGGGAACTGAGAGGGAGGCAGGTGGTGCTTCGCGAGCGGCTTGCGCGGATTACGATGCTTCTCGCCGCCTTCGGCGGCCTGGTCTACCTCACGTGGCGGGCTCTGTACACGTTCAATCCCCAAGCCCTGTGGTTCTCCCTGCCCCTTTGGGCTGCGGAGCTCTCGGGGTGGGTGGAGATGGCCCTGTTCTTCTTCATGGCATGGCGGCTCACGGACCGGAAAGATCCGCCTCCGGCTCCTCCGGGGCTTACCGTGGACGTCTTCGTTCCCACTTATGATGAGCCCCTGTGGCTGCTGCGCCGCACCCTCCTGGGGGTGAAGAGCATCCGCTACCCGCACGAAACCTACGTGCTGGACGACGGAAACCGGCCGGAGGTGGCGGACCTGGCCCGGGAGCTAGGGTGCCGCTACCTCGCCCGTCCCACGCACGAGCACGCCAAGGCGGGAAACCTCAATTACGGCCTCCGGCACTCCCGGGGAGAGTTCATCGCGGTGCTGGACGCGGACCACGTCCCGGTGCCCGAGTTCCTAGACCGGCTCCTCGGCTACTTCGCGGACGAGCGGGTGGCTTTCGTGCAGACTCCCCAGGAGTTCTACAACATAGACAGCTACCAGCACTGGGTGGATCCGCAGACCGGCCTCACCTGGCACGAGCAGGCCTTGTTCTTCCGGGTGATCCAGCCAGGAAAGGACCGGATGAACGCGGCTTTTTACTGCGGCTCGCCCGCGGTGCTGCGGCGCAGGGCGCTGGAGGAGGTTGGGGGATTTGCGGTGGAGTCCGTGACGGAGGACCTCCTCACCTCCCTGCGCCTGCACCGCCGGGGGTGGAAGTCCATCTACCACAACGAGACTCTCGCCTACGGGGTCGCGCCTGCCTCCGGCCGGGCCTACATGCGGCAGCGGCTCCGGTGGGGGCAGGGGGCGATGCAGGTGCTCCGCCTCGACAACCCCCTTTTGGGCCCTGGGCTTACCCTCTCCCAGCGACTCAGTTACCTCGCCTCCCTCATCACCTGGTTCGAGGGATGGCGCAAGTTGGTTTACTACCTCTGCCCGCCCGTCTTTCTCCTCACGGGCATCCTGCCCATCCGCACCCTCGACTTCCCCTTCCTCCTCCTGTGGACGGGCTATCACGGGGCCATGGCGGTGGCCTTCCACCTTGCGGGCCGCGGCTATGGCCAGATCCTCCGGGCGGAGAAGTTCGCCATGGCCCGGTTTGCCACCTACATCCGGGCGACCTTCACCCTCCTCTCCCATCGCCCGCCGGAGTTCGGGGTGACCCCAAAGGGACAGGTGGAGTGGGTCCCTCCTCGGATCCTCGCTCCCCAAGCCTTCGTGCTCGTCTTCAACACGGCAGGGCTCTTCTCCGCCGCAGTAGGGGCTTGGACCAACGGAAGCCTCCCCCTCGCGTACGCGGTGAACACCCTATGGGCAAGCGTGCACATCGCCCTTGCCTGTTGGGCCATGCTGCACCTCTGGAGCCACCGCGAGCGGCGCACCCACTACCGGCTCACCGCAAACCTGCCAGTGCGGTGCGGGCTGGGCGAGCAGGAGCGGGTCGGGGTGCTCCTGGACTGCCACGAGGCAGGGGCTTCCGTCCTTCTCCCCGAGCCCCCAGTGATCCCCGTGCAGGAGGCTCGGGTACGGATCCGTCTCGCGGAAGGGTGGCCGGCCTCCCAGATGGAACTCTCCAGTAGGCCTGTATGGATCCGACGTACTCCAGTGGGAGCGATCCTGGGCGTCCGGTTCGAAGAGGAGAAGGCCCTCTCCGGGGTGTTTCTTTCGACCATCCTCCTGGTGACCCACCGGGCCTTTCTCGCAGCCCACCCGGGGCCCGCCGGCTGGGGAGAACGGCCTGAGTGGAGAGCCCTCCGTGACCCGCGCGAGCCTCCTCCCTTTGCCTGCGCCATCGCGTGGGACGTCAAGGAGGTCTGGGCTGTGGGATGGGAGCGGCCTGGGGGGTGGAACGTGTGGGCCCCCTACCTCCCTTCAGCCGGAACCGTGATCCGACTCCGGCCGTGGGCGCGGGGGGCAGGGGAGCCCGCCCGGGTGGTGGAGGTCCAGGCCATCCCCCTCGCGGACGAGCTCGTGGGCCACCGCCTCTACCGGGCCCGGGTGGAGCGGGCTGCGGAGGAGTTCGTGGCGGCGCAGGCGAGCTAGCGTTTTCCCCCGCAGAGGGATCTGCTAAGCTTCAGGCTGCATCTTCACCGGCGAGAAGAGGGGGTGCGGAAGGTGGCGGAGCGACTTTGGGAGCCCTCCGCGGAGCGCAGGACCCAGGCCGAGCTCAGCCGCTTTGCGCGGTGGGCGGAGGCGCGGTTTGGCCGGAGCCTGCGGAGCTTCGAGACCCTACACGCGTGGTCCGTGGACTTCCCCGGAGAGTTCTGGGGGGGGATCTGGGCGTTCTACGGGATCCGAGAGCACACCCCGCACCGGGCGGTGGTGGAGGACTTCCACCGGTTCCCCGGAGCTCGGTGGTTCGTGGGATCCCGGTTGAACTACGCGGAGAACGCCCTGCGCCGGCGCGACACCGAGCCCGCCCTGGTGTTCCGCAGCGAGCAGGGGGATTCCCGGACCTACACCTTCCAGCAAGCCGCTCAAACAGCGGAGGCGCTGGCCGCAAGCCTCGCGGAGGAGGGGATCGGAGAGAAGGATG
>Ga0197143_1001743_pt1 | contig 17728 bp, 12 predicted proteins | sample GBS70_MetaG_FD_148603 | JGI IMG/M metagenome (GOLD analysis project Ga0197143, IMG submission 148603) | Sediment microbial communities from Great Boiling Springs, Gerlach, Nevada, United States - GBS 70_MetaG | ecosystem: Environmental > Aquatic > Thermal springs > Hot (42-90C) > Sediment...
GATCCCCTGGGGTCACAGCAGTAAAGTCGGGATGGTCCGTATCAATGCCCGTGTCGATGATGGCGATGCGCACCCCATTCCCGCGAATGCCCAAGCTATGCACGCTGTTCGCTTGGATCAAGGGGACGCTCTCGGCGAGCTGGGGTTGGGTTCTGGGCTGAGGAGCGAGAGCGTAGAGCGGGATGTCGGGCTGGATGCGCAGGACTTTGGGATGGCGCTCGAGCTTCGCCAACCCCGATGGGGTCAGAGTCCCAGCGAACGCCGCGATCGCCTGAAAGCGACGGCGCAGCTGAAGATCTTCTGGAGAGAGTGCTCGCAGGACGCTCTCGATCTCTTGGGAGATCTGCTGCGTGCGGAGCGCCGGCGGGACCGGCGGAGAGAGAGGCTCGACCAGCGAAACGATGACCTCTGCGTGGCCGGCTGTTTGGATCTGCTGCAGGACGAGGGGGTCTATATTCGATTGGGGTTGAGCGGGGCTGAGCCAGACGAGCATCGTTCCTAAGGACAAGCCGAGAGCTAGCCATTGCCGCAGACGCAAGGGTGTCACTCCTTTTCTGGAACATGCGCTTCTCAGCTTAGATCAGAGGTCGCGCTTGATGGCTCGGCGATCCCGCTGATCATAAACGGTCTATTTTACATCGCATACCGGAGCCGTTCAAGGCACCCAGAGCAAAGACCAAGGGGCCTGCCCCATTTTGCTTGGGCAGGCCCCGCCGATCCCGTCCTGAAATCTTGGCCTATCAGAACCTGCAGGCCGTCATATCGTATGCATGGGTCTCAGTGGAAAATCCTCGCACAAGGATATAGTACGTCCCGGGGCCTACCTGGACGGAGAAGGCCTCGGCGCAGGGATCCCCACCAGCGCAGCCATCTATTTCGGTAGAAGCGATACGCTCGGGGGGATCTGCAGGCTTGTCCCCTTCCGGAGCGGCCGGTGAGCTTGGAACACCCAGCACGTTGTTACCCCCAGGATCGCGCAAACTGATCACGCCGTCGAGGGAGCTGCCGTCGTGATTATGGGGGCCACCGAGAGTGTCCGGGGTACCATCCACCCAGACGACGATAGTCGTCGGCGCTGTGACATTGATAGGCCCATAGTAATCCAAGTCACCAGAGGTGCCGATTTCTCCATGGACAACCCAGTTCCCGGGCGCTGCGACGCTTGGGAGTGTCTCGGTGTATGGTGTGCCGGGCTTCTGAGGGCTCGCTCCTGGTGCCTCGCTGTAGGCTACGCTACAGACCGGCAGAGGTGGGATGGGCGTTGCATCACTGATAGAGTCATTATTCTCAACTTCGTAAAGCTCCGTGCCGGTACCACCCGTTATATGGATATACAAGTCATGGGGCCCAACATCGCCACCACCATACCTGACAACTTCCAAGGTGTTCGTACCGGAGGCCAGAGGATGCCCAGCGATGACCGAGTTGAGGGTACCACCGCCTCCGGTGGGCGGGAAGTTCGTGTAGGAAGCGCCATCGTCGTCATCGCATTCATCCCCAACGAAGCCGCTGCACAATGGAGTTGGAGTGCCATTAAGGCCTATGACTGTATCTGTTGGGAAAGTTCCGTCTTTGACGTAGAACCAGCCTCGGAGTGGGAGACCAACAGCGCTGATAGTCGTGCTCTGGCTGGCGGAGGCGGTCCTGCCCGAAGCTGTCGTCAAGGTCACCGTGACCGTGCACGACCCCGTTCCCACGGCCGTGAAGGTGGTTGTCACTGTCGTCAGCGTGCCCGGCGGATAGGAGGGTGGGGCTACAGTGCCACAGCCGGATGGTGTCACACTAAATACCCAATCCCACAGCCCGGCGCTGCTGCCTGGGCCCCCAGTGGCGGTCAACGTAGCGGTATCCCCTACGTTCATGGTGGCCGGTAGGCCCGTGAACGAAGTGATGAACGGCGCGGTGGTCGTACAGCCTATGACCCCAACGATCACTATGACTGTCGCAAGCGCTAACCCTCTCTTCAGGAAAGTCATATACAGAACCTCCTTTTTTTTAGGTTGTGTGGCTTTTGGCTGAAGAACTATTTGTTTGAGAAGAGCTTGGTGACCACCTCCTCTCGGGTTTTGGGTAACTTTATTAAAGCACAAACCCGTCCAAAAGTCAAGAGGGGGCCTAGGCGGCTAGGCCCCCTCCTCTTTTGCCTTATCGCATCAGCAAAACCAAGATGACCCCTTCACCTTTGTCGAGTGCTTCGAGGGCTTTGCCGAGGATCGCCCCTTCACAGTGAGTAACTTCAACGCAGAGCATGGCGTAGCCGGGTTTAGAGGCGCTCGTCAGCAGATCCCCGGGGCGGATCGGCCCGTTCTCCGTCGTGGCTTTGACCGGCACACGACCCACGAGCGCCAACAGTGGGGCAGACCTCTCCCCCAGCCCCTCTCCTAAAGCGAGAGGGGAGTCTCCCCTTCCCTTTAGGGAAGGGGGAAGGGGGTTAGGTCCCAGCCCCAGCACAACCCCCGGAGCTGAAGAGATCACTCCTGCGACCAAGGGGCTGTAGGGCCCGCGGGCCTTGCGATAGTGCTTGGGGGTGTGCGGGTCTACTTCGACGACGTCCCCCGGCTCTAAGGGCTCCGAAGCCAAGATATACTCCGCGACGTCGGCGCCCCCGCCAATGAATGAGCCGGCGGCGTAGACGTCGCCCGTGGCGCGCTCGACGCGGAAGATCCTCCCTGTCGCCGTCACGGTCGTCCAATGGACGGTGAGGTTGTCACCAAGGATCTGAGAATTGTACCCGATCTGGGTCGCATCAGTTGTACTCACCTGGACGCCGATGGTGGCGCTGCCGCCCTTGTCGAGATTGGCGCAGTTCCCCCCGAAGATGACGTCCTGATAGTTAAAGAGCACATGGTTGGTGGCCTCAAAGAGCACCACCTGGAAGGTCACCGTGGGAGCAGGGGAGTCATTCCGACAAGCGTAGGGGCGTACGTTGCGCCACTCGATGACCAGCTCGCGATTGGGAGCCGTGCCTAGCACTTGCCAGTAGACGTTATCGGCCCCTGTGGGATAGAGGTCGTCCCAGAAGGGCGCGATCAGCGTCGTGTAGGAGGTATTGGGCAGTTGCGTGTTGCTGTAGGCCGTCACGGGGTTGGTGAAGCTCAGGACGCCGTTGGAGCCGACGTTCACGGTGCTATAGCTTGTCGTGCCGAACTTCACCGGGAAGCCGGGGGTGATCGCCGTGGAGGTGTCATCGCCCAGATTGAGATTGGTCCCGGTGATCGTGCGCCAGGTGGGGGAAGGTGTCGTGCAGCTATAGCTCCCTTGAGCGCCGCCCACTTGTACGGTCGTGGACTGGCCGTTGGAGAAGGTCAGGGTGAACGTCCCTATGGTGCAGATATCGGCGGGCCCGGTCCAAATAGCCGAGTAGACCCCGTCCCCGGCGTAGATATCGCCTGAGACGGCTTCGTTCCCGTCATCGAGGAGGTTGAGGACCGTCCCTCCTGGGGTGATGGTCACGCTGATGGGGCCCGCGGGGTCCTCGCAATTGACCCAGTAGACGGCGATGAGCATGGGCCAGCTGGCGGTGGCGAAGGGGCGCCAGACCCCAAAGAATGGGACGTTACTGCACGTGAGCGCTTGGTACGCATTGATCCGCCGGTCGCTGATCGTGATGTTCTGCATCCCCGCTGTGACGTCCCCGGTCGCTAAGATGCGGTTGCGGATCTGATACCAAGTGAACGAGGGGAACTGAGCTTTAATGAGCGCGGCTAGGCCCGTCACGTGTGGGGTGGCCATCGAGGTCCCGCTGTAGGTGTCGTAGCTATTCCCCGGGATGGTGCTCAAGATGGCCTCCCCGGGAGCACCGATATGGACCGTATGCCGGCCGTAGTTGGAGAACCAGGCTTTGGCATCGGTGTGATTGCTCGCAGCTACGGCAATCATGTTCGGGAGATAGTAGCTGGCGGGCAAGAAGAGCGCCGTGTCGTTATTCGCACTGGCATTGCCCGCGGCGGCGATGAAGAGAATCCCCGCGTTCATGTGGGCCTTGATGGCATCATAGAGGGCTTGCGAAAATCCCCCACCGCCCCAGGAGTTGTTGGTGGCGATGATATCATTGGCGGGATCTCCGGTCTGCTTCAGGTTGAGAACATACTGCAGGCAGCTGACAGCCCCGGCAGTCGTCCCAGAGCCAAAGTCGCTCAAGAACTTGCAATGGCCGATTTTGACGGTCCAGTTGACCCCCACGACGCCCACGCTGTTATTCCCGATGGCCCCGATCGTGCCGCTGACGTGGGTGCCGTGCCCATCGCCATCGAAGGGGTCCGTATCGTTATAGTACGTATCTATGCCGTAGACGTCGTCTACGTAGCCGTTGCCGTCATCATCTATGCCGTTGCTGGGGATTTCCCCCGGATTTGTCCAGAGATTCGCGGCGAGATCGGGGTGATTGTAGTCAACGCCCGTATCAATGACGAAGACCACGACGCTGGAGCTTCCGGTGGTGATATCCCAGGCTTCGGGGGCATCAATGTCGGCGTCGGGGGTGCCGCCGGTCTGCCCGGTGTTATGGAGCCCCCACAATTGGGAGAAGCTGGGGTCATCGGGCGTTAACTGTATCTGTTGGGCTTTGCGCTGGATGTAGTTGGGCTCAGCATAGAGCACGTTCGCATAGCCCTTATAGCGAGCGATGGCCTGGGGAACGCTCAAATGAGCCGGGATTTTTACCAGATAGAGATTGGAGACGATCTGGAAGCTCTGCAGCACTTGAGCTCCGATCGCGGCATTGATCTGATCGACAGCTGACTTTGGGGTATCGAGCGTAAATCGCACTAAGAGTTCGTCCTTGACGTACTCATATGGGATGGACTCTTTCTGCCCTTGGGCGACCCATCCTCCTATGCATAAGACGATGAGAAGCACGCCGGCCAGGGCTCTCTTCGCAAGGCGCATGGGTGACCTCCTTTTCTCCTCTTCTCCCCTCTCCCTCAAGGGGAGAGGGGCTCCGCGCTAGCGGAGAACGACCTGGACCTCGATGAGGCCGGAGCCTTCGGTGAGGGGCTCAAGAGCTTTCCCGATCACCGCGCCGATGCATTGGCTCTTCTCTGGGCACTTCATGGCGTAGCCGGGGATGGGCGAGCTCACCAACAGATCGCCCACGGCGATCGCCCCATACTTCGCCGTCGCTTTGACGGGGACGCGCCCCGCAAGCGCGAGGATCGGGCGGGTGTCGTTGCTCTCGGCGCTCTTGTTGCCCAAGACGACGCCCGGAGCTGTGGAGATCACGCCGGCGACGCGGGTGCTGAGGGCTTCGCGGGCCTTGCGGAATTTTCCTGGGTTCTCTGGGTCAATCTCGACGACGTCGCCGGGTTCGACGGCTTCGGTGACGTCAATGCGCTCGGCGACGTCGGCCCCGCCGCCGTTGAAGTTCCCATCGGCGTAGACGTTCCCCGTGGCGCGCTCGACGCGGAAGATCAAGTTCGTACTACCCTCGGTGTTATAGATTTCGAGCGCATTGGTGCCGGCGGAGCTATCAATGCGCAGGGCGGGCTGATTGGCGGTGTTGTTGATATGGGTTTGAGCTGTGGGGCTAGAGGTGCCGATGCCCACGTTGCCATCTGATTTAATGACCATGCGTTCCGTACGTGGGTTGGCGCACCCATCGGTCACAAAGCACTCCCCGGTCTCGAACGTCAACCGCCCTGGGGCAGCGTTGCTGCTCACTGCTCCATCTATATAGGCTCCTATCATGACGGGGTTGACGTACTGCGTCCCAGTGTAGGCAGAAAATAGGAATGACCCGATCCGATCGCCACTTAGCACCGAGAGGGGGCTGGCCCGTGTGCCGCGGGCAAAGGTTAAGCGGGCATGGGAGCCAGCGGGCGTCGTCGGCCCGGGGTTAAAGAAGTTGTCCAGTTGGAAGAACGTGTTCTGATTGGCGCTCCCTGTGGGCGAGCGGGAGACCCCAAAGACCGTTTGTGCTTGTGGGGTATCCGTGTCGTCCATGACAAAGAGCCGGTAGTCAGTGTTCAACGTGGCGCTGCCGACTGTCAGACGTCCAGTGACGATGAGATCGTCGTTGATCGTCTGAGCCAAAGGCTGCAGTCTGGGCTCTGCCAACTGCCCCACAGTGATCCCGCTCAGGGGCGGCGCAGCTATCCCCTTGCCCCGCAACACCGCGAGCTTCCCTATCTTCTTGGTCACATTCCCAAAGGGGTCCCTCACGGTGACGGTGTAGAGATAGACCCCGTTGGCGACAGGCTGTCCCTGCGTATTCAAAAGTTTCCAGTCCAGGGCGCTCCCCAACACCGGCCCGGAATCGAAGACCTTCTGGCCTGAGAGGGAGAGAATCTCCACCCGCAGCTCCTTGACAGCTCCTTGGGCGGAGAAGCGTATGGCGTCGCTGTACGCTGTCACGTTCAGCGAGACTGACTGAGCCCAAGCGCCCAGCCCCAACCCAACAACTACCAACAGACCTACCAGCGCGACTCTGCTGGCCCGACTGCGCATCATCATGATGCTCCTCCTTCCGAAGGTGTTAGGTTTTGTGAATGTATTATATACTACCTACCCCCCCGCTGTCTAGTCCCCCCCTTACTAATACTTCAAGAGGCCTTCATAAGCTCGAACAGTTGCGGATAAATCGAACTGCGCTATGCGCTCACGGCCCCTCCGAGCCAGCTCCTGCCGAAGGGGTTCGTCTGAGAGCAATTGCTCTATTCCCCGAGCTAAAGCTCTCGGATCGCCAGGAGGCACAAGCAGCCCGGCCCGCCCATCGTCTAGGTACTCCCGCACGCCCGGCGAACAATCCGTTGCCACCACGGGGAGCCCCAGGGCCATGGCCTCACCGATGACATTGGGCATCCCTTCTGTTAGAGACGAGAGCACAAAGAGATCAGCCCGGGCCATGTACTTCCAGGGGTTTTCTTGAAAGCCCAAGAGCATAACTCGATCAGTCAAGCCGAATTCTGTCACCAAGCCCTCGAGAGCCGCGCGCTCCTCGCCATCGCCAATGATCGCGAGCTTTGCTGGAACAGAGAGTTGAGCCACCGACCGTATCAGAAGATCAAATCCCTTGAGCTTGACCAGTCGGCCCACAGCGATGATAAGCGGCTCACTGCGATCGGCGAACCACGGATGAGCCACCGGCTCAGCTGCTCGCGCGCATATCCCTTGCACATCAATGGGATTGTGTATCACAACAATCTTCTGTGCGGGCACGCCGAAGCTCTCCATGAGATCTCGCTTGATGCCTTGAGCTACCGCCACGATGACGTCAGCCCTCGGATAGAAGAACCGAATAAGCCTTCTGAGTAAAAACTGCTCAAAGCGCTTGAGCTTGCTGTGCTCTAAGATTCGGCTTGTCACATCATGTACATTAATTACAACCTTCAAGCGACGGTCAAAGAAGAACTTGGCCAAGAGAGCGATGATATTGGGCATCGTGATGAAACTGATCAGAGCTTGGCAGCCGTTTTGTTCTGCAAGCTTTTTCAGGCGATGGGCTTGCGAGAATAAAAAGAAGGGCTGAGACCAGAGGGCTCGCTCGAAGAGCTCGCTGCTGGTAGCCGTTTCAAAGAGCGGGAGATGAGGAGGGATCTCCTCGAGCAAGGGGCCTTGCCGCAGCTGAACCGCCAAAGCGGGGCATAAGCCTGTGAGATTCCGGATATAAGTGAGGCAAGCGCGTTCGGCTCCACCGGCTTCGAGGGTGGGGATGAAGAAGAGCACTGACGGGTGTTTCATGGCTGAGTCAACACTGTCTGGATGAGCTCTTCGTACTGCTTGACAATCTTCTCTGCAGAGAACTCTTGGACGTACTGAAGGCCTCGCTCTTGGAGAGCTTGCCGGAGCTCGCTATTGAAGAGCAGCTTTAAGAGGGCTTCAGCAAGAGCCGCGGGATCCTTCGGCGGCACGAGGAGGCCGCGCTCGTCCTTGCCTAAGAGCTCGCGCACCCCTGGCGCGCAGTCGGTCGCAAGAATGGGACAGCCACAGGCCATCGCCTCCGGAATCACATACGGAAGCCCTTCCACTATGGAGGGCAGCACAAGGCACGTGGCCCGATGCATAAACTTAAATGGGTTGCTCTGCCGACCCAAGAAAGCTATCTCTTCAGTCAGCTTCAATTGCTCAACTAAAGCCTCTAATTCGGAGCGCTTCTCCCCATCCCCAATGATCACACACCGGAATTTTTTGAGTGGGCGCGCGAGCGCCATCGCCTGCAGGAGATACTCTACCCCCTTTTGAGCAGTGAGCCTCCCGACAAACAAACAGATTGGGATTTCTTCGCTAAACCAGCGATGCTCAGTGATTGGCTCTTTTGCTAAGGTACGGATCTGGTTAAGATCAACAGGGTTAGGGATCACCGCGATGAGCTCTGGGCGCACCCCAAAGTTCTCGCTCAAGTCTTGGGCGATGCCCTGACTGACGGCGATGATCCGATCGGCTTGATTGAAGTAGCGCCGAATCATGGCTGCGTACAGGTCACCATGCTCGACCGTTTGCAGAAAGTGAGAATATTGATTGTGGAGGCTCCCAATGATCTTAAGCCGCTCTGGGAGATACTGCTTCGCTATTAAGACAATAGCGGAAGCATAGAAATCCTGAGCCAAGATGATATCAGGTTGTCGTCTCCTAATGAGTAGTGCTAACTTATATGCCGTGGCATCTAGCCAGGCTAGTTCATCGGAGTAGCGACTTTGCATCTCTGGGAATGAGTGGGCAAGGGTGCTACTGACCGAAGGTTGACGGTATCTTTCGAGACTATGCACAATAATATCCTCGGGGATGTGATAGAAGGGCTTTCGGTCGAAGATCTGCACCAACTCAAGTTCGAACGTCTCGCGGTTGAAATTCTTGAGCAGCACTTCGGCGCAACGTTCCATACCACCAGCTCCCATCGTAGGTATGACGACCATGAGGCTCAGTTTATCCCCTTTGGACTTAGGGGGGAGCTGGAGAGGATCAAGCCCCTGGTCTTGAACCTGCTTGGTATGGTGTGGCTTTTGTCGTAAGCGTCTCCATAAGCCGCCAAAGCCCTCTTGCAGGAGGATTTTTACAGCACGTAATGCTCGCACAAAAAGAGAGCGACGACGAGTTCCAGGAGGAAGAGCCCATTCAACAAACCCCCATGCTCGCTGCAACATCATCCATCCCAAGCTGCTGTAGATTTGCGTCACTATCTGTCGCAGCTGGCTCAGCTCGCGATCTTGGGCTTGGAGCTGGGCTTGTAGCTTACTCAGCTCTTGATCCTTGGCTTGCAGCTGTTCTTGCAATCTTGCTAGCTCTTGATCTTGGGCTTGAAGCCGTGTTTGCAACTCGCTCAGCTCGCGATCTTGGGCTTGAAGCTGGGCTCGCTCAGCCTGTAGTTGTTGCATGTGAGCCTGCAAGCGGGTGAGTGTGCTGAGGAGGCGCTCTCTCCCGCGTGAGCTTACCTGAAGAGATGCCTTGAGAAACTCTTCAAGACGCTGTCGGAAATAGAGAATCCGAGAAACACTCTCTTGGAATTCATCCAGATTGCCGCGTTCAATAGCCTGGATGGCTTTAATGCTCTCTGTAAGCCCTGCAAAGCTGAGTTCTCTCATAGGCAACCCGATCATCTCACAGAAGGATGCGACCCTCGTATCATGGGCTAAAAAGACCGCTGGCCGCCCCAAAGAGAGGGCTATCATTCCTGCGTGCAGCCGCGCCGTTAACACGAATCGCGCTTGGGCGAGAGCCTCGATGATGTCCTCAAGCTGGGTGAGGATTGGCCTACCCTCAAGGAGCTTGAGATCTGCTGGCTCTTGGACGATGGCCACACCATCAGGATATTTCTCAAAAAACCAATCGATCATCACGCGCTGAGCCGCTCGTGCTTCTTCACTAGGACTGTGGAGCAAGAGCTCTCGAACCGCGAGCACCGGTCGTCCTTTACCTGGGGTTATCTTCGAGAAGCTATCGGTATAAGCCAAGACTGGACAACCGATGAGTTCCGAGTCTATACGAAATGAGCTGAGCCAGCGCACGGTCTGTGGATCACGCACTCCTAGACCCTCAGCCCCCGCAGCCCAACTGATGAGCTCTACCATAGGAGGGCAGATCTCTTGCGGATCCCCCTTCAGGGGCCCGCTGTAGCCAACCCCGTAAAACCAATACGGAATGTGCACCTGGCGCCAATCCTCTGGTTGCCATTCCCACCCCAGAACGTGAGGTTGAAAGATGTTGGTGCCCACAAAGATCGCGAGGTCGCACTGATTCAGACGTTCAAGCTCCTCGCGAGAGGGCCGTCGGAGGAAGCTGAATCGTTCGACTTCTCCTACGAAAGAAACTCGGCGAAGGAGACGTTCCGTGCTTTCACAGATCATTGTATTCCCCAGATTTTGTGAGCCCTCTGCAGGTAAGACTAAAGCGATCTTCATAGCTATCGTGTCACGAGAAAGACGCCCCCACCAATTAAGAGTATACCCGCGAGTCGAGTTAGGGTGAGTGACTCCCCCAAGAAGACCCACGAGATCACTGGCAGGGCAAGATATGCTAATCCCCCAAACAGAGGTAAGGCATAGCTGAGATCGGCCCGCGACAAAACCACGAGCCACCCCAGAGCCCCAAGGGCCATGCACAACAATCCTCCAATAACGAGAGGCTCCATCACGATCTGGAGGAGCTTGCCTGGTTGGTCTAATGTGATAGCCCCAATACGGTTCATGCCCTTCTTCATCAAGACCTGCCCGCTGAGGGCGAAGATCAAGACAAAGAATATCAGCAAGATGACGCGGCTCATGCCAAATCCTCCACAGCTTCTTATTTTACGGCGTTATAAGAGTATAATGATTCTGGCTCCCATGATCAACATTTTAGAATCTCTCGCAAATGCTGAGCATCACTTAGGGGTTTCTTGAATATCTAACACCAGGGCTTGCAAGAGCAACTGGAATCCCAAGATGAGTGGCACTACTGCCAGCATAACTGTCCCTGTAGGAGTAGGGTGATCTGTGAGAGCACTTCTGATCCACAGATAGGCACCAAACCCCACACCCCATACGAACAAGAGGGTTCCCGTAATCAAAAAGAGCGCTATAGGGGAGAAGTTGCGCAGTATATACTTCTGGTAGACACGCCAGATGAACCTCTTGAAGAAAAGAAACGGAAATGTCACAGCAACTTGGAAGGGGTTGATCCCAGACTCCTCTTCCCCGTATCGAGCAGGAATCGGTACATCCTTAACCCTGAAATTATGGACGTTCAGCTGAATGAGCATATCCTCCGCAAAGAAGTAGCGTTTATGCATGGCATGAAAATCTAGTGCCCGCAAGGCGCTGGCCTTGATCGCTGTGTAGCCATTTTCGGAGTCAAAGATGTGCCAATAGCCTGAAGCGAGCTTAGCCATGAGCGTCAGCACAATGTTTCCAAACAACCGATGCTTGGGCATAGCTGCCAACGATTCACCTACGAGGAAGCGATTGCCCTTCGCGTAGTCATACCCTTCCTCGATAAGAACGTTCAGAAGGTCTGCCATATACTCAGGAGGCATCTGGCCATCGCCGTCCATCTTGACGATTACGTCGCTGCCCAGCTCTAAGGCATGGCGATAACCTGTGAGAGTGGCTCCTCCAAGGCCTAGATTGCTGGGAGTTCTCAGCATCATGACGCGACTGTCCCCACATGTGCTTGCTTGAGCAAACGTGTCATCCTGGCTGCAGTCATCTACGACGATAATATAATCTACATAATCAGGTAGAGACTGAAGGACCTGCTTGATGAAAGCCCCTTCGTTGTAAGCGGGAATGACAACCGCAACACGATGTCCTTTAAACATGGCTAAGCCCTAAATTATTGCAGTCGTTTACGCTTAATAGCTATGTAAAGGTTATTGAGCCCAAAGATGAAGCGCTTACGGGCGATTAACTCAAAACCCGCATTGTGAAGCAATTGTTGTATTTGCTGGGCTGTCAGTCCCCATACTTCCCCAGGTTTCATCCCGCGCTTTGCTTGATCTGGGTCCCAAGGGGCGATAATCTTATGCCAGAGCATCCCAATGAAAGGTGGGATCATGGTAATAAGGAGGCGGCCATCATCTTTCAATAGGCGATATGCTTCTTGAAGTACCTCTTTGCGATTAGAGATATGGTTCAGGCTTGCCACGAATGAGATGGTGTCAAAGGACTGATCAGCAAAAGGCAAGTAAGCCGAGTCTTCTACGACCAAATCTACATCGCCCCAATTGTAAACGTCTACACCAATCCCATTCCCATATCGGCGTACCAGGCGATTCTCGCCACAGCCGATGTCTAAAAGCCTTCCTCGTACATGCGCTAGTACCATCTCGTGCCGGCGCCTTTCGAGTTCAGCTATCACCCTGGTCATAAGTGTCCCAAGCCAGTGCTTCATCCCGCCTGCTCCTTTTGCCTTAGGCGATCATGGGTCAAGAATATCAAGCATATAGACATCAATCCTATCAAATATACCGAGAACTGATAACGGAAATCCTGACCGGTGTTGACCAAGAGTAAGGAAGCCGACTGGAGCGTCGCGGGTACAGCAAAAATCAACCATCTTGGCTCTTGCATGCGGTAAGCCGCGACCACTGTTAACAGCAAAATTATATAAAGATAGAGGGCCGGACGCCATAAGAACCATATCACCTCAGGCCTCTCGCTCCAATCAAGGAGCTTCATAATAAGCTTGCGCATAGCAGGCCACTGCGATTGGGTAGATAGCCCCAGCTCATAGGTATATTTCCCTTTTTTCCCCAACATCAGTATCTGGGGGATCTCCCTCTCGACAGTATACAGATAGGTAAGCGGCGGCACCAGCCAGACCAGCGCTCCTGCACACAGTTGATGTTGGATAACTACTAGAGGGTTTCGGAGAATCAAAGAGAGCCATACACGCCGGAAAGCAGCTTTATATTCGCTGTCAGAATCAATAAGGGGATAGTTGAAGTCGTGAGCATAATAGATGGAATGTATAGAGCTACACATATAGGCCTTACCCCACTTATCAATAGGGAAAAGTTTATCTAATATAGACCGCTCTTCCAATGTCAATGGAGTTCCGGCAGCGATGACTGCTGCCACCTGGTGCACTGGCACTGTGTACAGTAAATAATCTGTGACCCTTCTCACACCTACCATATTATACACTGGCCCCCGCACTACCCCGTAGATACTCGCTGCAATCACAGAAGCAATCAGAATCTGTTTCCAGTACGGACGATAGATTCCCCCTATGATGACTATCGTGCCTAATGAAACTAATACCCCATTATGGCGGAAGAGCGCTACACAGACTAAAGCTACTCCTAATAGCACTATGTTCCATCGAGAGCTTTTGAGCCACTGCCCACGGCTTACGATGATCTTCAGGATCAGTAGCGTCAGCCAAAGAACACTCATACTATAGGGGATATCCTTCAACAGGGTGATAGTCATCGTGCCCATGACTGGGGAGAGAGCAAATAATCCGCAGACACTCCAAAGTATGACGCGCGGCACACCGAGGCGAGCAAAGCCAGCCAGCCCCCACCCAATTAAGCCGCTCATGGCCATCATTTGGGCGAGAGCGATCACAGCCGGGGAGAACCAAAGCCGGGTAAGCAGCCACATCATGAGCGTATGGAACGCAGGATGGTCATCATTCATGGGCCATATGCCGAGGATTTGGTGCCATTGGGCAAGAGAATCCACGTTCATTAAGCCGGGGAAGAAAGCGAGCCAGTAAATGAACCAGACAGCTAGACAAAGTAGGGCGTACTGAGCCCAATATGTTTGACTACGTAGAAATGCGCCAACCCTTGTGTGTGGACGATACGTCTCCCACGCTATCCACCAGACGAATCCCAGGATAAGAATGACTATTACTCCCCAAGAGCCGGGTAAGAAGAAGGGTTTTGTTTGAAGATCATGAAATGCAATCCATCCCTCAGATTGCTCTATCTGAACAAGCCAGCCTGCTTCACTCTTCTCCAAAATCTGCACCCCAGGGCCAACTTCAAGAGTATCGCGTTGAGGATCCCAAGCCCACACGGAGCGGCTGTGCCACTCCGCGCGCTCCAGGCGCACCACGCGTGGGCCGCCGGTGAAGACCAAGCGTGCTTGCTGCGTGGTACGCGGCAGGACCGTCTCAATGCGCTGTGTCACTTCAAGGGGAAGCTGTAAAAGAAAGACTTCTTGGACCCGGCGGAATTCTGGAGCATATAGATCGACGACTCGGCTTATCCCATTCACACTGATCCGCACCTGCCCGCTCCAAGGGTGTCTCAAGAAGTGTAAAGAAACCTTCCCAATAGCTTTCAGGCGTAGGGTCCAAGGGATGTGCTCACCGCCGAGGAAGGCAATCGCGCGATTTTTCTCATCGTGCTTCCATGAGGCGGGCAGGGGAAGAGAGTCGAAGCGTTCTGGGCCGATTCGCTCCACTTCAGAAGCTATCTCGTAGATCCATATTTCACTGCCCAATCCCTGGGGATGGCTCTGGCCTAATGGCTCAAGGACAAGAGCTACTTCACGAGGCTGTCCATCTTCTACAGTAATCTGCTCAGGCGACAACACGTGCTGAGCTGAGCGCGCCCACGGTAGGAGAGTCGCATACTCGATCCGCCCTGTCAGCACCTTATCGCTGCCCAGATGAACGATCAGAGGATCTTCGGGCACTAAGACCAGCTTCAGGAGAAGCCAGCTGATCACGGCGGCAACGCTTGCTAGAAAAACTCGCGGGATCAAGCTTTGCCCCCCTAAGAGACCTAGACTGCTATTTGGGCCTCATATGCTTCTAAAACAGAAGCAACTTCTCCGAAAGCCACAAGCGTCCCTTGAGAGAGCAAACACGCCCGGTCACACAGCTGTTTGACAGCTGCCGCACTATGCGAAACAAAGACGATGGTCTTCCCCCGGCGCCGAAAGTCCATCATCCGCTCCAGACACTTCCTCTGAAACCGCTCATCCCCCACAGCAAGCACCTCGTCAATCAGTAAGATATCTGGGTCGAGATGCACCGCGATCGAAAACCCCAACCGCGCATACATCCCCGTCGAATAGTTTTTCACCGGAACGTCAATGAACTCCTCAAGCTCAGAGAATTCTACGATTTTAGAGTAGATTCTGTCAACCTCGCGACGCGTCAGCCCATAGAGCGAGGCGTTCAGATAGATATTCTCTTGCCCGGTCAGCTCGTGATGGAACCCTACGCCGATCTCGATCATCGGGGCCACCCGCCCACGCACGATGACCTCTCCCTTGGTGGGATAGAGCGTGCGCGCGATCAGCCTCAGCAAGGTGCTCTTGCCGGAGCCGTTGGGGCCGATCAAGCCGAGTGCCTCCCCTGGCTCCACCGCCAGGGTGATCCCTCGCAAGGCCCATAAGATCTCGTGGTGCTCCTGATAGCGTCTGTTGAAAAGCCCGATAAATCGCTCTTTGAGCGAATCCGCCCGATTATGCCGGATGATGAACTGCTTCCAGACATCTCGGAGCTCAATTGCCGGTGGCATCAGAGATCCTCCGCGAAGAACCGCTGACGGCGACGAAAGACCCAACTGCCCAGCCCCAGCGCCAGCCCCGCCCAGATGCCCCCCAACAGCAGCATCTGGGCGCTGGGCCAACGGCCCCAGTAGAGCATCTCATGGTACGCTGTGATGTACGCTGTCATGGGGTTGAGCTCAAAGAGCCAGCGCACCCTCTCTGGCACCATCGAGAGATGATAGATCACGGGCGTCATCCAGAAGAGCATCATCAGAGCGACTTCGGTCAGATATTTGACGTCACGGTAGGAGACAGTGACCGCGGCCAAAAAGAGCGCCACGCCCAGGGTGAAGACCGCTTGCAACAGCAGAACGAACGGGTAAGCGGCGATCGCGGGAGTCCACGGGGCTCCCAGGAAGAACAGCGCGGGGAAGAAGACCACCAGTGCCAACACAAACTGGGCTAAGTGAAATAACACCGTAGCAATGGGCAGGATCTCTCGCGGAAAGCAGATCTTCTTGATCAAGTTTGCATTATTAATGATGGCTTCGGTAGAAGCTATGGCCGTCCCGCTGAAGAGATTCCACGGCAGAATCCCTATAATCAGAAAGAGCGGAAAATTCTCTACTTGGACACGTAAGATATATTTTAGGGCCACCGAGTAGACGATGATCATCATCAAGGGGTTTAAGAGAGACCACAGAAACCCCAAAAATGAGTTGCGATACTTGACCTTGAGATCTTTAATGACTAGATTCTTCAGCAGCTCTCTATACTGTAGAAGAGCAAGATGGCTTTCAGCTGCATTCATATAAATCATTCTACCCAGAGCTCTTAACAGACTCAAGAGTGCGATATAAAGCCCGGACTTGGGCGATCATCCTCTCGGCGGTGAAGCGCTCGAGGGCGCGGCGCTGCCCGCAGACCCCCAAACGTTCGCGGAGCTCTGGACTGCTCAGCAGCTGAGCTAAGGCGCGGCGTAGCGCCCTGGAGTCTTGTGGAGGCACAAGGAGCCCCGTCACCCCGTCTTCGACTAATTCGGGGACGCCTCCAACTCGCGTGGCCACTACGGGCAGCCCGGCGAGCATCGCCTCGATCACCACCAATGGCAGCCCCTCCCATCGCGACGAGAGCACAAAGATATCCGACGCCTTCAAGAATCGAGGGACATCGTGCCGCTCTCCCAAAAGCGTCACATAGTTCTGCAAGCCCTTGGTGCGAATCACTCTGGCTACTCGTGAGCGTAACGGCCCATCTCCGAGAATGAGCAGTCTCCAGCTTGGGTCCTCCAGGCCCTCGCATGCCGCCAGCAGGGTCTCCAAATCTTTCGGGGGGGCCAAGCGCCCCACCATCGTTATGATCTTCTCTGATGGAGAGAGCCCCAGTTCCCGTCGCAGCTCATTGGGATCAGTCGAAGAGGCGAAAGGGCTTGGATCGAGGCCGTTATAGATCACGGTGAGCTTCTCTTGCGGAGCCACGCCAAACTTGAGAGCGAGTTGGCGATCATGCTCTGAAACGCAGATGATCTTGGTCGAAAACAACGCAGGCAAACGCTCCGCTTGGGCCAAGAGCCACCGCCAGAGCCACGGGCGCCCTTCACAGAAGGCCCACCCATGCGCCGTAAACAATATTATAGATACGTTCGCCAGACGAGCTGCGAAACGCCCCAAGAGCCCCGCCTTGGTGCTGTGCGTATGGACGATATCGAACTGCTCTGCCTGCATGAGACGGTAGAGCTTCCAGAGCGCGCGAAGATCTTTGAACGGATGCGGCAGGCGACACAGCTCAGGGATCTCTATGACACGGATTCCAAGTTCATGCAGACGCTCTCCTAACAGTCCCCCAGGAGCGCACGCTACAGAGATATCATGCTCGGATCGCAGAGATTTCGCTAACAAATAGACGATATGCTGTGCCCCACCCCATTCAGATAACGTCACTAGGTGCAAGATTTTCATCAGACTTTAAAGATAAATGAAGCCCCGCCCTTCTGCAAACACGCCATCCCCGTGCTGGCGGAGAAACTCATCCGGTGCCTCGCAGGAATTTGGCTTAGCCATAGCTTAGTCTATAATGACAGCGAGGTGAATTCCGATGTCATTTTTCGATCAGGTCAAGACCATTTGGTGAAGCGAGCAGGTGGCGGGCGGTGCGGGAGAAGTATAATTGGCGCGGGCGGGAGTACGTCGAGAAATATCACGCTATCCCCGTGCCGGTGGGGAAGTTCATTCGGTGTCTTACCCGCTAGCGGCGCTTAGCTATGTAGCCACAATATGCTAGAATGTTGCCACATAGTGATGTATATGATAACCGGAGGGATTAGAGAACTCCGCAATAGGTTGAGTCTCTACTTGAAGCAGGTT
>Ga0197143_1001744_pt1 | contig 17719 bp, 16 predicted proteins | sample GBS70_MetaG_FD_148603 | JGI IMG/M metagenome (GOLD analysis project Ga0197143, IMG submission 148603) | Sediment microbial communities from Great Boiling Springs, Gerlach, Nevada, United States - GBS 70_MetaG | ecosystem: Environmental > Aquatic > Thermal springs > Hot (42-90C) > Sediment...
AATTTCTCAAAATATTCCTTGTAGAATTATGTCTGCTTTTGAAGTGATAAAAGCGGGAGAAATTTATATAAGAGAAAAGGCACTCAAACATTTAGAAAAAGGAAGAATTCTTCTTTTAGCTTGTGGTACGGGAAATCCTTTTTTTACTACAGATACTGCAGCAGTTTTGAGGGCTCTTGAACTTAACGCAGAAATCTTATTTAAAGCTACCAAAGTGGATGGGGTTTATGATAAAGATCCAGTTAAGGATCCTTCAGCTAAAAAATATGACGTTCTTACCTTTGATTCTGCTCTTGAAAAAAAGCTTAAAGTAATGGATGCAACCGCCTTTTCCTTAGCAAGAGATTATAAACTTCCTGTTTTAGTGTTTAATATTTTAAAATCAGGAAATATAAAAAAAGCAGTTTTAGGAGAAAAAATTGGGACCTTAATAAGACCTTAAGAAGAGGAGGTGATGGATTTGTGAATTCCGCTTTAGAGGAAGTAAAAAGAAAAATGGAAAAAAGCTTAAAAAATTTTAAAGAAGAGCTTTCTCACATAAGAACAGGAAGAGCTTCAGTTGCACTTTTAGAAACTATTAAAGTAGATTGTTATGGGACAAAAATGCCTATTCCTCAGATAGCTACTGTAAATGTAGTGGAAGGTAAGATGCTTGTTATACAACCTTGGGATATAAACTTAGTTAAAGAGATTGAGAAAGCTATTCAAAAATCTGATCTGGGAATTAATCCAACAAGCGATGGAAAAACTATAAAACTTGTTATGCCACCTTTGACTGAAGAGAGAAGAAGAGAACTTATGAAGGTAGCAAACAAACTTGCGGAGGAAGCAAGAATAGCTATTCGTAATATTAGAAGAGATATTTTAGAAAAATTTAAAACTGCAAAGAAAAAAGGAGAAATATCTGAAGATGATTATCTTCAGTTAGAAAAAAAAGTTCAAAAATTGACAGATGAATATATTGAAAAAATCAATGTAGCTTTAAAAGAAAAAGAAAGTGAAATTTTAACTCCTTAAAATGGAAAATTCCTTAAATGATTCTCCAATAATTTTAGATCCCTCAAAACTTCCTCGTCATGTAGCTATTATTATGGATGGTAATGGAAGATGGGCAAAAAGCAAAGGTTTACCAAGAGTTTATGGTCACAAAAAAGGTGCAGAGGTAGCAAAAACAATTGTTTATAAAACCAAAGAGCTGGGTATTCCATATCTTACTCTTTTTGCCTTTTCAAAAGAAAACTGGCTTCGTCCAAAAGAAGAAATTGAAACTCTTCTTGAATTATTAAAAATTTATTTAGATGCAGAATTTGAAAAAATGATAAAAGAGGGAATAAAGTTTAAGGTAATAGGAGACAAAGAGGATTTCCCAGAGGAGCTAAAGCATAAATTAGAGTTTATTGAGAAAGCCACAGAAAATAATGATAAAATGGTTTTATGTATGGCTCTAAGCTATGGAGGAAAGGCTGAAATTGTTAAAGCTACAAAAAGATTAGCAAAAGAAGTTAAAGAAGGAAAAATTTTTCCAGAAAATATAGATGAAACTCTTTTTAGAAAATTTTTAGATACTAAAGATATCCCTGATCCAGATCTTCTTATAAGAACAAGTGGAGAAATGAGAATATCCAATTTTTTACTTTTTCAATTAGCATACACAGAATTTTATTTTACACCTGTTTATTGGCCAGATTTTGATGAAAAGGAATATTTAAAGGCACTTTATTCTTATCAACAAAGAGAAAGGAGATTTGGTAAAATCTATGAACCTTAAAAGAGTAATCACAACTCTTATTCTTTTTCCTCTTCTTGTTTTTATTTTATTAAAGGCAAATTTATTTATTATTACTCTAATTATTCTTTTTTCTGTCTTTTTGTGCTTTTATGAATGGAAAAATCTTTATGAGATTCCTTTTTTTTTATGGTTATTAGGTGAAACGATTCTCATAATTAGTTTTTTAGCTATATTTTTATATAATCCTTCTATTTTTTATATCTTTTATTTTTTTCTTTTTTTTTCCTTTCTTTCTCACTTATTTAAATACGAAAAAGAAGAATTTAAAAGAACTTTTTTCCCACTCCTTATTGGTCTTATGTATATTTTCATAGGGTTTTATCCCTTTTGGGAAATTTTACAAACCTTTAAAAGAGAATATTTAGTTTATTTTTTTTCTGTTGTCTTTGCTAATGATACAGGGGCTTATTTAGTAGGAAAAACTTTTGGGAAAACTCCCTTCTTTTCAAGAATATCACCAAGAAAAACTTGGGAGGGATTTTTTGGTGGAATAGTTTTTGCCTTAGTGGTAGCAATTTTTTTAAATTATTACTGGGGTCTTTTTAAAGAGGCTTTTAACCTTATAATTGCTCTAATTCTTTCTTTTGCGGGGAGCATAGGAGATCTTCTTGAATCAACCTTTAAAAGAATTGTTAATAAAAAAGATTCAGGAAAAATTATTGTGGGTCACGGAGGTTTGCTTGATAGATTAGATAGTGTTTTACTTTCTTCTCCTCTTTTCTTGATAATTTTAAAATTTAAATAATTATTTAAATAATATGATCCCTTCTCTTGAAGAAACTTATTTTCTTCTGGAAAAAGAAAAGGTTCCCGAACACATTATAACACATTCAGAAAAAGTAGCTCTTATTTCTTTATTTATAGGTTGTTTCTTAAAAGAAAATGGAGAAAAAATTGATACCCAGCTTTTAGTTGTAGGAGCTCTTCTTCATGATATAAAAAAATATGAAGCTCTTTTAACAGGTAAGAATCATGCTTTACTTGGATATGAATTTATGGAAAAATTGGGTTATAAAAGAATAGGTGAGATTATAAAAGCACATATTTATTTGGAAATAAATTCTATAGATTTCCCTCTTACTGAAGAAGAAATAGTTCACTATGCAGATAAAAGAGTGATGCATGATAAAATAGTTACCTTAAAAGAGAGATTTGAAGATTTAAAAAAAAGATATGGCAAGGATGAACAAATTATTTTGAGATTAGAATTTTTAGAAAAGTTAAATTATTTAATTGAGGAACGTATTTTCAATAGACTTCCTTTTACACCTGGTATAATAATGGAATTAGAAAAAATAAAGGAGGTAAAGGATGTCCTCCGTAGGTGTATTAAAGATTGCCCTTCTTGCTGGTGGGACTTCTTCTGAAAGGGAAGTGTCTTTAAAAGGAGCAGAGGGAGTAAAAAAGGCTTTAGAAAAGTTAGGACATAAGTATGAATTTTTTGATCCATCAAAAGATCTTCCTACACTTGCTCAAAGAGCAAAAGAATTTGATTGTGCCTTTTTAATAGTCCATGGACCAGGAGGAGAAGATGGCACTTTGCAAGGATTTTTAGATTCTATAGGACTTCCTTATCAAGGAGCAGGTGTTTTAGGAAGTGCCCTTGCTATGCACAAAGGAATATCTAAAAGTTTATATAAACTTGCTGGACTTAACGTTCCCGAAGGAAAAACCTTTTCAAGAGAATATTCTTTTGAAACAATAAAAGCTTACGGAAAAGAAATAGGGTTCCCATTAGTTGTTAAACCAGCTACACAAGGTTCAAGTGTTGGTTTAAGCGTAGTTAAGAAGAAAGAAGAGCTAAAAGATGCTGTTGAAAAAGCTTTCAGTATAGATAAGGAAATTATTGTAGAAAAATATCTAAAAGGAAAAGAAATAACAGTAGGTATTTTGGACGAAAATCCTTTACCAGTAGTAGAAATAATTCCTAAGACTTCAGAAATTTTTGATTACGAAACTAAATATACTCCTGGTCTTGCTGAAGAAATTTGTCCTGCAAGACTTTCAGAAAGACTGACTAAAAAAGCTCAAGAATACGGACTTATAGCTCACAAAGCATTAAAACTAAGGCATTACAGTAGAACTGATATGATTGTGGTAGGAGAAGAAATTTATGTGCTTGAAACCAATACTATTCCTGGGATGACAGAAACAAGCCTTTTACCTCTTGCAGCAAAAGTTGCAGGTTATAGTTTTTCAGCACTGATTCAAAAATTATTGGAATTAACTTTAAGAGATAAAAAAACCTAAGAATAAAATCCCTGTTTTATTTTTTGAGCTTCAATTCCTACAAAAAATACCAAATCTTTTAAAAGATTTTTTAGAGAGGAGTCAGGTAAAGTTTCTAAAATTTTATTTATTTCCAAAGCCTGTGCTAAAATAAAGTCTCCAATAGTTTCAGAAGAAGCCTCATTTAATTCTAAATTAGTAATGTTTTCTAAAACCTCAAAACTTTTTTCTAATTTTTGATATACTAAATTGAATCTTTCTTTTTGAGTTTTCTCTAAAAGTTCTTTTTTTTCAATTTCAGAAAGAGCAATTTTAAAATATTCTTCAAAAAGATTTTTTCCACTCTTTAAAGTTACAGATTCAGTAGTAAAATTAATTGGAAAAATAAATTTTGAATATATTTTCATAAGGGGTCTCCTATGAATAAATATTTTAATGGTATTATCGGAAAATTTCAAGAAAATTTAAAAATTTTTAGTTTAATTTTATTTCTAATTTTTATTCTTAGTATTTCAGGTTGTGGATGGCTCATAATTGGAGGAGGAACTGCATACGAAGGTTATAAAGTTGGATCAGATCCAAGAAGTGTAGGAACTCAAATAGATGATGCAACAATTACTACAAAAGTAAAATTAAAACTTATTGAAGACCCTATAACGAAAGCTCGTAAAATCGACGTAGACACAGTTAACGGAGTAGTTACTTTAACTGGAGCTGTAGAAAGTGAAGAGGAAATAAAAAGAGCTGTAGAAATTGCAAGAAATGTTGAAGGAGTTAAAAAGGTAGTTAACAACTTAAGAGTAGAAAAAAGAGGAATAGGTTGTTATTTTTCTGACAAAGAAATTACTGCAAAAATTAAGCTTAAATTAATTGAAGATCCTGATCTAAAAGCACTTTCCATTGACGTAGACACAGTAAATGGAGTAGTTACTTTAACTGGGGCTGTAACGAGTGAGTACCAAAAGAAAAAGGCTATAGAACATGCAAAAAGTGTTTCAGGAGTAATAAAAGTAATTGATAATCTTCAGATTAAAAAATAAAAAGTTAAGGCTGATAATTTTTCCCCTGATAGAGTTTTTTCTCATTCATAATTTTTCTTAACAAATTAATAACTTCCATCTTTTTTGAAACCCAAGTAGGTGCTAAAATGTCTTCTTCTCTTGCTTCCGAACATACTCTATGAATAACTGTTGAGGGTGGAAGATAGGTTAAAGCATAAGCAACAAGTTCTATATATTCTTCCATTTTAAGAGGTTTATATTCTCCTCTTAAATACATTTCTTCCATTTTAGAACCTTTTGGAATATAAAGAGCGTGAAATTTTATTCCATCTATTTTAAGTTTAGCTAATGTTTTCACAGTTTCTATCATCATTTCTTTTGTTTCCTTGGGTAATCCAAAAATAATATGCACCACTACTGGGATATCATTTTCTTTGAGAAGATAGTAAGCTTTTAAAAAGTCTTCAAAAGTATGTCCTCTATTAATCAACTTTAAAGTTTCATTATATATACTTTGAAGTCCCAGTTCTATCCATAGATAATAGCCTTTTTCTTGATAGGTTTTAAGAAGATTTACCACTTTTTCATCTACGCAATCAGGACGGGTTCCTATTGCCAATCCTACTATAGAGGGATCTATAAAAACTGTGTCATAGAGTTTTTTAAGCTTTTCTATAGGAGCATAGGTATTAGAGAAGGACTGAAAATAAGCTATAAATTTTTTAAAATTTTTCTTTTTAAAAAGTTCAAGAAAATACCTCAATTGTTCATCTAAGGATTTCCCCTCTTTATAAAGTCCTGTTCCAGAACCTTTAGGATCGCAATATATACATCCTCCGAAACCTTTAGTCCCGTCTCTATTAGGACAGGTTAATCCTGCATCTAAAGGGATTTTTTTTACTTTTTCTCCAAATTTTTCCTTTAAAAATTCATTTAAGGTATAATAAAGCTTCTGAGTATTCATATTTTTAAAATAAGATAATTTAATGAAAAATTCAACTCTATAACTCCTTTGAGATTTATAAATACACTTTTATGGAGAAGCAAAGTCCTTAATTAATTAGAGATGGTAAAAAAACAAAAGGAGATTATATTTAAAATAAAAAATTAATAAAATGGTGATTAAAAAATGAAGTTTTTAGAGAATTTTGATGTAATTGTAATTGGAGCAGGGCATGCTGGAATTGAGGCATCCTTAGCAGCAAGTAGAATGGGGTGTAAAACTCTTCTCATTACTATTAATCTTGAACGTATAGGAGCTATGAGCTGTAATCCTTCTATTGGTGGAATAGGTAAGGGACATCTTGTAAAAGAAATAGATGCTCTTGGTGGAGAAATGGCATTAGCAATAGATGAGACAGGAATTCAGTTTAGGAAACTTAATACTAAAAAAGGTCCTGCAGTAAGAGCAACTCGTGCTCAGGCAGACAGATTTAAATATCAAGAGAGAATGAAAAGAGTTTTGGAAAGAGCTCCTAATCTTTACATTAAACAGGCTTTAGTTACAAGACTTCTGGTAAAAGATAAAAGAATAATAGGTGTTGAAACAAAAGTAGGAGAACAATTTGGAGCTAAAGCTGTAATTATTGCTCCAGGAACATTTTTACATGGGCTTATTCATATAGGTTTAGAGAGTTTTCCTGCAGGAAGAATGGGAGACCCTCCATCTAATAGACTTCCTGAACATTTAAAAGAACTTGGTTTTGAAATGGGAAGATTTAAGACCGGAACTTGTCCGAGACTTGATGGAAGAACTATAGATTATAGTAAACTTGAAATACAATGGGGTGATTTCCCTCCTCCATTATTTTCTATAAAAAACAAAGGTAAAAGACCACCTTTACCTCAAGTCCCTTGTTTTATAACCTATACTACAGAAAAGACTCATGAAATTATAAGAAATGCCTTAGACAGATCACCTCTTTTTACAGGTAAAATTAAAGGAAGAGGGGTTAGATATTGTCCTTCTCTTGAAGATAAGGTCTTTAGATTTCCCGATAAGGAAAGGCATCAAGTTTTTCTTGAACCAGAAGGGCTTGATACAGTGGAAGTTTATCCCAATGGGATAAGTACAAGCCTTCCCATTGATGTACAGTGGGAAATGGTAAGAAGTATTCCCGGATTAGAAAAAGCTGAAATTTTAAGACCAGGTTATGGGATAGAGCATGATTACGTAATTCCAACTCAATTAAAGCATACTTTAGAGACAAAATTAATTTCAGGTTTATTCTTAGCAGGGCAGATAAACGGAACTACAGGATATGAAGAAGCAGCTGCACAAGGAATTGTAGCGGGAATTAATGCAGCTCTTTACGTAAAAGAAGAAGAACCACTTATTATTGACAGATCTCAAGCCTATATAGGAGTTCTTATAGATGATTTAGTAACAAAAGGAACAGATGAGCCTTATAGGATGTTTACTTCTCGTGCAGAATATAGGCTTCTCTTAAGAGAAGATAATGCAGATTTGAGACTAACTGAAATTGGGAGAAAAGTAGGATTAGTTGATGACGAAAGATGGGATCTATACTTAGATAAAAAAGAAAAAATAAAAAGAGCTACGGAGTTTTTAAAAGAAACAAAAATTTCTCCAGACCGCGTTAATGGTTATCTTGAAAGCATAGGTTCTACTCCTCTTAAGTCAAGTATAAGACTTTATGAACTTTTAAGAAGACCTGAGGTTGAAATAAGTGTTCTTTCTGAGTTAATACCAGATTTAAAAGATTTTTCAGAAGATGTTTTGTCAGAAATAGAAACAGAAATAAAATACAGTGGATATATTGAAAAGCAACTTAGAGAAATTGAGAAGTTTAAAAAGCTTGAAAACATGAAACTTCCCGAAGATCTGAATTATTTCGAAATACCAGGACTTTCTAACGAAATGAAAGAAAAATTTAGTAAAATAAGACCTACCTCTATAGGTCAGGCTTTGAGAATTCCAGGTGTTACACCTGCAGCTATCTCAGCTATTCAGATTTATTTAAAAAAGCGTTCTACACTTAATGTTGTTTCTCAGGGTTTGTAAAATAGTTTTAAAAATTTTCTAAAGGGGGCTTAAAGTGGGGTTAAAAGAAAGTAAAGCCTATCAATTTTTAGAATTTACTAATTTATCCTTAAAAAATCTTGGATTTAGAGAGGCTTTGATTCCTCCGGTTCCGCCATTTAAAGAATATGTTGATGCAAAGAAAATAAAACTTTCTGTAGATGAATTTCCATCAACTCCGAACTTTTTTGAGATTTTATCAAAAAGAAGAAGCAAAAGAGGCTATAAAAAGGCTCCTCTATCCTTAAAAGAAATTTCTTTATTATGTTATTCTGCACAAGGAGTTACAGGTGTTGCTGGACCTTATCTTTTAAGAACTGCTCCTTCTGCAGGGGCTTTATATCCTATAGAAACCTATTTAGCAATTAATTTTTCCTCTGAAATTGAGCCAGGAATATATCACTTAGAAGTAAGGGATTTTTCTTTGGCTCTTTTAAAAAAAGGATATATGGGGAAGATACTAAGTGATTTAGCTCTTGGTCAAGCATTTTTAAGTGGAGCAAGTGTGATTTTTATTTGGTCTGCAGTATTAAGTAGAACTATATCAAAATATGGGAGTAGAGGATTAAGATATATCTTTATGGATGTAGCTCATATTTGTCAAAATGTGCTTTTAGCAAGTGAAGCTCTTGGGCTAAAAGCTTGTCCTGTAGGGGCTTTTTTTGATGAAGAATTGAATAAGTTTTTAGAATTAGATAATGGAGAAAGTGTAATCTATATAGCAACAGTTGGTAAGTAAATTTTTTCAATCTAAGGAAAATTTCTTTTTAGCTTTTTCCTTCTGGTATTTTTTCCAAGGTTTTTCTTTTTTCTTTCCTTGACTAATCTTTCTATAGGGAATTTTACTTTTATCCTTTTCACTTTCTATTTCAGTGGTTGGGGCTTTAAAAGGAATAATAAGGGATGGTCTTGATGTTATTTCCTGCTTGGGACCGTATTTCTTGATAAATTTTTGATCAATCGGAGGGCCTTTTAGTGCTTCATAATTTATTTTATCTACTAAAAAAATTTTTTCTCCAAATACAAAAATACTAATATCAGAAGGAAAAAATTTAGGAAAGGTTTCTAAAAGAATACAACCTTTTATCTTAGCCCAGTTTTCTGCTAATTCTTTATCAGTAAAAAGGGGTATAAGAGAAGATACAGGTTCCCATAGCCCTTCTATAGAAATTTTAATCCATAACTTAGGCTTGACAAATGTCCAAAGTGTGGTAAATTTTACAATTTGTAAATTTGTAATTTTTTGAGGAGGTGGGTAGTAAACGAGTTTTGGTTTGACTAAATTAAAATTTTGTGAAATTTCGAAAAAATCTCTATAATAATAAGAAAAGAATTGTTTTAAAGTTTCTAATTTTACTTTTTTAAATTTTTTAGTAAAAATTAGAACTTGAAAAATTTCTTTGATTTTAAAAAATCCATTATTATCAGGTATTAAACCAAATTCTTCAGGATGATGAGCTAAAATATAATTTAAGAATTTGAAGAGTAAATTATTTATCATTGAATATATAATATAAATGAATTATTTTTTAATAAACTATTTTAGAAGACCGACTTAATATTATAGCATAGAATTTATTAAAATGTGAGGGGTGATAAAAAGAAAAATGGCTTCAAAAGATTTACATGAAAAAATTGTAGAACTTGGTAAATCTGGACAGCTTACTTATGATTTATTGAATAGAATGTTACCCGAGGAGTATAATGATCCTGACAAAATGGAGGAAATTTTTGATCTTCTTGAATCTTACGGAATAGAATTAAAAGAACTTGATCCCTACGAAAGAGAAGAATTAATAGAGAAAAAGGTTCAAGATAAAATAAAAGAATTATCTATTCTTGTAGAGGGAGAGCTTGAAGAGGAAGAAACTATCTCTGAGCCAGGTAGTGAAGAGTTATTGTCTATTTATTTAAAAGAAATGGGAAAGTATGAGCTTCTAACACCAGAAAAAGAAGAGGAATTATCAAGACAGATAAGAGAAGGATTTGAGAACATAATTAAACTTATAGAAAATACAAAAATTTCTTTCAAAGAAATAAAAGAGCTTAAAGAAACTATAAAAGAATGGAAGAAAAGAGATCCCAATTTAAAGCCTAAGAAAAGTTATGTAAATTATCTTGAAAATACTATAAAAGCTTGTGAAGAGAAATACAAAAGCTTTAATAAAAAAAGTATTATAAATTTTTGTAAAGAAATTAATAAATATATTGCTCAAATTGAGAAAGCAAAAGATGAAATGGTAAAAGCTAATTTGAGGTTAGTAGTTTCTATAGCTAAAAAATATATAAGACAGGGTCTACCTTTAGCAGACCTGATTCAAGAAGGAAATCTTGGTCTTATGAGAGCAGTTTATAGATTTGATTATAGAAAAGGGAACAAATTTAGCACTTATGCTTCTTGGTGGATAAGACAATCTATTACCAGAGCAATACTTGATAAGACCCGCACTATAAGGTTACCTGTACATTTCTTGGAATTGAGAAATCATGTATTTAAAGTATTTTATGAACTTTCTAAAGAATTAGGAAGAGAACCAACTCCTGAAGAACTTGCCCAAAAAACTGGTGTACCCTATGAAAAAATTTTAGTAATTTTTGAAACTTCAAAAGAACCTGTTTCCTTAGAAACCCCTATCGGAGATGAAGATAGCACTCTCGGTAATTTTATAGAAAATAAAAAAAGCCCTTCTCCTTATGAAACAACTAGGAAAAAGGATGTATCTGAAAAATTAAAGAAATTTTTAGCCACCCTTTCTCCAAGAGAAGAAAAAATAATTCGTATGAGATTTGGTTTAGGAGAATACGGAGGATATACTTTAGAAGAAATTGGCTATATGTTTAAGGTTTCAAGGGAAAGAATAAGACAGATTGAAAAGAAAGCTCTTGCTAAAATGAGACAGCTTGCTCAAAAGGAAAAATTTGATCTTAGAGATTAAAAAAGTCCTGGTTGCTTAGGCTTTTTAGGTTTAGGAGAAAAAGTTTTTAAAGGAAAATTTTTAAAATAAGAAGAAACTCCTTTGTTTAAAGTAAAATTAAAAATTTTTCTTTCCTTTGCTGAGGTAAAGAAAAACCCACTTTTTGTTCTGGTAAGAGAAACATAAACAAGTCTTTTTTCCTCATCTTCTAAAGTATCTTCAAATAATTTTAAAGGTATTAATCCTTCTTCCACCCCTACCAATATTACATATTCTGCCTCTAATCCTTTAGAGGCATGAATAGAAAGGAAATTAACTCCCTCTTTATAGGGATTTATAAAATCAGAGGGTTCAAGAACTTTAAGATAACTTATAAACTTTTCTTTATCTTCATAAGATAAAGCCCAAAGGTTTTCTAAAAAGTTCTTTATTTCTGGATCGCAATTTTCAATAAGTTTATCTACGGGGAATGTACTTCTCTCTACCAGATTTAAAAATTCAGTAATTTTTTCAAAACAATTTAATGCATCTTCTTCTGCTACATTTATGGGGATTCCCTCTCTTAAAAATCTATTTTTTAAAGAGGAAAAAACATTTTTTATTCTTGAAAGAATAAAAATATCTTTTGGAGAGGTAGATCTATATTTCTGATTTTCTAATTGAAGACCACCTAAAAGATTCTTAACCAGATTAACAAGGTGGTCTTCTTCTTCAAAAGTATTAGGAAATAGAAATCCTTGAACAATTCCGTTTTCTTTTAAACTTTTGTAAGGTGGAACTTTCCAAGGTGCATTTTTAAAATCTTCGGCATATTTTAAAATTCTCTCAGGGCATCTAAAACTTAAAGTTAAATTAAGTATCTTTATATGAGGCTTAAAATTATACCAGAAATCATAGATTTTTTCTAAATTTACCCCTTTAAAGCTGTAAATAGATTGGTTAGGATCACCAAAAAGCAAAAAATTAGCCTTTTGAAAAGATTTAAGAAATTTTAGTATTTCTGGTGAAAGGTCTTGGAATTCATCTATTATAATATAATAGTCCTTAAATTCAGGCAAAGGAATTTTAGAGATCTCATAAAGTAAAAGTTCAAAATCAAGTAATTTTCTTGATTTGAGATATTTAAAATATACTTCCTTATTTTTCTCATCTTTTAAGGGATTCTTAATTTTTGGAAAAATATTTTTTAAAATTTTAATTTTTTCTTTTTCTGAAATTAAAGGAGGGTGTTTGTCAAAGTAATTTCTCCAAAGGTCATAAGCAAGCCCATGAAAAGTATCAACTTTTATAAAATTAAGTTTTTCTCTCTCTAAACGAACTTTTAATTCCTGAGAAGTTTTTAGAGAAAAGGTTAAAACTAAAATCTTTTCAGGAGTATTATTATTTTCTAAGAGATATTTAATTTTATTTACAAGGGTATAAGTTTTTCCTGTTCCAGGTCCAGCTATAACTATTAAATCGCCTTCTTCAAAAATGATTTTCTTTTGTTCTTCAGTAAGATTTTCAAACATTCTTGGGTATTAAAAAGCTTGTTTTTTTAAGATTATTTTATATAATCTTCCTAAATTTAAATTAAAATTGAGAATAAAAAAGATGAAAAAATTTGAACATTTATACTTATACTTGCTTCTTTTATTTGTAATTTTTTTTGGTCTCTACATAAGATTTTATGACGTAAAATTTTGGAAGGAAAAAAAAGACTTATTTTTTTATAAAGACTTACCTATTTATAGCGAATATGATTCTTATTATTTTTCAAGACTTGCCTTAGATGTAAAAGAAGGGAAATTTAAGCCAGGTTCTATTGATAATTACAGATTTTTTCCAGATAATTCATCTGGAGCGAAACTTGATGAGAAAACCAAATTTTATCCAGAATATTCAATTTCAGGTCATTTATTAAGTATAATTTGGGCTTATCTTTCTAAATGGTTTAATATCTCACTTGAAAAACTTACTTGGTATTTGGTGCCTATTTTAGCTGTCATTGTTGCTATTCCTATGTTTTTTTATTTTAAAGATCTTGGTTATTCATATGCAGGATTAATAGGAGGACTGATAGCTATTTCAGCTCCCATGTATCTTTCAAGAACAAATCTCATGAGACTTGACCATGACATTTTAAATTTAGCTTTTCCCATTTTTATTGCTTATACCTTTTATAAATTTTTTAAAGTTCAAGAAAAACTAAAAAAGTATATATGGATTTTGATAAGTTCTATAGCCTTATTATTATATCAATTGTGGTATGCCCATCCCAATCTTAACTTTGTTTTGGTTTTTATGTTTCTTTTAAGATATTTTTGGGAGAAAAAATTAAATTGGACTAAAGAAGACATTGTGTTTATTGCCTTACTTATACTTCCACAACTCTGGTATATATATATAGGTCCCTTTCACCTTTATAAACAGGTAAAAGTTTTGGTTTTTAATATTAAGAGTCCTACTTCTGCTGAAATTTTATTTAAAGACTTTCCCAACGTTTTTATGTCTATTTCTGAATTACAAAGATTACAATTTAAAGAGGTTATAGGAGGTGTTATTTTTAACTATACTTTAGGAATTTTTGGGCTTATAGGAGCATTTCTTTTCTTCCTTTTTAATTTAAGAAATACGCTTTTTATTTTTCCTTTTTTTGTAATAGGACTTTTATCTTTCTTTTCAGGTGCTCGTTTTATAATGTATCTTGCACCATTTATAGGAATAGGAATAGGATATTTGATTTATCTATTTTTTAATCAAATTATGCCCCGGTTAGCTCTTTTTAAAGAAGCAGAAAAACAAGTATTAATTATTCACCTTATAGGAACGCTTCTTCTTATTTTAATTATATGGATTCAAAAGCCTGTTTTGGGATTTAATAGTTATCCTAAGGTTTTTTCTCCCTTGGTAAAAGATATGGATTATATTAAAATTCACACACCAGAGAATAGTGCTATTTGGACATGGTGGGATTATGGTTATGCCTTTCAGCTTTATTCAAGAAGAACAACCTTTCACGATGGTGGATCTCAGAGTACACCTAAAACATATTTTATAGCAAGAAGCTTTACTACTTCAGATCCAAAGGAAGCTTGGTTTATTACTTCTTTTGTAAGTAACTTTGGATTAACAGGTATTGCAGAAAAATTAAAAGAAGGAATTTCTGCAAAAGAATTGGTAGAAAAAATAAAAGAAGGAAATTACGTAGGAGAAATAAAAACTCCCGTTTATTGGGTATTTACTTTAGATCTATTTGGTAAATTTGCCTGGATTCATTATTTTGGAAGCTATAATTTTGACACTAAAGAAGGGAAATTTGGAAGAATTATAACTCCAATTCAGTGCAAAATTTTAACTGAAAATTTTATTGATTGTGATAATGGAAGGCTTTCTATAGATTTAAACAGCGGGATAATAACAGATTCTAAAGGAGTAGCTACTATTAGTTATTTTTATTTTAAAACTCCGGAAAAGTTTTTTCAAAAAAAGTTTTATGAAAGGGGATATATAGTTGAAGTTGTAAAAGGAAAAGAAGGTGGACAAGTTTTTATATTAGAGCCTTACGTTTTTGAAACTCTTTTTAATCAAATGTTTATCTTAAGAAAATATGACCCAAAATATTTTGAATTAGTTTTTGACGATTTTCCTTATATGGTAATATATAAGGTAAAGGAAAAAATTTAATAAAGGAAATTGTATATGGCATTTATAATAAATCTTCAGAACTTGGAAATGAAAGCCCATCCCAAATTTGAGGGAGTTAAAATAGGATATATTATTACTAAAGAAAAACATCCAGAGTTAAGTATTACTGTTCTTGAAGTTTCAGCTGGAGCCGAAATTCCATTACATATGCACGAAAAAGAAGTAGACACTATATTTGTTTTAGAAGGAAAAGCTAAGATATATTTAGAGGATACATGGAAAAATGTAAAAAAGGGAGACGTAATTGTAGTTAGTCCTAAAGAAATCCATGGAATTAAAACAGTAGGTAAAAAACCGCTTAAGTGTTATATTGTTCATGCCCCAGCTCTTTGGTAAGGTTTGATTTTTATGGGTACTAAAATTGCTAAAATTCATGAAAAAGCCCAAATATTAATTTCAGCCCTTCCTTATTTCAAAAACTTTTATAAAAAAATTATGGTTATTAAATACGGCGGACATGCTATGGTAGATGAAGTCTTAAAGTCTGCCTTTGCTCAAGATGTAGTATTAATGAAGTATGTAGGAATTCGCCCTGTTATTGTTCATGGAGGAGGTCCTCAAATAAATGAGGTTATGGAAAAAATGGGATTAAAACCTGTTTTTATTGAAGGACAGAGAGTTACGGATGAAGAAACCATGAATGTTGTTGAGATGGTTCTCGTGGGAACAGTAAACAAAAAAATAGTAAGTTTTATAAATAAAGCTGGAGGAAAAGCTGTTGGTCTTTCAGGAAGAGACGGCAACCTTATATTAGCAGAAAAAATGACCTTTTATAAGTACACCGGAGAAGATAGACCACCAGAGATTATAGATATAGGAAGGGTAGGGAAGGTTAAAGAAATTAATCCTGAAGTTTTGTATACTCTTATTGAAAATGATTTTATTCCTGTCATAGCTCCTGTTGGAGTAGGACCTGATGGAGAAGCCTATAATATAAATGCAGATCTTGTTGCAGGAGCTTTAGCAGGGGCTTTGTGTGCAGAAAAATTAATTTACCTTTCAGATGTAGAAGGGGTTAAAGATGAAAAGGGGAATTTAATTTCCACCCTTTACGTAGAGGATATAAATAAGCTTATAGAAAAAGAGATAATTAAAGGAGGAATGATTCCTAAATTAAAAAGTGCAAGAAAAGCAATATTATCAGGAGTAAAGAAAGTTCACATTATAGATGGTAGAATAGCCCATAGTTTAATTATAGAACTCTTTACTGATGAAGGATTGGGGACTCAAATTTTGGCAAAAGGAGGGAACTAAGGTTGGAAGCTGAAATTTTAGAAAAAAGTTACGATCCAAAAAAGGTTGAAGAAAAATGGTATAAGATTTGGGAGGAAAGGGGTTATTTTGAACCAACCTATGATGAAAACAAACCCAAATTTTCCATAGTGATTCCTCCTCCAAATGTTACAGGGGCTTTGCATATAGGGCACGCATTAAACAACACACTTCAAGATGTATTAGTTAGGTATAAAAGAATGGATGGATATGATACATTGTGGGTTCCTGGAACCGATCATGCAGGAATAGCAACTCAAAACGTAGTTGAAAAAGAAATAGCCAAAGAAGGACTTACAAGATATGATCTGGGGAGAAGCTCTTTTTTAGAAAGAGTTTGGGAATGGAAAGCAACGTATGGAGGTAAAATTATTAGTCAGCTTAAAAAATTAGGTGCAAGTTGTAGTTGGTCCTATGAAAGATTTACTATGGATGAAGGACTTTCTCGTGCAGTTAGAGAAGTATTTGTTAGGCTCTGGGAAGAGGGTTTGATTTATAGAGGAGATTATATTATCAACTGGTGTCCCAGATGTGAAACCGCTCTTGCAGATTTAGAAGTAGAATTTGAAAGTATAGTAGGGAAACTTTGGTATATAAAGTATCCCTTAGAAGACGGAAGTAAATACATTATGGTTGCCACTACAAGACCTGAAACTATGCTTGGAGATACAGCAGTAGCTGTGCATCCTGAAGACAAAAGATATAAAGCTTTAATAGGGAAGAATATAAAACTTCCCTTAATAGGAAGAATTATCCCTCTTATTGCAGATAAAATTGTTGATCCTGAATTTGGAACAGGAGCCGTTAAAGTTACACCAGCTCATGATTTTGCAGATTTTGAAATAGCGAAAAAACATGGGCTACCTTTTGTGAAAGTAATAGATGAAAAAGGGAAAATGACAGAAGAAGCAGGTAAATATGCAGGACTTGATAGATTTGAAGCAAGAAAAAGGGTGGTAGAGGATTTAAAAAGAGAAGGGCTTTTAGAAAAAGAAGAGGACTATCAACTTATTTTAGGACACTGTTATAGATGTAATACTATAATTGAACCCTTGCTTTCGAAACAGTGGTTTGTATCAACTAAACCCCTTGCACAGCCAGCTATTTCAGCAGTAGAATATGGATTTATTAAATTTATTCCTGAAAACTGGGTTAATCTTTATTTTGATTGGATGAGAAATATAAGAGATTGGTGTATTTCAAGACAAATATGGTGGGGGCATAGGATTCCTGTGTGGTATTGCAATTCTTGTGGAGAAACTGTAGTAAGCAGAGAAGAAAACGTAGAGATATGTCCTTTCTGCGGGTCTAAAGAATTAAAAAGAGACGAAGATGTGCTTGATACTTGGTTTTCTTCAGCCCTTTGGCCTTTTTCTACTCTTGGTTGGCCTGAAAAAACTAAAGCTTTAAAAACTTTTTATCCCACCTCAGTTTTAGTAACAAGTTTTGATATTATCTTTTTCTGGGTTGCTAGAATGATAATGATGGGAATTCATTTTACAGGTCAAATCCCTTTTAAAAACGTATACATTCATGCCCTGGTAAGAGACGAAAAGGGTCAAAAAATGAGCAAAAGCAGAGGAAATGTAATAGACCCTATAGAAATGATAGAAAAATATGGAACTGATGCTTTAAGATTTACTTTAGTTGCTCTTGCTGCTCAGGGGAGAGATATCAAACTTTCTGAAGCTCGCATTGAAGGATTTAGACATTTTATTAATAAAATTTGGAATGCTGCCAGATTTGTTTTAATGAATTTAAAAGATTACATTCCTGATAGAGA
>Ga0197143_1001745_pt1 | contig 17714 bp, 12 predicted proteins | sample GBS70_MetaG_FD_148603 | JGI IMG/M metagenome (GOLD analysis project Ga0197143, IMG submission 148603) | Sediment microbial communities from Great Boiling Springs, Gerlach, Nevada, United States - GBS 70_MetaG | ecosystem: Environmental > Aquatic > Thermal springs > Hot (42-90C) > Sediment...
AAAATTTTTATGATAAAATATAAATGGGGTGGGTTCTTTGGTAGCTGGTTGTAGCCATATAGCTTTACCCATAATCTTTCTTTTCCCTGTTCTCCCACAAGCGCTTTAACCATAACTTATGGCTGCGCCCTTCCGGGACTGACCAGATTCGTTATGGCAAAGCCGAGTGGGGCAGGGAATCATAGATCGATTATGGAGCTATATAGCTTCAACTTCACACCCAAAGCGTTCGGTCTGCCATAAGCCCATTTGCATTTTGGCAGAGGGCTAGCCTGCCGACCTACCCACCCCAAAATACTACTCATACATTTTTTAAAATTCTTTTGGTAATTTTAAATTTGATTTTTAATAACAATTGCCTTTTATTGCAAGCCTCATCTAGCAAATGACAAGAATTTTTTATTTTTTTAGTAATTTTAATTTAGTAATTTTAAAGTACATAAAATTAAAATATATAAAATAAAGGAAATAAAAAACACAAAAATAAACATAAAACATAAAAAAATATAAAAAATAAAAATTAAAATTATGAACAAATATAATTACGAAAAGTGGTTGAAAAAATAAAAAACTGTCAGCAATAAAAATTTATTATCAATAAAATTTTTAATTTAAATTACTTTATTATTTTTAATGAAAATAACTCCATGGGAGGTTGAGGGTGTCAAGGAAAAAGATTATGAAGAGATAGTAAAGAAGTTTGGAATCTCTTTGATCGATGATGCTATTTTGGAGGAAATGAAAAAATATACTAAAGACATTCATTTTATGTTAAGAAGAAGGATTTTTTTTGCTCATAGGGATTTAGATTTTGTTCTTAAAGAGTATAGAAAAGGAAACAAATTTTTTTTATATACAGGAAGAGCACCTTCAGGCCCTATACATATCGGCCATATTTTGCCTTGGATTTTTTGTAAATGGTTGCAGGACAAATTTAAAGCAGAGTTATGGTTCCAATTTCCTGACGAGGAAAAATTTTTGTTTAAAAAAGAATTAAGCTTGGAGGAAACACAGAAATGGACTTATGAAAATATGCTTGATGTTATTGCACTAGGCTTTAAACAAAAGCTTACACATTTTTTGATAGACACAAAACATGCAAGTTTGATGTATAAAGAAGCATGTAAAGTTGCTAAGCATATAACTTTCAGCACTGCCAAAGCAGTCTTTGGTTTTACTAATGAAAACAATATAGGCAGTATATTCTATACTGCTATGCAAGCTGTTCCAGCGTTTTTGCCTTGCATATTAGAAAATAAAAAAATGCCTTGCTTGATTCCTTTAGGCCTAGACCAAGACCCTCATTTCAGAGTTGCTAGAGATGTTATACCGAAGATTGGTTACTATAAACCAGCCTTAATTCATTGTAAATTTCTCTCTGGCCTAAAAGCTTATGGAAGCAAAATGTCAACATCCGATGCAAGCAGCACAATATGGACAACTGATACAGAAGAAGAAGTAAGGAAAAAAATCATGAAAGCGTTTTCAGGAGGCCAAAAGACTATAGAAGAGCATAGAAAAAAGGGAGGAAATCCTGATATCGATGTTAGTTTTCAATGGCTTTATTATCTTTTTGAACCAAACGATAAAAAGATAGAAAAGATAAGGGAAGATTATAGGCAAGGAAAACTTTTAACAACAGAATTGAAAGAGTATCTTATAGAGAAGGTTATAGCATTTTTAAAAAAACATCAAGAAAAAAGAGAAAAAGCAAGAAAAAAGGTTGATAAGTTTATTTTTAAACATAAATAGCTAATCGATAAGTAACTGCTTTATTCTTAAGCAAAGCTAAAGCTCATTCTCAAGCAAAACTTTCCCTATAAATCTTTATCAAATTTTTCTTAAATTTTGACAAATCATCTATTTTCATATGAGCTCCTAAAGCATTTTCATGGCCACCAAAACTTGCTTTTATTCCTTCCAAAGCCCTTGCCACAATTTCTTTAATGTTCTTTCCACTTCTTATTGAAATCTTTGCCATTTCTCCTTTCAAATAACTAACAACTATTATCTTTTCTGGATATTTGTAAAGGAGAGCATTGGCAATTTCTGCACTTATGCTTAAATTCCCTCTGTATTGAAAAAATATTATGTCACGCTTACTTAGTTTTTCTGCCTTTTCCAGAAGCTTTAAGTATTTTTGATGTATTTGTTTGAATCTTTTATGCATGCTTTTATTTTTTTCACTTTCTTGCAAAATTTCATAAGGTGAATTAACATTTATAAGAAACTTTAACATTTTCATTATATTTGTTGTTGTATCCTTTAAACCAAAATCTAATATACTTACAATTTTCCCAAAGCTTGTTTCATAAAGAACATTGCCAGCATCTTTTATCTTTTTACTTTCAAAAAGATCAGGATATTTTTTGTATATTCTTTCTATAAACTCTGGAACATACCAATCTGCCAAACAACCCAAAGTTGCTATCCAGTCATAGCTTTCTATTTCTCCTATTATTTTATATACCCAATATGTAGTAGGTCTATTAATCTTTGTGTATATAGTAGGATTAAATGTTATGCAATCTTTTATCCTTTCTATTTCTTTTACTACTTCTTCATTTAAAGAGTCAGGATGATGATCTATCCATACTAACATATTATTCCATTTCTCTATTCTTTCAAGAAATCCTTTGGAAATCTTTGGTTTATCTAAGACAAAAACATAATCACAACCAAGCTCCTTTATTTTTCTAGCATAACTTACATCAAGTTCGGGAAAACTTTTTATTGCCACTCCTTTTCCTTTTCCGCAATACTTTCTTAACAATAAAAAAGAGCATAAACCATCAACATCATTATCAAAATAGAAAATAGGGTTAGTAGATTTTTCCAAAATTTCTCTTATCTTTTCAATAGTTCCTTCAATGTACTCTTTCATTTAATTTTTCTATTTTAAAATTTAAAAATTTTATATTAAAACTTAAAAATTTTATGATAGATTCTTTTCATAATTATAGACTATGCAAATACTCTCTAATCTTTTTCGATTTTTTCTCACCTATTCCTTTAACTTCCATCAACTCTTTTTCGCTTGCCATCAGAATGTTTCTTAAATTTTTAAAATTGTTTATTAAGTTTTTAATATCTTCCTCATTTAGAACTTGGAGAGAAGAAAGTATCCTGTAGCCTAATGGTACTAACGTATCTGGCTTTTTATAATTTTCAAATATTTTGTATATTTCTTCTTTATTTATCAGTTGATGATATTCCAACTTTTCAAGCTCTTCTTCTATCTTTTCAAAGTTTATCTTATCTTTATAATCAATCTTTATGTATTCTATTTCTCTATCAACAAAATTTTTTATTTCCTCAAACTGAAATTCCATAATTTTTGCTTCTGTACCTAGTTCAGCAATATAAAGCTCCAAGATGGAAGAAATATAATCAATAATCTTTTTTCTTTGGAATATTTCTGCAATGTCCCTAATCTTTACAATATCCAAAATCTCTGCGTTGTTTAGATTTTTTATCAATCTTTCAAATATTATCCTATGTTTATCCAAAATAGTAAAGGTTTCTCTTGCTTTTATAAACAAATCAGAAATATAATTCAATTTTATTTTTTTATCTCTATAATAAACCGTAGCACTTTTTGTTTTTTCAGAAACAGCTAAAACTTTTATGTTGAATTGTTTTGCAACCCTTTCAGCAGTCTGATGCCTTATTCCAGTTTCGCTTGAAGGAATTTTTGGATTTGGTGCAAGAAAAACATTAGCATAAACAATTTTGTTATCAACAACTATTATTGCTCCATCCATCTTTGCTAATTCAGCTAAGAGCTCTTCACTAAGTTCTTTATTTATTTTTAATCCCCCTTTACAAATCTTCAATACTTTTTTATAATCTTCTTTATTACAAAAAACAACTAAGGCCCCCCTCCAAGATTTCATTATCTTTTCAATAGCATTCCTTAAGGGACTTCCATAACTAAACATCTTATAAATTTCCTTTTCCATTCTTCAACTTTTTAATTATTCTTCAACTTTTTAATTATTATTTCTTCTTCATTAGTTTTTATTATAATAGCGTGTGGCTTCTTGCTTGTTAAAAACTTCTCATTTCTCTTATTTTTTAATCTATCTATATTTATCCCAAAAGCTTTACATATTCTTTCTCTAACTTTCCAACTATTTTCTCCAATTCCACCAGTAAAAACAATTGCCTCAAGTTTTTTTGGTTTTTTAAAATAAGGCAAGTAACTATAGCCAATCTTTATTATAGAATGGCAAAACAAATCAAAGGCAAACTTCTCTTCTTTAGTCTTTTGCCTTAAAATTTTTTTAAAATCTGTTGTGTTGGCTAAAGCTTTTATGCCACTTTCATGCAAAATTTTTTCTGTTTCCTTTATGCTTATATGCTTGCATAAAAATAAAACAATGCCAGGATCGATGGAGCCGGGCCTATTCATCATTATACAGCCTTCCAAAGGTGTAAAACCCATGCTTGTGTCTATTGGTTTTAAATCCTTCACAGCTGTTACACTACAACCACCACCCAAATGAAAAATAATAAAATTTTTTATTCCTTCCTTTTTCATCTCTTCTATTACATACTCTACACTCAAACCATGGAAACCATATTTCTGTATCTTGAATTTCTTTATTATGTTTATGGGCAAAGCATAGGTTTTGTTTATGTTTGGTATATTTATAAAGGCATCAGTATCAAAAGCAAGAAATTGTTTTAGGTTTGGTCTCTCCTTTTTTATTATCTCTATAACCTTTATTTGATAAGGGTTATGTAAGATGGCTAATTCTTCAGCTCTTTTAATATCTTTAAACAATTTTTTGTTTAAAAAACCACTTTTGTTGCCATATCCATGAACAACCCTATGACAAATAACATCAACATAACCAATCTTTTTTTCTACATTTTTTAAAATTTTCAAGATTAATTCCTTTCTAACTTTTCCCTTTACAACTTTCTTTTCTACAATTTTTTTATCAATAAATAAAGAATATTTTATGGTTTCACTTCCAACATTAAATATTATCCCCCTCATGTCTTTTTTGCTTAACTTTTTACTTTTTCATTCTACTTTTTTATCTTTTTTTATACTTTTTTATTCTTCTTATATTTCTCTTTTATCTTTTTTCTTTCTTTTTTCTTTCTTTTTAATTTTTATTTTTTTATTTTTTTAATTTTATTTTATCTTTTTTTATATTAATCTTTTTAATTTTTCTTTTAATTTTCTCCCTTGCCTCTATTTTTAATCTCAAACAAAAAAATTTTAAATTAAGAAAAAAAGAAATTATTATGAAGAAAAAAGAAGTTATGATGAAAAAAGAAGAAACATCTTTAGGTTTAGAGGAGAACATAGAAGCTGCTTTGAGCTATCTTCTTGGTTGGATTACTGGTTTGATTTTTTTGTTTGCAGAAAAAAATAAATTTGTAAAATTCCATGCTTTGCAAAGCACAATTTTCTTTGGTTTTTTTACTATAGTCTTTATATTCCTCTCCCCCTTTCACATCATTCCTTTTATCAACATATTATCAAAGGCTATAGCCTATTGTTTAATAATATTTTGCTTTATCTTCTGGATTTTAGGAATTGTAAAAGCATATCAGCATGAACTTTTTAAATTTCCTATAGTTGGGGAAATTGCAAAAAAGAATTTTGAAAAAATTAAATAATTAAATCAAGACAAAGCAAGATTTTAAAGATAAATAACTTCTTAAAAACTTTTTTCTATCTTAATTTTAATTTCTATTCAATTTTAATTTTATCTTGAAAATTAAATACATCATGAAAATCAAACAATATAACAACTTCAGCTTTTTTGACTATTTCTTTTTAGACTATTCCTATCTATATTTCTATCTTAAAATCAAGAGAAAAATAGAGTCAAAGAAAAATCGAGAAATTTAATTTATGATAAACTTTAAAAATAATTTTTTCTCCACTATATTTATGAGATATGTTGTCTGGCTTTCAGAAATAAATAAAGAATCAGTTGCTGTAGCTGGTGGAAAAGGAGCCAACTTAGCAGAAATGTACAACATTGGTTTGCCTGTGCCACCAGCTTTTATAGTTACTGCTGATGCTTATGCAAAATTTCTCGAGCATAACGAGCTTAAAGAAAAAATACAAGAAATCCTTGCTGACCTGGATTACGAGAATACTGAAGAACTTGAAAAAAGAGCAAGAAAAATAAGGGAACTCATAGTTAATGGAGAAATTCCTGATGATATAAGAGAAGAAATTATAGAGGCTTATGAAACATTAAGCATTAGTGATGTAAATTTTTTTGTAAAAGAGCCATGCTTTACTGCTGTAAGAAGTTCTGCAACAGCAGAGGATTTACTTACCGCAAGTTTTGCAGGTCAGCAAGAAACCTTTCTTAATGTTAAGGGCAACGATACTTTATTAGATGCTATAAAAAAATGTTGGGCATCCTTGTTTACTGCCAGAGCTACTTATTATAGGCATAAAAAAGGATTTAGTCATGAAAAAACTTTGATAGCTGTTATAGTTCAAAAAATGATAAATGCAGAGAAGAGCGGAGTTACCTTTACTGTAAACCCTACAAACAACGATAAAACAAAAATAGTTATTGAAGCAGTTTTTGGTTTGGGTGAAGGAATTGTAAGTGGTACTATAGAGCCGGATTATTATCTTGTTGATAAAGAAAGTTTAAAGGTTGTTGAAAAAAAGATAGGTATAAAGAAGTTGGAATTCACAAGAGATTCAAGTGGAAAAAATATTAAAATAGAGTTACCAAAAGAAAAACAAGTTGAACAAGTTTTGGAAGGATGGGAAATAAAAAAATTGGCAGAATATGCTATAAAGTTAGAGCAGCATTATAATTGGCCCCAAGATATTGAGTGGGCAATAGAAGGAGGAAATATTTATATAGTTCAGACAAGGGCAGTAACAACTGTTGAAAAAGAGATAAAAGAAAAGAAAATAGAGGCAAAACCTATATTGGTTGGATTGGGCGCAAGCAGTGGTGTTGGTGTTGGCTATGCTAAAATTATAAATGAGTTAAGTGAGTTAAGTAAAGTGCAAAAGGGAGATGTTTTAGTAACAAAGATGACAAATCCAGATATGGTGCCAGTAATGATGAAATCTAATGCTATAGTTACGGATGAGGGCGGCTTAACATGTCATGCTGCCATAGTTAGTAGAGAATTAGGCATACCATGTGTTGTTGGAACAAGAGAGGCTACAAAAAAATTAAAGGATGGTATGTTGATAACTGTTGATGGAAAAAATGGTTTTGTTTATGAAGGAGATGTTGGATTAAAAAAAGAGGAAAAAGAAAAACATGTAGAAATTAAAACGAAAACAAAAATAAAAGTAAATTGTGACATCCCTGTTGTTGCCGAAAAAGCGGCAAAGCTAAATCCTGATGGGATAGGTTTGCTTAGAATCGAGTTTATGATTGTAACTGGTGGCGTGCATCCAGCCCAGTATATGAGGGAAAATAGGTTAGACGATTATATTAATTTACTTGTTGAAAACATAGAGAAAATTGCAATTTGGTTCAAGGATAAGCCAATATGGGTTAGAACAAGCGATTTGAGGACAGATGAGTATAGGAGTTTGTTAGGCGGCAATCTCGAGCCTGTTGAATCAGACCCTATGATAGGTTGGCATGGTATAAGAAGAGCATTAGATGAGCCAGAAATATTAAAGGCAGAATTCAAAGCGATAAAGGTATTACACGAGAAAGGCTATAAAAATGTTGGTGTAATGATTCCTTTTCTTATTAATGTTGATGAATTGAAAAGAGCAAAAGAAATTATGAGAGAAATAGGCTTAGAACCTTTGAAAGATGTTGCGTTTGGAGTTATGATAGAAACTCCTGCTGCTTGTTGGATTATAGAAGATCTCTGCAAAGAGGGAATAAGCTTTATTAGTTTTGGAACAAATGATTTAACGCAATTAACTTTAGGAGTTGATAGAAATAACGCAAGAATAGCAAAACTTTTTGATGAGATGCACAAAGCTATGCTTGGTCAAATGAAGATGGTTTTAGAGACTTGCAAGAAATATGGAGTGGAAACTAGTATTTGTGGTCAAGCAGCAAACAACGAGAAAATGGTTGAATGGTTAGTAAGAAATGGAATCGATAGTATATCAGTAAATATAGATGCTATACAGAATATTAAGGAATTTGTTGCAAAAATAGAAAAAGAAATTGAAAAAGAAATAGGAAAAGAATAAACAAAAAAAATTTAAATTTTAAAAATTTAAATTTAAAACTTAAAAAATATTAAAAACATTTAAAACTCAAAATTTAAAACTTAAAAAGAGGAAAATGGTTATAAAGTTTGAGAAGATTTTTATTTATATCATTTTTCTTACTTTTATTTCTCTAATTCTTTCTACTTTTGTTTATGGAGATATTAGTAAGGGAAGCCCATCAATTATAGTTTATGATGCTGGAAGAAACCAGTTGATTACAGGTTATATTAATTTAAGTATAGAGAATGAAACTGGAGGATCGGATGTAGAAATTAGTATAGATAATAAATTAATAAAGAAAATGAAGCTCATAGATTTAATAAAGGCAGCAATAGAAAAAGGAAAAAGTTTTAATTGTTATTATGATAATCAAAAAGCCTCTTGTGATAAGATCTTTGAAGTTGTATCTAGTAAGGAAATTTATAATGGTAATAGAGGAGAGCATTATGTTGGTTTTGATTTAACAAAGCCCGATACAATTGAAAGTTTGAGTTTTGTGATTAATGGAAGTAGTAGTGGAGAGGAGTGTGGAAAATCCCCTTTATCTTTAGATCTTTTTGTTGACAATGTTGTTGATTATCTTTATGTTAATCCCGGCTTAAATACTTGTGGATATAAATTTTCAAAAAATTATAAAGAAACTGCTACTTCCTATGATGTTTTAATAGATGGAAATTGGAAATGTGAAAATATAACATTTGGATATATAAGTGGAAAAGTTATTATAGGAGGGATTATAAAATTGGAAAACACAAGTTATACAACTAATGAAGATGACCTAATCTTTAAGATAAAAACACCAACACAAGATTATTTCTGTAACACAACAACAACATCCATAAGCTATGAAAAAGTTTATTGTGAGGTTGATGTTTTTGTTAAACCAGAAACTTATGAAATTTGTGTAAAGGCAACAAGTAACGCAGCTAATAGCGAAGCGTTCACATTACTTAAAAAAAATGCTTATGCATTATTTGGAAGTGAATTTGCTAATATGCAGTTATATGGCTCAATAGATTTTAATTCTTCAATTTATGAACAACAAACTGGAAGAAATTTAAAAAATGATTTAAACAATTTTATTAATAATATAAATTGTAGTGAAAAATGCATCATTCCTATTTACATTAATTCTACACAACCTTTCGGTTTAAGAGATCTAAGTTTAAAATATAAGTCAGGAGATGATATAATTACCTTATCCCAATTTTCAAAACTTTCTATAGAATATCCTGAAATAGATAGTCAAGGTTATCAAGCCATTCCTTTAGAGGTTTTTAACATCACAGCACCCTTTGAATATGGATCACATAAATTATCTATAGAAATAGCAGGAAAAGAGTTTTCATCAAATTTTTATGTACAAGAAGTTCCGATAGTTGCCGGAATAATACCAACAGAAGCAATAGTCGGAGAGGACACACAATTTACGATCATTGCATTTTCTCCAAAAGGAAACACAATTGTTAGCTATTCAGTTGATTGGGGAGATGGTACAAGCAGTCAAGGAAGTAGCAATACTTTTAAACATAAATATAATAATGAAGGAAGCTACACTGTTTTTATAACTGTAAAAGATAACGAAAGCCTGGTTGGGAGCGGAAATTTTGTTGTTTATGTTGGCATAACCTTAACTTCTTTAAACCAAAGCATAAACGATGCTTTACAAAAAATAAATACAATACAATTAGATCCCTTAATCTCTGAATTTTTAAATTTGAATCAAACAAAACAAAAGCTAAATCAACTTTTAACAGATTTAAGTATCCCTAATGCTAATTTAGTTACAATAAAAAATGAGTTTGATTCGCTTAAACAAAATATTCCTATAGCCGTACAATCAACCCAATACCCTTCCCTTACCTATAGAGTTAATTGGCAAAATATAGATGTTGATAAGGTTGAAGATGTTATCGATGAAAGTTGTCCATCATCAGATGATGCTTGTAAAAAAGGTATTGCTTTGTGGAATAGAGATTTACTTTCTATAGGTGGGGAAAAGATAAGGATAAGTTTTTATGACGCCAATCAAAGAACTTTTACAAAGGTAAATGTATATCCTAAAAGAAGCGAAACCGGCAATATAATTATACATATTCCTTCTTCTAGCATAAAATCTTATAGCCAGTTTGAAGACTTACAAGATGCTATATCTATTGATATTAAAAGTTTTTCTTTTGTTTATGATGGGGATTTAGATATTTATAACTTAAACCTATACGCAGTTCCTAGTTCTTTTAGCCATATAAGTATAGAGGAAGAGCCAGGAGAAGGGGAACTATATAAACCACCAAAAAATTTCTTCTGGATAATATTCCTTTTATTGTTTTTATTGTTGATAATTGCTTTGGTAATCGTTTGGTTGCCTTACATAAAAAATATGTTAAAGGCAAAGGAAAAGGAAAGGATAAGAAAATTGTTTCCTTCATTAACAGATTATTATAACTTAACCAACTTCATAACAAACGCTTTGACTAGTGGAGAAACCGAAGATAAAATATATGGAAAGTTATTAAAAGCTGGATGGAAGAAAGAGCAGATAAGTTATATAATGAAAGAAGTTAAGAAAAAGATTCCAAAAAAGAAAAAATAACAAGATGGTGATAAGGATCATAACAAACTTTTTTCAAAGAATATTTACCAATATTTTTGCAATAAAAAAGGATTTAAAGATTGGGCTTTATGGGCCTCCAAACACAGGAAAAACTACTTTAGCCAATAGAATATGTAAGGATTGGATAGGGGAGGAGCTAGGAAAAGTGAGTAATATACCTCATGAAACAAGGGAAATTTTGATAAAAGATTCAATAACTATAAAACATAAAGGAAAAAGCATAACGTTTAAACTCATCGATACTCCTGGTATAGCTACAAAAATTGATTATGAAGATTTTTTGAAGTATGGTTTAAGTAAAGCAGAAGCAAAAAAAAGAGCAAAAGAAGCGACCAAGGGAGTTATAGAGGCAATTAAATGGCTTAATGATATGGATGTTGTGGTTGTTGTTTTAGATGCAACACAAAACCCATATACACAGGTTAACATAACTATTATTGGTAATATTGCAGCAAGAAAAATTCCTTTAATAATAGCAGCTAATAAAATTGATTTGAAAAGGGCAAAGTTAAAAGCTATAGAGGGTGCCTTTCCTGAATACCAAACTGTTGGTATTTCTGCAAAGCATGGAACAAATATGGAGGAGTTTTACGAAACTTTGTTTAATGTTATAAAACAATCGAAAAAAAGAAGAAAATGAAGAAAGGAATCAAGATACAATTCATACCTTTTTCACAACTTGCTGGAATGAGTAGTTACAAAAGAGTTAAATTTATTTTGGAAAACGTTAAGGATAAGATTGTTATAATCCAAGGAAAGCTAAAGCCTGAAGAGGAAAAAGACTTGATAGAAGAAACTATGAAAAAAATTGGAAAAGGGTTTAAAGGGATAGAAATAGAGGTATTAAATCCCAAATTTGATCAAAACATAATTGCTAGGCTAAAAAAATCTGTTGCCGATTTTTTGGTTGGAGATAGAGATGCAATAACTCTAATAGGACCAGCATCTTTTATTAAAGAAATCAAGAAGGATATAAAAAAGTTGGAGCTTTTTTTAAAGTTTAAATAATTTTTTTAAAGTTTAAATTTTAGGTTTAAATAATTTTTAGTTTAAATAATTTTAAATTCCCCAAGTTGGCTTTATTTTTCTTTTTATTTCTAAAATTTCTTGTAAAACCTCAAGCTCGTCCTGTGTCAATAGCTTCTTGTTTTCTTTCAGCCTTTTATAATCTTTTTCGCTTAAATCGCTGTAGAGCACATCATCTTCTTTTACTTGTCTTCCTATAGTTATTCCAGAAATTGAAACAGCAACTTCCTCATTTTTTCTTGCAGTTTCGATAGGCTTATTTTCCTTTTGTATGCTTTTCAGTTCTCCTGCAGGTTTTCCATCACTTTTCATTAGGCTTAAATCTTTTGTTAGTTGTCCTGCCAAAACTTTAACCCCACATATAGCAGGCTTGCTTCTCCTAAATATGCATTTTCTTAAAATCTTTATTTTGCAAGGAAATGTTATTCCTTCTAGTTTTTTTCTTTCTATCTCTTTTTCCTTTTCTTCTCTCCATTTAAAAAATTCTTCAACAAGCCTGTATATTATATTTGAGCATATTATCATAACATCATTAGTTGCTTCAGGCTTTACGTTAAAGCCGAGTATTACAGCATTCAAAGGATCATCAGCCAAACTTGTTAAAGCATAGGCGATATCTTTTTTGTTTATATCACCTATTCCTGCCCTCCCAATCAATATTCCATTTTTTTTCAACAAAGTTATCAAAGCTTCTAAGCTTCCCAAACTTTCAGCTTTAACAACAATTCCTTTTTTATCAAGCTTTAGTATATTTTGAATCGTTGCATTAAGCTCTTGCTTTTTTTCCTCTATAACATCTATGTTTGAAAGTTGATCTTCTTTTATTCCAATAAAAGGCATACCAGCAGGTATTTCTTCCTCACTAACCAAAAAAACTCTAAAGCCACTAGCCGCAACTATTTTGCTTGCTTTTTTAAAGCCTTTTGGTGTTGGTTGGAATAATGCCCTGATTTTTATGAGGCTTGGTTTTTCCAGGCCAGCAATAAGCATATAATCCTTTTCATCTAAAACACCATCATAAAGAATACAATCATAATAAATAACACCTTTTTCCTTTACAACTTCCAAAAAGTTTCCTTTTGCTTCTTCAGCTAAGCTTAATTTATTTATCAAAAATTTTTGTGCCAACCCACAGAGTATTGCTAAAAGCTCTGCAATTCCTTCCTTAGTTTTTGCGGAGCAAGGTATTAGGGCTATTTTTTTGGTAAAATCTTTTATTTCCCAATACAACTCTGCATCAAAACCAAGCAAAGAGAAAGCTGTTATAATGCTTGAAACCTTATCAAAAAATTCCTTTCTTGTAAAATCTTGTTGATTGTTTATGTTTTGAAAAACAAGCTTTTCATGTTTCCATCCACTTATTCTATCTATCTTGTTTAAAGCTACAACGAATGGTAGTTTATTTTGTTTTAATATCTCTATTGTCTCTCTTGTTTGCTCTTTTATTCCTTCATTGATATCTATAACAAGGATTGCAAGATCGGCTATACTACCACCCCTTTGCCTCAAATTTGTAAAAGCAGCATGGCCAGGAGTATCTATAAAAACAAAACCAGGAACCACAATTTTTATGTTAAGTTTTTCTAGTAAATCTTTACATAAACTTTCAATTTCATCCTTGCTTATCATACTATAAGAGATCTTTTGGGTTATCAATCCTGGTTCTTTCTCAGCTATACAGGTTTGCCTTATAGCATCAAGTATGCTTGTTTTCCCATGATCAACATGGCCAGCAACAGTAACTATCGGCTGTCTTATTGTCATTTTTTTATCTTCTCTTTTTATTTTTCTTCTTTGTTAATTTAGAAAGAGAAGAACTTTTTAAATTTATCAATGATAATTATCAATGACAATTTTCTTATATCTTTTCTTATATCTAATGCCTCCTTATAATTATTTCATTGGAGGAATAAATATAAAAAGGAATATTGAAAAAAGAAAAGATTTTTGGCCCATCTAATAGTATATTGCCTGTTAACATTATGTTGATAGTCATCAACTTTCTGTATTCTCTTAAAAAATATTGGTTTTTATCAATCAAGGGGTTGAATTGACATAGTAATCTCTATCTGGCTAAAGTCAAGAACAAACGGTAGTTCTCTTTACTGTATCCTATTTGCTTGTTTAACTCGGTGGTTTAACTTTCCAATGGTTTCTTACAAAGGAAAGGAAGGTAAAAAATTTTTTCTTTTTAACTTTCAGTTTATATTTACAAAATTATATATCAGTGCATAAAAAAATATTTTAAAAGTAAATCAAAAATAGAAAATGCCTATAACAAAAATTAAAAAGAGGGATGGTAGAATTGTCGATTTTGATGAAACAAAGATTGCTAATGCCATATGGAAAGCAGCAAAGAGTGTTGGTGGAAAGGATAGAGAGTTAGTTTTTTCTTTAGCTAAAAAAGTTGTAAAAGAGTTGGAGAAAATATATGATGGAAAAACTCCGACTGTAGAGGATGTTCAAGATATAGTAGAGAAAGTTTTGATAGAAGAAGGACATGCAAAAACAGCAAAGGCATATATTCTTTATAGACAAGAAAGAAGGCTGATAAGAGAGGAGAAGAAAAAGATATTGCAAAAAGATAGTATAGATGAGGTTGATAAGAGATTTGATTTGAATGCTATAAAGGTTTTGGCTTCGAGATATTTGAATAGAGATGAGGAAGGAAAAATTGTTGAAAGCATAAAAGAGCTTTTTGAAAGGGTTGCTATACATGTAGGTATAGTTGATGTTATGTATGATAATAAATTTTTTGATAAAAATCATTGTTTAACTGATAGGGAAAAAGAAGAATGGATTAAAGAGGCCGAAGAGTTAAAAAATAATATAGAAGAATACGATAAAAGATTAAGTATAGGGAAATATAAATTAAATAAATGGCATTTTGAAGGGCTTTTGAGAGTTTATAAGAGATTGGTTATGAAAGGAATGATAAAAAAGAGCATCAAAGAAGTCATAAAAATTATTCAAGAAGGAAAAATGGATAAATACGAAAAGAATATTTATGAGTATTATTCATTAATGGCTAATAAAGATTTTATGCCAAACAGCCCAACTTTAATGAATGCAGGAAATAGGCTAGGCCAGCTAAGTGCTTGTTTTGTTTTACCAATAGACGATAGTTTAATAAGCATAATGAAAACTTCTACCGAAACAGCAATAATTCATCAAAGTGGCGGAGGGACGGGGATAAATTATAGCAAATTAAGACAGAGGGGAGATGTTGTTGCAAGCACTTATGGTATTGCAAGCGGTCCTATTAGTTTTATGAGTATAATTGACACAATCACAGATGTTGTTAAACAAGGTGGAAGAAGGAGGGGTGCTAACATGGGAATACTTGAAGTATGGCATCCTGACATAGAAGAATTCATTTCAATAAAACAAACACCAAAAAAATTAGAAAATTTTAATTTGTCTGTAGGGTTTTGGAACGATTTTTTTGATGCTTTAGAAGAAAATAGGGAGTATCCTTTAATAAGTCCTAGAACAAAAAAAGAAGTTAAAAAGGTAAATCCAAGACAACTCTTTGATTTAATTGCTTTTAGTGCCTGGAAATGTGCAGAACCAGGAGTTTTGTTTTTCGATAACATAAATAAGTATAATGTATTAATAAATGCAAAAGGGCTTATAAGAGCCACAAACCCTTGCGGAGAGCAGCCTCTTTACGATTATGAAAGTTGTAATCTTGGAAGTATTAATTTAAAGAATTTTGTGAAAGAAGATAAACAATTTGATTGGGAAAGGTTTAAAAAAGTTGTAAGACTAAGCACAAGGTTTTTGGATAATATAGTTGATATAAATAAATATCCTATAGAAAAAATTGAGATTAATACTCTACAAACAAGAAAAATTGGGCTTGGTGTTATGGGCTTGGGAGATTTGCTTTACGAATTAGAAATTCCATACAACAGCAAAGAAGGTTTTGAGTTTATGAACAAAATTGCAGAAGTTTTGAGTTATTATAGCATGGACGAAAGTGTTAATATAGCAATAGAAAGGGAGACATTTCCTTTGTTTGAGGAAAGCGATTATGTAGAAGGAAAAATACCAATTGCAGGATATTATGAGATAAACAAAAATCAACATAACTGTGATTGGGATAACTTGATTAATAAAATAAAAAGATATGGCATAAGAAATGCATTTACAACTACAATAGCACCAACAGGAAGTATAAGCATGATATGTGGTTGTAGCAATGGTATTGAGCCTGTATTTTCTTTAGTTTTTGAAAAACATGTTGGCATAGGTAAGTTTTACTATGTTAACGATGTTTTTGAAAAAAAATTGAAAGAGTTAGGAATTTATAGTGAGGAATTGTTAGAAAAGATAGCTAAAAATTATGGATGCTTGGAAGGGATAGATATAGGAATTGATAAAAACCTCAAAAAAGTTTTTGTTACAGCATTAAACATTCATTGGCTAGATCATCTTGTTGCTCAAGCAATATGGCAAAGATGGATTTCTGCAAGCATAAGCAAAACTATAAACATGCCAAACGATGCAGTTATTGATGATGTTAAACTTAGTTATTTAATAGCCAGAGAAATTGGTTTGAAAGGAGTTACTATTTATAGAGATGGATCTAGACATGCCCAAGTACTTCATATCCCTTCAGAAGAAAAACAAAAAACCTTTTCCTTAAAACCAAGTGAGTATTCTTTAAGTTTTTTAAAAATAAAAAGTGAATATACAAAATTCTTATTAAAAGAATATTTGAAAAGATTAGGGATTGAGAATGTAGAGGAAAGTTTAAAGATCAAAAAAATTACTGATGTTCCTTTTATTCCTTATAATTATGAAATCTTTCCTTTTCAACATTTTAATGATGAAAAGGGTGAAAGATGTCCTTTATGTAATGGTTTAATAATTTATGAGATGGGATGTGACAAGTGTATAGAATGTGGATGGAGTAATTGTATTGTGAGTTGAAATTGTTTTTTAAATGGTTAAGTGAGCCTTAATTTTTTCGAATTTATTTATTTCTCATCTTAAATCTTTTAAATCTCTCTGTCACTCCTTTTAACATCATCTCTCTTCCTATTCCTTCAACCATTTCTTCTGTAATAACTTGAAGTATTTCTTTTCCTTCTTTAATAGCTTTATCTATGGACTTCATCAAAATTAAAGAGTTAAATATATGGCCATAAACTGGATTATTTTCTCTAATATTTTTTAAGAGGTAAAATTGGACTAGTTGGGAATAAAACTCTGGCTTTGACTTGTATTTTTTCATTATATAAAGACACTTTTCAATATATTCCTTTCCTTTATGGCTGTTGGGCTGAACATCTTCAAATAATCCCGACTCTCTTACTAAATAGGAAGCTATATCATTGACATTGTATGTAGAAAGTTGGTCAAGATAATGGCCGCTAGATCCATAAAAAGTTACTTGTTCTAGTTCTTTTCTTATGAAACCACCAGCCGTTAAAAATCTCGAGTATCCTTCATGCAATGGCACTAACTGTCTGCTAATATTGCTTGTCAAAATTTCTTCCAAATATTTTTCTACAATCTGTTTATGGTAATCATAGGGTAGTTTTACAATATCTATGGTGCTCAAATCCCCTTCGTCATAAAAAGTTTGTAACAATACATACTTTGTTTGATTGGATACCTTTCCTTCCAAATCTGTTAGGGCTATTCTAACTAATATTAATCCTATATTTTCTGGTTTTGGAAGCCCACTAGATTTATCATATTTTGCAAGATAAAAAGCATTACTTTTAAAATCCAATTTATTTTTATCACAATATTCTTTCAAATTTCTTTCCCATATCTCTATTTGTGGAAAATATAAATCCTTTCCATCAATTTTTTCTATCATTTTAATTTTTGTTTATTTTTTATTTAATTTTTATTTTTTTA
>Ga0197143_1001746_pt1 | contig 17698 bp, 15 predicted proteins | sample GBS70_MetaG_FD_148603 | JGI IMG/M metagenome (GOLD analysis project Ga0197143, IMG submission 148603) | Sediment microbial communities from Great Boiling Springs, Gerlach, Nevada, United States - GBS 70_MetaG | ecosystem: Environmental > Aquatic > Thermal springs > Hot (42-90C) > Sediment...
TCCCAAACCTTTATCTGCTGGCGCTGTTATCAGAACCATCGGCCATTTCCTTGCGTCAAAAGCCCTAACACTGAGGGAATCGTGATCGATCGCTGCGAGCATCACATTTTTTGAATCGCTCTTCCCTAGCGATGTTACATTCGCGAACAAGGTCCTGTCGTGGAACTTCATGTAGTAGTGGTGCGTATGACCAAAGAAGTAAGCAACAACCTCGTATTGGTTGAACAGATCGAGCATAGCGCTTGTCCCTTCCCCTAGAGTGTTTGTAAGAACATCCCCATGATACTTTATCGGATGATGTCCGAAAAATAGGTGGAGATTAGCGTTTGCATGCTCTCGCAGCTTTTCCCGAATGAAATCAAGTTCATTAGGATCTATCGAAGCGTTGTCTGCGGGCCATGGGGCACCATCGTTCCCAGGGGTTGCAATGGCCATGAAGTGATACAGGCCATGAGCTGTCTGGTAGACAATAGAGTGCTGAGTTTGGTCGTCAAAACTCCCTTGAATGGAGTATCTGCGATAATAGGTGAGTCCTTTGTCGGAGTATTGGTCATGGTTTCCAGGCAAGTCCACGAGTATATCTGCATTCATGCCGTTATCGTCCAGAATCCCACGATACTCTTGCCATTCCGAGTCCCACTGTTTTATAGGGATAAGACCACCGTTTGTCCCGTCAACAAGGTCTCCACAGATGAAGATAAACCTTGGTCGAACAACCTGATACGCTTCCCCTGTAAGCCACCTTAGATTATCGGTATCCTGGGTGCCTCCAAACATCCTCTGGCCGACATGCACATCGCCTGCAACAAGGAACCAGAACACATCCTCGAAATCTTCCCTGTATCTGGCGTCCCTTGGACTTGCTTGCGCAAACCCTAAAATAAGGAATATGGAGAGCGACTGACCAAGTATGGAGCGCACCTCAGGCCTCCAAATGAAGTCACCAGTATTATTTGATTTTTCGGAAAAAAAGACAAGCAAGCAAGAACCCTGCAAATTGCCCATGGAGATTTGTTTCCTTTCATGCTCGCCAGAGCCTCCCCTCCATTCCTCTCCCCCAAGGAAAAGGGGAGCATACCCCTCTATTTCCAAAGCACCCGTTTTCTACCCCCTTCTTCCGTGCTTCTACAAACCCACCCTCCGGTTCCACTTTTCCGCATGGTCTATCTCTGAGTTTCGGGAAGCGTCTACATGGAAAGGATGGTGGACGATATAGCATTTTGCCATTTAGAGCCGTTTTATTTCAGGGGCAAACTTAGAAAATACAGGTTCTGAGAAACTAGATATAATGTTTATCCTATGTCTCTGAAACAGGACATAATCGTTGCCATCGCAAGCGGGCATAGTCCTAGCGCAATCGGTGTGATAAGGGTTTCTGGCTACGACTCACACAGGCTTGCGCTTTCATTGTGCGAAGATTTGAAAGGACGACCTGAGCCTCGGAAACTTTATCTTTCATGGCTTCGTCATCCGGGCACAAAGGAAAGGCTTGATCGTGCGTTGGTTGTGTTTTACGAGGAGGGGGCTTCTTACACGGGCGAGGAGGCAGTGGAGTTTTTTTGCCACGGCGGGATAGTTGTGATGCAATCTGTGTTAGACGCGCTGATTGCGGGGGGTGCTAGGCATGCAAGACCTGGTGAGTTCACGAAGAGGGCTCTGCTGAATGGCAAGGTTGATCTGGTGCAGGCAGAGGCGATCTCTCTCCTTAGTGAGGCAAGAACGACTAAGGCACGCGACCTCGCATTAGAGGCTTTGTCAGGTGTGCCATCACAACAGATCCTTAGTCTTCATAACCGTCTGATAGATATCCTCGCGCAGATAGAGGCTACTCTGGATTTTGCTGAAGAAGATGGTGTGGAGGTTGACAAAGGGGGAGTGATTAGAGAGCTCGAAATGCTGTTGAGAGAGTCTAAAAGGTGGGTTGAGGACAGTATTGCTTCTTTACCGCTGATAACCGGGGTAAAGGTTGCCCTTGTTGGTCCCCCGAATGCCGGAAAATCGAGCCTTTTGAATGCAATCTTAGGGCGCAAACGGGCGATCGTGCATCCTGAGCCTGGCACAACGAGGGACATTATTACCGAACATCTGGTTCTCTCGGGAATACCTTTTGTTTTTGCAGATACCGCTGGAATCAGAGATACTTCGGATGAAGTTGAAAAGGAGGGCGTGGTTTTGGCAAAACAGGCTCTTTCTGAAGCGCACATAGTGGTTCTTGTGGTGGATCCAAGAGATGCAGATGCCAGAGTCGAGGTTCAAAGGCTTTCGAGAAAGCCTCATATGGTTGTGCTCTCGAAGGCAGATCTGTGGGAAGACGATGGGGGGGTCAACTTGGACATAGACGCCCCTGTGATAAAGACTTCCGTCTTCATGCCTGAAACTATCGCTTCTTTGCGTTCACAAATACAGAGTATTGGTGCTACTCTATTCTCTTGTGCGAAATCTAGCGTGCTGTGCACAGAAAGGCAGATAGAGGCTTGCTCGAAGGCTGTGTCCAATATGGAGTCAGCGCTTGTTGCATTGAAAGAAAACGAGCCTTTGGAAGTTGTCGCAGTCATGCTCAGGAATGGTGCGGAAAGCACAGCCGAGATCCTTGGCCTTCGGGTGAGTGACGATGTGATTGAACGGATATTCGAGCGCTTTTGCGTGGGAAAATAGCGCTAAGTCTTGTCAGGAAAAAGCTCTTTCTCGATTAGGTGTGCAATGTAGCGTTTTATCTTTTCAAAATCCTCTTGGTTACCTTGCACGAACTTGACACCCATACCAGGCTCACCTTGCTCTGGAGTTGGTCTCCACCAGACAACCTCTCCAATCACGGAAATCGGGACTTCCTCGGTTGGCACATAGAACCTCAAAGTCACGGTCGAGCCAGGCGGTGCAGGCTCATCTGTGCGCACGAAAGCACCGCCGAGGCTCAGGTTGGTCATGAGCATCTCGCTTTCGTTCACATCGATGTCCGAGGCAAAGACACCGAAGATCCTCGTCTGGAATCTAGGATATTGGCGCTGATCCGAACCTGGCATTCAGTCCCCTCCTTTCTCGATTTCAGTCACCAGCCACTCAAGGCCTCTCGGGCGCATAACAGCGCTGAACCGCTTTCCTTGAACCAGCACCTCGAACTTCGCTTCCTCCGCCCTTGAACTTGTCTTTCTTATGCCAGAAGCAAGTATCATGTTTCTTTCAGTGTCACTAACCCCTTCAAACATACCGCATATCGTTTTTGTCACCTTTTCGACCTCTTCCCTCCATGATGCATTCATCCCCAAAGATGCAAGTTCCCGCAGTCTTTCTCCTTCGTCCTTTCCGAAGAGCTTCAGCACCGTTGTATCAACAAACCTTTGAGCTTTTCCAATGTCATAGTTGGCACAAGCCTCAAGAAACCTAAAGATTCCTTCCTCTGGGTTTGCACAGTCCTTCCCACATCCTCCAACACTAATGCGTCCCTGCTTCTTTCGTGGCTTCATCTCGACTTTTTTTGGCGCTTTTCCATCTGTAATGTTCTCCATTTGGTGTGAAACCTGAGGCACAGAGTGAACATTTATCTTAGCCTCGTTCCTTGCGCAGCCGACCAGGAAGAGCAAAAAAAAACTCCCTTCATAGCCCCCTCCACACAAAGGGTAACACAGCAAAGAAAAAGAAGTCAATGAAATGTTTGCTATTCAAAAAGCCGATAGATGTTTTTGTATTGGCTGGATTGCCGAGTATTCTTGTGGCCTATCAGTCTTCACCTCGTAAAAAAGGGTGTCTTTCACCATCCCAGTTTTCACGCTTCTTCCTACAGCCATCGTTCTATCTCGAGCCTTTTCTCGAACTAACACTGAGTTACAATTTGGGTTGTTATTGTCACTTACTTGAAAAACAAACAGCATAAATATGAACAAGTCCCCTAGTACTAGACTTTTTTCATGTGGCAGAAGATTTTCGCAGGTTCTATTTTCCTACTACGATCAACGACACCCCCCAGGGCAAATCTGTGTGTTTCAAGATGTGCCTTTCTATGCCAAAAATCATTTTGAATACCTGATTGAGTGCCCCCAGTCTGACTGTCGCATCGCTTTTGGGCTCGCGTTTGAGGAGTTTGCCCACAACCCTTGCTCCAGCGATGATCGGGAAAAGGAAACAATTCGTGTATGAGGCACGGACAACCGAAAATCCGCAGTCCCTCAACAGGCATAAAAAATCTTCTTTCCTATATCGTCTTACATGGTGCAATGCCACATCGTGTGCAGAATAAAGCCATGGATGGCAAGGGACAGTTGCAAGTAAAACGCCGCCATCCTTCAAGACCCTTCTAACCTCCCTTATTGCACATGCATCATCTTTTATATGCTCAAAGACATCGAGTGCAAGAACAGCGTCTACCGACTTGTCTTTCAAGGGGATTTGAAGCGCTGAACCCATGACATAAGGCGCATTTGTCCTTTGCGCTCCAAAACTGCAGGCCTGCACGCTCAAATCGAGGCCAATAAACCTACCTAGACCTCTGAGTGCCCTTATTGTCCCGCCAGTGCCCGCGCCCAAGTCTAGTATTATCGCGTCCTTCCCCATGAGTCTTCTTGTTAGTTCGTCGCGAACAATAGCCCTTGTTATAACAAACCAAAAATGCCTATCTTCTACATTTGCCATCACTTCATATTCGGACTCTTTCATCCTTGACTGCCTCGTTTATCGTCGCGGCACAAGCCTTTTAGGCGCGTTCCGTGTTGCGATTTCCATGTCTTTTGTTGCCTGCCCCAAAAGCGGATGGTTGTTCACCTTATAGCATCGAACCCTTTCTTCCAAAAACCGAATATCCCAAATGGGGTTTACTTCGTAGGGTTTTAGTGCTTCGACACAAAGTTTTTCAAAGTCCGTCAGGAGAGCTATCTTGTATCTCGTGAGGTTTCTTGCCTCGCCCAAAAGTCCTACTGCGAACTCTACGGAAAGCGAATCAAAGAGGGTTTTGCCAGCATCCTTGTCGCTTGAGGCGACCTCGATTGCCAAATCTAGAGCCCGCTTCATCATGGGGTGCAGAGCCCACGGGTTTTGCCGATAAAGGGAAAATGCCTTCACGAGCGCTTTCGTGGCTTCTTGTAACATCCCTCTTCTGAAGTAAAACCTTGCCCGAATCACCTCCGCTTCGACATCGAATGTGCTATCTATCTGCTCTGCAAGCCGTAGTGCCTGCTCGTCACCCTTTTCGGCGAGTGCTTCCCCAACCACACTCAAGGAGACTAATCCAGAGGGAGACATGGATTGCCTATTCCACCATTCGAGGACACCGGCAAGGTCGGAGCGCAAGAAGGCAACATAAGCCTGAGCCCTTGCCTTTAGTCCCTCATCGCTGTTTGGGTTTATGATAGGTAAGTTTGCAACTGCAAGCCCGGTCTGAATCTGATACTCTGCGATTGCTTCGATGGAAGGTGTTCCTCTTGTAAAATGCGGCAGGTCCGCTCGAAGTGCTTTCGCAAGTGCTCGCAATTCCTGCAAATCCACATCGCTTCTGACCCCCATTGATCTAGCAAAGCTGAACTCGATTACCGTCCTGTCATCTGTGTTTATGTCCGGCGCCAACTTGGCGAGAATATCAGCCAACGCCGTTGTCCCCACAAAGTGGGACAAAAGCCCTTCGACTCCCTCCGCGCGCCACGCGATCTTCATCCCTGTCCGTAAAGGCTCGGTCCGTGTGCGCCTATCCAGGGCTTCATAATCGTATTCAATCTCGTGCATTGAACATACCAGTAAAAGGTCTCCCAGCTGCGTGTAATATGTCTCGACAAAAGGGAAAACCTCTTTTAGGCTTTTATAAACCGTCTTTAGGGTATCCGCGTCCACCCTGTAAGTCTGGAGCCATTGGAGAAAGAGCCCTCTGTCCGCGAGCCGCTTGCTTGCAGAGCGATAGAAATCCGTTGTAAAAAGACTTGCGACGCCTGCTCTATAAGGGTTCGAAGGCTCGGAAAAGATGATGTCGTATTTCTTCTTGAAACTTGTAAGAACCTCTCGGGCGTCTGCAATGAAAATGCGCACCTTTGGGTCGTCGAGCACGCCTCTGTTCGCAATCGAGCAATACTTGGACGCCTCGACCACAGATGGTTCGAGTTCTACTACATCAACGCTTTCTATTGAGTACCAGTCTTTTAGCCATCCCGCACTTTCGCCAGTTCCAAGCCCAATGACTAGTGCGTTTTTTGGCATTTCGTGTAGAGCGGGGCCGAGGAGGGCTGCCATGACCATTGTTCCCACATCTGCTCTACAGTGCCCGTCGGATTTTCCATTGATCACAATGGCGTAGCCATCTTCGTTGGTGATACCGACACTGGATTCCCTACCCTCAAACTCCTCAACCACGACCCTTTTTCTCTCGGACAGAAATCCGCGTATCTGGTTTCGAGACATGCCCGCAAGGTTCGCTCTCCCCACTCCGATTCCACTATGCCTGAACGCGCCAGTCGGTCCTTCGGCTAAAAGGAGAATGCAAGCCAAAATAGCCGCAGTGAAGGGGACTATGGATAAAAACTTCTTGCGCCCATAAATGCTGATTGTCAAGATGACCATGGCGACTAGGAGACATACCGCAAGCCTATACGAACCTTGTGCGCTTAGCGCCTGCATTAGCCCAAAGCCGCCAGCGAGGGATCCTAGTATTGCGCCAAGCGTGTTAAACCCGTAGGCGAGCCCAGTTTCCTTCCCAACTTCCTCTGAACCAGCACCAAGAAGGCCGACAAGCAAAGGAAACTGGTATCCAGCAATAAAGGAGGGCATAAAAACATAAAAGAAGATGATTAGAGACCATCCTAAAACAAGGCCATAAAAACCGAACGCAGAAAAAGACTGGACTAGCGCCGCAAAGACAGCCACATAGTCACCAACAGCGAATGGAATCGCAAGGAACAAAGCTTCTAGTCCACAGGTCGTGGCAAACCCCAATGCACTGGGTCTATTCGACTGCCCAAAAATCGAGTAGGCACTACCTCCAAGCCCAATGCCTAAAAGGGCGGTGGCCAGAATCAAGCCAAATGTGTAAACAGAGCCCCCTAATAGTGGGCCAAGAAGCCTATACCATACGAGCTCCATCAGGAAAAAGACAAACCCGACTACAAGTGCGCAAACATAAACAAAGTGCTGGTTCACAATCTTTGGGGAACTACCAGCGACAGAAGATGGAGGTGGTGTGGGTTTAAGTGGCGAGGAAACCCTGATCGCCAAAAGACCGATAAGCAGATTCAATAGCGCACAAGTCCAAAGAAGACGCCTTATGCCTAACACCTCGAGGAGAAGAAGTGTCGAAAGAAGTACTCCAGTGAGTGCACCAAGTGTGTTTACACCATAAATGATGGCGAGCGAGGAACGCCTTAGGTCCTTTGGTGTTTCAACAGCACGGGCGGCAGCAGGGAGTGTGCCTCCCATAAGGAAGGTAGGCGCACCAAGAACAAGCACCGAGAGAAAAAGCCTTGCCAAGGTTGCGGGAACAAACCCAACAGTCACCGAGCCACCTAGAGTGGCATACACAAGTTGTGCAAAAACCACCAAAAGTGGGCTTAACCCGGCGAACACCCCGATCAGGATTTCGAGGACCCCATAGAAACGTAAAGGATTCGGGACATTATCTGCCCTCTTTCCGAGGACGACACCTCCAATGCCCAATCCGCCCATGAATATAGCGAGCACAGCACCTGTTGCTGGAGTGGAAGAACCAAAGATTAGCCTAAGCTCTTTAAACCAAGCGGTTTGATAGGCAAGACCACAAAAACCAGAACAAAAGAGGAGTGCAGAAACGAGCCGCACCGATGCCGTTGCTTCATTTTTGCTAGTTTGCTGGCTCGAACCTTGAGACATAAGGGAAGAAAAGGAGGCGTCCCCAACCGGATTTGAACCGGTGTTGCGGGCTTGAAGGGCCCGTGTCCTTGACCTGGCTAGACGATGGGGACATCAAATGAGCCCAGCAGGACTCGAACCTGCGACCAACAGCTTAAAAGGCTGCTGCTCTACCGCCTGAGCTATGGGCCCAAGCCGAAAAGGTTCTATAGTATATGCAATCTGCCAAAGCCTGTCAAATAAAAAATGCGGATGGGCTTGGACATCGTGACCAGGTGGGAACATAAGGAGCCTCGGAGTGTTAGTTTTAGGAAGCCTCCGGTGCTCTATGATGCCTAGAAATCGATAAGTGTGATTCAAGAGTTCAGGGAACTTAGAGGGCTATCTCCGCTAGCGTGGCTTATTGAGGTTGCTAAAACTCTCGCGAGCTTACCACCAGTTAGACTTCGAAGCAGGAAGGAGTGTGCGAGGAGGGAAATCGTAGCGCTATGTGAAAAGAAATGTTGTATAGACATGGCTGCAAGGAAATGGAAAGAACATGGGACAGAGGTGGAGCCCAAAGCGGTCTATTCCTTTCGCTTGAAGACCATGTGTGGGTCAACGGGCTTCACTAGAGTTGGGACAATAAAAAGCCACGGAGTCACCGGGACGCCCACCCGTGCCCGCCGACCTGCCTGCCTCGTCCCTGAACACTGGATACACTCCCTCACGCCTCGCTTTGTGCGGGGTTTTCGTGTCCATCAAGCACCCCCCTCTTTGGGAGGGCTTGCGAGGCTATCGCCACAAGCCGCTCATGACGACTGGAATCCGGGACGGCTCGGATCCCGGTTCCACGGTATTGCAATAATTGTGCCAACAGCTCCGAATCCCAAACCTCCCGATTTTGTTGGGTTTTCCAAGATCGCCCAATTTGGACAGTTTGGACAACTTTTGGACAATGTCCAAATACCAAGAGCTCCTGTAAAAGAGTTCGCCAGACAATCTTGCTTTTGATAAGTCAGGACCGTGCTTTTCTGGCTTGTCCCAAGAACCCTGTGATGCTTTTCCTCCTTTTCGCGACTGTGTCACAGCTACTAATCCTTGCCTCGACCTGCGATTTCTTTTAAAAATCGTTCGTATGGCTTATTTTCAACAAGCCTTATTAGCCTTTCTGTTTTTGTCTTTACCTCTTTCGTCCCAAGGAAAACAAGAGGCTGCGCCCAAGTTACTTTTGCCATTTGCCGACCTCCAAAAAAATGGGGTTCAGGTTTCCGTATATGCAGCTATTGGGGATGAGGAGGTGGTGTCCTATCGCGCTGATGCGCTTATGAACCCTGCTTCTGTTGCCAAAATCCTCAGTGCAGCACTTGCCTTGCATGTATTAGGCGCTCATTTTACTTGTGAAACTAGGATTTTCTATCGAAAAACACCTGGCAATCAGCATGAAGTTTTCGTCAAAGGTTGTGGAGATCCTTTGCTCCAAAGCAAGGACATCGAGGAACTTGCTCAATGTGTGGCTCAAAAAGGGATAAAGAATATAAGCAGTATCTCGCTTGACCTCGGCCCTTTCACCGAGGAAAGGATGCCGCCTGGCTATGACCAAAAGGACACGATGGCTCCATATCGTGCCTTCATTTCTGGATTTCAAGTGGATTATAACAGATTCGTAGTGCGGGTAAAGCCCAAGGCGCATGGCACCCCCCCGGAAGTCACAGTAACCCCCAAATCGGACTTTATCGTTGTCGAAAACAAGGCTATAAGTGGAAAGAGAGGGCAGGGGGGTAAAACCAGGGCATCTCCTAAGATAACAGTTACGGAAAAGCGCGGAAAACTTTTGGTGGTGGTGGAGGGGAAAGTCAACAGGGGTTTCACACGATCTTTTGCTGTATTCGACCCAGCCAGATTTGCCTTGGGAGTGTTTACATGGGCATTGCGCTCTCAGGGGGTGTCCATCAATACCGACGGTGCAATCTTTTCGTCAGTGCCAGAAGGAGCAACACTATTGTGCTCTCATAAATCAAAGGTTGCGGCTGAAATGGTGAAGGTAATGCTAAAGGAAAGCCAGAATCAGGTAGCTGAAACGCTTGTGCGGCTCGTAGGACACATGTCCTTGGGGAGTCCTGTCGGGTTTGGCGCGGGTATCGAAGCACTGCGTGATTTCCTTGTCAATGTCGTCCACCTCGACCCGCGCTCGTTTCAGATCACCAACGGCTCTGGTCTTTACGACTCAAACAGGATTACGACAAGGGCAACTGTGAAGTTCTTGAACTTTGTTCTTGCCCATGATGAATACAAACCCCTGATTGCTGGACTGCCAGTTGCTGGTCGAGATGGGACTCTAAAGTCTAGACTGAAAAAGACGCCTTTGGAAGGAAAGGTTTTTGCGAAGACAGGGACTCTTGACAATGTCCGCGCGCTTGCCGGCTTTATGCAATGTGGCGAGAACAGTCTATTGAGGTTCGCTGTGTTTGTCCAGTCAAAAGGCAAGTTGCGCGGGGCCATCGTGAGACACGCGATAGACAAGTTTCTTATGGCTGTCCACAAAGAAAGATGTGAGAAACGGGCTTCTCGTCAGCCTTGAACCATGAGCGGTACTTGGCTTGGGGCAAGGGTGCCACCTAACTCCAATGTTGCCTTTCTTGTGGCACGGATGACATGTCTTGGCGCATCTGGAGAAGATACCACGATCTCAAGGTCAGCAAGGTTGGAGTTCACGCAAGGAACCACTCTGGAATCCGTTGAAACATAACCAAGTCCCACGCAAAGACTAGGATCAGCACGACAAACCCCCCAGATAGTAGTCTTCTTGGACCTACCTGAAAAGCGCCATTCAAAGCCACTTATCGAGGAACTATTCAAAAGCCAACTGATAGGGCTATTTAGCAGATATTCCTTGCCTCGCAGTTTCAAAAAGATGATAGTCATGGGGGGAGACAAAAACCTACCAATCTTAAGCCTGCTGGAGACCGCTTCGAAGACTGCCCCCTCCTCGTCATCGAACTCCGATGTGTGCGCCCACGCCCATGTTGGAGCCACAGTTTCGCCATAGTTGTGTCCGAGCATGCCCGAAGCCCTTCGGACCTCGATCCTGTTTGAGCCAACTTCAACCGCTCCTGAAAACCGTGACGAAACCAAGGGACTCAAAATCTTATTCTTTGGAAAAGGGAGTGAATACATCGCCTCAAAGGGGAAATGGACTAAAGATTGACACCCTACATCGAAACTGATGTCCCACGCCAATCTCATGCCGTTCTCACAAAAGACCTCACCCTTAGCCTTTCCCATGGAGATCTCGGATTTCCCGATGCGCAGATAAAACCTCCTGTTGCTAGCCTCTGTTGCATGGAAAGGGAACGAATTACAGCCAGCTACATGTTTTCCCTCGCCATCGTTCCAGATTGCCCACACACCAGCGGTTGCTACCTCGTCCTTCTCCTTCCCTTTTCTGAATGTGTGCCTAACCCAAAATGCGGATGTGCCCAGGTTGAACTTGAAGAATATAGACTCCACGAGCCCTTTCCCCTTCCAACCGTGGATGACAGGAATACAGAACCGTTCTGTGCGTGACAGACTCATGCAGTAACAGTAGCGCTTTTCAAAGTGGTATGCAACACGATTTGTTACTTAGGTGGCAGCGGTGGCACTGGTTGGTTAGCCCCTGTCGGCTCTGGCGAAACCACAGCAGGACCAGGCGCCTCGAGTGCTCCTCCTCTCGTGAGCAACGAGACCCATGCTTTCAGAAACTTCATCTCCAAAGCCTCCTCCTTGGTCGCAGGCTTTTTCTTCCCTGTTAGCATAAGAAGCCTCTGCTGAAGCCCTTCCAACATCTTTTGTGACTGTGCAAACTGGGCACCCAATGTCTCTTCTGGCTTCTCGTTGTATCGCTTCTGACTTTCCGCCTCGAACTCTTGCACTATAATGCTTGCAAGTGCATCGGGTGGGGGTGTGCCGAGCTTTTTTGCGTTCTCCTTCGCCCTTGCGACCGCGTCCCTAACAGCATCAGTAAATACCTTCGACGAGCTGAAAAATGCGGATGTAATCGCGTCTTTGAACATCTTCTCCAGTTCAGTCCTGAGCGCAGGAACAAGCTCGTTGACGAGCGAAATCCTCATGTTTCTCAAGAAGATAGGAATATTCTCCTTGAAAGCCTTTTCCACTTCAGGCCTTCCTTGTGTAACCAACTCCCTTGTTGCAAACACCGCGACCTCAGCCACTTCCGCGGGCTGAACCGTCTTTTTAATGCTCCTCGTCATGCCCAACAACACGAAAAACACAATCAAGAAGATCAAAGCGCCGACTATTACCGAAACTAGCCGTGCCTTCTTGGCACCTTCAAGCTCTTCCCTCAAACTATTTATTGCCTTTTCAATCTTGTCTTCCATGGCTCACCTCCATTACTTTTTTCCCTTGTCTTTTGCGGGTTTCGACACCTCGAGCGGCGAATCCCCGCCCATCTTTTGATACACAACCTCGAGCCATAGACCAAGAACCGCATCGAAGGTTGCTGGCTGTTCCTCTGGGGCGATTTGTGCCCTGATTTGGTTGAAAGCCTTTTCAAAACCAAGCAGAGTGTCGTAGTACTGTGCGAGCATTGTCAAGAGCTTCTTCTGTGCGGAAAGCAGGAACGATTCCAGCAAGCTTTGCACCAGCTCATCCACCTTCTTTTCATCGCCATATTCAGGGAAAGCCTCCTTGATGATGTTTATTGCTTGTGCCCTGTTCGCATAAATAAGCTGTTCTCTGAGCGCGGCTTCAATGCCTTTTTTCACATTAGATTCGAAGATCGCCGCCTCCTGATCGAACCTTTGCGCAATTTGCGGTCCCGCCTCTTCTAGCTCCTTCAACAGGCTCGCCTCAACGGTCGGTAACACATTCTTGACAAGCCCTTCGATTTCGCTGGCAATCACCGGCCACGCCTTCTCCGCCCTCTTCGCCATCTCTTCTCCGAGCTTTTCCACATCGAATCGTTTAAAGTGGGAATAGATGGCACTCAAGAAGAGGGCGATAGTAAGAAGGATCAATACCACAAAACCAATCCTGATCCACCTTGTTTGCCTTCGGACCGCCCGTGTCTCCTCGAGGAGCTTAGGGATCTCCTCGATGCCCATTTTTACGATATCTTGTGCTTCCATTCAGACCTCCTATGTTAGAGACTTTGTCGTGTCGGTTGCCCGCTAACCGACAGCAATTAGTTTTTAACATGGACTTAGACACTTGTCAAAATGAATTTTCTGGGGTAGGGTCTCAGGCGAGATTTCCAAAGCTTACACGAACTTGAGGCACTGTCTGGTTCTCGTAAACAAGTCATTGTTCGTGTACGCAGATAGTTGACCTTTCTTTGAAAGCCCTGTTATAATTATAGAGGCTGCAGCCGGAACAGCTGGTGGAACTAACCTGTATCAACTGTGCCAATAAGTTCGAAGTCGGTGACGAAGTTCTCTCAAAGAGAGGGGCTACGGTGCGCTGCCCCACCTGTGGAACCGAATGTGTGTTTCATGGTGCAAGTTCTAGCCAGGTCGTGACTCCTCTTGTTCCTCCACCGTCTCGAACCAGTGGTTTTCGCAGACCTATGCAGGTTTTTGTAAGCGCAACGAAGACCCAGGAACAGCCTAAAATCAAACCCGACATGCAAGTTCCTAGGCCGAAGAGCGTTGACACAGTGACCCCAAAGGAGGTTCCTAAGGCCGAGCCCGTTGTCGACCCCATTGGAGATGGCAAATGGTATGTGAGATGTCCCACCGGTCTTGAACTTGTATTTCCCAGCTCCCAGCTTGTCCTTGCGTGGGCGACTGTAGTGGATGACCCACGGGGGTATTTCGTGTCGCGGGGAGGGGACGAGTTCGTAACAATGGCAGAATGGATCGAGAAGGTCAGGCAGGGGAGCAGGAGCACAGTTGCTTTCAAGACCGTGGTTGAAGATAAGGAAAAGTTAGCAGCAGGCGGGCAAGCGGAGTCTAAAGGCAGCCAGGCGCAGGAGGCGCACGAACCTAAGATTTCAGAGACCCCCCGAAAGTCAGTGACATATCAACTCCAGTTCAAAACAAGAGATTCAAGCACGCAGAAGCGAAAGAAGGTGGTACAAGTTTTGCTTGCTTTCGCACTTTTGGCACTTTTAGGGGGCGCTGTGTTTGGAGCGCACTTCCTCGGTCTGTTTTAGGATAAAACGATGGGACTGATTATCTATGTCAAAAGCACAGACGGAGTTGTACTAAGATTTGAAGATATTGATACTCTGAAGGTGTGGGTTGAAACAGGAAGACTCGAGAGAGATGCAGTTTACTTAAGTGGAAAGGAGTGGCGTCCCCTTGAAGAGTTGCTCGAGACGACAAGGAAGGATTCTAGAACGGCACAAGAAAGCCCTAGCAAACCTGATGTTCAAACACCCGCTACCTCTGAAGTGAAACAAGCAAGTAGATATCCTATGGCACGAGAAGAAGTTGCAGTGCCCACCGAGAGGGCGCAGAAGCTCCAAGAAACGGATACGGGAGCTAGCGAGCAACGTCAGGAAATGCAAGGCGGGGCTACTCCCAGGGTCACGATAGCGGAACGGACAGAGGAGAAGCAAGGAGGGGCGGGAACCGCAACACGGCTCGATGGCGAGAATGCGCAGGTAGAGAAGACTAAAACACGAGTTGAGGACATCTCGATAGAGCGACCAGTGCCAGAGGAAAAGCCCAAACCAAAGGTTGACGAGCCTATAGAATTATGGGCATCGGAGCCCGACCCATACGAAGAGGCTGAGAAAAGAAGGGCGCTAAGAAAGAGGGTTTTTATTGCAATCGCTGCACTTGCGTGTGCTGGAATATTCCTTGTGGCTATATGGCAACTGGTCCAGTGGAAGACGAAACCTGACAGCGCCCAGGCTACTTGGTCAGGTAGCGCTTTCAGTCAAGGGGCGGTCACTCAGGCGAATACCGACACTATAAGCGGGGTAAAGGCGGAAGCTAGAGAGGGTTCGGGTGTCTCTACCGGGATAGTGAACGAAAGACCTGTAGTAGATACCGAAAGGCACGAGGGCTTCGGGAAAGAAAAGGGCGTGGCAAGCGTTGACAGCCAGAAAGCGGTTCAGGAAGAGGCGAAAGGCGAGAGTGAAGAGGGGGAAGAGGAAGGGAAGGGAGATAGTGTAACGAGTGCTCGTGTAGTTACCCCTACAACCGGAGGGAAGGAGGCAAAAGAGGGCAGCGAGGCAGGGGAGCTTAAAGGGGGTGAGATGACTTACGACAAACACATGGGAGAGGGTTATCGGTATCTAAAGATAAACCCGAAACGGGCGCTGGCCCATTTCCAAATGGCGTCTAGACTGAATCCGAGCGCGGTGGAGCCTGTTGCGAAAATGGGAGATTGTGCGTTGGTAATGGGTGACATAGATGTGGCGATGGACTACTACCAGAAGGCGCTCAAGATGAGTGAGGGGTATGGGCCCGCGATGATAGGCATTGCCAGGGGATTTGCGAGAAAGGGAAACAAGGAACAGGCGAGGTTATGGTATAAGAAATATCTTGACACGAATCCACGGGGGTCCCAGGCAGAGGAGGCAAGGCAGTTTTTGGCGGGGCAGGGACAGTAAGGGGGGGCGTAAGCAAACAGTGCGAGATGCTTTGTTGAGGCTAGGTCATTAAACATGTGACCCATGCCCATATTGTAAGGATACAGAAAAGGTCAAGCATAACGCCCCTTTTTAGCATTTCGGTCACTTTGACAAGTCCAGTACCGTAGGCAATAGCATTTGGCGGGGTCGAGACAGGCAACATAAATGCCATTGATGCGGCAATGGAGGCTGAAACTACGGCGGGGGTAGGATCTAAACCTATATCAACCGCCATTGAAAAGACGACCGGAATCACCATGTTAGCAGCGGCGGTGTTTGATACGAGCTCTGTTAGAACGATAGCTGAAACCACAGATATTAGCACAAGCGCACTTTGTCCACTTATGTTTGTGATGTTCACGAGCGTATGGCCTACTTCCTGCCCAAGCCCTGTTTTTATGACTAACGAGCCCAAGGAAAGACCACCCCCAAAAAGAATGAGGGTGCCAAAGTCTATGTCCTTTGCATCCTTCCAGGACATGAGTGGCCTGTAGGGCAAAATAGTGCTAGGCATGATGAATAAAAGCACCATCCCGAGGACCGACACCGCTGCTTCTGAAAACCTGGTGAGAAGTGATAGGCCACCGTTTTTCGGTACGATCAGTCCTGGCATCAGCCAGCCGATCAGCATGAATGCAAAGACCGCGATCACTGATTTTTCCTGAGTGGTTAGCGCACCTAATGTGTGATCGGGCAGGAGATGCCGTGAGTTTTTTTCATGCTCTCTTCCAGCCCAGATGTAGGTTAGAAAACTGAGGCCGGTGCATAAAATTAGGGAAAGAGGAAGAAACAATAAGAGCCACTCCCCAAATGTCATCTTGTTGTATCCCATCTTTACAAGATAAGCCTGACCCACTAGGTTTGGAGGGGTGCCGATGGGGGTCGCAATCCCCCCAATGCTTGCCGCATAAGCAACTCCTAGTACAAGTGCCCTTCGGATCTTGGTGCTGGCGCTCTTGAACAGACTCAAGCCCAACGGAATGATTATCGCAGCGGCAGCTGTATTGCTCATCCACATGGATAGGAAAGCACAGACAAAGAGGGGCAACGCCAACATAACCTTTTGGTTTTTGTTGCCCTTCAGTACCGTGTAGGCGATACGCACATCGAGTCCTGACCTTTGTATCGCTACTCCTAAAGCAAAAGCACCTAAAAACAAGAAGATAATAGGGTCAGCATAGGGTGAAAATACCTCGCTGACCTCTGCAACCCCGAGCAGGACGCAAAGGGCAGAGGCAAGAAGCATGGTCACGGGTAGAGGCACTGGTTCTGCCACCAAGAACACGAGGCTCAGAGCGATGATCCCGCATAATCTTGTCTGCTTTTCGTCTAAACCCCACGGAATTATTTGGGTAATCAAAAGGGCACTAAGACCTGCAAGGATTTTGACTAGAAGTTTCACAAAGCAATAATGAATTAAAAACTCGAGTTATTCAAGGATTCTGTCATCGCGCCAAAACTATCCAAAACGGTGTTTCCGTTGCTATGATTCGCCAAAGCGTTCCCCTTCCCTTGCTTAGTCATCAGTGAACACCTTTGTTTGTTTCTTTGGCTAGTGTAAGGCTTTAGATGCCCTCCTAAGCTGTGGCGCATGGCTACCGGGGCTAAATAAAAATGCTAGACCCCTTGCCAGCCTTGGACTCAGTTCACATTTTATCTATGGCGCAAAAGCCATGAACGGCCATATAAAAGAACGGAACAGGGGCAAACCCATACAAGGCACATGTCCGCTTTGCAAGCAGGAGGCGCAGTTTTTATGGACATGTCCATGTGGTTTTAGAATGTGCCAGAAGTGTATGGAAGAGAATCTTTGGGGCTTGACCTGCAACTTCGTAACATGGACTTGTCCAGACTGCGGCAGGGAAAGGTCGTTTTAGACGGTCAGCGGTCCGAAAGCGTTACTTTTTTCACTCTTTGGTAACTTTCAAGGGCAAACTTGGCAAGATGTCCAGCTTTAATACCACCCAGGTCACCTCTTCCTGTTGACAAAAGGGCAGAAAACGCTATCTCGGGCTTGTCCGCCGGAAAGAAACCCACCATCCATGTATTGAAAAGCTTAGAACCGTCCCTGCTCGTAAGTGTCCCGCTTTTGACCGCAACCCCACCCCCGCTACGAAATCCAGCAAAATACCGCCTCCCTGTGCCAGCCGTTGCCGCAAGTTTCATCAAAGACGCTATCTCTTCTGCAACATGCTCGTCCAAAACCCGTCTTTCACCTTCTTTTTCTTCACCTTCAAACTCGACCTTATCTGGCAGTCTTCCTTTGTTCGCGATCACCGCAGCAATCACAGCGCCGTGTAGGGGTGACATTCTAGTGTTTGTAAACCCGGCAGCCATTCT
>Ga0197143_1001747_pt1 | contig 17682 bp, 16 predicted proteins | sample GBS70_MetaG_FD_148603 | JGI IMG/M metagenome (GOLD analysis project Ga0197143, IMG submission 148603) | Sediment microbial communities from Great Boiling Springs, Gerlach, Nevada, United States - GBS 70_MetaG | ecosystem: Environmental > Aquatic > Thermal springs > Hot (42-90C) > Sediment...
CTGGGAGTTTGATCTTTATGGTGGCTTGAAAAAGGTTGAAAAAGAGCTCGGAATTATAAGGGACGAGGTAATAGCCGGGTTTAACGGTCTTGATGCCGTAAGGCTCTGGAACGAATATGAAATGGGGGACAGAAAGGCGCTTGAGCTTTTAAAGCTGTATAACTTCTATGATGTTAAAAATCTTGCAGAACTTGAAGCAAGGCTGAGAAGGAAAATACTTAGAGAGCTCGAACAGGGCAACTCAAAGCTTGATTTTTAACAGGGGCAATAAAGTAGGTGCTTATGAATGACAGCTTAAAATTCCTGTGGTTCGACATTCTGCGTATGGTTTTAATTATCTTAGCTGTTTTGTGTTTTCTTAATGCGCTGCTTCTTTACTTTAAGTTTTTTCACCGATGGAGTGTGCTTCCACCTGCTTTGATGAAACTTCCTCTTTTTAGTGCAAGTTTGTTCAGCATACTTGTGAGCAATAAAGCACTTGCCAGAGTGCTGGATTATTTTACTGCAGGTTTGATCTTTCTTTTGCTGAACTTCCTTGTTGAGGTCATCCAGCTCAGGATTTATGCAGAAAAGAAATAGGAAAAAAACTTTTTTCAAAAAAAGGTATTCGGCAGGCCGTGATTTTTTTCTTTTGACTCTTGTGGTTTCAGGTTTTCTAATTTTGTTTTATTTCTTTGTATACAGACCGGTTTTCAACAACGAAGCCACGAGCTTAAAGCCGGTTAAGGCCGTTTTTAAAGTGGAGGAAAAAAACGGGGAGAAAATTGAATATTACGTTGAGAGGGTTTGGTATCTCAAAGAAGGCTTGTTTCGTGAAAGAACTAAGGATGAAAGTGTCGTTCAGTATGAATTAAGCGATGAAGGCTATTATCTGAGCAGCGGCGGCAAAACTTACAGGCTGGAAAAATCGCTTAATCCCTGCGGCTATCCTTTATCACCCATCCTGGGCCGGTTCATACTTGAACATGCATCTGAATTTTACAGGTCTAAAAGGGAGGATGGAGTGGTTTACCTGGGGAGAGATGCTGCGTCCGTAGAATTTCGGGATCCATTTTCTGAAGTGAGGAGAGTTAAATTCATAATTGACCGCAGCACGGGGTTCCCGCTGCTTATTGACGTTGTTGAAAGCGGTGATGTTATCTACTGTGCAAGGGCCACCTACTTTTCAGAATTGCTCAATCAGCCTGAGCCACCTTTTCTGATTGACAAAAAAAATGCCGTAGATGTGTATGAAAGGCAGCGTTACGATGCTGGAGAAATTCAGGGTGCAGTTAAGTTTAGTATTTATCCGCCTACCTTAATACCGCCTGAGCTTGATAAATTTGCTATTCTCAAGCTGGACAGATTAAGACTGCCTCTAAGCGATCTGGAACTTAGAGGAGAGCTGGTGTTTTTTGGTTATTATGACCGGGATAAATTCATTCAGGTTATTGAATTTAAGGGCAGCATGCCTTTAAATACAGGTGTTAAAGCTTTTAGTTTTCAAGCCAGAAAGCGCGAATTTAAGTTAGCAGCCCTCCCCGGTGCCTATGTGACCTGGACACGAGATGGGAACGTCACACTTGTTATTATCAGTAATTTAAATAAAAACACTATAATAAAAGTTGCCGAAGGCCTGTTTGAATAAGAATTGTGGAGGTTTAAATTGGCACTGGTTGCCGATCTTCTGACTTTTTCGCGACTCTTTATAGCAGTTGCCGTAGTTCTTCTCGGCCTTTTTTACGGGGAAAGGGTTTTTCGGGGTGTTGTTTTACTTTTACTGGCTGGATGGAGTACGGATATCCTTGACGGCAAGCTTGCCCGAATGGCAAAGGGCCATACCATGCTGGGAGGATTTGATTTTTTACTTGATCTGTTAATGGTTGTTTCTAGCTTTATTTATCTATCTCTTTCAGGCTTTGTAAGTGGCCGGCTTGCGTTAATTTACCTTTTTGCTCTTACGCTGGTTTTTGTCATGTTCCATTCAAAATCAGTTCTTATGCTGCTAATAGCTCCGCTAACTTTTTTACCTTTTTTTATTGCCTATCAGCATGATCATGCAGTCTTTTTGATTGCCTGCGTCTGGGCTCTAATTGCGTTTTGTTTTGAACGAAAAAGGTTTTTTGGTGTCATTGCCGAATTTGCCGCCGGGTTTCCTGGAGGCTACTTAAAGAACACTGCCAGGTTCTTTGAACGGCTTTCCCGGCTCTAATTTTCTTTGTTGCGAGTCATCATTTCTGCGATTAAGACGGTCAGGGCAACAAAAAGGACAATATCTCCGATGGAAACCAACTTGTAGATTCTCAACCCCGGGACAGGAATCCAGTCGCCGAGCTGCCAGAACAAAGCGCTGCGGTTTGAAGGCAGATTGGCAGAACCGGCTTTTGCCAGCGATATCAGCATTTGTTTGATGCCTGCTTTTTCAGCTTCGTTTATCTCAAAGGGCATCTTGCCACCATTGGCAAAAATAGCTATAGCGTTGAGCAGGGTTCCAAGAGCAAATAGGCGCATGCTTACAAAATTCAAGTTGAGAAAGGCAAAAAGAAAAAGGCAGATGTAAGCTAATATGTTGAGACAAGGGAAGTACTTTATAAGGAAAGAAAGCCAGCTACCGGAAATAAGATCGGGCGAGTTGACCAGAAAACGCAATAAAAATGCCACAGGAATTATTAGCAAACCTTTTAGGTGTACATTTTCTAAGTTTTTTAATGACCCCCTAAGTAGCCAGCCAAGTAGAAGGCCAAGGGGTATGGCAAACAGGAAAAGTTCCATGAAGATATTTTAGCTTACCCGAAATCTACTGGTAACGTTTAACTGAAAATTTATAAACCAATTCCTCGTTTTTTAATCTTTCTTCGAGCTCTTTTATAACCCGGTCTATTACCACCATAAATTTATCAACTACTTCAGGGTCATAGGCAAGACCGCGGTAATCCTGGATTTCCTTTAAAGCATATTCGACCGGGAAAGCACGACGGTAAGTTCGGTGCGAGGTCATTGCATCAAAGGAATCAACAACGGCAAGAATTCGAGCTTCTATGGGAACTTCTTCTGCCTTTAGTTTACGTGGGTATCCGGAGCCATCGTGCCGTTCGTGGTGAAGCTCAACAAGGTAAGCAATTTCATTGAAATCGGATAATTTGTCCATTATGTTGCGTGAGATCTCCGGATGACGCCTGATTATATCCCAGGTTTTGCGGTTGAGGTGTTTCTGGGTAAAAGCCAGATCGGGAAAGTTTATTTTTCCAAGATCGTGTAGCAAGCCTGCAAATTCGACGTTTTTTACCACTTTATAAGATAGCTTTAGTTCTTTTGCAACAAGGACCGCCAGCTCAGATACACGTAGCGAGTGCTGCCTGGTGTAGGTATCTCTTGCCCCCAGCGTTTCCAGCAGGGCAAGCACAATCTCCTTTTTTGTTTGAATAATCCTGGATTCTTTTTCAAAAATGATGGCCACAAAAAATAAGGAAATCAGGCTGATCAGGGTTACCAGAGGCATGGAGTTGAGGAAAGACCAGATAAGCAGAGAAGAAATGGCAAGGTTGAAAATTGTCGGGACAATGAAATTCAGCGAGGTAACAGATGTCATCAGGTCAAGTGAATGAAGATCTTCCTTGAGAGCTACGGGGATTGACGTTATGAAGGAATTAATTACCTCGAAAACAAGCATAGAAAGGAGCAGGAATATATAAAAGAAAGGGTTGGTTAGATCTGTGGTTTTTGAAAAAAGGTGAAACACAGCCGAAGCCACCATGGTGCTAGAAGCAAAATTTGAAGGATTAAAAAATAAAACTTCCCATCTATACCTTTTTTTCTCTCGCAGTGCAAAGATAGCTTCACCTAGTAAAGAACCTAAAAAAATAATAGGAAATTGCTCAAGTGGACTAAAAAGGACAATTGCAAACAAATACAGAGGTTCAGAGAAAAGAAAATAAATGTTTTCTTCAAGTTTTACGCCGAGGTTATTAAAAATTGCAATTGCAACAACTAAATATAGATATAAATAAAATGCCCCGGTGCCTGTCTTAAAAAGCACCAGGGCTCCAATACATGCTAAAAGTAAACCTAACGTGCCAAAAACCTTCAGAAAGTTCTCTAAGCTGCGCTCTTTCTTTGCGGTTAAAGTTTCCACACTAATTTAATCGGAAAAAGAAGCGGAAACTTTAACCTTTGAGAGTCCTTAGGGTCTCCATGCATTCGGGCTGGCGGCGCTCATGATGAGCGTTGCCAGGGCTGCAAGGATCAGGTAGAGTCTGGCTTTCATGCTTTTCACCCCCCTTCGCTAAGAGTTTGGCGGCAGAGAAGTATTTAAAGACGGCGGCAGATTTGTAGCTGGCATCCTGAAAAAAGGAAAGGACAGCAAAAAGAGGTTTTCTGGTTTAATTCTGGGTTGGCTGTAAGTTTTTCCAGAAGAGAACTGCATATTATGCTCCGGTTTTGCAGCGTTTTTAAATAGATATAATTCAGGTGCCAGAAAAACTGAAGTCCCGGACGCTTTGAAATTAAAAATTTTGGTGAATTTTTTGGTCTTTCTTCATTTGTGCACGTCAAAAGCCTAAAAATTTTTAAAAAATTTTCGATAAAACACTTGCCAGGTGGGTAAAAGTGGTGGAAAATTACAATCATAAACATTAAAGTGGGGAACCAGTGGGAGAACGCTTATACAGCTATGGCATCTATAGAATTGATGAAAAGGGGCGGATCTTTCTCCCTGCCAAAAAGCGCCATGTGTTTGGGGAGGAGGCTCTACTCACCGTCTGGCCGGGTCCGTCCCTCATTCTGATCCCACCCAAAAATTTCCCTGAACTGGAGGAGAAGTACTTTTCGGGAATTGATTTCCTTGAAAAAAACATGGATGAAACCAAGGCCGTCAAGATGGGTAAGTTCAAAAACATTATTTATAGCTATCTGACCGAGCAAAAAGTTGATAAGTCCGGTCGGATAGTTCTTCCCAGAGAGCATCTTGATTATGCTCAGATTAAAAAAGAAGCCTGGGTAATTGGCTACGGACTCTACTACAGAATCTGGGATCCCGAACTTTACAGGCGAACCATCGAAAAAGACCTGGAAGAGTTTAAGAATCTGCCCATTTAAAGGAACTGGAAGGTGTTGAAACTTGACAGCTGAATATCGGTACTGCCACCAACCGGTGATGCTGGCCGAAGTGCTGAAGTACTTAAACCTGCAATCTGGCAGCACTTTCGTTGACTGTACCGTAGGCGGAGCAGGACATGCAGCAAAAATCGCAGCAAAAATTGCTCCAGGCGGTTGGCTGGTGGGGCTCGATGTAGATGACGCAGCTATAGAAGCAGCAAAAGATGTACTAGCCCCCTTCGGCCAGCAAATTAAGATAGACCTGGTCAGAGCAGGCTATGACCGCCTTGATGATATTCTAACAGAGCTTGGGACGGGACTTGTTGACGGATTTCTTTACGATCTTGGCATTTCTTCCTATCACGTTGAAGATCCTGAAAGAGGTTTTAGCTACCAGACAGATGGTCCTCTTGATATGAGGTTTGACAGGTCACAAGATTTGACTGCAGCTACAGTTGTCAATGAGTATTCTGAGGAAGAGCTGGAAAGGATTATTCGCGAGTACGGCGAGGAAAGATTTGCTCGCAGGATAGCCAGATTTATTGTTGAGAGGCGAGCCATAAAACCAATTGAGACTACGCTTGAACTGGTGGAAATTATTAAAGATGCTATTCCGGCAGCTGCCAGAAGGAGGGGCCACCATCCTGCAAAAAAAACCTTTCAGGCAATTCGCATTGAAGTGAATCAGGAGTTGAAAAAACTAGAAAAATCCCTGGGCATGGCGATTAAGTGGCTAAAACCGGGTGGAAGAATTGCGATTCTTTCTTATCACTCTCTAGAGGACAGGCTGGTAAAGCAGACAATAAGGGCATGGACCAGTCCCTGCACCTGTCCGCCAAAATCACCGGTATGTGTTTGCGGGCAGCAACCGATAGCTAAGCTGATAACCAGAAAGGCAGTTCGGCCAACAAAAGAAGAAATAGAAAAAAACCCCAGGGCTCGAAGCGCAAGGTTAAGGGTGATTGAGAAACTATAAAAAATCATGGGTACTGCTACAGCCAAGCAGGAAAAATTAAATATAGATTATACCATCAAACAGGCAGGCAAAAACCGGTCTGCCGCCGGCCGTAGGAACAGGGCCAGGCTCAATGCCAGGTGCCTGTTCCTTAAATCTGTTTTTTTGTGCGTGCTAGGAGCACTGTTAGCCTTTCCGCTCGTATGGATTCATGCTGGAATAACCAGCCTTGAGCTTAAGCGAAGCAGCCTGCAGAAAGCCATTGAGCTTGAGAATCAGCTCCTCCAGGAAAGAAAGATTGAATTTGCCCGTTTGTCGGATCCGGAAAGGATAAGAACAATAGCTATCAACAAGCTCAACATGAGAGATGCAACCGAAGTTGTCTATGTGATTTTTGAAAAAGAACAGATTAAAAGTTCGGCTGTGGCACTATCCCATGCCGAATCAGGCGCGGCGGCTGCCTGCACCTCATCTAAAAGTATGAGGTAAGGCGGTGAAGGCAAATAAGCCGCACGGCAAAGCCAGTTATAAAAAGCGAGCGTTACTTCTATTTCTTTTGGCTTTTTGCGGTTTTTTGCTTTTAATCATAAAGACCATTGTTGTTCAGGCAATAAATCCGGATTATTACATAAAGAAAGCCCAGCTCTCCCTTACCCAGAAAATGGCGCTTCCCGCACGAAGAGGTGACATTGAGGACCGTAACGGAAACAAGCTGGCTATTACCGATCCTCTAAAAAAAATCTGCGTGAGATCTGATTGGATTAAAGACAAACACCGTGTAGCAAAAATCGTTTCCCGCTACCTGAACATCGATGAAAATGAGGTTTTAAAAAAGCTAATGCAGGACAAGGGTTATCTTGTTATTGCTGAAAAAGTGGAGCCGGGCATAGCAGAAAAAATTAAGGCTGAATCGGAGGAGCGCTTTTTGTGGATTGAAGATGACTTCATCAGAGTTTATCCTTATCACAATCTTGCAAGTCATGTTATTGGTTTTGTCGGTAAACTGGTTAACCCTGAAACGGGGCAGTATGAAGGGAGAGAAGGTGTTGAATATTACTATAATGATTTGCTCCAGGGAACCCCGGGCTATATAGTTGCCCAGTTTTTTTCTAAGAACAATGCCATCGTCCCGTATACCGTTGTGAAAAAAAAGGAGCCCAAAGACGGCATGAATCTGGTCCTTACGATTGATAAGGAAATTCAGTACTTTGTCCAGACATCGCTACGTAAGGTTGTCAAGGAACAGGAAGCTACTGCTGCCTGCGCAATCGTTATGGATTCAAAGAATGGTGAAATTCTTGCCATGGCTTCTTACCCTGATTTTGATCCAAATTATTATTACAAAACTGTCAGCGACAACAATCTTTTGAACCGCTGTTACCGTGCAGTTTACGAACCGGGTTCAACTTTCAAAACAATAACCGTTGCAGCAGCTATTAACGAAGGTCTTATCGGACCCAATACTGTTTTTTACCTGCCGGAAAAAATTAAGATTGGCAGGTATACCATACGCGAGGCTCATCATCGTGCGGAAGGCAGTTACACCGTGGCAGAAATTCTGAAGGAATCAATGAATATCGGTGCTGTAAAAATTTCTGAAAAACTGGGACCGCAAAAGTTTTATGAGTATATAGTTTCCTTTGGATTTGGTTCAAAAACAGGATTGGATCTTAACGGAGAGCAGGGGGGAAAGGTACTTTCTCCTGAGGACTGGAAAAAAACAACCATGGCAACCATGTCTTTCGGGCAGGGAATTGCCTGTACGCCATTGCAGGTTCTTGTTGCCACCAATGTTTTTGCAAATAACGGTTATTACGTAAAGCCTCACATTTTTAAGTATGCGTATGACAGCGAGACAGGTGCAGGTCAAACATGGCAGGGTCAGAAGCCTGTTAAAATTATCTCAGAAAAGACTGCGCAAATTATGAGAGACCTGTTAGAAAAGGTTGTCGAGGAAGGCACAGGGCAAAAAGCGAAGGTTCCCGGTTATTCAGTTGCAGGAAAAACGGGAACAGCCCAGGTTCCGGGTAAAAACGGCTATGAGAAAGGCAAATACGTATCTTCTTTTGTTGGGTTTTTACCTGCCAGCGATCCAGAACTAAGTATAATAGTTGTGGTCTATGAACCCAAAAAAGCACATTATGGAGGTACGGTAGCGGCTCCAGTATTTGCCGAAATTGCTGCCTTTTCGGTCAAGCACCTCAAGATTCCCCCGGATCTTGATGGGGCGCAAATTAAGCAGGAGCCAGCGAAGGAATCAGCGGTAATAGGTGATTAATTTGAAGCTGAACGAACTTTTAACGTATGTAGAACCTATAGAGGTGGCAGTCAATCTTGAAAGAAATGCTGAGGTAAAAGGAGTTACCTCAAATTCTAAGGAGGTAATGCCCGGATATGTTTTTTTCTGCATTAAAGGGACACGCCACGATGGTCATGAATTTGTTTATGAGGCTTTTGAGCGCAAAGCGGCAGCTATTGTCTGTGAAAAAAGAATAGATTTACCGGAAGATGCGCCCATAATCTATGTTAGCAGCACCCGCAGGGCATATGCCATGGCTGCCTCCGCCCTTCACGGCTTTCCCAGCAGGTTTTTTAAGCTTGTTGGAGTAACAGGCACCAACGGGAAAACAACGACTACATTTATGCTTGAAAGCACCTTCAAGGCTGCCGGTTACCGTACAGGTCTGATCGGAACTGTGGTTAATAAAATAAATGACGTGAAAATACCGGTCCGGCACACAACTCCTGACCCCGTTAAGCTCCAGGAATTGTTTAAGTCGATGAAGGATTCCGGTGTTCAGTTAGCAGCAATGGAGGTTTCCTCGCATGCAATTGATCAGCAAAGAATTGCAGGAACTTCGTTTGATGTTCTTGTTTTTACAAACCTTTCTCAGGACCATCTTGATTATCATGGTAGTCTTGAAGAGTACGCAAGAGTTAAGAGTTCGCTGTTTTTCGAAAATCCCCGGTTACCATGGGTCATAAACATAGATGATTTGCACGGCAGAAAGCTTTTTGAAATAGGCAAAAAAATGGGCACGGAAATCTTAACCTATGGTTTCGTGGACGAAGCAATGATCAGACCTGAAAACGTAGAGTCAAATATTGATGGCATAAACTTTAAGTTAAGATTTAAAGATAAAGTTCTGGGAAAAGTTACCCTACCCTTAACCGGTAAATTTAATATTTACAATGCTCTGGCAGCTTTTGGTGCCGCCTATTTACTCGGAATAGATTTTGACACCTATGTTCGCGGCATAGCTGCAATGGATAGGGTGCCGGGTCGGTTTGAGGTTATCAGATCTTCTGAAGAATTTTATGTTGTGGTTGATTATGCTCACACTCCAGATGGACTTCAAAAGGTGACTGACACTTGCCTGGAGCTCCTACAGGGTAAAGGTCGGCTGGTAACTGTTTTTGGATGCGGAGGTGATCGTGATAGGGACAAAAGACCGAAGATGGGCAGGATTGCTGCTGAAAGAAGTGCAGTGGTGATCTTAACTTCAGATAACCCGAGAAGTGAGGATCCTGAAAAAATAATTCAGGATATTCTTTCAGGAATACCGGATCAACTCAAAAATAAAGTTATAGTAGAGGTTGACAGAAAAAAAGCAATTTTCAAAGCAATTGAAACTGCTAAACCTGGAGATATCGTTTTGATAGCTGGCAAAGGACATGAAACCTATCAAATTTTTAAGGACAGAACAGTACATTTTGATGACCGTGAAGTAGCCCTTGAGGCACTTGCTGAAAGGGGGAAAGAGTTTGCTTTTTAGGGTCCAGGATTTTGCCGAAGAATTTGGATTCAACATCGTTGGTCTTGAAGAGCTGAACTTTGAAGAGATTGTTACCGACAGCAGGGAAATAAAGCCCCGCAAAGCTTTTGCTGCGCTTGAGGGTTCCCGCGTTGATGGTCACGATTTTATAGAAGATGCTTATAACCGTGGTGCAAGAGTTTTCTTTGTCAGTGCAAATAAAATCCAACAGATAAAGTTAAATTTTGTTAACTGGTTTACCAACGCTGCCTTTCTTTATGCTGACAACCTATCGACCAGAGACGCATTGATTGCAGCAGCAAGAAAGCGAGCAGCATCCTTAAACGGTGAAATAATCGGGATAACAGGAAGCGCTGGTAAAACCACTGTTAAGGAAATGGTTTCAACTTTGCTGCAGCCAAAGTATGAGGTTTTTAAGATAAAAAAAAGCTTCAATACCCCTATCGGTCTGGCGGTTGAGATTCTAAATGCCAGCCCAAATGCAGATTATTATGTTTTTGAGTACGGTGCCAGAAAGCAAAACGATATTGAGGAGCTATTAAATATCGTTAAGCCAACAAAGGCCATTATTACCAACATCGGTTTTGCCCACCTTGGGGTTTTTAAATCTAGAGACCTTATTTTTGAGGAAAAAATAAAACTTGCTAAAGCTGATACTGTAAGAGAGGTTTATTTGAATTCGGATGACGAGTATTATGAAAAAGCTCGAGATGAGTTAAAAGGCTATTCCTGTCGCATATACGCAGCGGGCAGAAGCGAAAAGTCCGATTTGAAGTATGAGATTAAAGCTGTTGACCAGTGGGGGTACCCTGTCATCTCGATTACCTACAGACAGAAAAAATATGATTTAAAGCTTTCCGTTCCGGGGATTCATAATGTGGCAAATTTTGCTTTGGCAGCGCTCGTAGCTCTTAAAGCTGGAGTGGAGGATGAAGAATTCTTAAAGGTTGCTCACGAGCTTAGACTTCCAAAAATGAGGCTGGAAATAATTAACCGCAAGAATATAACTTATATTAATGATAGCTACAACTCTAATCCAGCGTCCCTTAAAGCTGCTCTAGAGTTTCTTTTTACGTTTTCTTCAGAAGCCGATGCTGCAAAAATAGCTGTGCTTGGTGACATGCTTGAGCTTGGTGATCAGGCTGCCTTCTTTCACGAAGAAGCCGGACAGCTGACAAAAAAGCTTGGCATTGATGCGGTCATTTATCTTGGTGAGTATGCAGATGACTTTGCAAGGGGTTTTGGCAAGGAGAACTTTTACCCGGTAACCCGCCACGAAGAAGCTGCAAAAAAGCTACTTGAAATAGCATCCGGAAGAGCAGTTGTTCTGATTAAGGGTTCTAGGGCCCTTGAGATGGAAAGGGTGCTGGATTATGTCTAGGCTGCTGATGCTTGTTTTCAGCCTTTACCCTAAATATCCTTCATTCCAGCTTTTTGTTTCGCTTTCGCTGGCTATGTTTTTATGCATTCTTCTAACCCCAGCCTTAATTAAATTTTTCACCGAAAGAAAAATGGGTCAGGTAATAAGGACAGATGGGCCTGAGCCGCACCTTAAAAAACAGGGCACCCCAACCATGGGCGGCATTGGCATCATCCTTTCAGCAGCGGTTTCTTGGGCAGCAGTTTCTGCAACGAGGGGCTTTTCGCTCAGGGGATTTTTAATCCTGGGCGTTGTGCTTGCCTGCGGCCTTATTGGTTTGACAGACGACTACTTAAAGACAGCTCGCAGACGTTCTCTTGGGCTTAAGGCAAGGCACAAATTGATTCTTCAGCTTCTAGTTTCGCTTTTATTTAGCTATGTGGCTATAGAGTATGCAGGACTTCCAACATATATTGAGCTGCCGCTGACAGGTTATGTTGTTGAACTCGGCCTTCTTTACCCCGTTTTTGTTTATCTCGTAATTGCAGCCACAACCAATACTGTCAACCTGACCGATGGGCTTGATGGTCTTGCTGCAGGAACCGTTGCTATTGTTTCGGCTGCTCTGGCAGCAATTGCCTTCAGGGAAAAACTGCCGGATGTTGCCTTTTTTGCTGCTGCAATAGCCGGTGCGGCAGCTGGTTTTCTATGGTGGAATGCCTATCCAGCCCGGATTTTTATGGGTGATACCGGAAGTCTTTCTCTTGGAGGGGCAATAGCTGCAATCAGTATTCTTACAAAAACAGAGCTTTTCCTGCCTCTTATCGGTGGAATATTTGTTATAGAGGGCATTTCGGTAATTCTTCAGGTGCTTTCGTTTCGACTGTTTAAAAAAAGAATTTTCAAGATGGCCCCCATCCATCACCACTTTGAGATGATTGGCTGGAGCGAAACTCAGATAATGATTAGATTTTGGATTCTTGCCGGATTTCTTGCAGGGCTTGGTTTTGCGCTTTACTTTACAGGAGGTTTGTAGTGCAGGGTCTCAGGGAGCTTCTAGAAAACATCAAAAAGAAAGGTCAGACAGTAGTGGTTGCCGGCCTGGGTAAAAGCGGGATTCAGGCATCACTTTTGCTTAAAAATAGCGGCTATCCGGTAATTGCTATCGATGAGAATGTTACAGCGGAGCTTCTTTCGCGTGTGGAGGTTTTGCATAAGGCAAACATAGATACCTGTCTTGGGATTGCAGCTGAAAGAAAAATCGAGGATGCTGCGCTTGTTGTGGTCAGTCCGGGTATTCCTCCTTCTTCGCCCGTAATCAAAAGAGCGATTAGATGCAAAGTGCCTGTTGTTTCTGAACTTGACCTTGCCTGGGCATTGATGCCTGTTGAACCAAAAATGACTATTGCCGTCACGGGAACCAACGGCAAAACGACAGTTACAACCCTGCTATATTTTCTTCTGGAAAAGTCGGGTCAGAAAACGATACTGGCAGGCAACGTTGGCGATCCGCTGTCTACTTACTGTTCCCAGATTACCAGGGAAACGATGCTGGTGCTTGAAGTTTCAAGTTTTCAGCTTTACTTTAGCATTAATTTTGAACCTGATACAGCTGCGATTTTGAATATAACTCCTGATCACTTTGACTGGCACAGTGATTTCAGAGACTACATTCGGGCAAAAAGGCGCCTGATAGCTCTTTTAAAGAAAAACGGGCAGGTGGTTTTAAACCTGGATGATCCGGTTGTTTGCCGGTTTAGGCCTAGGGCTGGGCAGAAGGTTATCTGGTTTACCTTAGAAAAAGATATCGGGCTGCCGGATCTGGCATATTATGATGGAAGCGATGTGGTCTTAAGAATTGGTAGTAAAGAAGTTATGAGGGTGGAAAGAAACCTTTTTTCTGGCATTGGAAACCACAACACTGAAAATCTACTGGCTACGGTAAGCCTGGCCTGGATGGCTGGTTTAAAAGAAGATCTTATAAAAAGGTACTTGCCTGAGTATCAGCTTCAGCCTCATCGCCTGCAAGAAATTGCCCGCCTGGGACCGATTGTCTTTGTTGACGATTCCAAGGCTACCAATTCCGATGCCGCCAGACGGGCAATCGAGAGCTTCAACGGGGAAACGTTAATTTGCTTGCTGGGCGGCAAACCAAAAGAAGCTGACTACAGCGGACTGGCCGATGCAATTAAAAAGACAGGGGCAACAGTAGTTGTTTTTGGAGAAGCAAAAAACATTTTTTATGAGCAATTTGCAGGCATGGGAATTACGGTATTTGCCGCGGAAAACCTTAAAGAAGCGGTCGAGACTGCTGTTAAACTCGCTTTGAGTAGTAGTGCAGAAATTAAACCGGTTTTTGATACGCCCGTCGATGTGCAGCTCAGGAGCACTGTATCTAAGCTCAAAAACAAAGTCGTGGTGTTGCTTTCTCCAGCTTGTGCCAGCTTTGACGAGTTTAACAGCTATCGCGAGCGGGGTGAAAAGTTCAGGGAGTATGTTTTAAACCTTATAGAAAAGGGTACTAGCCGTGTATAAATCAGGAGAAAAAAGTTACATTTACGCTGCTACAACAAAAGAAATTAGTAGCATGTCAGAAAAAAAGACCTATTTTCCCCCGGATATTTATTATTTGTTCAGCTGCGTTAGTTATCTAACAATACTTGGGTTGTTAATGTCTTTTTCTGCTTCATTTCCATTTGCTGCTCAGCATTATTCCTCGGGCCTAAAGCTTTTTTTAAGACAGCTATTGTCGCTAGGTATTGCCATTTCCGTTTCTCTACTTGTATATCACGCGACAAAAAGAATTTCTCTGCGTAAGTTATGGTTCCTTTTTTGGACGCTTTCCATAGTGCTGGTGTTAATGACCTTTATAAGCGGCTACGCTGAAGAGGCAAAAGGAGCTGCCCGCTGGCTGAATTTTGGTTTTATACGTTTTCAACCTTCGGAACTGTTAAAGCTGGCTATTATAATTGCAGCTGCCCACCTTGGACTTGCCTATGTCGGCACGAAAGAAAGATATTACTTTGTGACTGCAGTTTCTCTCATTGTTTTGTCTTCTTTTCTCGTTCTTTTGCAAAGGGATATGACCACGGCCGTTATTATTTTTCTGGCAGGGACGACTGCCCTTTTCGTGCTTCCAATAAGCTTAAAGGACCTTTCTGTGCTGGCTGTTATTGCTGTGTTCGGAGCATTTTTTGGTGTTGTTGCAGAAAGATATCGTTTTGTTAGGTTGCTCGTTTTTCTGGATCCATGGAAAGCCGGCGATGCAGGCAGGCAGGTTGTCGTTTCTCTTCTTGCTCTAGCCAGGGGAGGCGTTAGCGGCGTAGGCATAGGGAGATCTATTTTTAAGTACAACGTTTTACCCGAAGCCCATACAGATTTTATTTTTACTATTATTGGTTCGGAGCTCGGGCTTATAGGTTCTCTTACAGTAATTCTTTGCCTTTTAGCTCTATTATTGCTGGGATTCAGGGTTTCAAATAAGATAAAGGATGAATTTGCAAGGAGCGTTTCTCTTGCCATTATCGCCATGCTTGCCTTTCAATCGATAATCAACATTGGTGGAACGCTTCAGGTCCTTCCCCCGACGGGAATTCCCCTTCCATTTGTCAGCTTTGGGGGAACAGCTCTGGTTGTCAGCTACGTTTCTCTGGCTATAATTTGCGGGTTATGGATGCGGAGTGAAAAGGATGCGCAAAATTCTGGGGGCAGGCGGGGGAACTAAAGGACACGCCTTTCCGTTACAGGAGATTCTGAAAGAAATAAAGGCAAGGCGGCCTGACGTAAAAATCTGCATTGCCGGCGTGAAAGATTTTGAAAAAGAGATTGCCCGCAGTCTCAGAGCGGATTTTTTTCAGCTAAGGTTAAGTGGTCTTCCACGCCGCCTTTCATTCAGGCTTTTTACCGTACCGCTAAGAGCTTTTGTTGAAGCACTCAGGCTGTACCTTTACTTAAGGAAGGAAGCGCCAGATGCAGTTATCGTAACTGGAGGATATACCTCCTTTCCTGCTGCTATGTCATCTCTACTTCTTAAAAGACCTCTCTATCTGCACGAACAAAATGCGGTCCCCGGGCTTGTTAATCGGATTTTTGCGCATCACGCAGAAAAAATTTTTCTCAGCCTTCCCCTTGAAGAAAGATACATGAGAGGATTAAAAGGAAAGGCGATAATAAGCGGAAACCCGATAAGAAAAGAGGCTCTGGCTGAGCTGGATACAGTTAAAGCAAGAAAAATTCTTAACCTCTCTCTCTCAAAGCCCACTGTGCTTGTATTTGGCGGAAGCCAGGGTGCCCGAAGCATTAACAATGCAGTTCTAAGGCTCGCCCTGTGGATGATTGAAAAGGGCCGCACCGATTTCCAGTTAATTTTGCTTACAGGTCCAAAAAACTTCAAAGCCATCATTGATGAGGCAGAAGCTGGCCTAAATGAAAAAAAAATTGACGCTTTTAAAGCTTTAATAAGGATTTATCCTGAGTGGCAGGAAATGGGCTTGCTTTACAGTGCGGCAGATCTTGTCATTTCCCGCTCTGGAGCCTCAACCGTTGCGGAAATTATTGCAGCAGGCAAGCCGGCAGTCCTTGTGCCCTATCCGTATGCAGCCGGAAATCATCAGTACTACAACGCCATGTATCTGGTAAGGCAGAACGCCGCTGTTCTTGTGGAAAACGAGCGCTTTTCGAATTTTAGCGCTGAAAACCTTTATTCTTTTATACTTGAGATCCTTAAAAACGAAGAGCTTTTTTTGGGAGCAAAAAGGCTGAAGGAAGAGCGCGAAAATAAATTACCTCAGGCGATTATTGCTGATATTATATTGAGCGATCTAAATAGATTCACCCGGAATCAATGAAGGAAAAAATGGCGAAAAAGGTTCATATCATCGGCATCGGCGGCGCTGGCATGAGTGCCATCGCTATAGTTCTTCATGAATACGGCTATGAGGTAAGTGGTTCAGATATTAAGCCATCCCGCTACGTTGACTTTGTCGTTTCTCGGGGCATTCCTGTCGTTATCGGTCATCGACCTGAAAATGTTGAGGGAAAAGATCTTGTGATTTATTCAACTGCCATTCCCCTGAACAATCCTGAACTTCAACGGGCAAGAGAGCTTGGGATCAAAACGCTTCATCGCAGTGATGCCCTGGCATACCTGACGGCTGAAAAAAAGCTGATTGCAGTTACCGGTAGTCATGGAAAGACGACAACAACCTCGCTTATTGCTCATATGATGCGAAAAAGTGGGATCGATGCAGGTTTTATTGTCGGTGGTGAAGTGAATGACTACGGTTCCAATGCTGCCAGTGGTAGCTCGGACTTTTTTGTGCTGGAAGCTGATGAAAGTGATGGAACATTTTTAAAACTGGAACCCTTTTATTCGGTTTTCACCAACATAGAGCCCGAACACCTCGACTTTTTCGGGTCAGAAAAAGCAATGCTGGCCGCAGCAAGGGAGTTTATCGAAAAAACTACCTGCAAAGCGTTTGTTTGCGCAGATGACGAACGACTTTTTAAAATTGCCAGCGGTCTAAAAGAAAAAGCGGTCTTTTACGGCTTTCTTCACGGCGACTACAGGATTACAGCCTTTGAAACCGGCTCTAAGGGAAGCAGTTTTAGGCTGGCAACTCCAGAAGGTAACGAGTTTGAGTTCAACCTGAAACTTAAAGGGCAGCACAACGTTATAAATGCAGCAGGAGTGGCAGCTCTTGCTTTTGAGCTTGGTTTAGGTTATGAAAGCGTCAGAAAAGCGCTGGCTGATTTTAACGGGGTTGGGCGCCGACTCCAGCTTTTAAGCAGCGCTGGAGGCATTGCAATTTTTGATGATTACGCACACCATCCTACTGAGATAGCTAGCGTGCTTGAAAGCTTGAAAAGAAGCGGTTTTAATCGGATTGTTGCTGTTTTTCAGCCCCATAGATACTCCCGCACTTTCCACCTGCTAAGTGAATTCCCCGTTTCATTTAAAGACGCAGATGTAATAGTTGCAACCGAGGTCTATGCTGCCGGTGAAGACCCAATTCCGGGAATAACTGGTAAGTATCTTTTTGAGTTGATATCAGCTTTCAACCACGAAAAAGAGCTTGCTTTTATTCCCAGACTTATCGACTTACCTCGCTTTATCCAGGAAATTGCAAGACCTGGAGATGCAATTGTTTTCCTCGGCGCCGGGGACATTACTTTGGCTGCCCATGAAACTGCAAGGTTATTCCAGGAGAACCATGAAAATTCCTAGCTTTATAGAGAGAGGAACAGTGCTGGCGCCATATACTAGCTATCGCGTTGGGGGTCCAGCTGCTTACTTTGCTGTAGTTGGCAACTTTGAGCAGCTCAAACAGGCACTAAAGTTTGCTGAAGATCACTACCTTGATGTTTTTATACTTGGTAAGGGAACAAATTTGCTGGTAGCTGATTCTGGCTACAGGGGCATGGTTATCCGGCTCACAAAAGAGTTTACCCGAATCCTTATCGAGGATGAAGCAATGGTGGCTGGTGGCGGTGCACAGCTAGCCCTGGCGGCTTCAGCG